>Ga0265297_10001904_pt1 | contig 45379 bp, 1 predicted proteins | sample Munlanlwell13791_FD_192502 | JGI IMG/M metagenome (GOLD analysis project Ga0265297, IMG submission 192502) | Leachate microbial communities from a municipal landfill in Southern Ontario, Canada - Leachate well 137-91 | ecosystem: Engineered > Solid waste > Landfill > Unclassified | place...
TCTTGTTCTATCTGTCCAGTCGCAGGAAACCCGACTTCCATTTCCGGCACGCCTATTTCGTCAATGGCGCGCGCGATAGCTAAACGCTCTTCTTTAGTTAATACCACACCCGGCGTTTGTTTACCGTCGCGCAACGTTGTATCTAATATTTTTACTCTTTCGGATGAAAGCGGTTTCTCGGGAGTCAAAATTAAAGATTTTTGAGCTACTGCTAAATCATCTTTAAAGTCATTTAACTGGCGGGGTGATAGGTTGAATATTATTTTATTTTCCGCCTCGTTGAATCCTATTATGAGACCGAATAAACTATTCTTATCGTGATTAAAATTTTTCTCTAGCATATCTATGCTTAATTTTTCTAGCTCAGGCAGGCTAGATAATTTTTTATTTAGAAAGTCAAAATAAAGCCATTTTGTTTTTTCGTCATAGACATAATCAACCCAATTATAAGTTTGGCCCGATAAGTCTTTGCTTATCTTGGCAATGAAAGCGCTTAATACTAAAAGCCTAATAAAGTTGGCATAATTCCCTTCTATTTTTTGCTTGTTTTCTTTTTCTTCTCCGCTCAAAAATCTAAATAGAGATTTTGCATAATTAAATACCTTCACGGAAGGAATGTAATCCTCTATAAGCTGCCGCGTTTCGTCGGGTAAACTGTTATATTTGGATATTACTTTCTCGTATTTATCTTTGTATCTTCTAAGATCGGTTAGTCTTATTTCCTGCCTTTCTGTTCTCGTCGGCTCATCAGATAAACCTGCTATCTTGTTTTCCAGATATCCAGCGCCTTTATACTCAGCTGCCAACCCCTTCAATCTATACAGAAGCAGAGATTCACTTAATTCAGACGGTTTCCTTACCATCTTTCGCACGTCTAGGTAATACTGCGCGCAATAATCATCGATAAATTCACCACCTCTAACCCCCCTCATGTCGGCTAATGTAAAAGGAATCAGCCAATCAAGATTCTTTTCTTGTCTATTAAAATCACCGGAATATTTTAAAAGTTTAGAAAACAGATACCCGGCTGTTCTTTCTCCAGTATACATAGTCCCTATATCAACATGAGAATCAATAAAATACTGCGCCTCTGAAATCCTCTCTTCGGAAATACTGCTTATATATTTCTTTAGAACCTCTTTAATGAGCCGAGCACCTATGGCGTGATGTTTTGGTTTGGAAACGATTGTTCCTATATCGTGCAACAAAGTGACTAAAAAGTAAAATTCCCTGTCTTCTTTCGTCTTTATTAAATTTCTAAGCAAGATATGATGTTTACAAAATACGGTTTCGCTTATCTCCTCCGGGCTTCTGGCGTTTTGGTTAAAAGCAACATGATTATTTTCTAGTATATTTATAAAATGTTTGAAAACTTCCAAAGAGTGATCTTTCATACCGGCGCTTTCCAGCAAGCCGAAGAAAGGAAGCGCCCTATCTAATACCCCATCTTTTACGCTTTTATCAAAGTCTACTAATATATTGTCAGAATTGATAAATATATTTTTTATCTTTTCATAGGCTTTCGTATCGCTATCCTCAATTAGGCATTTTATTTTTTCTTCGGCCCACCACTCACCATTGAAATCTTCTGTGATCTTGCGAAATTCATCTATAGTCCTCTTGGCTACTTCATACCTTTCATCCGAACTATCAATATCATCTCTCCTCAAGATTAACCATCTAGCGACATCCCAAAGAAAAGCGCCTGCCCCTAAAACATAAGGAATTGCCTCTAATTCTTCCATTGTAAGCTTGTGGTTGGAAAATGCTTGGTATCCTCTAAGCAAAGCAATAAAGCTGCTTCTTACATATTTCCTTTCCATCTTTAAAGCTGTCCCTAAAAGCGCGTTCTTAAATTCTTCAATACGCGCCTGTCCTTGGCGGCTGCGTTCCCAATCAAACAATACCATAACATCATCCCTATCATCCATCCATTTGACATTGCCTGTTTTCATATCCCCATGGATAACAGCTTGAGGCAGTTTTTTATATTTTTCTAAAGATAAATTATTTTTCAAAGAAGCAAACTGACTAAAAATAAAATCGGCATTATCCAAGAAGAGTTGTTCTGACCTTGAAAAATTTCCGCCTTTCAATATTAACCGTTGTTTTAAATTTAAGAAATCTTCTTCGGCAGTAGCAATATCAATTGCTAATAATTCCCGTTTCTCTCCCTTAGGTATAAAACCGGACAGAACATTATGGATTGAAGCCATCATTTTACCTAATGAGAAAAACTGTTCCGGACGCATTTGTGCCCAGGTTATTTCTCTTCCATCCGGAGTATACTCTTCTAAGAACCAATACCAGTCCTTTATTTTTAGCAAATAGCCTACATGCCTTGTTTGCTGTATTCGAGCAACAGGAAGACCTTGTGCATGCAAATATAATTGCACTGAAACAATAAAATCGGCTTTTAAAGAATCGTTCGTTGCGTACTTTAAAACAAATTTTCCTTTCGGCGAATAAATTAGCAAAGGCTTTCTTAAAGAAGTGCCGCCGATTAAATCCTCATATTGAACTTGATTCAGTGAATTTACCCCTAAATCGTAATTCTGTATGATTGCATTGGCTTTTTCCTGCCCGGTTACGACTACTTTTCTCAAATAATCTTTAATCCTCATTGAAGATAATCGCCAAAGAGGAGTATTATCAGCATCTGTTTGCGAAGACGAAGGAAAACTATATTCCTGGACAAGCTGCGCTGCTTTAATGGCTGCGCCTCTGGCGGCATTGGCATCTTTAACCAAAGTCACTTCTATTATCTCTTGTATGTTTAAATCTTTGCTGTATTGGTTGACATACTTCTGCAACAATCTCTGACGTATCTTGCCTGTCCCGGCTGCGGTTGTTCCGCCGCCAAAGGCAAATTTTGTCTTACCAGTTAACTTATAGAGGAATATCACATGCTGGGCTTCGCGCTGCTCGACAATATCCCATACTTCTAAGGATAACTTCACTAGCTCGCTGTCGCTATCCAGTTTCAAGGAGGTATCCAGAGGATTTATGCCGCTTGCGGCTAAGCCGATATGCTCTACTTCTATTTTACTTATCCCAAGTTGTTTTAATTTTTCAGTTAACCCTATCTGATTGGCTACTGCCATGATCCCGCGGATGCTGCCTGCCCAATCCTCATAAGAGCCTAGCGGTGAATTCTCTGCCCTTGATTCTATACCATCTTTTACGTTGAATATCTGATGGCCGCCTTCATTGGCCCCAGCCACTACTTCACCGTTTTCTATCTGCTGCACGCCTATTCCTGAGCCGGTAATTAATATAACCGCATCTTTAAAGCCTGCCAGCTGGGCTATACTTAAGCCCCATCCGGTCATGTCATTGCCGTAACCAAGCAAGGCATCCCCTAAAATATTGCGCAGATCCTCAATAAATGTGTTTGCCTCGGACAGGCCTGTTCCCATATCTTTTCCAAAGCCCCGGCTTAATTCGCCCAGGCTTGCCATACGGTCATGGGCGTAATCCGGATTTCCCGGAAGATTAATAAAGAGCGCGCTAACCTTTCCATACTTGGCTTCTACCGCTGTTTTTAGTTCCTGGACAAAATTTACCAGCCGATTGCTGAATTCCTTACCGCTATCGCCAACTTCTAGTTTTTCATATTTAAAGGCGTAACGGTAGCGCAGCGATTTATCCTGTTTCCTGAGTTCTTTCTCATTTGCTGCCTCAGGCGACAATTCATCAGTTACATCCTTACCGTCTACCAATACGCATGATTTTATGCCCTGTCCGCCTACATCAAGGCCTATGGTAACCATTGTCTTAGGCAGGGTTATTTTTCTGTTTTTATAACACTGCTCTATTAATTCTTTTAACCCGATTGGGCTTTTTGCCTTAAAATCTTCCGGCTTATATATTATCTCTACTCTATTTCCGGCATTGGCTTTGCTTAATAATGGCGCGCCTGTTTCCTTAAAGTATTTATCTAATGATTTGATTGCTGCTTCTTCGATGTCGCCTCTGCAGATTGATGAATCGTTTTCGTAGGCCTCCACATAGATATGCTCTGTCGGGCCATTACCTAAAGCCAACCCTTGGGCGTATAATTTGGCGATGTAGCTGCGGTATATTGTTTCTGCCTGGCCCTTATTTAGCTTGGCTGGATCAGGAATTCTAATTTCTACTGCCCGGCCGTTATCCGCGGTTAATCTCACGGTTATTACTTTGGCAGACTGCTTAACCACAGACTGGATATTCTTTTCGATGTTGATATATTCTGTGGAAGTCCCATTTATTTTTGGAAGCGCTTTCCTGGAAGGTAAAATAAAAGATTTTTGAGCTGCTGCAGAGCTTTTCCTATTGTCAAATGTGTCTGCATCGTCGGTTTTTTGTTTTTCAACATTCAGTACAGATACTTTCTGCAAAAGTTCTTTGGCGGCAGAGCGGATCTCAGGAGTGGCGCCGGGATTACTTAAAACGGCATCCATCTTATCGGTAACGAACCTTATTTCATTACCCATCACCAAAGGAACAGCATAGATAATCAAGAGGGCTTGCTCTTCAAATGTTAAAGGCGATGAATAGTCTAAGAGGTTTAAAGATCTGGCGGACGCCTGATCACGGCTTTCAAAACCGGCCATTAGTTCTATAGCCTGAAACTTTCTTTCCAAAACACCGAATGTCCCTAAAAGGCCTTTAACGGTATCTTTATCCTTAAATGCAATCAGGGCGTCTAAGGCTCCGCGGAAATCCTCGGGGGAATCCAGCCGGCAATATAGTTCATAAACCACTTTTTCGCGAAGCCAGCTTGCCAGAGACCCCTGCGAATGCTTGAGCCACTTTAACCACTTAGGCCAGATAGATTCTGGCGTAGAACAGATGGTTTCATTAATCACCTTAGTAGCTATCTTGTCTTCCAGCCAGCGCGATGCATCGTTCCAACACAAAAATACCAGTGTCAGAGGAATTGCGGCACTTAAAAATAACCCAAACGGGGTCATATGAGAAGAACTATGGGGTATATATGAGGTTGCGGCCAAGGCGGGGGCGGCGAAGAAAACAGCGCCGGCAATCGCCATTAAGGCTAAAAGCAAAACCTGGGTGGAGCCTTTCTGATTATCAAAACCTATATCATCGCTTTTTTGTTTTTCAACATTCAGGACAGATACTTTCTGTAAAAGTTCTTTGGCGGCGGAGCGGATCTTAAGGGTAGCGTAGGGATTCCTTAAGACAGCATCCATCTCATCGGCAACAAATTTTCTGTTATTCCCCATCACCAGGGGCACAGTTTCAAGGATAAGAAGCGCCTGCTCTTCAAAGGTCAAAGGCGCTATGTCATCCAAAAGCCCGAGGAATTGACCGGGGAGCCGGTCGTGGCTTCTAAAACTACCCATCACACTAACCGCTTGAAGTTTCTTTTCCAGCATACCGAAGGGGCCTAAAAGGCCCTTGACGGTATCTTTGTCTTTCAATATAACGATGGCGTTTAACGCTCCGCGGAAATCCCTGAAAGAATTCAGCCGGCAATATAACTCATAAACCACTTTTTCGCGAATCCAGTTTGCCAGAGGGCCCTGTGAATGCTTGAGCCATTTCAACCGCTTAGGCCAGATAGATTCTGGCGCGGAATACCCGACAATCACCTTAGCGGTTATCTTATCTTTCAGCCAGCGCGATACATCGCTCCAGCATAAAGAAACCACTATCAGAGGAATAATAACTCTTAAAAATAACCCAAACGGCGTAATATGAGAAGAGGTGTAGGGTATGGATGAGGTTGCGGCAAAGGCGGAGGTGGTAAGGAAAATAAATCCTAAGAAAATACCTAGCACCTTGAGTTTATTCTGCAACTCAGAAATATTTTTTCTGGCTCTCTGCTGGGCTTCTGCATTTGCCTCCATTCTAACCTCTCTGAGATGGCGAGCCTTATCAAGGGTAATTTCTGCATTGCATTGGACCTCCAAGCGCTTTCCATAGCTCTCTCCTGTCAAGCCTATCTCGAGCTGTTGGTTGGAATTACGCATTTCTATCTCTAAAACAGTCTTCGTATAATCTGCGATTATCTTATATGCCTCTGCTCCTAAATTGCATAATTCCTCTTTTGCGCGCTCCAGCTTGAATTCCAATGCCTGTTTCTTGAGTTGCTCTATATGCTCCGGTTTAGCGCTGGGGTCATCGGCATAGCTTTCATGCAAAGCTACATGCTCTTTGGCAAAACTAATAAGCAATTCTTCTTCATCGAGCAGGTTAAAGAGCCTGGCTATTCTTTCTCTTTCAGAGGGATTTTGCCAATCCCGGCTGTTGGTTAGAGGTAATTTACGAATCTCTTCTGAGGAGATATCGTATTGCTCTCTAAGGAAAATAAGCTCGTCTCTATTTACTTTTTCACCGGCACGGCGGGCTTTCCTTTTGCCGCTAACAATAAGGTAGTTGAGTAAAACTGCGGAATAGAGCGTTTCGTCTACCATCTCTGCCATATAGGCTAAATCAGGATTTTTCTCTTGGCATTCCAAATAAATATCATGCATAAACCCGGGTGTGATGTTGTGGAAATCACCTTCATCAAATTTATTGAACGTCTGTTTTAAAGAATTGAAGGAAGCGCAGGAAACTTCCAGCTTGCGCTTATCTCCGGGTGTAAGTTTTATATCCAGCTTTTTAAATAATTTTAATATAGTGCTCGTCTTAGTTTCTGTGCTGCTGGAAAGGCCAGACACAACCTCTTTGGCAATAAACATGATATCTTTTTGCGCCTGGAGAACGATTATCTCTTTATTACGAAGATTAGGATATTTCCGGAGTAAGCTTGCGTAAGCAAGGATGATTTGCAGCGCTCTTTCAATCCTTTCCTTGCCAAATTTATATCCGGGTGCGCTAAGGATAGTCTTTACTTTTTTTGTATCTAAGTTACCCTTGGCATCACTTATCTTAGCAGCATAATGGATTTTTTTAGTTGCTTTGTTGTAATAGACTATCCTTTCCCCGCAATAGTCTTCCAGCGCTTTAACTACTTGAGCCGGCCCTTTGAATAGCCTGAACCCTTTACAGCTAAAACTAAACAGTTCCTCGGAAAGCGGTTTCTTGAAGAGCAAAAATAAAATTCCCACGACAGTTAAAGTTATTATTCCAAAGAGGGATTGCACTGGGATAGAGTTTATTGGCCCTGCGGCAAATGCGGAGGTGGCGAAGAAAAAGATAGCTGCTAATAAGGTACCGGCAATCGCCATTAAGGCTATAAACAAAACCTGAGCGGAGCCTTTTTGATTATCCGGCCGGGGAGCAGGGATGTGGCGAAATAAGGAAAATTTACCGGCCTTCTCTGGCATAAAGGCCAAGAATTCTCTTTCTACTCCCAGGCGTGAACGTACGATACCCTTGAAGCCTGCTGCTTCCCGGGCCAAGCGGATAAATAAATCAATTCCATCTACCTCGTCTACGCCTTTGCCGAAGTTCTCGCCCACGCTTGAGCCTAAAACAATTAAATTAGTAAAACCTTCCTTAGGATAGGCTTCTTTGAAGGCTCGCATAGCCATACCTAAATCTCTGCCGGCTTCGCTGATAAAATCCAATGCCAGCCTATCTCCATTTTGGGCCTTTTCTTCAAGATGAGCATCCTCCAAAGGTAAAATTTCGCCGGCCCCGGAGAATTCTTGCCATCTCTTGGCTAACCCCGGCCCCGAGAGATAATCCTCCAGGCTCCTTTCGTCCGGAGTCAATTCTCCCGGATCTTTCTGGCCCAACCAACTGCCATCCGGCTTGGGTTGATATCTCCATTCTTTTGTCTTTAGATTATAGATAAGATGATGCCCTAACTCGCCCAAGCCCCAGCTTACTTTATCGGACTTATAACAAGGCTTGCCGTCCTTTAGAATACCTGCTCCTACGCCTGTGCCTAAAATAAGGAATGTGCCGCTAACCAGAATTTGTTTATTTGGATTATACAGAGCTCCGTCGGGATGCTTGTTCTCTCCTTTTACGGCAGCACCGCCGTCATGCAATATCTCAACCCTAAGCCTTCTGTCAAATCGCCCTTTCACTAATTCTTCCAAGGCTCTTTTAAGATTAAAATCCTGGAACCCGCCGGGAATATTCGGAGCGCTGACTATCCCCTCATCATAATTGCCGGGCCCTGCCCAGGAAATACCGATTTTTCTTATCTGCTTAATGCTGATTTTATTGTCTTCAAGGATTCTTACAATCTCTTCTACTATTATGGATAAAATTTGTTTTCGAATTTCCTCCAAGGGAAGATTCTTATCAATAACATCTTCCCATTTTGTTTTGGCAATTTTACCTACCAGCCCTTCGACATCAAGGATAACCACAGCAACTTTAGTGCCTCCTATGCTTAGGCCGATGTTCAGTCTCCTGAAGGAGCTCATCACAAAAGAAGCCAGGCTCTTTAGCTGATGCTTGGTGTTGTGCAGGGAAGTTTTTAGCATGCTGGTAAGTTTAGTAAGCATCATTCCTGCCGGGATAAAGCTTACAGCCAAGACACGCAGGGGAATTACGGAAGAACGCTGGTAGATGATGATACACTTCTTAGTAAGACGACTCAGTGATTTAAAGACTATAAGCTTAAGATGTATCCTCCCCTTGTAGTCGGTAATAGAAATTGTTCTGGCAAGCCTATGGGAAGCGTTAATTATTTCAGTTTCTCCCTCCTGTTCCTTTCGTAAGCTAATTAATTGAGTGCGGAAAACAGCATCATACGAAATATTGCTTAAAGTAAAATAGCTTAAAGCAATCCAGAGAGCGGGTAGAGCAGGAATAAGAGTAAGTATAATGTTCTTGGTAGAATAATAGATACTTAAGCTAAGGATAGTTCCTATAAGGAGGCTAATGCCAGCATCCCTGAGGGCGCTAAAGACGTTTAGGTTAAGGGTAGAGATTGTGTCTTGGGTATGCTTTAAACCCAGTCTTTGCTCAAGGGTCGGCGGCTGGTTGGCAATTTTAGCCTTAAGAGAACCGGGAAGATTGATTACCTTATTCCAGGCTGCTTTTAAGGAATGGCCCAAGGTGTTGATATCAAGTTTTGCTGCCTTGCGGAAAGAGTTTTGGATAAAGGCTGCTACCTTGAGTGTAACTGCTTTGACTAGCTTAATGCTATTGGTTAAGTTTGCAAGCAAGGCTCTAAGAGTATTAAACAGTTTGATGAGAATGATTTCCGGAAACAAGAGGCTTAAATACAGGACGCGAGTGGCAAAAGAAGAAGCCTTGAGGAACCTGACAATATACTTCTGGGTAAGCGGCTGGAAGATTGATTCATAAGATTGGCGGCAGGACGGCTCATTACAGTTGCCAAAAGGGATTATTTCAGCTACTTTAGCAGGCTCCTGCTTGAGCTGGGTAATTGTGGATTCTTCCTTGGTTGATTCTTGTTCAAGCTGGGTAGGCGTAGCTGGCTTGATGTGGAATGCTAAGTGCTCCTGATGATCCAAGGCGGCAAAACCGATGTTCCGATAATTTAAGGCTAAGAACAGACCGAAGATAATAGTTGTAACACGCAGCGGGTTGCTGGCGGTTAAATGATAGATGAGGTTTCCTGATACAATTGTAAGGATAGCGATGATGGCGCTTTCACGATAGATAGCCAGAGGGATGGATTTCTTGGCATTATCGGCTTTCGCCGCGGGATTAGTTATCTTCTTGGAAAGCGCTTTCCCGGAAGATAAAATTAAAGATTTCGGAGCCGCGGTTAAATCAACTTCCCGCCGGGATAATTTAGCAGTTTCCTGCACCGTAATTAATTTCGAATCATCTTCGGAAATATCAATAATGTAATTGCTAGCGTTAGGATTGTTTTTTAAAAACTCTTCGTAGCTAAATACAAGCCCGATATTGTAGAAACCCATCTGCCTATCGGCATTATTAGGAGACAATGTGCGGGTACGCATCTCAAACTTGGCTTTAGTGCGGTCAGAATTATCTTTTAAATAGTAGCGGATATCGTAATAAGGCCTTAACTCAGGGGCATTGGCGAACTTACCATCAATAATCACAATGGTATTTTTGTTCAATTTAAATTCTAAGTCCTTGCGTTCCTTTTCTCCGCGGATATAGGCATTGGGGATACGCAGAATATATTCCTCTTCTCCAGAATGACGGAAGGCATCTATCTCATCCAACATCTTTAGAATTGCAGGAACATCAAAGAATGTCCTTTCCTCAAGATAAGGCTGATGAGGAATAATCCGAGAAATTAGTTCTTCGCCTAGAAGAGCGCGCTCTTGTTGTGAGATTTCATTTCCTGCCACTAAATCCTCAATAGCATAACGCCATTCTTTTTGTTTCAAGAACATATCCAAACCCAAAATAACTGTTTGGTAATCTATGGATTTTAAATACTTGGATACCTCTTCAGCAATGGTTGTCTTACCTGAACCGGAAGCCCCGTCAATTGAAACTACCGCCATTTGATTGGACTTATCGCTGCTCGCTAAGTCTCTAATATCTCTACCCATATGTCCAACGATGGATTGAAGCCTCTGCCTAATCTGCTCTTCTTCAGTCATCTCGTATGGTTTTCCTGTGCGGGGGTCTATCTGCGGATGGCCGTAGTAACTTCTGGCTTTAGCAAATTCATGTACCGGGCGGGGAACGAATGCTGCGTCGTGAGAGTTGCGATAATAGGTGGAACTGACATTCAAATCTATATCTGGATCTTTTACCAGCTGGAAAGATAATAAGGAAAGAAGGTACTCGCAACCCATCTCCTGGGCAATCTCTTTAACCATACCATCCATCATCTCTGGGGTCATCAGGGCGCCATATTCGCCTCTTTGTATAAAGACTACGGTAATTTCATGATTAGGGTTAGTGCCAAATTTATATTCTTTCGCAAAATAAAACTGCTGCCCGATGTATCTTCTTACTCTGGCCTCATTCTCTATTCCCAACATATAAAAGACATGCAATAGCTCATCGGCGTTTATTTCCAGAAAACGATGCATTTCATCCGCGCCTTCCCGTTCATTATCCGGTTCGCTTCCTAAATCCGTGGTTTTTATCAAAGGATACAATTCTGCATCGACGACCTCGTCGACATTTTTGTGGCGCTCTCTTGACGGCACGCGGTCGGATTCGGGTAAATCCTTATAATTGATTTCGCCTTGCGTACGCCAAGTTACAGAATCAAGATCCAGGATATCAATACACATTAAAGAGATTAAAACATGCCCCCAGTTAATTGGATTAGCAGCAAGAGCCAAGAATCCAATCCTCTTTTTCCGCTTAATATCATGAATCCGCCTGTCTTCTCTTTCCTTGCCGTATTTATGTAATTTATGCTTTGCAAAAGGATCGAGCCTTCCGCTTGCAACTTTTTTCTCGATACTCGAATATGTCCTGCCTATTGCATGATAAAGTCGAGAGAGGAAAGGCACGGTCTTCTCGTCCACTTGCGGGTCACTTGCTTCAATATCGCGCTTAATATTTTCCCAGACTTTCTTTACCGCAAGAGCCCCTTCCTGAGTGATTTCGTCTTTAGTTAAATAACCAGAACAGCAGTTTTCTATCCTGTAAATATAATAAGCGCGCTGGCCGCCGAACTGTTCCGGAGCAAGCTCAGCCCCAAGCTTTTCATAGAAAGACATGGCATCTTCCGTGCTTTCAATCCAGAACTGCTTCAATCCCATATCCCTGGCTAATTCTACTTTCTTAAGGAACAACGCTTTCCCTATACCCTGACACTGGTAATCAAGGGATACCACCATACCGGACCATCTGCTAGTATGCCTGTCAATGGGTATACCCTGGAATCCACCAATAATCTCTCCAGTAAACGTATCTTCGGCTACATATGTGCACTCCAAACTACGCTCACTCATCCCTACAGATCTACTAAGTGCCGCTTCAGAAAAAACCTTTGTTAAGCTTTTCAACTCTTTCTCTAGATTATTCTTATCCAAAGGCCTGATGACTATTCTTCCTTCGGTCAGAAGTTCGCAGTATGACTTATCAGGTTCTATTTTAAAGATTCGATATGCCTTAAAGAGTTCGTTTAATTCTTTGGAATTATTCTTGAAATATTTGGCGCTGGCCAAGCAGGCGGTTTCATGGGATAAGGTTTCCAATTCTATTAATTCGTGGCGAATAAGGTCATTAATCAACGCTTGGAATAAAGAAGCAAAGAAATCTTCAGCTAAAGGCGGAGCGCGGGCGGCTAAACCCTCTAATATCGCGATCTTGCCGGGAAGAGTATTCACATCAGCTATCTTTCCACTCTTAGCCTCGTTCACCAAGACAATAATATCATCTATTTTAGCTTGGCTGCCGAAGTTTAAAAGAGACCTCTCAACATATTTTCTAAAATCCTCTAGTTGCCACACGGTCGGTTTATTCACTTTATCAAGAAGCGTAGCGGGGTAGGTCGAAGATGGACTGCTACCCTTAATTTCAGCAAGCACTTTTTCTACTCTATCCTTAAGATGTCGAGGGACAACAAGATAGTATTCTTCACAATACTGTTCATTGTGTGTGCGATCCGAACCCATTGTGGCAGTCTCTACAACCAACTTCAGGTCACGATGAACTGCCTGCTCCGCCGCTTCCTGCTTTCTGTATGCAAGGCGACTAGGCTCCATAGATTCTCTAATAGCCCTTGCACGATCAGCTTCTTCAGAATCAAACCAAATCGTATAATAAAACGAATGCAAATAGATTTTCACTGTTTCAACTTCGGCCATAGTTTCACGATACTTAACCATCTGCACTTCAGTTTTCTGCAAAGCAATCCTTCGCTCCAAGTCTTTTTCAATCTCTGCCCTCGAACGGTTTTCTTCTGACCCTTTTTTAAGCAACAACTCATGCGCAAAATGTTTCCTCAGATTCAAAATAAATACTCCCATCTTATTAGAACTAAATATTTCTCCCTTATCAGTATCATAAATAGACAACTTAAGCTCATCAAACTCTAGCGACCTTTCATATTCCAATGCCCTTTGTACGTTTAAATTCAATAGCTCTTCGTAAGAAAAACCCTGATATTTTTTATTAAAACTTATCTGTTCTTCAACGATATCGATTCCATAACTAGCATCCAGAACCACGCGGTCCCACAATAAAACATTGTCTTCATTATTAAAAACAATGCTCAAATCCCCCAAAATTCCAATTATTTGACCTTCGTGAATTACCCCACCATGATATCGCAATTGATAAAGCCCATTATGATTCTCAACCTGCATATGTTGAATATTAATAACAGCCGGAATGCCTGCAGAACGCGTAAGCACCGCTTCATGCGATGAACCATTCCCGTAAGTCGTAATAATCCCAATTTCTGGAAGATCAAAAATAGCCTGAATAGCTTCCCCTCGATTCCAAGGTGTTACAATAAGAATGCATGCTTGTTCCATTTTATTTAAAGCCTTTGCCTTTTGGACACTAAAGGCTACATGACCCTGCATCGCTCCGGGAGTCCCTGCCATCCCTCGCCCGATTTCATTTATTGAAGATCCGGTGCTTATCTTAAGTAACCTTCGTGAGCCTAACCGTAGTGCAAGTTTTTCTAACCGTGGAATAGCCTGTGCCTGGGTTAATACCCCATCGGCCAACTGCTCTTGGATATAAGTAACCTCTCCTTGGGGTGAAAAATGCAAAGCGCGTGTTTGAACAAAAAATAACACTCCTCTCTTAACGCTAAATTCAACCTCTTGCGGATATTTAAATTCGTTCTCCAATTTAAGCTTTGCATCTTTTAACTTATCATAAAGTGAAGGCATGCATTCAACGAGTACTTCAATATCTTGTCCAGACTCCCAACCAATCATCAGTCTATCGCCGCTCCCATTCCGTAAACAACGGCCATATAGAACATTTTCGTTGGTATTTGGGTTGCGTGTTGAAAAAACACCAGCTAAATCATTGTCCTGCGGCGTCATTTGTTCATATTCATATTCTTGAAAGCTTGTATCCTCGGCACCTACCCATTTTTGAATAATAATTGGTAGATCATATTCCTCCTTAATCGCTACGTGAGTGCGGTAGTTGACCACTCGAGACGAAAACCATGCAGCAGCAACATTCTTAAGATCGAGATAAGCTCCAGCTATTAACCTTGTTCTTTGACTAATCAGTATTCCCGGCATTGAACACTTAGGGCTACTCCGTATAATAATATCGTCCCCTACATTAATTCCTATCATATTTTTTAGATAGACCTCAATTAATTCCCAGTATTTTTTCTGGACCATATAATCTGCCTCTAAAAACTTTTTCATTAATGACGCAGAAAGCACAACTCCTGAAGGATAATTTAGAAATAATTTCTCAAAAGCCCAAAAGCCGGCTGCTTTAATCCCGGTTTCAAACCCAGGGGAACTCTTTCCTAAGACACATATGCCCTGGTGGAATTCGAGGGCACTCACTTTAAAATTCTCTTCCTGCGTAAAACAACCCATAGAAAATACCGTACCCGCCTGGGCTTTAATCTCTCCACTAATCTCTCTCACGACATGGCTAGTGAGTTTGTGACGAATGTTTTCTAATCCTTCCTGGTAATCTTTTTCTAGCTCTATTCCAAATCGCTCAATTGCTTTTAAGAATTCTGCTAATTTTTCTGGATAGGCTCCAAGATACTCATAACTTGCCTGACAGGCAGACTGGTGAGAGTTAGTTTCTAATTCCTTGAGTTCGTGGCGGATGAGGTCATTAATCAACGCTTGGAATAAAGGAGCAAAGAAATCTTCAGCTAAAGGCGGAGCGCGGGCGGCTAAACCCTCTAATATCGCGATCTTGCCGGGAAGAGTATTCACATCAGCTATCTTTCCACTCTTAGCCTCGTTCACCAAGACAATAATATCATCTATTTTAGCTTGGCTGCCGCAACTTAAAAGCGCCTGCTTAACATATTCTCTAAAGTCCTTCAACTGTTGAACGGTCGGTTCATTCGTTTTATCAAGAAGCTCAGCCGGGTAAGCGCGAGGATTACCTGAAGGTAATTGCGCGCACTTTAACAACGATATCGCGTTCTTTACAACCGCCTCCAGATTCTCATCCTCATACAGTTTAAAATGCCGGATTGCGGCCTTTTCCAGAAGTTTTATCTCAAGCAAAGAAAGTAAACGACCTAAATCTCTAGGGCTATTGCTTTCGTCAATCGCAGACAGGATATGCTTTCTTAATAAGGCATAAATCACTAAAATAGCTTCAGGAATCCGCCCTTCTTTATTAATACGTAAGATAAAATCACGCAGTACCTCACAATAATTTATAAAGCGCCAAATATTACCATCGGATTTCTTTGCTACATCTTCCAAAGTAAATGTAATTAAATATCTGAAAATATAATAGCCAGACTTGGGATTCCAGAACACTTTCTCCAAAGTCTCAAGGTAATCTAAACATCGCTGTTTTGCTGAATCATTTCCAAAATGTTTGGAAATTTTTGCAGCTCCGGATAGAATTGAATATTTCTTAACAGAATCCAGATTTAAAGATAAGGTCTTAAGGAATAGCATAATTTTTGTTCTGGCTTCGATATTGTTCGGATCTGTCATTTCAGTAAAGTACCCCATCTTGGAGAAAACTCTTTCAACACCAAACCAAGTATCATTCCGTTCTAATTTCCTTAAGGCCTTATCTGAAATTTGGCGGTATACGGTTCCCGGGTCAACAAATACAGTACAAAGATATGCTCCGGGGAGAACTTCGGTCCTTGTGCCATTTCTAATTTTCTGCCCGGAAAGCGGGTAGGGTAACTCTTTACATAAAAATCCTCTCTTCAGAGTATTAAATTGGGACTTATGGGACTCCCATCCGATTACCATCTCTAGCCTTTCCCCAACAGAATAAACATAGTTCAAGTCCGTAATAATTCTTTTTATCCTCCTTAGCAAGTTAGTTGATACTTCGCTTGCAATATCCAAAGAAAGAACCTCATTTAGCATCGCTAAGCCGTTTTCTGGATTGGCTGTGACTATCGCTCTGTTATCCAGAATACCGACTATCTTGCCTTTGGAAAAATAATCCTTAAGATATCTTGGAAGCGCCTCTCCCAATTCCCCATCTCCACCTAAGGCGGAAATACCCAAAAGAACATTATGTTTATATTTCGAATTCAATTTAAAGAACATACCCAAGACAACCGTATCGGTTGCCGGAGATTTAACGTCTTTTTCCGGATGTGAATCACGATTTCCATCCTTAATACTCATAGGATATCTGGCTAAAATATCTCCACCCATATCCAGACCGATCGTGAGCACCTTTTTACCACTAATTAATTTCTTATATCCACCCGCTAAAACTTCGGAACCTACTGAAACATCCATCATAACCAAATTAATATCCATTTTCTTCGTATCTTCAATAATCGCTCCCTCTTTAATATCTACCATTAAAGTGCGGCCGTCAATTATTACTCTGGATACGATATTCGGTTGATTTAGGGCATAGAAACAACGGGACTCATCAATAGGCGTTAACTTCTGGAAGATCCCGTTTTCTACCACTCCTATATTTTCCACCTGCGTCGGACCACCTAGTGGATTTTCTTCCCCCCTCTTAAGGTTCGTAGTAAAAACAAAGATCTTTGCTCCTCTTCTGCCTATCTCATCAAGAATGAGCCTGATCTCTCTAGCTAAGAATATTCCACCCAAGACATCCCCACCGCCGCCAGCAGTAATGATATGCAGTTCATCAAAATTATCGGATATAAATATCTCTTTCCATGGCGACTTTAAATATAACGCTTTTGTGGCGCCGACAGTGCTAAGAGTTTCGGTTAAATCGAAAACCTGACGCGAAACCGCTTTCTTTGCGTCCAAAAATATAACAGAAGTATGTATTAACTCTCTAATCTCTGCATCCAACGCATCCCTGGAATCCTGAGGCCTGCCATCATAGAGAAGCGACAGAACACGGGGGTCGCGTTCGCGTAATAACTCAATCATCGCCTGACGCGGCTGCTTGTCAAAGTATGCGAATTTATTTCCATACAGCTTATCAAACAGACTGAAAGTCTCGGGAAGTGTCTGTTTTTTAATGCCTCTCCAATGCAAAAGCCTGTTGGAATTATTGCCGTTCTCAAAGACATCGCTAAAAATCAGAATATCTAAGAGTAACTTTGTCTCAACCGAATACGCCTTAAAATCATCTTCTTCCGGATACAACAGATGATTGTATATGATGAAGGCTTCCTCATCCTTAACCGTAATACCGGATTTCCTAAGAATATCTACACTCAGACGTTCATGGCTGAATTCTACAGCCATTTGCATAATCTCCTCTTCGGTAGATTTAATACCATAATCAAACTGCAACGCTGCAGCCATAACACGAGCCATATTGAGGTAATAAGGTCCGGAGACATTATAATTACTCTTTAATTCGGGCCGACGACCCAAGAAAAGATGTAATTTTTCTATAGAGACCTGCGGGTATGCCTTGCCTGGCAAATCATACCACTTAGCCAGCAATCGGTTACCTCGAGACAACCACTCTGAGTCTTTAACAGACATTTGCAGCCCGCCGAGATCGTGCGCATAGGCTATTCTGACTAATTTATTCTGCGCAGAAGTAGATAAACCCATTTTTTCGGCAATAATTCGCGCATAGGCAGCGACCCGGCGCACATGCGGCTTTAACACGTTAACGTCTTCGGTTCCGGGATAAAGCTCGAATAATTCAATCTCGGGAACTTCACTTAATGTCCGAATCAATGAAGAAACTTGGGGCTTTCGAGTAATTATTTCTCTACAAATATCTTGATGCGGACGGATATGATCATAATCTCTGTTGAATTTTAAACGGGAATCTAAAGCTGAGAGTAATTTTTCATAAGGTTTGTGAGATATCTTTTTACATACGAGACGCGTATCCAAACCAAGCTGTTTGCACGCTTCTAATATGGGGCAGGGATTGCGAAATTCAGCAACTAATCTATCATCTGTTTTCTCAATTACAATAATATCTTCTTCGGGAATCTCAAGATTCAATCTATAGAAAACCCTTATTATCCAATCTGTCCAATGCTCATCTTTACCCTGCCGAATCTCGTCTTTATGTTCCTTTAGCCAAAGCAACTTTTTGTCAATGCGACCCTTCTCCAAACTCTCCAAGAATTTATCCAGATCTTCTCCACCCAATATTCTAACTGGCTTCAATAACTCGGTAAATTTTGATATGGCTAACTGAAAAACCAACTCTTCTTTCTCGATTATGCCATTATCTGTTTCCAGACTGGTTATTTTCTTAAGAGAATTAAAAAGCTCGGGACGAGCTTCTAATAACTTAAAATTCTGCAGCAGAACTTCTGATTCGGATAATTCCGGGTTAATTAAGTGGATGGTTTCGTGGTCAAAAACTACTTCTAGAATGTTGAGGATATCTTGCAGATACTCAGGAGTGTTCAGACTAGGGTTTTCAGGAGGAGCGCGGTCTAAGCGCCAATGCAGGCCAATTTTACCGGCTTTAGCACAACCTAATTCACCTTCTCTTCCGTAAAATTCCGGAGTAAATTCAATTTCTTTATTTTCGCCTATCCATTTCGCAAAGGCCTGTTTATCTTCTTTTTGCCTGCGGGCAAAGGTCTCAGCAATGATTCTGGGTAATGTTTCTTTTGTTTTTTCACTTACCGGAGCAGGAATGCCTTCAGGAAAAATAACCAAAATCTTATCCTGCGCTTCCTGAGCAACTTTAACCTTAAATATGACAGTGGGGATATCTATGGCTTCGGCAGTGGCGGGGAAAGACTTACGCGTGATTTTCTCTTGTGTATCTGTGGAAGGCAAAGCGTATTTTATTATTTCCGGAGATAACTGTTCTCCTTTGCCGCAATTTTTTGGATTAAGTTTACAAGAATAATGTACAGTACATTCGCTCTCGAAGTTTGAACATTCTCTCTGATCACTATTCTCATAGGGACACCCCCATTTATTTTCTCTTTCTTCTGCTACGTTCTGACCTACTAAGGCAATTTCTTGCCTAAGTAATTCTTCCAAAATCTCAAGCGAGGGAAAAGTTTCGACTATTTCCGGTAAAGCTTCTCGTAATTTATCTTCTTTCAAGCCTTTATCTTTGGCCATCTTAAACCAAAGCGGAATTAGTCCTACCACTTGTAAAGCCATACTAAATTCTTCGGGAGTTTTGCCAAATTTAGTTATCACTCTCTTTCCATGCGTAAGCGTCTCAGCTGGATTTATATTTCCTTTTGCTAAATCAATTGCCAATCCTTCCAGCGAATGAAGATTTATGTTGTATTCTCCTATATCGTCTTTAGATACCTCAACCGCTAAAGAAACGCCCAGCTCCAAAGTAGAGCACGGCGCTATGTCTCTATCCGCCAGCCTTACCCCTAAATCTACGGCCATTTCAAACCATTTAGGCTTATTTTGTGTTATTCTTACTACCATTGGAAGCGCCTGTCCTATTGCATAACCTGTAGGCATTCCTTTTTTTCTTAATTTATCGAGTAAAATTTTGGCATAAGGATAATCAATTATAAGTAAATTTTCTTCTATTATTTCCCCCTTTGGATAGAACCCTTTAAAGTGAGGTGAAAGTTTTTTTAGCGAATCTCTATTTTCAGGTTTTGCTTCAGGAATACCTGCTATACTGGCATAAGCATGGGCAACAACTTGGCGGACATATGAAAGTGGGTCGTTTAATGCTTTAGCCAAAGGCTCAATTGCTCGTCTATCACCAAGTTTACTTAATGCCTTTGCCACAGCAATTCTAACCTCATAATCTGTATCAAATAATCTCGCAATTAAAGGCTCAACTGCCTTATAGTCACCAAATTCACCTAAGGCTTCAGCTGTATCTCTCCGAACATCTTTGGATGGGCTCGTTAAAACTTTAAGATAAGCATTAAACAATTGTTCTTTAGTGGCACCGAGTCTTAATATAGCGTCTCGCGCTTCTTTGCGGTCCCAATACAGAAAAGATTTAACAAACAAGTCCATCAAGGGTTCGATTGCCCTCTGGTCGCCTAATTTACCTAAAGCTTTCGCGACCTCAGATGTATGTTCACAACTCAAGAGACGAATTAAAGGTTCCACTGCTCTTTTGTCGCCTAATTTACCTAAAGCCGCCGCGACGACATCTCTAATAGACTGATCTTGATGACTTAAGAGATGGATCAAAGGTTCCACTGCGGGTTTCCCTATTGAAACTAATAACCTAACAACTTTCTCCTCTTCATATGGAGCATGATGAGTCGGCACGATATTAATTAATGGCTCAATTAATCCGGGGTTTTTACACTGTAATGAAACTTCTAACGCAACAATACGAACAGAATACTCCTTATCTTTAAAAGCACTTTCAATTAAAGATTTAAGTGCTCTGGGGTCAGAAAATTGACTTAGAGACTTAACCACGGTTTTACGAACAGGCACTTCTGCATTCTTCAAAGCATTTATGAGAGGTTCAATTGCGCTACAATCTTTAAACCGGCCTAATGCTTCAGCTGCGATTTTGCGTCTTTCAGAACCTGATTCTTTTAACTCCCGTATATACCACTTCACTGGGAAACAATAACGCCAGATAGCAAAGAATAAACGAATAGCAAAACGGATAGCAACTAAAATAATAAAAACAGTTATAACCGGATGTCCAGAGATAAAGTCCTTAAACGTGGATGAAATGAAGGTGGCTGTTCCTGTGCTATTACTTTCAGTGCTACACCCACTCAATCCAACTAACGCACCTGCGAATAATAGAAATGAGAAAACCTTACCAGAAGATTTTATAGCACGGAAGTCAGACTGTTGCAGATAATATATATATCTCCAACCTAGACTTCCGTCTTCATATGGCCTTGGTAATTGAGAACGCTCAATATGCTCTATTTCAGAGATATTGCCTTTCAAGCTATCATAGAAATTTACAGCGGGATTATTTTGTTTTACGTCTAAGACTATTTTGTAAATATTTGGGCTTAAGGCATGCTTAATTAATGCTCTCACCAGCTCTGTGGCGATGCCTTCGCAGCGATGGCTTGGCGATATGGCCATCTGGTTGATGTAAATCGGATATCCTTCTTCAGACCCAAAAATCAAATACCCTCTTATTTCATTGCCATCGTAGTGCACTAAGATAAAATGACCCGATGCTTTTATTTTGTTGGAAACTAAAGACGGCGTGACGAATGGCTTGTCAGAAGTTTCTGCTATAGCATTATTAAGCGCGGAAATCTGATTTAACACAAAGTTATTGATTTGGGCATTACCAAGCAGGAAGACGGATTCGCTAATCTGCTTAGCTTTAAATTTATTTTCTTCCTTTTCTTCTCTTCCTTCGGTTTCTTGGGCAGGAATTACTGGTGTTACTTTTACAGAAGTAGATTTCCGAACTTGCTGTTCCGGAAGATTTGTTTGAGAAGTAACTACTTTGCCATTCAGATTGGTATAAACAAATTGAGTAAAGGCATGATTATTAAGAGGAACGTTATTAAGGTTAATCTTGAAATGAACGCTGGCGAATTTGATTTGTATCTTTTCGGCGGGGATAATAATTTCATTTCTTTGGGCATCAAGCAGCTTAATCACTAGGCGGCCCTGTCTTATGGCTTCCAGGAGTTTCTCTTTTACCGTTTCCTGTTTTTCGGAATCAACTGTAACATTTATGATTGCTACGTCTATAATGCCATTCTTTTGTTCGATTTCAACCTTCGGCGGAGCGGTGGCTTCAGGAAGGACATCCTTTAATAAATCGGAAATTATGCCTTCAATTTCCACGGTTTTTTGAGAAGAAGGCTTTCTAACTATTTCGGTTTTTGCGGCTTTTGCAGCTACGGCAGGTACTCTTAAGCTTTCTCCCGCAGAATGACTTGCTCTTCCATTTTCATAGTCATCTTTTAAATGTGTAAAGTCCAAAATTGCCTGTGCTGCTGCTATAATATTCTTAAATTCTTTAAAATCGTTGATTTTCTCCTGAGGATTATACTGAAATGCGACTGTAATTATTTCAAACAACTGGGTTAAATCGCCGGCTACTGCGTCCGTCCTAAAAGCTAATTCTTTCGCGTCATATTTCCCATATCTACGCAATGTTAAATCGGCAGTCAGCTTCTCTATAAGACCCTTAACGTTGTATAATGAACACATCTTATTATATGGCCACGATTCTTTCTTCTGAACGTCGGTTAATTGTTCTATCCTCTTAGCTTTTAATGCCAAACCTTCGCCTAAGAAACTAAAAGGTTCCTTAAACCCAAGTTCTTCCCCAACTTCTTGAGCCAACTCTAAGAACGCACCACCTTTTTGACCAGTATCATTAGTTACTAAAGCCACGGCCGTATCACAACCTTTGCCTTCACTCATCTTCTGCTTAAAATACATAAGGATTGGAACACTTAAAACATCCTGGTTCCAGAGAGTTAGGTCACCAATTCTGTGCTGCCTGATTATTTCAACGCCTTTTCCGTCTAAGACCTCAAGGGGTGTCTGGCCTTCTATCTTCTTAACCCTGCCACCTACTATCTGATAGAATTGACCTTGGCGTTTAAGTAACTCCAAAGCTTCGCCGTGACCGACCGCCATACGTTCAGAAGTAACATCCAATTTCAAATCATAACTAACATCATTTCTATTGAGCACCTTAACCAAGCCAGCTCCATCAGATCGTCTTTCAAGAGTAAAGCCGTGAATTACTGGTGAAATCAATAGGTACGTATTTTCTGCAGTGAAACCATAAAAAGCATTATTAACTAGGTCGCTGACTACTTTATCACGTATCTCTGCATTAATGTGTATTATATTAACTGCTTTCCCAACTACTTCTTTAATATAATCTTCAGCTTTTAGATTTTTTTCCGGATGGATTCTCACGTAACTATGAGCAAGCTTTTCTAAAGCAATCCTATAGGCCACTAACTGGATTGGGCCCATGCCATATTCGGTTTTAAAGTATTCCTTATCTTCCATAAACTTTTTTAGCCGTTCAATAGCACTTGCCTGCTTTGCGGGATGTTCCAACGATTTAACAAAACTATTCCACATTATTTGTTCATTTTCAGTTAAGGCCTTTCCTTCTTCAACTACTTTTTTGTATACCTCAATCAACTTACCGACAACATCAACTATGTTCGCGAAAAACATCGGGCCTAATCCAAGGCGCGTTGCTGAACCGCCAAACAAATACCATACGGCGTATTTACCATCAATAATCAATTTTAATACATCTTCGTTTAATTCAGCGAATTTGAGCTTAGGATTATCAAAGAAATATTGGCCGTTTTGCGGATCTTTTGCCGACTCTTTGGAGTGTTCAAGGAAAGTAACCTCGCCTCTCTTGATATCTTTTTTAGCGTCTTTAGCCTCACTAAAGCTTAACACTTTCTTTTTATCATTGCGACCTTTAATCTCTAAACTATTTATTTCATCTATTAATTTTGCCCTATCTTTATCGGATCCTCTCCCTAATCTAAGATCTTCCAATTGTTCTTCGGTAAATTTTTCGCTTAAAATTTCTCCTAGTTCCTTTTTTGTATTTTCGTGGGCTCTCTCCAATAACGGAACTTCGTTATACGATCTTCTTACTCTCTTATAGAAAGCCAAACCACATCTTAGCGCTTTTCTTTGATTATAGGATTTATTTTGCCATTCTTTTAAAGACTGCAAGGCTACAAGTTTTTCATTTTCGGTCAAACCTTCCCAATCAGCCTTATCAAAATTAATTAGTTCCATTGCTTTCCTGCGCCAAAGACCCATTTGCATCGCTGCCTGAAGCAACATCAATTCTGCCAAGCCTTCATACGTATAACAGCTATCGCTCATATAGATTACACCCTCTTCTATATCAGGATAATATCTGAAACTGAGTTTATCTACGCCAAACTTAACATCTTTACTCTGACCAGGATTCTCTTTACTAATCTCTTCTTCTTCAACCCTGCCTTTCCAAATAAGCGGCGTATCTATAAGCTTAATGATCTTTTTAACTTTAACCTCTTTACCTTTGCTGTCTTTTATTATTAATCCGCCTTCTATTTCTTCTATATTTATAATTTCTTTATCTAATGTTTCGAAGTTCTCTTTACCTTGCTTTTCTAGCCTCTTCATCTCGCCGGCATTTCTTATCGTCCGATGAGCCTGCGGCTCATATTTAAAACTACAAACTGTCAAAATACGCGGCTTAAGCTCTTCTATAGAATCTTCCAGCCATTTATTTGTTTTTTCCGGTAACCCTTCTTGAGTCTTAGGAATTGAAAGATTGAAAGAAGACTTAAATATCTCCCAACCATTATAGCCAACTAAGCCAGGTTTTTGGGTTAAGAATACCGCGAAAGTAAACGCACCACCTAACCAGGAAAGGGCCCCGAAGAGATACACTATCATTACAACCGGCTGCACAGTGCTGCCGAATAGAAGCGCTAAGATTACGGAGGTAGTATAAGACAAAAGCCCGAGCAAACCTAAAGTTGCCGGCCAAATTACTTTGTTGTACCTTGCTTCCGCCCTTTCGGAAACAAGCTTAATGAACTTTTCTGTCCTTATGAAGGAATAGATTTCATTAGAAGCAAACCATACGCCTCTCAAGAAATTAGGCTGCAGGCCGACCCAAAAAGTAAAGCCGCTTGCTATATCAGATAATGTCAACCCGATCGCTTCGTAAATCAAGCCGGTTTGTTTTAGATGTCTAACGAAATTAGGAATACAGATTGCCCACATGGAGATGGCGTTTATCACAGCAAAGACCGCGACAGGCAAAAACGCGTATCCGCTGAATATGGTAACAACAGGGAGTAACACAAGATTAAGTACGATGAACGGCGCGATAAGATAATGCATCCAGAGAAACAGTTGGGCTAATTTCCTGTCAAACCCTACTTTCGGATTTAAGAGCCATCTAAAAGTAGCCAAATCCTTTAAGTAACGGGTTACGTTATAAGCGTAACGCAATTCTGTAGAAATGACCGTATCCATAAATGTAGGACGTGACCAATCAAACAGGAAATAACCAATCTGGGTAGATTCACATTCCGGATTTAAATCTTGCAAAATCATAAATTCTCCGGAGTCTTCTCCACATGTCTGGTATAATGAGAACATCTGCTGGATATGCATACCTTTGCCGTAATAAGTGGTATATCCTCTCCATCCAAGCTGCACATATCCGGTCCAGTTCTCCTGGCCGATAGAGTACTGGCGGGTAACCGGGAAGTGCTTACCGACTATTACCATTTCAGGCTGGGCGACAATAGTATGGCGATTTTGTCTCATTAAACTTAAATAAGAAATCACCCAAGGATGCTGACCATGAGATACCCTGACAGCAGAGTCATAACAGGTTATTTTTCCAAAGAAACGGTGTAAGTTAGTAGCGATAGCGGGATTCTTGATAGGGAACACTGATTCCTTAGGATCATACATAGCAAGCTCTACATCAAATATTGAGCAATTAACAAACATCTTAGCAATCTGGATCATTTTATCTAAAGCTAAGAATATTTCGGGGTCTTTTATGGATTTTAAAACGATTGTATTTTCTTCGTACCATTTAATCATTTCTTTGGACCATTCTAGAATATCTTTGCCTTTGAATTCCTTGAATATTTTGGCGCTGGCGAGCATCTTCTTAGTTTCTTCTAATTCGGCTTCTGCCTGAGCAACTATGCCAGCGAATCCGTCTGCGGAAGCAAACTCGTCAATTTTGCCTTCTTTTAACTCAATATCAATTGACCACAGCAAACAGTCAGAATGGATAGATTGATCACGCTCTTTAACCATCTGACGATAAAGTTCGTAACGCTTCACAAAAGCGTCATCTGTATTATCTTTAAGGGCCTGATACGCCAGCACTAAAGAACCGTATTTAAGGAATACTTCCCGAACTCTTCCCCAATATTCTTTATCTGAAAGCTGATCGCTCAAATACAGATGCTGTTGATATTGATTGGTATGCATTGATTCCAAAGAGAAATAGTTATTATTGCCCTGTGTCTCGTTCACCCAATCTTCTACGGCGCGAATAATGCCATTGATAGCTTTTCTCTCCGCATCATCCTTCACTTCCGGTACCTGCGAGAATATATCCGTGAATACATCCACATCTTCCAGCGCATTAATGAAGGCCGCGATAGGATGCCCTGCAGGATAGCTGTATTCTTTTCTTAATCTTTCTATGAGGATATTCCATTCATGCGCCATGTTATTCGCGGAATAACCTAATAAACAAGTATCTTTCATGAAGTCTTCGATAGCTTTTAAAATAAATTCGATAAATGCTTTCTCTTCCTCGCTGGCTCCTTGCGGCATGGCTTCAAAAATATTGATCTTCTTGCTATCGCCTACTTTCCTTAGCTTTTCAATAAATTCGGCTAGTTCTTCATTTTTAGCGAGACTCTTGTTCTTTCTTTCGTTTTCTATAACCTCGACTACTTTATCCCATGCCTTATTGTTCTTCCTGATTACATGTGCCAAAAGTTCGCCTTTTAAAACTAACGGCACTTCATCAAAGGTACCGCGGCGGGAAATCATTAACCAACTAAAATGCTGTCTTTCTCCTGCGGCGTGCAAGAATTCAGTCTGCCTCTCAATCCTGGTCAATTCGTCGACGCTTGGCTTACTCTTGGCAAGCGTATCAAATATATTGAATAAGAATCTCCGGACTTCTTCGCTCTTCGGTTTCATAAATGGCCCTTCGAAATTCAAAGCTTTGATTAAACCGTTTAATTCTTCTTCGCTTAAACGGCCCTTTTGATAAAGACGCTTTACCTGCCATTCCAAATAATCCTTTACCCGTTCGCCGTTCGGAAGAAGTTCGCTATAATATTTTTCCGTCTCTATAAATTCTTTATACAAATTGAGCATTGTCTTGCCCCAATTCTTCCAAAGGAATAACCGGATACCTAATCTATCCCTGGCCACCTTTGACCAATATTCTTCGCGTAAGGTGTGGAATATACGGCTGCTGAAATTAATGAAATAGGCGACTATTACAGTAGGAACTAATGATAACGCGCAGATCAATAATGACATTGAAACCCCAAAAAGCGGCCACTGGGATAGATTGGTGAAACGTTCGGGAATAGCTACGTCTATAAGCATACTCAGTAACACTGAAGATAATACCCACATCCCGCTCCAGAATAACTTTTCTTTAATTCCGCCTACGGATTTACCCGCTAATATATAAGGTAGAATTAATGAAGTTACAGCCAAGACAATAAATAAAGGCGCGATTGCCGTATACATATAAACTTCATATAAAGCTAAGAATCCTACAAAAAGCGCTTTTGTGACAAAATTAAGCACTTTCGCCTGCTTTTCGCTAAGCCCCCAGAATCCGGTTTTCTCAAATAACCAGCAGCAAAGACGATGATAAGTATCCTTGATGCCCATTCTATGCTCATATTTTTCTATTGCCGGGCAATACCTTCTGACCATGACCAGGATATCTCTCTTTAAAGCTGAACCAAAACTATTCTTGTCTTCGGTGTCAGTAGACTGCTCATATACTCTTTTTGCCATAGAAACAAAATTCTTTGACAATTCATCTCTGAGTTTGCTATCATTGAAATCTTTCGCCTCTCTTCCGGAAATGTTTACTTTATAACGCCTTGCTAGCTTTACCATTACTGCCAGCGTATTAGGCAAATTGGCTATTATCTGATCCTGATTGGAAACATCTATTCCATTTTCGCTAAAGTATCTGAAAAGATCCCAGCAATCATAATCGGTGACTATATCAATAAGGGCTTTCTCTTGAGGCGTACCGGGCTGACGGGTGGTAATCTTAACAAACTCTTTCTGCTGATCCGGCATTAAAGTTCCGAATAAAGACATAAAATCGCTGATTTTCTTCCAGGCCACTTCAGAGCTTTCATTTTTGCTGTATACTTTCCGGGTAATGTAGATTAATAAAGTATGGTATATTGAGAGCTGGCCAGCGGAATGCTTATCGGTTAATTTCTGAGGCAATTGAAGAGCTTTATAGACCACTCTTTCCGCAAATGTTACCGGCTCAACAACGCTAGACACACAAACAGGGATAGTAATGTCATTTTCCGGATTTTCGCCTAATGTAGCCGCTGGATTAGTAAATATCGCGGACATAGTTTCATTTATAGCCGTTTCGATTGTTCTATTTAGTTCCTTCTTCAATGACTCCAGCTGCCCTTTTTTCTTTTTCTCGCTATCTGATAATTTTTCTTCTCTAGCTATCTTATTTAATAACCCTTCTAATTCGGCAAACGGAACTCCGAATAAATGACTAACCTGCACCTGTCCTTTTACCTTTAAAAGTTCACGTATAAGATACTCAACAAATAATACAAAGTTATATTTTTTGTTATTGATATCTTCAATATTTATTTTTTCTTGGGCTTTTGTTTTTAGTTCTTCAGCGCTGACAAAACCATAGGTAAGTAAATGCTTAAAGACGTGCCCACTGCTGGTAAGAGGTAAAATACTCAGCAACTCTTCCTGATTTATTCCTTCCAAGATCTTAATGAGCAGTCTATTCTCCGCTAAATTCTTTAAACTCTTGACTAACTGTGCCCAATCATAAGCGCTACTGATTGTTCTTTCCTTCTCAATATCCTCGTCACTAATCAACTTAGTGTCTAAAAGATGCTTAATTGCTAATACGGCTGGATAAGAATTATCAACACTTCTTAAATATCCTAATTTTATAATCGGAGCTTTGGGAAGATATTTATATTTAATGTAATCACCTTTATTGATATCTAATACTTCCTTTTGAATTAAACTGATTACAGCTTGAGTTGCTTTAACGCCAAGTAGATTAAGTAAATACTTCTCAAAATCGTTTCTCTTGGCTCCATTTGAACGAAGCTCCTTACTGGTATAAACAGTTAGCCGCCCGTTAAATGTCCTATCTACAATTATAGTCCTGGCAATCTGTTTTACTTCTTCATCAGAAAGTTCTGGCTTGGCTTTCTTGAAAATCCTTATTAAGTCTTTCTCCTGCGCAAAGTGTAAATCTTTTCTTAATTGAACGGGAATAACTAGCCACCTACGAACACTATTGTAAACAAGAGGAAGAAGCACAATGGAAGAAACAGTAACGGTGAATAAGTTTTCAAATACAAATCTTATTGCACCGGCTAATTTTCCAGCTCCTTCCAGAACCATCGGAGACATAGGAAGTATTAGCATCCAGTTCCAATAAAGCATTCCAAATACTACAAATACAATGGCGATATTTTTCCACGGCAACTTCTTCAGTTTAAGTATTGCCGAACCAAGTATCTTCATAGAATTATTTATGTCTCTCCACTTCAGTTGTTTCGGCATCACTAATCTTTTTTCGCTTATTACCACTATTTTTCCTACTACCCAAAGAGCAGCTAACGCGAATTTCTTCATGGAATCGTATTTATCCGAATCCACAATATTCTTCCAAGGCAATTTCTCTAAGACGTGCAAATTATCTTTAAGAGAAACACGATTAGATCCGCCATTATTTTCTGTTGAGGATGCCGCCTTCTTATCAGTTCTGTTCCTTCTGAATATCCTCTTCATTACCCAAAGAGCAAATAACCCAATAGCTAAAACAAACATAAACGCCAACTTGTTTACTGGGTAATACCTGGAGAAAGTCATATTATCGCTGACGTTCTCAATATTCTGCCTTAAGAAAGAAAGCTTCTTTCCTGTATTAAAATCCCTATAATGGGTTACTTTTCTAAATTCTTTGAAGGATATTATTTCGTCATTAAGGTACGCCCTTAAAGCTATAATGTCTTTTGTATTCGTTTTGATTGAGCGGAAAACTTCACCGGGATTCTTTTCTGTAACCAAAACCAGTTCTCCGGAGAACGGCTGCTTGCCGCCGGTCACTTCTATTATGGAATCAATCAATGCTTTAAGTTGCTTCTCATCCTTGGTAAGCATCTCGCAAGTTACTAAATAACCTTGATGATTCTTAAATATAATATTTAAGATCTGTGTATCATTATTTGATAAGGCTGGAGCTATGAAGTCGCCCTGCAATAAATCACCGGAAGTAGGTAAGATACGCTTTAAACCAAAGTCTTTACTCCCGTTGCGCGCGGTTTCAGGATAGGTAATGCTCTTTGCGAACCCTCTTCTATCAAAATTAATCTTCTGTTCATAACCCTGTCCGAACTTGCCCCAGTTGAATTCATGCGCTAAGCTGCCGTAAGGACTCATTTCTGTCCTGCGTAACGATTCCCGGCCTAAACGTCTTTCCATATTGTTATAGGTAATAACAATCTCTCCTTCGGGATTTTTCATTGCCTTCGGCGCAAAAGTATGCGCTACCCAGCCCAACCAACGGTTGAATATTACAGGATAATTAGATGAGCTAAGATTTCTTTCTATATCGGCAGAATGATGATATCTAAAAGTATAGCTCTCTGTGCCATATCCAGAATGAGCAAGACCCGCCTCCAACACATTCAATATTTCTGCCGCGAAAAGATTAAAATTGATATACTCGGGCGAGCCTATGATATTGCCATTTCCATCTAACCGGTATCCTGTTAACTTCACAAGTAATTTTCCTGTACCATTATTGCCTATTTTATATTTCTTTATTACTACACTATTTGCTGATATATCCATAAACTCTTTATTAACTTTGCCATAATTATTGATATGATATGAAACTTCATCTGTATTATTCTCCTCAAAACGTCTTTCACTGAAAAATTCTGCAATATCAAAAAGGAAGATTCCTTCTTTATGCGCTATATTTTTCGTATTCCTTAAATTAAGCACTAAAGACTCATTAAATTCCCCTGTTTGTATAGGCGCCCATTGGCTACCGATTCTAGTCAAAACCATTGACCTCCAACCTATACCATGCTTGCTAAAATCATAGTTATATATGGCCGACACAGGATTAGTGTAATTCTCATCCTTATAAGAAACCTGCATTAATACATTGCCCTTAAAATCACGGAATGCTCTATAATAAGTGCTGAATTCTTTCTCAAGACTAGGCCCCTTTTTATGGTCTATTCCTTGCTTATAGAAGATTACTTCATTGGAAGAAATAATCAATTTATTATCCCAATCTACCGAATAAAGTTGACCTTCGCCGATCCTACCCAACGTAACTTTGCCATTATAGATATAATAATCGGTATGGACTTGGGCAGGAATTTCAAATAAGCGCTGAAGAGCAGAATCGTAAACGAGATTCTCTTTCCTTTCTATGCTCAAGCCCCAAGGTAATTTTATCACTCCATTATCTACTTTTGTTTGTTGGATAAAATCAATGACCTTCACCAAAGAATTGGCATCATATAAATCTACCGCTATGCCATTTACTTTTATGTGTAATTTTCCAGTAATGAATTTGTCGGCTGCGTCTCTCTGCTCTATAAATGTCAACCGCTGATAAAAATCTAAAACCAATGTCTCCGTTTCGGAAAGATTGTAAGAAAGGGCGACGGGCAACATAGAAGCTTTGTTAGTCAAATCATAGCGCAAGCTAACCTCTTTGCCCCGATATACTACAACTATATCCGCTAAGCCATCATCGTCTATCTTAATTGCCGGCCTATCACTGTATTTAAATGCCTGGTATGAATAGTTTACTTTTTTGCCCTTAGGAGAAAGCATGATAATTTCCGCCCATTTCAACTTTGAAACATCATCTACGGCTACACCCGGAAGCAACTGTTGTATATTAGTTAACGCTGCTTTTATACTTTCCGGCCATAGATTAGACAGCTGCGCAAATTCAGTTGCCATGGAAGTAGAAACCTTCAGTGTGGCCCTGTAAATCCTCTCTCCCTCTTTAGGCTTCTCTACTATATAGGTATCAGCGCCATTTTCTCTAGCTACCTCAAAGACCTCTCCGCCAAACCTAATTTTCATCTCTTCTTTATTTTCCTTGATACCGAACATTCTTCCAATTCTGCCATCTAAGTCAATTTGCTCAATAAGATCAAATTTCATGGAAGAATCATCAGGCAATATTAAAGAATGCGCTCCCAGGTCAAGCGTCCATCCGGCCTGATTAATAAGATTCAGCTCTTTATCAAAACCATTGTAGAGCCGTTCAATAGGCTCATTTCCCTCTAAGCCTAATTTATTTAAGATCTCCTTTCCCAATACTTTTGCTTCTTCTCCTAAATGCAGCCTCACATTCTTAATATTCCCGTTTTTATCAATAGATGATTCTACTATAACCTTGCCCCAAGCGTCATAGCCTATATATCCAGGGAAGGCTAACTTTCCTTCTTTATCGAGATGCTCAGCCAATATGAATCTCTTAACTAGATTACCTTGTCCATCTTCAGCATTTTTCACCCCTAACTCTCTGGAATAACAGATAAATTCATCGTTTGCTCCGGAACCATCTTCTCTCAAGCCATAAACTTCAGAAGGCTCCTTAATAATTAACACGCGGGAAAGGCTTATTTCTTTCTGGGGATAATAATACTGGATAGCGTTACCAAGCGTATCCCCAATAGTAGAATCAAGCCGCATTAAACTGGCGCCTTTATAAATCTCCTGGGCCAAAATATCCCGTTCATTGGAATCTGCCAATTTGGCATCCGGTATCCACTCGGCATTCCCATCCGGTTTTACTAAAAGCAGGTTATCCCGATAGATCTCAGCCATTATTGCTTCTCCGCTGGCGTTTAACTCTGCTCCTGTAGACATCATTGCTTTATAGCCGTTTAATAACAAGTTTTCTGCTTCTTGAGAATTATGGTCATAAGCCGAACAATCAAACCATTTTTGTTCTTCTGTGCCGGATTGGTAATCTTTCTTATGCCAAAGATATTGTTTTCTTGCCGTATCATAGATTTGATGAGTCCTAAGCTGCATTAATTCTTCCTTAGTAGTCAAAGGAATTCTTCTGGATTGTTCAACCTGAGTTAACATGCCAACAACTCTCTGTCCCTTGCCTTGCGTATTAAGCTGCTGACCGTCAAAATAAAGCTTCCCTTCTACAAAAGCCAAGGTTGTTCCTAATTCTTCTAGGCCAAGCTTTACAATTGCCGGATATTCTACATCAAGATTGTATAACTGCTTAACTTCTGCCGGGAGCAACAAGAGAGTATTTTTAGCTACAGGCTTGATATATTCTTTACCTTCTATCTTCAGGACAAGGTTATACGCGTCATTATCTTGGCTAATCCTAAAACTGCCAAAATCTTTATCAACTAATGCTTCTGCTATATGAGAAGAGACAATGGCTTCTTCGGTTAATTCTACAGGCAACATAGAATCTAAAAAGATAACCAAGCCTTTTTTGGACAAGTAAGTTGCGGTGAGTTCTTTTGATTTTGGCCCCCAGAGAATTACTTTGCCATCGAAAGTCGTAACGCGCCCGAGCTTTAACTCCGCGGGAATATTAGTCGTAGGCAATTCCCCGGATGGCATGGGCTTGGGGAATAAACCCTCAAAATATTTAAATGGATGGTCATCAGGATTAATTATGATGCCTTTTATCTCTTCTTCTCTTTCCTTATCATCGGTTATGCGTAACAACGGCCCAAATTTTAAACCGACGCCGTCAGCGTCTCCGCCTTTAAACCAGTTGATGCCATACTGCACCTGGGCAGAAACATCTTCTTGGTAAGGAACCGGAATATCCAAACCTAAAGTTAAAGATTTGGCTTCATATTTATCATTTATCCCTGCCTCAGCCTTAAACTTCATATCCTTAGGAAGCCCCATTTCAATGAAGCCTTTTGCTTTTAAAGAACCTTCACCGGCATACATTGCTCTTGCGCCTACGGCTAAATTTCTCCCGATAGGCATCTTGCCTTCTGCCCCCGCATAAGGATAAAATTCTTTGGGCGACCATTTGCTGGTATCCCATTCCGGGCGGAAGAAGATTTCCCACATTCTTCCTTTTTCATCTTCGCGGCCAAAGCCAAGGCTGGTATAAACAAGCTGCTCTTTCACAAGAAGATCTTTTGACAGCAAGGTTTCATTTCCATCTTCATCATAAGAAGTTATCCCAGCCGCTTCTTCAGCTTTGGTTAATACGGCGCCTGCGCTTAATTCGACAAAATATCCCCTTGCTAAATCATCGCGCAAATGCACATCATGGGAATAAACATTATTATCTTCATCCAATGATACATCCGCGTATCCCAAATAAGTAAAGGACCATTTGCCGTTTGAATAAACAAAGTTGTCCCCTAAGATAAACCTGCGTTCATGCCATTTCTCGAATTCATCCGCTCCTGTCTCTTCATAGAGAGTCCTATCGGCTATGCCTAAAGCCACAACATTATAAGCGTTGTCTCCAACTGGCGACCTTATGCCTAATCCGCGCTGAAGGGTTTCAGGCGAGCCGGCATCACGCTTCATCGCGACGGTATAAATGTCAAACTTTACTCCTGAAATCTGCAATATATTGCTGACTTCTGCTGAATTGCCTAAGTAATTCTTTTCAAGAAAATTCCCTAAATATCCCTGCGGATCCTCGCTCTCAATCAAATCCTTGAGTTCTCTTTCTGTCAATAGAGGTATCCTGACTGCCTTGCTTAGCTTTTCGCTCTGCTGAAGAACTTTACGCATTTTTTGGTATAAAACTGTCTTTTCCTTCTGGAAGCTGATATCTTTTCTGCTGATGCCTTGCGCAAAATCCAACATATCATCTCTTGCCGGCAGGAATCTGTTTAAAGTGTTTATACCTGCGCCAATAGTATTTGTGCGAGAATTAAGATATTCTGTCGTCTTGCCAAGGGTAGCGCCTAGCTTATCTTCTACTTGCGTAAGATATGTTTGAGCTTCTGTTAATGCTTGTTGAGCTTCTCCTTGATAGACTACCGCGCTATTATAAACATCGGTTGAACTTTGCAAATATTGGGCAGCTTGCGGGATAAAGGTATTCACTAATTCCGCCCGGCGGGCCGAAGAATTGTTAAGCAGGACTGACCAATAATCAATATCGGCTTGCGTGCCGCTGGTTAAAGCATCGTTATATTGCGCTTGTGTCCAGGCGATTGAACCATCTTGCGTTGCCGAGCCATCTAAAACATTCAACTCATCGTTAAAAGTATCTAGCCCTGCCTGCGCGCTATCTCTTATATCGCCGTAATAGGCCACGCCATTTTGGGCGCTGGCGAGGTTCGCTTGGTTATATTGAACGCCGACTTGGGCATCGGAAAGCAATTCCTGGGCTGCTTTAAGCTCTGCGTCAGACCAAGATTGGTTTGCTTTATTAGCATCTTTATACCAATCTTCTTTTGACGGAAGCTGGCCTTTTCTCTCCTGCCAATTATTAAGGCCGTTTTGGGCATTGATTACGCCTAAAACTACATTTATAGACTGATCATTATTCTGTAATCCCGATAGACGAACTCGGGCATTAGTTAAATCCTGCTGTAACTGGGTAATCTCCGTAGCTTTAGAAGCCAATAAACTGTTATAATAATCTACCAGGCCCTGATTGCCCGTAGTCGTGCCATAATTGACTTGCGCCCAATAATTCCTATCTGATATCAACTGTTGCCTCTCTGCTTGGGCTTCTGCTAAACTCTGCTGAATCTCTGTAATATCCCCCTGCACCTTAATAACTTCCGCGTTATAAGCAGATTCCGCTTCAGCCAAACCCTGCTGCATAAGGGCAATATTCTTATTCACCCAGGCCAATCTATTTGCAAGCCACTCTTCATACCAGGCAATTATCTCCTCCATATACATCTTATTGCTTAAGTCAATCCTTACCCCTTCCTGTAAATAAGCCCAGTCCTGATAAATCCCACTGAGCAACTGATACGTCTTTCCGGAATCCCTGAATAATTTGGCTGCATTGGCGAGCTCTTTTAAAGAACCAAGATAATTAGTGATATCCGCCGCAAGCGAATCTACTTTTATTATTTCCGGGTTAGTTGCCTCCGGCTTGCTCTGAATATCCGCTAAAACAGGGATATTCTTTGCATTGATAATCTCCTCTTCTTCGGTTATTCCTCCTACAGGAGGGACTTTTACCGGCGCTCCATCTATATAACAGTAAACATCTTTATCATCCATATTCTTGGCATATTCGATTAACCCAACCAATTCGGCAGGCCCTGACTTACCTCCCGCATTTTTAGGAGTATGCCAAAGCTCGTTGACTTCTTTTCCTAAAACAATTGGCTCGTATCCGGGGAAGGTAACTTCGCGCTTGTTGCCTACAGTAATCAAGAACTCCTCATTGGTTTTTAATTCTTCGAGTTTCTCTTTGCTGAGAAGTTCAGAGGTATTATTGTATTTAGAAACAATGGCCTGCGGAGCATTGACTTCAACTTCATTCACAAAGGCAAATTTTCTTCCTTTATAGGTATAGAAATTATTTTTTCTGCCTGTGTAGTTTTCATCGTAAGTAATTTTACGGGCCTTGTCTGTTGTTATTTTAATTGTCTTCTTAGCCGAATCATTACTTTGCGTAGCATAAACATAGGTATATTGGAACTGCGTGCCTTCGGGTATTTCTTCGGTTGCAATTTTTTCTTCGATAAACCCTATTACTAACCCGTTATCCACTACCGCCATAACTTGTTTCCCTGTCTCGCCTTTCTGCATCTTCACGTGAATAAATGCCGGTGTGAATCCGCCGCCGATTATTTCTCCCGTGTATGGATTAACAAGCACCACCCTTTTAGTCATCACGGGTTTGTCTTCGGCATTCTTGCTAAACGTATTATCGTCCTCAAGGGGAACGCTAGCCAAAGCTGAGATTCCCAGATCTTCCATATTATAAATTATTGAAAAATCCTGCCCGGCCTTACCCTGCCACCCGTAATACTCAACAATTCCCTTTAGCATCGTCTCTAATCTGGCGATATCGCTTGCGCCTGAGACCCTGACTAATTTATAAGGCTCTTTCTCTTCTGCCGCGTCTGTCTTCCAAAGCCATTGGCCAAATTGTCTCGCATAGCTTTCAGTCTCATATCCATATTTAGCCTTATCTTCTTTGCGGACATAGAATCTAGAACCCATCTTGGATGAATCAGAAATTATCTGGTTATTGTAATAAACTCTTTCTTCGCCTGTAGCGAGGTTAGCCTCAATCCACATATCCTGCGCATTTTCACCTGCTACTGTATTCATATAAGCCTTGGCGGTTTTATAATTCGGGATACGGATTGCGGAATATTGCGTAGGAAGTTTACCCTTAAATAGATTATAGACGATCTCATTCAAACACTCACCGGGAAGCCTAAGGTTATAAGAATCCGCCGGCTTTACTCCCCTGATTTCTTGTTTGTCAGCATCAACCAAAGGCAGATAAACAAACTTTCCTATCCGAGTCTGAATAATGTATACTTTATCGCCGAATAAAGAAGCGTTGGCAGTAAGCTTAGGAAGTATCCCCTTTAGGCGGTCCTTAAAATCTATGCCTACTTCTACGTCGACAGCCCAAACATCTACGCCCAACATTGTCTTGTCTCCCAACTTTGCCTTGAATAAGTTGAAAAGCTCTAGGCCGATAAGGTTGGCTCCCGGCACCTTACCTATGCCAAATAATTCAAAGCGAAGAGGAGAATTGTTGGTTTCTTTTAGAGGAATAATCAATCCGCCGAGATCTTCTTCGAATAATTTTTTATCTTTTCTCTGCATCTCGTTCGCAACATTCTTGTATAGGACCAATGACGCTAGATACGGAGAAATACCTCCCTCGATACTGCCATCGATAAATCCTTTTATTATGCTTGCGCTCTCTATTACTGAAGATACCTCTCCGCCCGCGACAACGCCCGCATTTATATCGCCAATCTCGCCCAAATTAAATATTGTATTGGAAATTTGGTTTCCAAACCCAAGCGACAATGAGAGCAAGTCCTTTTTATTAGCGCCTTTCAAATTCTTTAGCGCTTCAAGGCGAGTTTCCCTAAACTGCATACCTTTGGCGCGCAAGCTAGAAGCTTCGGTTTTTATGTATACGGCCTCTAACCAGCTCTTGGACTCTAAGTCAAGGTTTACGCCCACATAAGGCTCAATTTCTTTTCTTATCTCTTCAAATTTGCCATCCCAGAATAATCTATCAACCCTATCTCTCAATTCGTTGTTAATATTAAAAATGGGTTCTGAAGAACTTCCTTTGGCATTCTGAATATCTTCTTTGGCCTTTTGTATATCTTTCTTAATCTCATCAGCGCGGGTCTTCGGCTCACTGGCGCCCCCTTCTTCAATTACCTGGGCTTCTTTAACCGTCTCTGCCGCAGCCGGGCTTAATTCTTTTTCTATCTGCGCTAATCTTTTCTGCCTGTCATCTATTCTTGCCTCGAGTTCAGTTATATTAATTTGCGCCTGAGCTAATTTTTCTTTTAGTTCGGCAATTCTGGCCTTATCTTTTTCTGTAATTTCCACAGGTTTAGCTTCAACCCAAAGTTTCTGCGCTGCCGCGTAAACCAATTTAGGATTACGGTCTATATCCACAAAACCCCAGTGTTCTTCAGCATTATTGTCTTGCTTGCCGATGCTCCCCTTGGCCTTCCACCATTCATCATTAAACGACATAAAGGTTACGCCGCAAATATCCTTATCGGCGTTTACCTGCGCAACGATTGCCTCGGCGGTCTCAGCCTGATTTATCTGTCCATTTAAACCAATCGAAGAAACCCCTGTTTCGGCGATATATATAGGCTTTGAAGAAACTTTCGCCCATGCCTTGGATACTCCGGTTATATTCTTTCCCCGATAAATATTTACCCCTAGGACATCGACGATACGGTCGTATTTTCTAGCTATTTCTTTATTCGGAATTTCGCCGTGGGCGGTAGAAACCGGATGACTAGAATCTTCCTGATGCGCGCGCTGGACGGCTTTTTCTAACTTTCTATACCAACCCTCCACTCCGCCTTCTATCCATTCAGGATGCCGGCTGAACAATAGATTATATTCATTGCCAAACTCCCACATTAAAATAGCCGGATGATTTTTATATTTTTGGATATATTCAATATAATTTCCGGTCTGGATATCTTTTGCCCAATCAAAGCCGATAATTACTCTTATCCCCTCTTTGGCTAACGCATCCAGAACCTCTCCCGGCACAGGCCTGTAAGTACGAACGGTATTAAATCCTGCCGCCCGCATTAAACTGATATCTTTCTTATACCATTTTAAAAATTCGCTGCCGGAAGAGCTGCCTTTACTAGCAGGGCTCCAAGTTGTGCCGCGAATAAAATAAGGCTCTCCATTAATCATAATCTGGCTTCCGGAAACTTTTACCGGATAGAATTCTTTAAGCGGAAGAGATGATGTAAAAACTAAGCCTTGAAGTGATTGTAATTCTTCGCTTAATGCAACTCTCGCGCTTCCTTCTTCGGTTAACTGCTTTTGGAATTCGGCAAGCTGCTCTTGAATAGCTTCTCTGCCTTTAGCTAACTCTTGAATTTTCTCTGTATCTACAGGAGTTACGGCGGCTGGAGCAGGTTGAATAACTGGCGCAACCGGAGCTTCCGGTTTCTTGGTTTCAACCGGCTTAGCTTCTTCGGTTACCTTGGCCTCAGCTAACGGGGCTGTTTTTTCGACTTCGGCTGCTTTGGCTTCAATTGTTTCTGTTTTAACTAGCTGGGCTGCTGCGGGAGCTTCTTCTTGAGGAGCAACTACTGCGGGCGCGCTTACTTGGGATTCGATTTTTCCTAAAATTCTTCTTGCGGCGTTCTTTTTATCCTGCGCGAATCTTTTGCCTCTGGCTTCGTTCTTATATTCATCGCCATAAATAGCTTTGTCTTCGGCGTTGATAACGGTATTGAGTTTTTCTTTTGCTTCGGCGTTATTGCCTTTACGGTAAGCTGTTTTTCCTTCTTCAAGGGCCTTTAGAATTGAATTTTCTGCTTTCGGCTGTCCTAGAACATAACCGCGGTTGCCGGCAGGCGGGCCGGTAGTCATTACCGGAGCTTCGGTCTTTTTGGCCGCGACTTCTTCCTTGGGTAATTCTACTTTGGCTTCGACCTTGGGCTCCTCTACGGCTACGGCTTCTTTGGCAGCGCCGGCATCAACCTTTGACGGAACAGCTGAAGGCACAACCGCTGCTTCTTTGGCCTCTTTGGAACTCTTGGCAGGTACTTCTTTAGATTCTGCCTGCTGTTCTAAGGCCGTTTTTTCCTGATGGGTAGCGAGTTTTTCCGCGTCATTCACTTGTTCTTTAGGTTGCTCGGCTTTCTTGGTTTCCGGGACAGTCTTTTCTTTTGCTGGAGCAACTTCAGGAACGGTAACATTAACAATACTTATTCCACTAATAACAATGGGACCTACTTCATTAGTATCCGCTGGAGAGTTTGCCAAATAAAACTCTATATAATTTATTGCTTTGAGTATTTCTCTAGGGATCATCTTGCTACCAGAGGTTAAAATATCAAACCTTCCCTTTACTACGTATTTAAGTTCCTTTATAGGTATCTCAATAATACCTTCTTTATCTAATAAATCTATATCCATATGATAAAGGCGGAGATCGAAACATCCTCGCCCTTCTTTATTTGTGGTGCTACCTAACCACACAGTCATCTTCTTCGCCTCGGCATTACCTGTATACTTAATAATTAGTTTTGTGTCTTTATTATAATCAGAAAGGTTCTTTTTCTCAAAGCTGACTTTCCAGCTTACAAAAGCTTTTCTAAACTTTCCAAAATATCCGGGAGTTTCAGCGGGGAGCTCTAATCCTTGCCCTGTCACTCTTGCTTTTGTGCCTCCCGTAGAAATAGCTTCTGTCAAAATACAGCTATCTTCAACTTGGGTGACAACAGCTTCCTTTTTGGCCGCGACTTCTTCCTTGGGTAATTCTACTTTGACTTCGACCTTGGGCTCCTCTACGGCTACGGCTTCTTTGGCAGCGCCGGAATCTGTCTTAGTGGAACTGGCTTGAACAGCAACGGGAGCCTCTTTAGGCTCTGCTTTTTCCCCGGCTTGTTTATTCTCCTCCTTAACTTCGCTATAAGCAGCCGATAACTCCGCGCCAGAGAGAGATGAAAGTGTAAAATTCGACTTCTTTATCTCTTCAGCCTGAGCTAAAGGCGCAAATCCCCAGGCAGCCGCAAAATCTACAGAGGCAAACTTTATTGAAGAAAACTGCACAACCATCATCAATCCAAGGAAGAATAAATAAACCGCTTTAATCGGCTTTCTGATAAAACCATTAATAGTATCTTTTAATTCCAATATTGAGGCGTAGAGAATATATGAAAAATAAACAGGACATCTTACCGGCTGGAAGAAAAATTCTAATAAAGTATTTACTCCGTGCGGCAAGCCAAGATAAGCGCCAAATTCATGGATTATGGTCTTGATTAATTCTTTTGGGTTGTGGATGAATGATTCATTAACGAAGAGGCCTTTCCCGGAGATAAAAGCACCATAGATTTTATCCGAAGGCCCGGCGCGGATGCGTCCGGCTGTTTTGATATAATCTATAAATGCATCCACCCTATGATTACCAAATAACCATCTAAAGGGCTTCAAGGCCTTCTGTATCTTAGACTCAAACAAAGCAAAATCTAGCTCCTTCAGTGCATCCCACTGATTATTGATTCTGATATTTTCTGCCGCTGCTTCTTGAGCGGTAACGCCCGGTAGGCGGCGGGCGGAATCGGATGCCGCTTCTTTGGCAAAGCCTTCGATTTTCTTTGCGGCGGCCTGCAATATCTTATTCAACCCCTTTGTCTGCTGGTCGATATCCTCTTTCGGCAGACAAAGCAGGCTCTCCAGATAATTGAATACCCCTTCAAACTCTTCTTTATGGCGCTCCAGAATAGTCATTTGCGCCTTATACTCTCCGGTCAAGGTTTTAGGCATGCTCAGCATAATATCGAGGCCCTTAGATTCAAAGTAATATTTAACAGGCCAAAATTCCCTAATAGAAGCCAAATCCCCGCATATAAACACCTTTATGCCGGATGCCTGCGCCCTGATTACGAAATCAAATATGTTCTTAAGCACCAACGGTCTGACTAGTTCAAAATATTCATGATAAACTTTAGGGTCATTCCTGGATATCCCGTATAAGAAACGGATGTAGTCGTTCGTCCCGAGGCTAAAGAACATGATTATTCCTGTGTTAATAAGCTCCTCCGGGTTTTCTACGGCAAGCGGGGTTTCGGCCATTGCGCCTAGCTCAAAAACCTCTCCTTTTATCTCGAGTTCCGCTTTTGCCTTTTCCAACAAATCCTTTATGAAAACCATTTCCTGCGCTTTCTCAACCATAGGAGCCATTGCCATGAAATTCGCGAATCCGTCATATTCCCTGCAGATCAATAAGGCTTTCATATCCAGACTGGTCAGCGCTCTTCCTAAAGGATGTTCCAAATAGAATTTATTGCCCTTGTAACGCAAACCTGATAAACTTCCCGGCCTCTTGTCATACTGGTCATCGTAGAATCTGGGCTTAACCGCCTTGCCGCCTGAGGCCTTCAGGATTTCCCGATAGGATACAGCCTTTCTTCTTAATCCGGGGAAGAATATACCTTTAAGCATATTCTCCGTTCTTACCAAAGCTATGCCGCTGGCATAAGGAGCATCCTTCAACTGTTGCGGGGTATCACCGTTTATCGAAACAGGAAATTCTCCTCTTTCCGTTGCCTGGCGCGCTAAGATATCATAATATTCATTCAACGCTTCTCTCTCCTTCACTTCGGCGGCAAAGACCTCCATCATTTCGGGAGAAGGAGAAATAACTATCTCTCTCTGGCGCAGAACGACCTTCTGGCCGTTTTTGAAGTGTTCAATGTCGCTTTTGTTCTTAAGAACAAAGAAAGGCATCCCTTCGGCTTTGGCGGAATAAACGCAATGCCCGCTGAATATACTGATTATACATTTTAACCGGCCGCCGAAGAATCTTACCAGATCATCATACTCAAAAGAAGTAATAAGGTAATCCGCAATTAACGCGATATCCTTCTCCTGCTTATGCTCGATATGCAGATCGATCTCTATCTTGGCGATAAGACAATCCGCTGTTGCTTCCAGCGTCCTGCTTATCTCAGTAGACAAGTAATTCCGGATATAAGCTTCACTTTGGCCTTTAAGGAATTCCCTGTAGCCAAAATCCGCCATCTTCTCCAATGTGCCTAAACGCCCTAGCTGGCTTAAGGTGTCGCTGATCGCCTCTTCCAAGAGGAGGCGCCTGTAGCTTAAATGCCTAGTCTGCCCCTGTATAATCCCTTCTAGATTCAACCTGGTATTACGCAGGAATTCTTCGATAATCGCGTTAAACGTATCTAAAAGCTCCTCGCCTTTTGCCATCTTGCCGCTAGCCAGCTTGAAAGATTCCTTATTCTCATTCAACGCAGACAACGAATTATCTATCTGTTTCTTAAGCTCACTGAATCTTTTGTCAACTTCTTTCTTTACCTCTTCCCTGACCAAATCGGTAGCGTAGTCGCAACTAAAAAGAAGTTCCCACAGGATGTCTTTTAAACTCCTGACTACCTCTATGAGCGCATGCTTAATGGAGCTGTCATCATCAAGATGGGCTGCAGTCTTTCCAAGAGCATCAATCATATCCAGGATAAATGCTTCCGACCACTTGTTCTGGTATTTCTTTTCGTTAATCTCCTTGGATATATCTATCTTTTCTTTTGTCAAATCATCATAGAAACACCGGTAAGAATCAAGTATCCCTGCCGAATCATTCTTCTCCAGCTTCCTGATTATCGGCTCCATTACCGCTTTTACGGCAGAAATTCTTCTTTGCGTTTCCGCGGCTTTCTGTTCTTCAGAGATCATACCTATATCCGCCAAAGGAATTGAAAGCGGATCGGTTATACACTGTTTTACGATATCCAACAATGACCTCTCCCCGATAACCTTGCGGGACAATATTTTCCTCTCCTTAGCGTCTAAAATGCTGACCAGCGAATCAAGAGTCTCTCCGTTGTAGTTTAACTCGACGGCCTTGGCGATTAACTTCTCCAGCAATTTAACTAGCGGGCTCTGGAACCTGTTAAGCTTAAGGTGGCCGAATGCAGCAAAGATTCCGTTTTTATCTTCTTCCGCGAGCTTTAAGTATTGAAGAAGGAACTCATAATTCATTAACACCCTAAGCGCCATTATCTTTTCTACGTCCAGGCCTTTGCCTCTTAACACCACTACCTGTAATTCCTTTGAGTTATTTGCGGTTCCGTTTAAAGAAGCTGGTATTCTTACCTCAGCTAACCGGGCGGCTTGGATGGCAAAAATTTCATCATTTGAAATATGAATGCGGGGATTTTGTTTGTGAAGTGCTTGTTCTAAATCTTCGTGTTCATTTAAAAAGTTAATTCTTTTCTGTACTTTTAGCTTAATTTCTTCTGTGGTTAATCCTTTAGCCCTATACAATTCTATTAAGGCATATCTTGTCTCTACTTCCTTGACTTCTTTCTTATCAACCTTGGGATCATAAGAAGCAATGAGAGGAGAACCTTTGTTCTTTCCGGAATCGACAAGATATTTTTCTACTACGCTTGTATCCTCGGCAATCTCTTTTAATTCCTGTACGACTTCTGGCGCGACGATATCTTTAATCTTTCCTATATAACTAAACAACTCTCTAGGAGTAAACCTACGGATATCGCTGCCCTCAAAAGCCTTAAGCTGATTCGCAGCCTTCTTTGCCCAGGTAGCTATCTCTCTGGTAGAAACCATCTCTATTGCCGGCCTTACCCCGACATGGAGACAACCGTTAATCACAGTTTCATTTAGAATATGAATATTGTTTTCTTTTTCTTCCTGTTTCAGAATATCATTCAAGATTTTTAAATAGGCGGGGTTTTCTTTTCTTAAGCCGGAAATATTTATATCAAAGGCATAACCTGTGCAATGAAGACTTACTTTTGCTGCGGGATAACCAAGCTTGCGCAATTCTTCTTGCGCTGTCTGGCATCTTGTAAGAGAAGTGACTAAAAGATACTTCTTCTCGAGATTATTTGCTTCAATCGCTTTCTTCCATAAGCTTACAATTCTATCTAAGGTTTCTTTGGCTTTTGAAGAAAGGCGTTTCTCGCTATGTTTGGTTACAATCTTTGCCCAACCATCAAATTCACTTTCATCCACGGTAATAAGTTTCTTGTTATTATTAATCTCTTCCTTGTATCTGAAGTAGAAAAGGTTATATGCTAATATCCATCTCAATTCTTCCCTCTGATCATTTAAAACCTTCAGAGTAAGGAGTTTCTTGATAGCTTTCTTTAATAACCCCTGGTGCGGCGGCGCTGTTCTCTGAATCGTCGTCTCGAACAGCTTGTCTATCTGCTTGATCATCTTTCTCGCCTTGGCCTCGGCAAATACCCTTGCCACAGGGCGGAAAAGCTCCCCTATCCTCCTAGTGAGGAAGCTTTCCAGTCCTGTAAGTAGGGACGCAGCCTTGTTCGGCGTTGACACGCGCTCTAATGGTTTTTGCGATAACCGGGTCAAGCTCAAGCCACAGGCTGCCGGCCTGCTGTTTGACAACACCGTTAACCAGGAAGTTAGCGGCTTTACCGTTACCATTAACGCGCGCTGCAGCAAAGATAGTGCCGTCACTTTCGTCAATGACGAAGTGAGTGAAGATGAGATCACCATAGTCTTTACACATGGCACACCTCCTTTTAATATAGTTGTAAGGA
>Ga0265297_10001905_pt1 | contig 45359 bp, 51 predicted proteins | sample Munlanlwell13791_FD_192502 | JGI IMG/M metagenome (GOLD analysis project Ga0265297, IMG submission 192502) | Leachate microbial communities from a municipal landfill in Southern Ontario, Canada - Leachate well 137-91 | ecosystem: Engineered > Solid waste > Landfill > Unclassified | place...
AAAAGCATCAGTATAGCCTGGTGTTTTTTTGTTTGCAAATGAGGTGCGGTTGTGATATTGTTTGCCATAAGCACCTTTCCAAGTTCCTCATTCCCTTCAGGGAGGTTTATAGCGATGAGAAGGATTAATCCTAATTGGCTGACCGCTTCGCGCATGGTGGTGTTTGCCCCATTAGCTCTGGGCCTTTTGTGCCTGGATACTCAGCTAAGCCTGGCCTTGTGTCTAGTCGTGATGCTCTTAGCCGAGCTCACCGACGCGCTTGACGGCATCTTGGCCCGCGCCACGGGGCAGGTGACAGACTTGGGCAAGATATTTGACCCTTTGTGTGACTCTGTCTATCACGGCCTGGTATGGATGGGCTTTGTGGCCGCAGGCTGGATGCCAGCTTATGTGGCCGCCATCTTTTTGTTCCGCGACCAGATAGTGGCCTACATCAGGGTTTATCTGGCCCAAAAGCAGTTTATAATGGCTGCAAGGTGGTCGGGCAAGGTAAAGGCTGTTTCGCAGGCAATCGCCCAGATTGCGATAGTCGTGATGCATATTTCACTGCCAGATAGCGAAATATCTCGCACAATTCAGATATGCCTTATCGGTGTGGCGGCCGCTATAACTGCGTATTCCCTGGTTGACTATTTTAGGGGCGGACTTTTACAAAGGGCAGATATTGCGGTGCATTTTAAAACCGCAGCGTAGGGCTTTTGTCTGAGTTTTATCCTTATTTTATTGTCCCCATTGGATTGCATATTGCATTTCTGCTGGGGACTTTTGTTTTGTGGTACATATCACTGGATGATTAAGGGTAATAAAAATAGCCTTGTTGCTTTCTCTTCGTTTGTGGTATAATAATATAAACAAATAAAAACCATGAAATTTAAATTTTTAGACAAAGATTACTCTTCAAGTTTTGTGATAGGCGTAGCCCTAATTTTGGCCGCAACTGTGTTTGGTTTGTTTTATTACTATGGCCAATTGGCAAACAGTAAGGATGTTTTGTCGGTAACAGGTTCTGCTAAAACAAATGTAACTTCTGACCAAGCAAAGCTGGTGATTTCGTTATCAAGAGTGGCAACAATTAACAGCCTGCCTTATGGATATGGCCAAATTGCAAGCGATTTGTCACTGACCAAAACTATGCTTCAAAACACTGGCATTGAGGCTACAGCCATAACAGAGAGCCCCGTTTCAATGTATCAAAATTATTATAAAGATGACGGCTCTGAACCCAGTTATCAGCTTTCACAAATAATAACCGTGCAATCGGGGGATGTTAACAAAATAACCGAAGTTTCAAAAAAGATTCCCGATTTGGCATCACAAGGAGCAGTGGCAACAGTTCAGTCATTGGAATACTATTATTCCGGGTTGCCTGATTTGAGAATTTCTTTGTTATCTGATGCAATAAAAGACGCAAAATCTAGGGCCGAAAAAATTGCTGAGGGCACAGGCAGGAGAGTGGGTAGCGTGCAAGAGGCTTCAAGCGGAGTTGTGCAGGTTTTATCGCCAAATTCTATTGATATTTCTGATTACGGCAACTATGACACCTCAACCATTGAAAAAGAAGTTATGGTAACAGTAAAAGCCTCTTTTAGGCTTAAGTAATAAAGATAAAATTAAAAAATATGAACAAAACAGTAATAAGTGTTTTAATTAAAGTTTTGTTATTAATTATAGCCTTATTTTGGTTGATTTTTTCTTTGATGTCGGGATTTGAAACCAGCGGGGGATTTAACAATTTGCCCAACGCCTTGCCATGGCTAGTCTTGCTGATAGGCGTAATTATCGCTTTTAGATGGGAGATAGTCGGCTCTGTACTGGTTATAATGTACGCTATTTTTGCCATGATATTTTTTGGCTTTGGTATAGTTGTTTTTATTATCTCTTTGCCGTTGGCTGTATTGGCGGCTGCATTATTGCTTTTTAGGATTATTTTATAATATTTATATAATTAAATTTTAAAAATATGGCACCTGAAACAAAATCCAAAAAATTTGATCTATCAAATAGGCTATATGTTTTGCTTGTTTTGATTATTGTAATCGGCATCGCATATTTTGCTTGGGTAGTATTTTACACGTACAAGGCAGGATATATTGAAGACACAAATAATATTACTATTTCTGCCACCGGCGAGGTTTATGCAGCTCCTGATATTGCAGCCTTAACCCTTGGCATTCAGACTGACGGCAAGGATGTCAAAACCATAACTCAAAAAAACACCGAAACAATGAATAAGATCATTGATGGTGTAAAAAGCTTGGGTTTGGAAGCAAAAGATATTCAAACAACGCAATATTCTGTTTCGCCCCAGTATAACTGGACACAGGATAAGGGTCAGGTTTTAGAAGGATACAGAATAACCCAAAATATAGACCTTAAAATAAGGGACTTTAAAAAGATTGGGGATATTCTTGGCGTTGCCACTGAAAACGGAGCTAATATCGTGAGCGATTTAAGATTTTCAATAGAAGACGAAGAAAAGGCCAAAGCACAGGCCAGAGAAAAGGCAATTACATCAGCTAAAGCCAAGGCTCAGACAATTGCCCAGCAGGCAGGCATAAAGCTTGGTGAAATAATCAATGTTTATGAAGATTATTATTATACCCCTGTTCAATATTCTTCTGCAAAGGTGATGAATGATATGGTGTCCTCTGGGTCTGCCAGAGAGGTAGCTCAGGTAGAGTCTGGCGAACAGCAAGTGCAAATTACAATAAATTTAGTGTATAAAATAAAGTAAATGGATTGCATCTTTTGCAAAATCTCCAAAGGCGAAATTCCTTCCACAAAAGTTTTTGAAAGTGACAAGGTCTTCGCCTTTTTGGATATAAACCCAAAGGCCAAGACCCATATTTTAATTGTGCCTAAAAAGCACATTGAGTCAATTAAAACCTTGCAATCAGAAGATAAAGACATCGTGGTCGAAATGATTTTTACTGCCAAAGAAATTGCAGAAAAAGAGGAATTGCAGGGCTATAAATTGGTTTTTAACGTTGGTCGCGATGGCGGGCAAATTGTGGATCATCTGCACCTTCATTTATTATCTGGAGACGTCTCGGATTTGCCCGTTTAAAATTAATGCCAACTAAATGGATACAAAAGAGCTACAAGAAGAATTTAGCAAAGATTTTTATCAGCCGGACTATTTTTCGCAATTTAAAATCAACGGCAAAAAGAAAAAAGCAGATATAAGCGTTATTATTCCTACTTATAATAGGTGCCCTTTTGCCAAAGATTCTGAAAATTACAAATACAACCCTTTGTATTTGTGCATTATTTCTATTTTGCGTCAAAAACTACCCGTGGCAGAGATAGTTGTTGTAGATGACGCTTCAACAGACTATACAAAAGAAGTTGTTGATGATTTGGAAATTCAGGCATCTTCCAAAAAGGGGGTGAAAATAAAATATCTTAAAAATGAGAGCCAAAAGGGGAGCTCAACTTCCAGAAACATCGGGGCAAAGCTGGCCGGCTCAAAATATTTATTTTTTTTGGATGACGACTGCGTTTCGGCTCCCTATTTGACGTTCACGGCAATGCTTGTGATGAAAAAATTGGAAAATTCTGACAGAAATTTTTCTGTGCTTGTGTTACCTGTTTATGATAGGTGTTCTTTTCCAAAATCAGCCTTGCCGATTGTTGACCTCACAAAAACATTTATAAAAAGAGGAAACTCTAGCGCATCTTTTAACTCTGTTCCAGGAGAATATATAACCTCAAAGAACAGATTTTTAAATAAAACTTTAAAGATTTTTAAGCCCATAGAGGTTTATCAGACCTGGGGTCATTTTATAATAGACAGAAGTAAATATTTGGATGTTGGAGGGTTTCCTGATTTTGCAACTTGGCCCAACAAAATTGGAGAGGAGCAGGAATTTGCCTGCCGTCTTATAGAAAACTCGTATAGTCTGTATTATTTACCCGACCCAAAGGCCTCATCATACCATGGGGCTTATGGCGCTCATATCGGCAGTTTTACCGGCAGAGATTGGCTGGATGATGAAAGCAGGGGAGAATATAGTTTAATTAAATTTTCCGAGCTATGTGAAAATGGTATAAGGTCAGGCAATAGAGTTTCGGCGAGAGAATATATTTATTCAAAAATTATTGCCTGTTTTTGTATTTTATACAAAAGAAATATAAAAGAAGCTATAAATTGGGCACAGCACACCCACAAAAGCTTTGTGCAAGATAATGAGCAAAGATGGTATCCTGCGTATGCAAAGGGCGAAGATTTTTTGCGAGAAACCAGGGATAAAATTTGGCACGACGCCATAACAGATGGCCTTTTATTGCTTGAAGAAACCGAGCAAAAAAGACTAAACAAAATTGAAGGATTTATAATTTCCCTTAAAAAGAAGGGTCAATTGGAGGAATATAATAAAAAACATTGGTTGCCAATTCTACTAAAGAGACTTTTAAAGTAGGTGGGCTTTTTGCCAACCTGCTTAAAAAGTAGGTTGCTTTTTTAGTCATTTTGTGGCAAGATAAAGCCACTAAGTTTTTAATCGTGGATCCGCAAATAGAAGAAATAAAAAACAGGCTGAATGTTCTGGATGTTGTGGGTTCATATGTGAAACTCACAAAAACCGGAATAAACCATAGAGGCGTCTGCCCTTTTCACTCAGAAAAGGGGCCGTCTTTTTTCGTTTCTCCCGCCAGGCAAATGTGGCACTGTTTTGGATGTGGGGCAGGGGGGGATATTTTTGAATTTATTAAAAGAATAGAGGGAGTTGAGTTTCCCGAGGCGTTGCGTATTTTGGCTCAAAAGGCGGGCGTAGAATTAAAGCAATATAATAGAAATCCCCAGGAAAGCACAGAAAGGCAAAGGCTTTATGATATTTGCGAGTTGTCCGCTGCGTTTTTTGAAAAGCAGCTTTCGGGTCCAGGCTGGGGTCAAAAAGCAAAAGAATATTTGCTGGGCAGAGGATTAAAGTCAGAAACAATAAAAAAGTGGAGGTTAGGCTATGCCCCAGATACTTGGCAGGGGTTATCGGATTATTTGGTTGGTAAAGGATTTACAAGGCAAGAAATTGTAAAAGCTGGATTGGCAGTACAGTCTGATAAAGGGGGGCAACCCTACGACAGGTTTCGTGGCAGGATTATTTTTACAATTTTTGATGCAAATTCAAAGCCAATAGGCTTTGGGGCCAGGGTTTTTAAAGATGCAGACAATAAAGAGATTGCCAAATATATAAACACACCCCAGACTGCGCTTTATGATAAAAGTTCGGTTCTTTATGGGCTTAATTTTGCTAAGATTTCTGTAAGAAAAAACAATCAGGCAGTTTTGACAGAAGGCTATATGGACGCTATAATGTGCCATCAGGCAGGTTTTGATAATACGATTGCGGTGTCTGGCACGGCTTTAACAGAAAAACATCTGCCAATTTTAAAAAGATATACCGATAATTTGCTTTTGAGCTTTGATATGGATGCCGCAGGTGATAATGCTACAAAAAGAAGCATTGCCTTAGCAGAGGCACAGGGGTTTAATTTGAAAGTGGTAAATGCCTATGATAATGCCAAGGATCCCGCTGAAATTATTTTGGAAAACCCTCAAAATTGGCAAGATGCTGTAAAAAACGCAAGAGGCATTATGGATTATTATTTTGATACAGCCTTTTCGCATTTTGATAAAAATACACAGCAGGGAAGATTAGCAATAGAAAATATAATTTTACCGGCTATAAAAAGATTGTCCAATAAAATAGAGCAATCTTTATGGATATCTAAACTATCGCCCAAATTGGGAGTTAAAGAAGATGCAGTGGTGGCAGAATTGGCAAAAATAAAAATAGAAAATAATATCCCCGTATCAACCAAAACCGTTGTTGAGACAAAAGTAATAAGGGCTCGCACGCCAGAGGGTAGGGCAAGAATGTTAGAAGAGAGAATAGTCTCATTGATATTAAAAAGCCCATATAGCCTGAATTTGGTAAAAGATGGTGATATGGTATTGTTTTCTGATGGTATTAGCGGTTTTTTAAAGAAAGCAAAAGAGGCTTCTTTACCAATATTTGCCAGGGATGATGAGTCAAAAATAGAAGAAGATTTAAAGGTTATTTTTGCCGATATTTCCGAAGCAACAGAACATAAAGAATTTTTTGACACACTTGCTCTAAGAGCCGAGGTTGAGCTTGCCGAGGAGGGACCAGAAGAAGCAGAACTTTGCTTAGCTCAGTTAAAAGATATAAAATTAAGAAATACCCTGGAAAATTTATCTATGCAGATTGCTGGAGAGGAAAATACAGATAAAATTGAAGAATTAAAAAAAGAATTTAATATTAAAGCCAAAGAACTGCATTATGGCAATAAAAAAATCTAAAAAGCCAGTCGCCAAAAAGGTAAACAAAGCAACAAAAGCGGTGAAAAAGACGGCTGTAAAAAGACAAAAAAAGCCCGTTTTTGATGCAGAGGGGATTGCAAAATTGCAGAGAAAGGGCGAGGAAAGGGGTTTTGTGACAACCGCGGAGATTTTATATGTTTTTCCAAGCATCGAAAGGGATATAGAAGGCTTTGAAAAAATGTATGACGACTTTAGGGAAAAGGGCATAGAAATTAAAGAAATGCAGGACTTTTTGGAAACCAAAAAACAAAAAGAAAAGAAGCAAAAAAAGGCTTTGATTGGTAAGATAGACCCTATTCAAATGTATTTGAAAGAAATTGGAAAATCTAGCTTTTTGTCGGCAAGAGAAGAAAAAGAATTGGCAAAAAGAATTGAGGCAGGTGACGAAGAGGCTAAAAACAGGTTGGCTTTGGCAAACTTACGACTTGTGGTTTCTATTGCCAAAAAATATGTTGGACGCAGTCCAAATTTAACCTTGTTGGATTTAATTCAAGAGGGAAATTTGGGACTTTTTAAGGCCGTTAAAAAGTTTGATTGGAGAAAAGGATATAAATTTTCAACTTATGCAACCTGGTGGATTAGACAATCAATTACCAGGGCCTTGGCAGATCAGGCAAGGACAATTCGTATTCCTGTGCATATGATAGAAACAATTTCAAAATACACAAAAGTGCGCAAATCATTACTGCAAGAGCTTGGCAGAGAACCCCTAGCAGAAGAAATTGCCGCTGAAATGGGCTTAGAAGTAGAAAAGGTGCACCATATCAGGAAAATTGCCCAGAAGGCCGTTTCTTTGGAAACACCGGTTGGAGAAGACAAAGATAAACAAGACTCAGTGTTAGCCGAATTTATAAGAGATGACAAGACAATAGCTCCAAACACAGAAGCTTCAAGAAATTTATTAAAAGACAGATTAAAAGAAATTTCAGGTGAGCTTACGCCAAGAGAATTAAAAATTTTGGGAATGAGGTTTGGTCTTGAAGACGGAGTAATGCATACCCTAGAAGAAACGGGGGAGGAGTTTGGCGTTACAAGAGAGAGAATTAGGCAAATTCAGGCAAAAGCATTGGAAAAACTGCGAAAGCACAAAGAACTCAAAAAGGTTAAGGATTATTATTAAAGTGAGTGAGCGAAGTGAAAATTTATTTTCACTTCCGAACGAACGAAATAACAAAAACTCGAAGAGTTTTTACTACTAATAAATAGCAAATAAAAACAGGCTTCCTGTTTGACGCTCGTCCCGCCAGCGCGGGATTCGCTCGGTCCTCGCCCCGCTGCGCCGCTATGCGGCGACCATGCCATCGGAGCTGCGGAGCAAACAGGAAGCCTTTTTTATTTACTTCGTTTGTCTTGTTAAGTATTTGTTATGTGATAAAATAAATAAATATGAAGGCTCCAAAAAAGAACAAAATAGAAGACGAATCAATTCTTGATATTTTTGTCACAATTGCCGCCACGATAATTATCGTTATCCTGTCTTTTTTGTTTTACTATTACGCGTTGAAAGCTAAGGCTATAAGTGCTTATTTCCCAAACATGCCAATTATCGCAGCAAATGAAATCCAAGGATATCATAGATAAAATAAAATCTCTTAAAAACCCTAAAAATATCGCAGGGATGGCTAGATTTGGCATAAGGCCAAAATCTCAGGTTTATGGTATTTCTATGCCCGAGATAAGGCAAATGGCAAAAGAGATAAAAAAAGACCACGAGCTTGCCCTTTTGCTTTTTAAATCAGGCATTCATGAGGCAAAAATGTTGGCTACAATAATAGCAGAGCATGAAAAGATAACGGAAAAAGAAGTAAACGAATGGGTAAAATTATTTGACTCATGTGATATTGTGGATCAATGTTGTATGAATCTTTTTTGGCAATCAAAAATATGCCGAAAAAACATTTTTGAATGGGTAAAATCAGAAGAGGAGTTTATTAGGAGAACAGCGTTTTCCTTGATAGCGGTGTTGGCGGTAAAAAATAAAGAGATGAAAAATGCCGAATTTTTAAAATTTTTCCCTTTGATTAAAAAATATGCGACAGACGAAAGAAATTTTGTTAAAAAATCGGTAAACTGGGCGTTGCGACAAATAGGCAAGCGGAACAAGTCACTTAATATAGAAGCTATAAAATTAGCCCACCAAATACGCGAAATAGGACAAAAGAAAAATTCAAAATCCGCAAAATGGGTGGCATCAAGTGCCCTCTCAGAATTATTGTCTCCTAAATATCAAGATAAATTAAAATGAATTTATTTCTTAAAATAATTATTTTTTTTGTCGTTGTGGGAATTATCGTTGGTGGAATTTATTTTTTGATGCAAAATTTGCCACCATTAATCTCTTCCAAATCCGGAATTTCAAAAGTTTGTTTTTATCAAGACTATGAAAGATGTTTTTCGGTTGAGCTGGCAAGAACTTCTACAGAAAGAAAAAATGGGCTTATGTTGCGCGAAAGTCTTGATGATAATTCTGGAATGCTCTTTATTTTTGATAGAGATGGAATTTATCCAATGTGGATGAAAAATATGGAAATTCCTTTAGATTTAATTTGGATGGACAAAGACGGCAAAGTCGTGTTTATAAAAGAAAATGCCCAGCCTTGTGGAGAAGGTGAATGCCAAAATATTACTCCAAATTCCAGGGCTTATTATGTTTTAGAAATTAACGCTGGCCTTGTAAGAGCCTACAGATTAGAAGTCGGAAGCACGGCATCATTTAAGTAATATAAAAAGTGGGGATTTTAACCCCACTTTTTTAGTATAAATATCCCCAAGTTTGCAATTTATCAGAATCTTCGTACCAGCCCAATCCTATGTCTGTACGGTAAAACATATTTTGCAATAAGATATTCTCAATTCTGCCGTAAACTTGTTTTCTGGCGTCTTCAACTGTTGTGCCAGATCCGGTTACCACTAAAACATATCCGGATTCTCCTGCAATTTGCCAGTTTCCGTCTGTCATTTTTACATCTCCCAAATGCACACCATCCAGGCTAGGCTTTTTAAATATAATTGATAAATCTCTGTAAATTTCCATCTCAGCTTTGTCAAAGTAGGGGAATGGTGGCACTACGCAACAAACACCTATCTGGAAGCCCTTTTTAGTCTTTAATTCAAATGTTTCACCCTTTGCCAACATATACAAAAATTCTCCCAAATTGGCGGTTATGCCCTCCATTGCAATTGAAATATGCGGATATCCAAATCGGCAAGTAAATTCCAAAGGATAAATTCCTCTGGCATTTGCAATGCAGTTTATGTCCACATAACCAACATAGCCTGATTTTCGTATTTCTTGGCCCATCTTTTCAAGAGTTGTCCTGAAAATTGTGTTGGGTCCGGACCAGTACATTAAAGTTCCCATTTCACCTGTAAATGGGCCGATGTCTCCAGGAAATAATTTTTTGTGTTCAAAATTTATATTAACTGGATAAATAAAGTCTTTGCCGTTAAAAAATGCGCCAACGGCAACCTCAACCCCTTGGGCAAATTTTTGCAATTGAAATTGTTTTACCCTTTTTTCGAGGACCGCTTTGTTTGATCTTATAATTTCGTGGATATCTTTGCCATCTTCGTCTTTTCCTAAAAATAAGATGCCCTTTGAGTCTGATCCAAGAAATCCGGATGGCTTAAAAACATATCTGCCGGGATTTTGCTCAATAAATTTTAGAGCTTCGTCATAATTTGAAAAATCCCAATGAGCCAGGGTAAGCATTCCCATTTTTTTCATTTCAGATTGGCCAAATTCTCTGTCTTCTTCAAGTCTGTCGGTGTACGCGGAACCTCCGACAATAAGCTTTCCTTTTTGTCTGAGCTCATCGGCTTCTTGCCCAAAACCTACGTCATCAAAAACAATAACATCTGCCCAGTCTATAAATTGCTTGTAATCCGGAACTTTTTCTAAAAATCCGTCATATACATCTTTATCCCATTCGGCCTTGATGTAAACCTTAACCTCATGCCCCTCTTTTTTAATTTGATAAGCCAGGTCTCCTGACAAACTCTCCCAGCTTACGAATAAAAACTTTTTTGGCGCTATTGGCGCGTGATTGTTCCCGTTTCCGTTCATTTTATTTGTATTTGTCGTCGTAGGTCGAGTAAGAAATAGTTAGTTCCTCACCCTTTTTTATGGGTCTTGCCGCTTTGAAAACAAGCGCTTCGTCCTTACCATTTCCGACAATTTTTAAATTTGGATTTTTTGAATTATTTACAAAAAAAGAAATATCAATTCCGTTTAACCCTGTTTCTGGGATATACACTGAGCCATCGTCTTCTATTACAAAAAAGTCATCAATCATTTTTAAAACTTCTTTGTCTAATTTTTTAATTTCCTTTGCCTCAAATCTGTGCCATTTGCCTTGTTTTATGCCAATAAAAGGATCTTTTCCTCTTGGAATATCCCTGATTGCGAAAACTCCAACGCCTTCTATTTTTGAAGCTCTTAACCTGCAATAGGTATTTTTTAAATTTTTAAGAATTTCTTTTTTCTTTTCCATCTTTTATATCAATAATTATTTTAGTATAACACTTGAAAATTTTTATGCAAAAATTTGCATAATATTACATATAATTTGTACAAAATTTTTATTTGCGGGCACAAAAAAATCCCCCGTGATGGGGGATTTTTCGCGAACTCAGATTAGTATCTGTTTGTTCTTGGAGGTCTCTTTTTTGACCAGCATTCTCTGCAATAGATTGGTCTATCAGGAGATGGCTCAAAAGGCATCTCTGTGATTTCTGTTCCGCATTCGGAACATTTCCAGTTTCCTTTTACCATTTCTCTTGGTGCAAAACCTCCTCTGTTGTTATTTCCGTTAAACATTGTGTTTTTCTTAAATAAGAATAAACGACCTTTCTAATAGGCCGTTTTTACTCGTACTATTAGCTTGATTTTATTATACTTTACTGCTAGAATAAAGTCAATACTATGAAGAAAATTATTCTCTTGCCAGTAATCTTAGCGATTATTATACTGATTTTAATTGGCTTTTTGATTTTTTATAAAACTCCCCAATCCGTATCTCAAACTCCGCCAATAAAAGAAGGAATTGTTGTAAATTCTCCAATAGAGAATCAAGAAATTTCTTCGCCATTGAAAATTACAGGATACGTGAATGGACAAGGATGGTCTGGCTTTGAGGGCCAAGTTGGCACGGTTACGTTGCTTGATTATAAAGGCAACGAATTAGCAGCGGTTTTAAAGGCAACAACAGATTGGACTCAGCTTCCAACTCAATTTGAGGCAGACCTTGAATTTACAGCAGCAAACAGCGGACCGGTAACGCTTTTATTTAAAAATGAAAACGCCAGTGGCTTGCCGGAAAACAGCAAAGAATTTTCGTTGCAGGTGACAGCAAAACAAGAAAAGAAACCGGAAACAATGGAGATAAGCGTATTCTTTAATAACAACAACCTTGACCCGGAAATTAGCTGTAATAAAGTTTTTGAAGTAAAAAGAACTATTCCAAAAACAGGAGGTATTGCAAGGGCAGCCATCGAAGAGCTTTTAAAGGGGCCGACCCAGCAGGAAATAAAATCAGGATATTATACAAATATAAACAGCGGTGTAAAATTGAATAATATAAGCATTCAAAAAACCAATTCGCCATCTGCGTTAGTTGACTTTGATGATAAACTTGAGCTTGGAGTTGGCGGGTCTTGCAAAGTTGGGGCAATCAGAGCGCAAATAACCCAAACTTTAAAACAATTTCTATCAATTGAAAATGTTATTATTTCGATAAACGGCAGAACAGAAGATATTTTACAGCCTTAAATATATCGCTCGGATTTTCCGCCCGAGGAGCACGGCGTCGTTTGAAAATGCGTTTTGGATTTATGCATTTTCAAACGCGTCTATCTCTCGGCATCTACAACGAGATGCCTGCGAGATGCGAATTTTGCGGGATGTCCTCGCTAATCATTATGCAGTTTAAAATTTCAAAAAAATCAAATAAAAGCCAGGCCCGACTTGGGCTTCTAGAAACCGAAAACGGAGTTGTAGAAACTCCTTGTTTAGTTGGCGTGGCAACACAGGCAGTTGTAAAAACTTTGACATCCGAGGAAGTAGTTCAGGCAAAGTCGCAGATGTTGATTTGCAATACTTTTCATTTACATTTAAAACCAGGGCAAGACCTTATATCAAAGACAGGTGGTTTGCATAATTTTATGAACTGGAATAAGCCCTTAATGACAGATTCTGGTGGTTTTCAGGTTTTTTCTTTGGGATTTGGCCGAGATTATGGAATGGGCAAGGTTTTAAAAGAGGGTACAGATAAAAAAGTCCAAGAAGGTCAGCAACCAAAGAAGATAAAGATTACCAACGATGGAGTGTTTTTTAAGTCACCGGTTGACGGAGCAGAATTGTTTTTGGGACCCAAAGAGTCAATAAAAATTCAGGAAAAACTTGGAGCCGATATTATTTTTGCATTTGATGAATGCACTAGCCCCATTTCCGATTACGAATATACTAAAAATTCATTAGAGAAAACACATAAATGGGCAAAAATCTGCCTAAAAGCCAAGAAATCAGACCAGGCCCTTTTTGGGATTGTTCAGGGCGGAAAGTTTAAAGATTTGCGCGAGCAATCGGCAAAATTTATTGGGGGATTAGACTTTGATGGCTTTGGCATTGGCGGAGAATTTGGCGATGACAAAAAGGAAATGGCAAATATGATAGGCTGGTGTCTGCAAGAATTGCCCGAAAAAAAGCCAAGGCATTTGCTGGGCATTGGATATTTGGAAGATATGGAATCAATTATTAAAGCGGGCGTTGATACATTTGATTGCACCGTTCCCACGCATTATGCTCGCCATGGGATTGCCTTTACTAAAGAAGGTAAACTTGATTTGAATAAGTCTCAATTTTTAAAAGATCGCGAGCCCCTGGATGCAGACTGTATGTGTTTTGTGTGCCAAAACTATAAAAGAAATTATATCTCTCACTTATTGAAAGCCAAAGAAATTACGGCCTTAAAGCTTTTGACATTTCATAATCTATTTTACTTCAACACTTTTGCCGAAAAATTGAGGCAGGACATAAAAAATGGAAAAATTTGAGGATATAATTCAAAAATATAATTACGAATTGCCCGAAAAATTGATTGCTCAAAAGCCCGCCTCTCCTCGCGACGAGGCGCATCTTTTGATATATAGCAGAACTGACGACAAAATTTATTGCGATAAATTTTTAAATATTGCAAAATATCTACCCCAAAATGCCGTTTTAGTTTTTAATGAAACAAAAGTTTTGCCAGCAAGATTAAACTTAAAAAAAGAGACAGGTGGAAAAGTTGAAATCTTGTATTTAAAAAGCAGGGGAGGGTTGCTGGAATTTTTAGCCGACAGAAAGTTGAATGTGGGCTCAAAGATATTTTTAAATAGAAACATTGTTTTTGAAGTCGTGGCGCACGAGGAAAAAAATTATTTATTAAAACCTTTGTTTGATGCCAAAAAATTTGAGATAATTTTAGAAAAATATGGGGTAGCTCCGATTCCTCCGTATATAAAACATTCACCGCTTTCAAAAGGCCAATTAAAACAACAATACCAGACAATCTTTGCAAAATATTCTGGTTCTGCCGCCGCCCCCACAGCAAGTTTACATTTCACAAAAAGAGTTTTGGCAAGCCTTAAAAAGGCAAAAGTTGATGTAAAATTTATTACTTTGCATGTTGGACTTGGCACTTTTGCCCCGCTAACTCAAGAAAATCTTAAAACCAAAAAGCTTCACGCCGAATTTTATAATATAGACAAAAAAACTGCAGAATTTCTTAATAAAGCCAAGCACCAGGGCAGGCCTATTATTGCTGTTGGCACAACTGTTGCAAGAACCTTGGAAGCCTCGGTTAGAAACGGCCAACTTAAAAATTTATCAGGGCAAACCGATATTTTCATTTCAGAGGGATATAAATTTGGCTTTATCGACGGGATGGTAACCAACTTTCATGTGCCAAAGTCCAGCCTTTTGATGCTGGTTAGCGCGCTTGTGGGCAAGGATAAAATTATAGAAATTTATAAATTTGCAATTGCCAAAAAATTTAAGTTTTATTCTTTTGGCGATGGGATGTTGATAAGATAATCGCTCGGCAGCAGATTTGAAAGTGTACGCTCGCCCTTCCAGCGAAGGGCTCGCTCAGGTCCTCGCACCTGGCGCGCCGCATAGCGGCGACCAGTCGCCAGGGGTGCGCCAGCCCACTTTCAAACCTATTGCCTCGCTAAATTATTATGACAAAACCAAAGATATTAGTTCATGTTTGTTGCGCCATTTGCGCTGTGGCGCTTATAGAAAAGCTGAAAGAAACCTTTGAACCAGTTTTGTTTTATTACAATCCAAATATTTATCCCGAAGATGAATATGAAAAGAGGAGGCAATCGGTTGTAAAAATGGCCCAAATTTATGGCGTGGAATTTTTTGATGGCAATTATGATCCTAAAATATGGCAGGATAAGATAAAAGGAAAAGAAAATGAGCCAGAAAGGGGAGCTAGGTGTTATGATTGCTTTGAAATGAGATTGCAAGAGACTGCGGAACTTGCAAAAGAAAAAGGCATTGAAATTTTTACAACCTCTCTGTTTGTGAGTCCGTTTAAAGACGAAAATCAAGTTGATTTGGCTGGTAAAAACATTGCTAGGGCCGAAAATATAAAATACTTGGCGATGCCAGAAATTTTGGACAATAAAAGCGAAAATTGGAAAAAAACGCGAGAGCTTGCCAAAAAGTATAATTTTTACTTTCAAAAATACTGTGGTTGCAAATTTAGTATATGGTAATATAATAAAGATATGAGGGGAAAACTTAAGAAAATTCAAGAAGAACAAGAGAGACTAGCTAGAGAGGTGCAAGTCAAAATGATAGGCTATTTTCTTACAGCACTGGGATTTGTGGCAGGTCTTGCAATGAATGACGCAATAAAATCAACGATAGAATATCTTTTTCCACTTTCTGGTAACTCGGTGGTGGCAAAGTTAATTTATGCAATACTATTAACAATGGCAATCGCTGCAATAAGTGTCTGGCTAATAAGGATATCAGAAAGAATTGAAGGAAAAAATAAAGAGGAAAAATCCGCTTAACAAAGCGGTTTTTTGTTGTGGATAAGTGCCAGTTGACCTATGTTTTTTGGGGGAGTAAAATTAAATCCCACGAGGAAAAAAATATTAAATATCCGCGTTACGGCGGAAAAAAATATGGAAAAAGAAAACCAAAACTTTTGCCACGATTGTGGTAAAAAAATAGAAATGGAGGGAGAGGAAATTAAAAACGGAGTTTTTTTGTCATACGACAATGCCGGCGAGAAAATTCATGTGTTTAAATGCAGTGAATGCTATGACACAAACAAGGCTTTGACAAATTTCCAGCCTTGCGAGGTCTATAGCCGAGTTGTGGGATACATCAGGCCTGTTCAGCAATGGCATAAGGGTAAAAAGCAGGAATTTGAAGAGAGAAAAGAGTTTGTTGTTAAAAATGAAGGTTGCTGCTAATAAAATACTCGTGGTGCCATTTTGCAAATTGACGGGATAATTTTTGCCAGCGCAAAAATTTCCCTCAGCGCTCAGCGATTTGCGCGGCCTTCGGCCGCGACCATGCCAAAATGCCGACGCGATGCATTTGCAAAATGCACCACTCGTTTTTACTAATTAAAACAAAATTATGGAAAAATATTCGTTGCCCGAGTTGCCATTTGATTACAAAGATTTAGAGCCATATATTACAGAAGAGACTTTGCATTTTCACCACAATAAGCATCATCAGGCCTATGTAAACAACTTAAACGCTGCAGTGGATAAACATCCGGAACTTTTTGAAAAATCTGTTGAAGAATTATTGGCGAATTTGGATGCTGTGCCAGAGGACATTCGCCAGGCGGTAAAAAATAACGGCGGGGGAGTTGCCAACCACACATTATACTGGAACAGCATGGCAAAAGGTGGTGGTCAGCCTGGTGGAGAGTTGGCTGAGGCAATCAATAAAATTTTTGGCAGTTTTGAAGATTTTAAGCAAAAATTTGAAGAAGAGGGATTAAAAAGATTCGGCTCGGGCTGGGTGTGGCTGGTAAAAAATAGCTCTGGAGAATTGGAGATTTTATCAACCGCAAACCAAGATACTCCTTTATCAGACGGTAAAATTCCAATTTTATTGAACGATGTTTGGGAGCATGCCTATTATTTGCAATACAAAAATTTGAGAGCAGACTACTTAAAAGCTTGGTGGAACATAGTAAACTGGCAAATGGCAGAAAAAAGGTTTAATATGGAATAAAATATATGATTACACTTGAAAAGGTAAGGAGCAATCCACAGATTTTGAATTTTATAAAGCAGGCCGACACCTCAATGATGGCCTTAGAATACACGAATCATGGGTTAAGGCATGTTAACTTGGTGGCTGAGAGGGCCAGGCAAATTGCCAAAACCTTGGGTCTGTCAAAAGAAGACCAGGAATTAGCCGCTATTTCTGGTTTTTGTCATGATTTAGGCAACTTTATGACCCGCACATATCACCACTATTTTGCAGCTTTAATATTTCACCAGATTTTTCAAAATGAGGCAGAACCCCAAGAGATTTCAACAATAATGCAGGCCATTGCCAATCACGACAAAAAGGAAATGGAATTTACCACTGCTGTTTCGGCTGTTTTGGTGCTTGCCGACAAATCCGATGTGGATAGGTCGCGCGTAGTAGAACCAAACCTTGAAAAGATAAAATTAGACATTCACGACAGGGTAAACTATGCAACAACAGAAAGTAGGATTAAAATAGATAATGCAAAAAAAAGGATTACACTAGTTCTTAAAATTGATACCAATTTTTGCCCAATAATGGAATATTTTGAGATTTTTACAGAGAGAATGGTATTTTGCAGGCAAGCAGCAGAATTTTTAGGTTACCAGTTCGGAATTGTGATAAACAAGGTGAGACTGTTATAAATGAAAGATTTTTATGTGATTTGCGATAATATTCGCAGTTTGGAAAATATAGGTTCAATCTTCAGGACAGCTGATGCTTTGGGGGTGGCAAAAATATATCTTTGTGGAATATGCGGAACTCCGCCAAACTTAAAAATTTCAAAAACAGCGCTCGGCGCCGAAAAAAATATTCCCTGGGAATATGTAAAACAAACGGGCAGACTGATAGACAAATTAAAAAAGCAGGGCATTGAAGTTACGGCGTTAGAGCAAGCCAAAAATTCAATTGATTATGCAAAATATAAGCCCAAATTTCCCGTTGCCTTGATCGTCGGCAATGAAGTAAAGGGAATTTCTCCTAAAATCTTGCAAAAGTGCGATAAAGTAATAGAATTGCCAATGTCGGGCGAAAAAGAGAGCTTAAACGTGTCGGTAGCCTTTGGGGTTGCAGGTTATGAAATTGTTAAGATTAAATAATATTATAAAATTAAAATAAATTAATATGGTAAAATTAGAAGATTTACAAGGGCTTGCGGATGTCTTAAACGACCCGGTTTATATGTCAATTTATTTGGCAATGGTAGCTTGGAGTATAATATGGAAGGGTTTTGCCCTTTGGAAAGCGGCACAAAACGAAAGCAAGCCTTGGTTTATCGTAATGCTCGTGGCAAACACAGTTGGAATCCTGGAAATATTGTATATTTTTGTATTTTCAAAGCAAAAGAAGGTAAAAGATTAGGAGGTTGACAAAATAAAATTATTTTGATAAATTAAAAACAGACGAAATTAGTCTGTTTTTAAATGCAAATATCAAAGAAAACACAATACGGAATGAGGGCAATGGTCTTTTTGGCAAAAGAATATAAGTCAAAAAAGTTGTCTTCGCTTAAAGAAATCTCAGAGAAAGAGAATATTCCTTTTTCGTTTCTGGAAAAAATAGTTGCGGATTTGGAAAAGGCCAAATTGGTAAAGGGAAAAAAGGGCATTGGCGGAGGATATGTTTTGGCAAAAACGCCCCAAAAAATCACCGCTTTTGACATTGTAAGAGTTTTGGAACAAACCCAGTCGGTAAACTGTGCATTGTGCGGCCAAAAGTCAAAATGCGCCTCAAAAAGCGTGTGGTCAAAGGTCAACACGGCGGTTGAAAAAGCCTTAAAATCGGTTAAATTATCAAACCTTATATAATAAGATGAAGCAAATATATTTAGATTATGCAGCCACAACTCCGGTAGATAAAAGGGTTGAAAAAGAAATGCAGGGCGCACCTTGGGGAAATACAATGTCTTTGCACTCTTTTGGTCAGGAAGCCAAGCTTGCTTTGGAAAACAGCAGGCAGGTTTTGGCTGAGGCAATAAATGCCAATGCAAATGAGATTTTTTTTACCGGCTCTGCAACAGAAAGCAATAATACGGTCTTAAAGGGCGTTGCTTTTGCAAAAAAGTCCGGACATATAATTATTTCATCGACAGAGCATCCATGCATTGTAGAATCAGCTAAATGGCTTAAAAGGCAGGGCTTTGAAATCACAGAGTTACCGGTTGATAAATTCGGCAAGATAAACCCCCAGGATGTGGCAAATGCAATAAAACCAGAGACAATTTTGGTGTCTGTAATACATGCTAATAATGAAATTGGCACAATTCAAGAAATCGACCAAATTGGAAAACTTTGCCGCGGTAAAAATGTCTTATTTCACACAGACGCCTCGCAAAGCTTCGGGAAAGTGGCCATTGATGTTAAAAAAATGAATATTGATTTGCTTACAGCTTCTTCTCATAAAATTTATGGACCTAGAGGTGTAGGACTTTTGTATATAAAAAAGGGAGTTATTTTAACGCCATTATTGCATGGCGGTGGACAGGAAAACGGGCTTCGCGGTTCCACAGTTAATTTGGCAGCGATTGTTGGCTTCGCAAGGGCCTCAGAAATTTGCCAAAAGGAAATGAAAAAAGAAGCAAAAAGGCAAATCGCTTTGAGAAATAAATTGGTGAAAGGCGTTTTAAAAATAAAAAATTCATATTTAAACGGCCACCCAACAGAAAGATTGCCCAACAATGCCAATTTTAGGTTTGATTTTGTGGAAGGGGAGAGCTTGCTGATGCAGCTTGATATGGAGGGCATTGCCTGCTCAACAGGATCTGCTTGCTCGTCATTTAAGCTTGAGCCTAGTCATGTTTTACTGGCAACAGGCTTAAAGCCAGAACAGTGCCACGGAAGTTTGCGCGTTTCAATCGGCAGGTTTACAACACAAAAAGACATAGAAAAAATAATTAAAGTTTTGCCAAAAATCTTAGAAAAAATAAGGGCAATTTCACCATACGGAAAGTAATTTTCGCTCGGACATCCCGCAAAATTAGCACGCCGTCATTTGAAAATGCGTTTTGAATTTATGCATTTTCAAATGCGTCTATCTCTCGGCCCCGACAACGCGGGGCCTGCGAGATGCGAATTTTGCGGGATATTCTCGCTAATTCAATACTAAACAAACATGAAAAAAAATAATTCACCAAAAACTTGCGCTGCATTATATACGCCAAAAGTTATGGAGGCTTTTAAAAATCCTCATAATTACGGCAAGATTAAAAACCCATCGGGCATAGGCAAGGTGGGCAACTTGGTTTGCGGAGATGTGATGTGGCTGTATATTAAAGTTGACGAAAAAGAGAAAATAACAGACATAAAGTTTGAAACTTTTGGCTGCGTGGCTGCAATTGCCACCAGCTCAATGATTACTGACTTAGCAAAAGGTAAGACAATAGCCAAGGCTTTAAAACTTAAAAAAGATGATATTATTAAAAAACTCGGTGGTCTGCCCTCTATAAAATACCATTGCTCTGTGTTGGCGATTGATGCCTTGGTTGAGGCCGTTTACGACTATTATTTAAACCAGGGCAAAGATTTCCCCGAGGGTTTACTTGAAAAGCACAAAGTCATTGCTAAAGAAAAAGAAATGGCCGAGCACACATTTGAAGATTAAATGAAGGCTGAAAATAACAAAATTAGGGTGGTTTGCGCGATGTCAGGGGGAGTGGACAGCTCGGTTTCAGCTGCTTTATTAAAGCAGGCTGGTTTTGATGTTGTTGGTGTTATGGGAAAGTTTTGGAAAGATGGAGAAACTTCGGCCGAAAACAGGTGTTGCTCAATAGAATCAGAAAAATTGGCAAGGCTTGTTGCCAAGCAACTTGGAATTTCTTTTTATATTGTTAACTTGGAGCGAGAATTTAAAAAAGCGGTTGTTGATAATTTTTTGGCTCAGTATAAAAAAGGAAACACGCCAAATCCCTGCGTTGTATGCAACAAAGAAATAAAATTTGGGATTTTGCTGAAAAAGGCCGAGAAAATGGGAGCTGATTTTCTAGCAACAGGGCATTATGTTAGAATAGAAAATGGAAAAATGATGAAGGGTAAAGATAAAGCTAAAGATCAGAGTTATTTTTTATGGCAGTTAGATAAAAATCAGCTTAAAAAAGTTTTGTTTCCCGTAGGTGGATATACAAAAGATCAGGTTCGCCAACTGGCCAAAGAATTTGATTTGCCAGTGGCTGAAACACCAGAATCCCAGGAGGTTTGCTTTGTGCCCGATACCGCAAATAATTTTCTGAAAAAATATTTAAAACAAAAACCAGGCAAAATTGTTGATAAAAATGGCAAAGCTGTGGGTTCTCATCAGGGATTGTGGTTTTACACAGTAGGGCAGCGAAAAGGGCTTGAATTGGCACAGGGGCCATGGTTTGTTGTCGCTAAAGATTTTAAGAAAAACATATTGATTGTTTCGAAAAAGAAGAAAGACTTGTATAGCAAAGAATTAAAAATAAAAGACGTAAATTGGATTGGCAAAAAGGCAAGCTTTGCAGATGTAAAAATAAGATACAAAAGTGGCTTTGCTAGGGCAGAAATATCAGGAAATAAAATTATTTTTCAAAAACCACAGCTGGCAATAACTTCAGGCCAATCGGCCGTATTATATAAAGGGAATGAATTGCTTGGCGGCGGAATAATACAGTAATAACCTCAATATCGCTCGGCAATAGCTTTGAAAGTGTACGCTCGCCCTTCCAGCGAAGGGCTCGCTCAGGTCCTCGCACCTGGCGCGCCGCATAGCGGCGACCAGCCGCCAGGGGTGCGCTAGCCCACTTTCAAACCTATTGCCTCGCTAGTAAAATATAATAAATGAGAATTTTGCAGAATATCCTCGCTTAAATAATAAAAATAATATGCCAAAAATAACAGCAAAAACAACATTAGGTAAGATACTTGAACTTAAAAATGGCTCTGAAATTTTGCATAAATATGGAGTGCCTTGCATGGGTTGTCCGATGGCTGAGTTTGAAGTGGATAAGCTTCAAATTGGTCAGGTTTGCAAGGTTTATGGGTTGCCATTAAAACACATTTTAGAGGACTTGAATAAATCATAATTTTAAGTTTAAATAAAGATAAAACCCCTGTAATGGGTATAGTAATCAAATGGAAAAGAAAACCATAATCAAAATAGCAATTGTTGTCGCTATTATAATAACAGCTATTTTTGCGGCAAATTCTGCGGGATTTTTTAAGCCTCAACCTGAATTTAACCCAGAAATGGGTAAGATAACGTTGTTTTATGGACACGATTGTCCGCATTGCAAGGACCTGGAGCTTTGGATGACAAACAACAGCATTAACGAAAAGGTTAGCATGGATAAGCTTGAGGTTCAGTATGATAAAGATAATCAAAATCTTTTGAGAGGGGCCGCAAAATTTTGCAACATATCAGAAGTATCTATTGGTGTGCCACTTATGTGGGATGGTCAGGGGAATTGCTTATTGGGACTTGAGCCAATACAAGAATTTTTAAATCAGGAGATAGAAAAACAAAATAATTCGCAAGCCAAAGAAATTCAGACAGGTGAAGCCAATGAAATTTCAGAATAAAATTTTAGCATTATTTTTAATCCTTTTTTTTGCTGTAGCCGGTTCAGCTAAGGCCGTGTGTCCGGTTTGCGTGGTGGCGGTGGGGGGCGGACTTGGTATTTCAAGATGGCTGGGTGTTGATGATGTTATTTCTTCTTTATGGATAGGTGCTTTATTGGCATCTTTATCATTTTGGACAATAGATTGGCTTGAAAAGAAAAATTGGAAATTTATTTTTTATAAACCCATAACATGGTTTTTGTATTATGGACTCACTGTTGGACCTTTATATTATTATGAACTTATTGGCCATCCATTAAACAAAATTTTTGGCGTAGATAAAATACTATTCGGGGTAATTATAGGGACAGCCGTTTTCTTATTCGGCACCTGGTTTAATGGATTTCTGAAATTAAAAAATAATGGAAAACAATATTTTAACTACCAAAAAGTAGTAGTGCCGTTTTTATCACTTATAACAGTCAGCTTAATTTTTTATCTTATAATAATATGGAAATAAATAGCCAAAAAATAGATGAGTTTGTAAAAAAAGTAAATTCAAGCAAAGACAATCAGCTGGACCTGTCTTCGGATGAAGATTTGTCTATCGCTATAATGAATTTAATCTCAATAGAAGAGCATTTCTTTTTTACTGCAAATAAAACAGGAAAGCCTGAATATTTTGATTTGCTTAACACCGCCCGCGAAATGAGGAAAGATTTGCTTAAAAGAATTATAAAAGACCCAGAGGGAGAAGTTTGGTGTATTTCAAAACATTTGTTAGCCTCGTCAATGAGGCTAATGGAAGTGGGGACTAAAGCTCTTGGACGCGGCAATAAAAAAGATGCTGAAGAATTTTTTAAAAAAGCTTATGAGCTTTATAGTCTTTTTTGGGGCATAAATTTAGAGCTAATTGATTTAGGTGAAGTAAAAAAGATAGACGAAAACCAAATTAACACAAAAGATCAGGATAAGAAAGCTGGGATTATGTCAAAACTCGGACAAGTGGTGCAAAAATTAATTGATTGTTGTAAAGAATAAAAAGAATAGAAAACCGCCTATGGGCGGTTTTTGTTTGCAAAAAATTGAAATTTTTTTATAAAAATGTTAAATTTGCATAGTTATCGTTTGGTTCCTGAACAACTAAATAGGGGAATGCAATGAAGCTTCACGGAATTGATTTTGGAAATATTCTTGGCGCTTCGGGCGTGCAGGGATTCTTTGGGGAGGGCTACTGGTTTCATAATCTTTTCAAGCCCTTTGGTTTGGATTTTTCTAGCATGACCTTTGTTTCTAAAACCGTTACGCGGTGGCCGCACAAAGGCAACATGTCGCTCACGAGAAACTATAAGCCACGGGAATTTTTTCCTGGGTGCGTTAGGGTAAGGCCCTGGCGTGGAGTTATGCTAAACGCCGTCGGCCTTAGCAATCCGGGGCTAGAAGCCTTACTGGCCACAGGATTTTGGCAAGGTAGGACAGAGCCCTTTTTTATCTCTGTAATGTCACTTGCCAACACTTCAGAAGGCCGTCTTGAAGAATTGCGCCAGATGGTTGACTTGATTGGAGATCAAAAGAGCAGGTTTTCTGCGCCGTTTGGTCTGCAGATTAATTTGTCGTGTCCTAATACCAGGCACGACCCGCGCCAACTTGTTGGCGAATCCGAAAAGGCGCTCGTAGTGGCAAGCAAACTCGGCGTTCCATTGATGCCAAAGTATAGTGTTGCTTCTGCATCCGTGGCGACCATTAAAGAGCTGGAGCAAAATCCGCTTTGTGATGCCATTTGCGTGTCTAATACAGTGCCGTTTGGTTCGCCATGCATCAACTGGCAAAAGGCATGGGGAAGTAAGAAGTCTCCGCTTGAAAAGTATGGCGGGGGTGGGCTTTCCGGATCTGCGCTTTGCCTTTTGGTGTGCGATTGGATTGCGTATCTGCGTGACGCCGGGTTTTCTAAACCCATTAATGGCGGAGGCGGTATTATGCATCCAGATGATGTTTTGGTTTATTATGAAGCCGGGGCGTCTTCGGTCTTTATTGGATCGGTTGCATCGCTTCGACCGTGGCGTGTTAAGACCATTATTGATCGGGCAAACAACCTGAAATGGAAAAGATAGCTATGTCCTTGCGTTTTGGCAGCTACCAAAACGCAAGGACTTTTTGTTTGCACTGCGTAAAAATGGTATAATATTAAAATATCATTAACTTTTACTAAATATGTTTGGAATAAATAAATCAACGCCAAAATTTTGCAACTTGTCTGGCAAAGTGGCAATTATAACGGGGGCAGCTAAGGGAATGGGCAGGGCCCATGCTTTAACTTTGGCCAAAGCCGGAGCAAAGGTTGTGGTAACTGATATTGATGTTGATGGAATTCAAAAAGTTGTGGAAGAAATTAAAAAAGAAAGGGGCGAAGCAATAGGCATTAAGTGCGACCAGAGTCAAAAATCTGATGTTGATAGTGTGATAAGTCAGACTATAGGTAAATTTGGAAAAATAGACATCCTGGTAAATAATGCTGGCATTTTTCCGTCAAAGCCATTTTTGGAAATGGAAGAAAAAGATTTTGAAAAAGTGATTGATATAAATTTAAAGGGATACTTTTTGATGGCTCAAGCTGTCGCCAAAGAAATAAAAAATAATAAACCAAACGAAAAAGGGCAGAGGGGAGCGATTGTGAATATTGCCTCTATCGCCGCCATGGTTGGGTTTCAAGGTCTTTCGCATTATTGTGCCTCAAAGGGCGGGATTGTTGGAATGTCCAGGGCGATAGCGCTTGAATTGGCGCCTCTTGGTATACGCATAAATACAATCAATCCTGGGGCGATAGATACCCCGGGCGCTTCTATGAGCAACATACCCGAAGACCAAAGAAAGGCTATAATGGCTCCAATTCCTATGAAAAGGCAGGCAGATGCTCAAGAAGTTGCTAGTGCGGTTTTGTTTTTAGTGTCAGATGAGGCTTCTTATATGACAGGTTCTGAGGTGGTCGTCGACGGTGGCTGGACCGCTGCATAGCGGGATAGACGCCGAAAGGGGGGTCGGGGGAAAGAATTTCCCCCGTGTAGGAAAATAGCCACGCGTAGCGGGGCTTTAAAAACCTAGGGTTTTTAAAGAGCGAGCCTTGCGAGCGATAGGTGGTTGGACCGCTGCATAGGATCTTTATTATATTGACAATATTATAAAGATATGCTATTATTAATATATAGGATGAATTAGGCTATTTTATTCGTAAAATTCCTTGATAAGACATTTTACTCATAAAATTCGCTTCGCGATTTTATTCGTAAAATAGCTTGACAAGCCATTTCCTTACGACTAAAATAGGATAATATATAAATACTATTAAATTGCTCGCCGTTAGGCGGGATATAATAAAAAAATATGGCAGAAGCTTATTGCGTAAAGTGCAAAGCAAAAAGAGAAATGAAGGATCCGAAAGAAGTATCAATGAAAGGAAAGGGTGGAAAGGAGAGAGCAGCCATGACAGGAACTTGTCCTGTTTGCGGCACAAAGATGTTTAAGATTATGGGATTGAAAAAGTAAATCCTGTAATTACTCTTAAAACACCCCCCCACATCGGGGGGTGTTTTTTTGTTTTAGCGCGCACAGAGTATAATTAAAATATGAAGAACACGAGATTACTAGTTTGGCTGTTTGCTAGTGCCCTGTTGTTAGCTAATTTTTTTGCATGGCAAGAGGTTTTTGCTCTGCAGACGGCATTGTTAGAAGTCTACTTTTTAGATGTTGGTCAGGGCGATAGTCAGTTTATAAATACTCCAGATAATAGGCAAATTATAATAGACGGCGGACCAGGCGATACTGTTTTGAGTGAGCTTGGAGAGATTATGAGCTTTTCGGATCGTAAAATTGATATTGTGGTTTTATCTCATCCTGAAACCGATCATATGCATGGACTTATATCTGTCTTAAATAAATATAAAGTAGATTATATCTTACAGTCAGGCGTTGAGCGAAGCTCAAAGGAGTTTTATGAGTGGCAGGAGGCCTTGTTATTTCAGCAAAAGCAAGGGGCAAAAATTATAAATGTAAAAGCAGGGGATGTTGTTTATGTAGGGTCTGTCGTGCTCGAAATTTTGGCTCCATTTGAAGATTTATCTGGCGTTAATATGGAAAAATCTAGCAATGAGTCCTGTCTTGTGGCTCAGCTTACTTATGGAAAAAATTCTTTTTTATTTACTGGTGATATTGGATTTGAAACCGAAAACCAATTATTAGATGATTTAGTTCTTCAACCCGATGTGTTGAAGGTGGCTCATCATGGCTCAAAATATTCTACTTCAGAAAATTTTTTAGCTAGCATAAGTCCGAAGATTGCAGTGATAGAGGTGGGTAAAAATTCTTACGGACACCCAACTAACGAAACTTTGCAAAGACTGGCGAAATTTGGTATACAAACATTAAGGACAGATAAATCTGGCACAATTAAGATTGTGTCCAACGGAGATGCTATGCAAATTAAATAAAATTATTTTTCGCAACATCAATGAAGACGCAAGAATTTCCATTTTTTAGCACAAAAGTTGAAGCAGATGGGGATCCCAAAAGCTTTGACCTAACTGATGCCTCGCAAAGGCAGGAATATTTTGAATATAAGGCAGGAGCAGAGCTAAAAAAGTTAAGAGAGTATCTGAAGGAAAATACATTTATTGTTTATCTGCTTGGAAAAAAGTCATCTGGCAAAGGGACTTATGCTAAAATGTTTAAAGAAATTGTGGCGCCAGATAAGGTGGAGCATTTATCTATTGGAGATATGATAAGAAGTTTTGACGCTGTTTTGCACGACCCACAAGGAAAAGAAGGGCTAATTGAATTTTTAAAGCAAAAATATAGGGGGCCCATGCCATTGCAAGACCTTATAGTATCAATGGAGCAGAGGTCAACGAAAACTTTATTGCCGTCAGAATTGATTTTGGCTTTAACCGAAAGAGAGATTAATAAATTTGGCAAAAAAGTTATTTTTTTGGATGGATTTCCGCGCGATTTAGACCAGGTTTCTTATTCGTTATTTTTTAAAAATCTTATTGATTATAGAGATGACCCTGATATTTTTGTTATGATTGATGTGCCAACCGACGTGATAGATCAAAGAGTTAAATCTAGGGTAATTTGTCCAATTTGTAATACTTCAAGAAATATAAGGCTTTTACCAACTAAAAAGGTTGAATATGACCAAAAAGATCATAAGTTTTATTTAATTTGTGATAATCCCGATTGCCCTTCAGTAAAATCTAACGGAGCCAGAATGGTTACTAAAGAGGGTGATGAGCTTGGTATTGAGCCAATCAGGTCCAGACTTGAGAAAGACGAGACTCTAATGTTTCAGATCGCTAAAATGCATGGCATTAAAAAGGTTTTTTTAAGAAACTCACTTCCAACAAGGCTGGCAAAAGAATATACTGACGAATATGAGATTACACCCGAGTTTACCTATAATTGGAACCAGGCAGAAAATATCGTAGAAGTTTCAAAAAGGCCCTGGGAGGTTATTGATAACGACGGAGAGAGGTGTAATAGCCTAATGCCACCTCCTGTGGTAGTATCGCTAATAAAGCAACTTGTTGAGGTTTTGGATTTATAAGTATAGAATATAAATAGCTCGGGTAACTGGGCATAGCCCTGCGATATATTTCTAACAAACTTTTTTTGGGAGCTTAATATTTGTGTTGGCCGTGGTCAACGCGTGAGAGCACCCACCTGTATTGTGCAGGAATTTATATCGCTACCCGAGCTATAAAAAAACACCCCGTTTTATGGGGCGTTTTTTTAATTTTATTAAACCTCTATAACAACAGGAAGAATCATTGGCCGACGCGATGTGCGGCTGGCCAGATAATCTCCGACTTTGTTGCGGATTTCGTCTTTTACATAGGTCCAGTTTACAGCTCCGCCGTGACCTGCGGTTTTGTCAACAATTTCAATTACTTTTCTACGAGTTTGCTGTAATAGATCTTTTGATTCCCTCAAATACACAAATCCGCGTGAAATAATATCGGGGCTGCCTTTTACGCGGCCGGTTTTGCTGTCTATAACCGCCACAATCACAAACATCCCGTCTTCGGCTAAGACCTGTCTGTCGCGCAAAACAATTTCGCCGACATCTCCAACGCCAAGACCGTCAACAAACACATAGCTTGAAGGGGCTTTTTCTTTTAGAACTTCTGCTCCTTGTCTTGTAAATTTTATAATTGAACCGTTATCTGGCACAAAGATTCTATCTTTTCTAAAACCTGTATCAATGGCAATTTTAGCACCCTCTTTTAACATATAATGGTTTCCATAAACAGGAATAAAATAGTCGGGGATGATTTCTCTAAGCATTTGCTTGATGCCGTTGATATTTCCATGTCCTGTCATGTGGACATCAATAATGTCTGAGTGGTAAACATAATCGGATTGTCTATAAAGATTGTCTTTTAGCCTTTGAACAGTTCTTTCATTTCCGGGAACAACTGAAGAAGAGAAAATTATAGTATCTTCTTTTTTAATTTTAATGTGTCTATGATTTCCGGCAACAATTCTTGAAAGGGCTGCCATTTCTTCTCCTTGAGCTCCTGTGCAAACAATAACAACTTTGTTGTCGGGATAAGTATGTGCTTTGTCTGTGGTAATAATTGTTCCCTTTGGAATTTTTATATATCCCAGTTTCGTTGCTAGTTCAATATTTAATTTCATTGAAAAACCATCCAAGGCAACTTTTCTGTTTGTTCTAGCGGCAAATTCCAATATTTGCTTTATCCTTTCAATTTGCGAAGAAAATGTAGCAATAATTGTTCTGCCCGGAGCTCTTTCCATGAGCATATAGAGGTTGTTTAACATTTCCTCCTCCGTAACAGGCTCTTTTGAGCTTGTGGATCCAATAGATTCAAGCATTAACACGGTTGGCCTTTTTAAATTTGCCAAGTGCTTGTATGATAATGGCTGTCTTCCAATAGGGTCTTTCTCAATTGTCCAATCTCCGGGATGTAAAACGGTTGCAACTGGAGTTTCTAAAATCACTCCAACCGCATCCATAATTGTATGGTCAACTTGGAAAAAGCTTAATGTAAAAACTCCCAAGTTTATTTTTTGGTTTAAATCCTTAATGTAATTTGTCTTCAATTTTTTTGAAGCTCCACGATGCGTATCTTCAACTCTGTGTTTTACCATTTCCAGAGTTAAAGGTCTTCCAATTACTTGTGGATTTCCTAACTTTTCTAGTAAAATTGCCGCTGCCCCAATGTGGTCTAAGTGTCCGTGACTAAACACAACGGCTCTTATGTTTCTTTCTTTGCCTTTCAAATATTCTATATTAGGAATAACATAGTCAATTCCAGGCATGTCTTCTTCTGGGAACTGTAGTCCCATATCTAGAATTACAATATCTTTTCCGTATTCAAAGCAGGTCATATTTCGGCCTACTTCTTCGCATCCCCCAAGGGGGATAATCCTAAGAGACTCTTCGCTGTGTTGCGAAGGTTTTTTAGGAACTTTTAAATTCTTTATCATTTTTTTAATTTTAATTATTTTGAGATTATTTCGTTTCGCTCGCAATGATGTGATTGCGGGCGGCAGAGCAACGAAGCAATCTTTTTGTGCCGTGGGAGGGACTCGAACCCTCAACCCTTGCGGGATGCGCTTCTGAGACGCACGCGTATACCAAATTCCGCCACCACGGCCGGCCTTATCCTATTTTCAAAAAGTCCAAATTGCTTGGCAATGTTTCAAGAGGATTTTCAAATCTTAATTCCGGCACAGATTTATAATTTTCGTTTTTAACCCAGCCCTGCCTTGTATAAAAATAGCAGGCTCCGCCAAATTTTTCATAAGGCGAATAATCCGATTTGCATTCTGGGCTTGCCCAGTTTGCCATTTTTAATTCTTCTGTAGAAGAAGGATTTATTGTTGTATGTCCATAAAAAGAGGGGATTACAATAGATTGGCCCTTTTTTACTTCAACCGCATAGACATCGGCTACATTTCCTGCATCGTCAAATTTTTGCATCAGATAAATGGCCTGGCCCTCCAAAACAGTGTAGGTTTCTTGCCAGCGGCCCACATGAATGTGTCCTTTGGTCTTGTTAAATTCCTGGCCCAGCATTATTGCAGGGATTGTCGTTATATCGTATCTTAATCCGTTTTCTTCTTTTACTCCTCTGTCCATAAAATACAAATCCAAATCTTGGGCAGTTTTTAACCACTCTTTATCAAAGATGACTTGATTCATTTGGCTTAATTTTCTTGTGTCCATAATTTATTCCGCTCGGGGTGCTTGCGTCAAATGAGCACGGCGTCGTTTGAATTTTTGCATTAAAATTTAGAAAAATTCAAACGCACCTATCTCTCGGCGCGACAACTGCGCGCCTCCGAGGTGCACATTTGACGCAACACCCCTCGCTACATATTTAAAAACTTAATTTAAACTTTATACTTCACTTGCGCAAGCACCCCGAGCGCTAAGCACTTTATTTAAATACTCTTCTCGTTTTTACAAACCAGTTTTCTATATTGGAAAATCTTTTTGCGGGATCAACTATTTTTGTCGTGTCTATCCCCTTTATTTTTTCGGAAGTCCAATATATGTAATCTGGGTTATAAAGAAATAAGGCAGGGGCTTGGGTTAATATTTTGTTTTGAATTTGAGCATATTTTGTGGCCTTTAACTCGGCATCTATAGCCTCTCTGGCGTCTTTTAATAGCTGGTCAACATCTTTGTTTTGATATCCTGATAAATTTAAACCAGGATCCGATACCTGAGAAGAATGCCAGAATGGATATAAATCAGGCTCTGAGCCTAAAGATTCTCCATATAAAAGCGCATCATAATCTCTGTTTTTTATTAAGTCCTTCAGGGTGGATAGTTCAACTGCTTTTATTTGTACACTGGCTCCTATGGCCTCCCAATAATTTTTTAATACTTCAGCAGTTTTAATTAGCTGTGGCTGATTTATTGTTGTAATTGTAAAACTCAAATTTTCTGAGTTATCTTTACTGCCAAAGCACATCTCATTAAGTTTTTTTCGGGTGGCAGTGCCAACTTCGCCAGTTGATGGATATTCTGGAATATATTTTTCCTGAAACTGAGTTACTGCCTGATCGGTTTTAGCTCCGTATTTTCCAGAGGTTTCCCCTTCAAGTGTCTGCCTTAAATTTTCATCAATTTTTGATAAGCATTTTTGCAATTCCACAACTTCAGTGCCAGTTGATTTTGACGAAAGATAGTTTTTAAATTGAAAAGCAGATGTTTTGGTGGAATATTTTACTCTTTGTCCAGAACCATCATCTTTATAGTCGGATTTTTCTAAAAGTTGTTTTGCGACATCTGCATCATAGTTGTATGATATTTCTGGGGATTGATATCCAAAGTATTCTGGCAATATAGGTGAGTTTACAATGGATATTTTTGTTTTTGAAGCATCAGATACTGTATTTACTAGATTTTGTTTATCTACTGCATAGCTTAATGCCTGAGTAAGGTTGGTATCAGAAAATAATTTACCGTTTGTTACGTTAAAAAATACGGCAAAATATCTTGGCAATGTGAACGAATTAATAGTAAATTTTTCGTTTGAAAAGAATCCCGTTTTAATATTTGCCTCTGCTATAGCCTGGTTATCATCTAATGAAGATAGAGAAAATCCATCTATTGTTTTTTTATTTCCTGCCGTTAAAAGATTGTTTTTATTGTCAAAAAATTTGAAATATAGATTTGATATGTAAGGTTTTTTGGCATAATATTGGGGATTTGCCTTTAAATCAATTTGTGAAATAAATCCAGAATTTGTCTGATTTACTTTTGAAATCATATAGGCGCCAGACCCAATTGGTTGTAAATTGTAGGACGATAGGGCAAAATTTTCAGGTAGTATATTTTCCCAAATATGCTGAGGAATTATTTTAACGGCGCAGTTTTCTAAAAATGAATTATATGGTGCTGGTAACACAAAAGTAAAGCTGATATCTGAAATTTTTTGCACTCTTACATTTAGCCAATTTGCTCTTAATGGGCTATTATAGTCTGAGTTTTGGATAATGCTTATTGTGTAAATGATATCGTCGACGGTTAGCTTCGTGCCGTCTTGCCAATGTAGATTATCTTTTAACTCAAATGTATAAGTTTTACCATCTTCTGAAACAGAATAGTTTTTTACTAGGTCTTCAACAAGCTTGCCATCTTTGTCGTAAGAAAGAAGTCCAGAATAGATTAGGTTTATTAAGGCTCTATCAACATCGTTTGTGTCGCCATAAATAGGATTTATAAATCTGGGCTGTCCTACAATGCCTTCGGTGTAAGAACCACCGTAGGCGGGAGCTTCTTTTGTTATACTAAAGTACAAGCTTGTTAAAAGCTCTAATCCCGAGATTAGAAAAACAACCAATAAAACAATAAAAAATATCTTTTCAGGACCCTTTAAAACCTTGAAAATTTGTTTTATCTGAGAAAACTTAGGAAAATCCATTATCGGATTATTGGATTATAATATTCAATACGCCCAAAACCAAGAAAGCGGTTGCAAGGAAAACTGTTGCGTAAAATATTTTTTGTTGAGCTCCGCGTCTTGTTGAATATACCTCGCCCGAGCCCCCAAAGCCTGCGCCTAAAGCAGTGCCTCTCTGTTGTATTGCTATTAAAATAATCAAAATAACAGATATTGCTATTTGAGTATAAAATAAAATTGAATTCATATTTTTATTAGTAGTCTTTTTTGATTAAGATTTTTGCGATTATAAAGTTTAACGCCCAAACTATTAAAGTGGTCCATATTAGTGGCCACATCCATAAGATTTTTACCTCGTCAAAGACAAGGCCTAAAAACCAAATAAATCCCGCATTTATTACAAGGCTAAAAAGCCCGAATGTGATGATTTCTAATGGTAGGGAAATTGATTTTATTAATGGGCCTACGAAATAATTAAGCGCCCCTAATACAAATCCCAAAACTATAAACATTTGCCACAAGCTTGTTATGGAAAACCCAAAAAAGTTGGAATTTGCAAAAGTCACTATTTCAACTCCAGGCACAAATGCTGATGCCAGCCACAATCCTAATATGGCTGATAAAATCTGAGAGAGAAATTTTTTCATCATATATATGTTAACATATTTTGACTAAAATATCAATCAAGCAGTGATTTTTTGCGTAGCTTCTTGTGATAGGTGATTGCAAAGCGATGTGCCTCTTCGTCCAAGCTTTTTATTAAGTTATAAATTTCTTGGGGCAGATTTTTTAACGGGGTGGGGGATTTTTGGCCTTCCACAAAGAGTTCTTGTCTGCCTTTTGCGATAGACATAATTTTAATATTCTTATTTCCCTTTGTTTGTATAGCAACATTAAGCTGGGCTTTCCCGCCGTCAATCAAAATTACCTGGGGCATAGGCCACTTGTTGTTTAAAAATCTTCTTTGAAGGACTTCTTTTAACATTAAAATATCGTTAGGCTGGGCGGGAGATTTTATTTTAAACTTTCTGTATTGGTCTTTATTTGGCCTGCCGTTTTCAAAAACCACCATTGACCCTGTTGCAGATTTGCCTTGTATATTAGAGATGTCATAACATTCTATTCTTCCTGCGAGTAATCCTAAGTTTTGTGTATCTTGTTGTGTTAAAATCGGGGCATTAAGAACACCAGAGTGTTCCATGATTTTTTTATAAGCAAAAATTCTATCGCGGATTTTGGCAGCTTCCTCAAAATTATTGCCCCTTGAAGCGGTTTTCATTTCGTTTTCCAGTGACCTTAAAACCTTTTTGCCATTTCCTTGTAAAACCAACACCAGTTTTTTTAAGTTTTTTTTGTAAAGTTTTAAGTCAGGATCCGGTCCTGGGCATAAATCCAAATGGCACCAGGTGCATTTTCTTTTCGGGTGGGTTTTTGTTGTGTAATAGGGGAATATGCGCCTCAAAAACTTTAAGGTTTTTTTGAGAGCTTGGCCGTCAACAAAAGGGCCGATATATTCTGTATTTGCAGTTTTTTGGTGGGTTATAAAAACATAAGGCCCTTCGGTTTTTGTTATAGCCACAAAAAAATAGTTTTTGTCGTCTCGCCAAACAACATTAAACTTGGGCTGGTATTTTTTTATTAAGCTGGCTTCAAGTAAAAGTGCTTCAATTTCTGAATTGGTTTCTATATAACCTATTCTATTAACAAGGGTTATAAACAAATATCGCGGTAGCTGGGCTGTTGGAAATGATTTTTAACCCGATTTTTAATGTTTATGGCTTTACCAATGTAAATAAGCTCATTTTTTGAGTAAAAAAAGTACACCCCGCTGGTTTTGGGCAGGTTTTCAAAATCCATTTTCTTAATAAATTCTATCTTTTCCATTGTTAATATTAAACCATAAAATATTGACTTTTGCAATTTTTTATGCTAAAATAAAAATATTGAAGATTTGTTCTTCTGAGCTTAAAAAGGTCAGGCTCAAAAAAAACATGGCCAACAGTTCTTTCAGTCAGAAAGGGTTAAGGATGAAACCCGACAAGACTTCTTTGTCTCAACTTTCTCTTCATTGTCGTCATAATGGCAAGCTTCGCGTTTGCGGAGTTTCGCGCAACATGGCGACAATGGTGGTGAGTGGTCTTCGGATCGAGTGCTTTGCTGAGTTCTGTGAGCAGATGAATATGGAATTTTCCATCGGCAACTGCATCGTAACTAGTCCGCTGTCAAAGCGTGGCACAACCGTGGCCTACTTCCAGCATCGTTTTTCGGGCAAGCGCATCAAGGATATCAAAAATTTCCTGAAAGCCATGCGCAATCGCCTGCACACCGCTCTGGAAGTGGCCGAGGAGAAATTCAACGCCAAACAAGCTCGGGCCCAGGCTTTGCTGATGGGCTAGGAGTATTCTGTTTTTTCAGTTTGAAGTAAGTTGCAATAGCAACAAAACCTAGGAGGAATGTTATGGCCGAGGATAAATCCGTCCGCGAAAGAGTTTTTGAAGTGGTGGCCACCCAGCTTGGGGTGGCCACCGACCAGTTCGACGAAAAGTCGCGCCTCAAGGACGACTTGGGCGCCGATTCCCTCGATGCGATCGAGCTCGTCATGGAGTTTGAAGAAGAGTTTGATATCGATATCCCCGACGACGACTCCGAGAAGGTCGCCACCGTTGGTGATGCCATCAGCCTTATCGAGAGGATCCTTGCCGAACCCAAAGACTAAAGCCGAAAGGCTAACCGTTACCCGTCCCTGGCAGACACTTTGTGTTTGTCGGGGACTTTTTTATTATGTTATTATAAATATATAAATGAATTACCTAGGTATAAATTATGAAGATTAAATTTATCGCAACTTCGTCTATTTTAGCAATGGTGATTTTTACGTTTTCGGCTCCTGCGGCAAAGGCCGTAACAGTTGAAGAATTATTGACTCAAATTGCCGCTTTGCAGGCTCAAATTACGGCTCTTCAGGCACAACTTAATCAGCAAACCCAAACTCAGCAATGGTGCTATACATTTAATAATTATTTAATTGCAGGCTCGTCTGGTAATGATGTGTCTATGCTTCAACAGGCTTTAATTAAAGATGGTCAAACAATCACCGATTACAGCGTCCAAAATGACGGCATCTTTACCGAAGGCACGGCTACTGCGGTTGTTAAATTTCAAGGAAAATACGGAATAACTCAAACAGGTACAGTTGGGCCCATAACAAGAAATAAGCTTAATAAGCTTTATGGTTGCGAATCACAACTCATCGCCTGTACGATGGATGTTAAACTTTGCCCAGATGGAATAACTTATGTTGGTCGAACGGGTCTTGATTGCGAATTTGCGCAATGTCCCGAAACTACAAAACCATCAATCACCGTAACTTTACCAAATGGAGGAGAGATATGGAGGATTGGAGAAACAAAAACCATTACATGGAAAACAAGCAATGTATTCAGCCCGAATGATAAAGTAACTCTTTATATTGCCCTTGCAAGTAATTTATCGGTGCATTGTAACATTGGCCAAGAGCTTGAAAATACCGGTGTATATAGTTTTAAGGTTAAGGATCCCTCCACGTACTGCGCCAACGCCGAAAATAATTTGCTTTATAGAATAGAAAGTCAATTTAAACTTTTGGCTTGCGTAAAATCAGAAGTAAGCGCTGATTTTTGCGACATTGTGAGAGATTATAGTGATAATGCTTTTACTATTAGCGAAGCGTTACCAACAGGTTTGATTACTATAACATCTCCTAAGCCTATTCAAACATTTTCTCAAGGAGCGACCATTGGGATTGCTTGGGTTTTTACAATACCAACGCAATCGATGGATGTTAGTATAACAGATATAAACGGCCAGAATGTCGGTAATTTTTTCCAAAAGGTTAACCCATCAAACGCATATGGCCAATCAATTACATTTTTTACATCGTCTTCTTTGGCAGATCCCACATATATTGCCCCAGGTCAGTATAAAGCAAGGGTTTGTATTTCTGATACAAATAATTGTGCTATTAGTGATACTTATTTTACCGTTGTGGCAAATGAGGGTCCAATCGTCAATTTATCTGTCAATGGAAATGAAAGTTTAGGTTATCAAAATCCTACGGTAAATTTAGGAAAAATATCACAGGCAACGATAACGTGGAGTTCTGTTGGGGCCGATCATTGCAACACTTATGGACAAACTAAATTAAAACTTACAGATGGCACAACATGGAATAAGTCAAGTTTACCGACTTCCGGATATGCAATATTTAACACGTCTGGTCAGGTGGATGGCCTAGGAAACAACATGTTTGTCGCTTCAATTGGGGTGCAATGCTGGAATAAAGATTCGTCGGTTTCGGATAGAAAAGGGGTTGTAGTTACATGGTCAACTCCACCGGCAAATTGTCCCGTTATTAATTGTGTCTGGGATCCTTGTCCAGGTGGTCATTCAGCTGACGAAAACGGTTGTGTAAATTGCAGTACGGCTTGCAGACCCAGACTATAAAGTTATTGATAAAATAAGGGGAAGCTCCGACTTGATTGGCGGAGCTTTTTTGTGTATAATAACTTACTATTAATGGCAGGCGAACTTTTATCAATACGCTAAAAGTTCCCGGTAATAAATGGCAGAAGAATTTATTAAAATTCGTGGAGCAAGGACACACAACTTAAAAAATGTTGACCTTGATATTCCAAAAAATAAATTAGTGGTGATAACCGGGCTTTCTGGGTCGGGTAAGTCATCGCTGGCTTTTGATACATTATATGCCGAAGGACAGCGCAGATATGTTGAGAGTTTGTCGGCTTATGCCAGGCAGTTTTTGGGCGTGATGGACAAGCCCGATGTGGATAAAATAGACGGCATTTCGCCAGCCATTTCAATTGACCAAAGGGGTTCATCTCACAACCCGCGTTCAACCGTTGGCACAACCACAGAAATTCATGATTATTTAAGGCTTTTATACGCCAGAATTGGCGTTCCCCATTGCCCAAATTGCGGCAAGATTATAAGTCGCCAAACAATTGACCAAATTGTGGAGCAGGTCAAAAAACTGGCAAAAAATTCAGAAATTTTGATTTTGGGTCCGGTAATCCGAGCAAAAAAGGGTGAGCACAGAGCAATCTTTGAAGAAATTCAAAGGGGCGGTTTCGTGCGCACCAGAGTTAACGGAAAAATTTATTTAATAGAAGAAGCCCTTGATTTGCAGTTGGATAAACAAAAAAAACATAGTATTGAAGTGGTGGTTGATAGGCTTAAAATTGATAAAGATTTAGAAAGGTCAAGGTTAGTTGATTCTTTAGAAACAGCCCTAAAATTGGGAAAGGGGATTGTGATTATTGGTCAAAATGACAAGGACGATCTGACATTTTCCGAACATTTTGCCTGCGAAGAATGCGGTATTTCAATGCCAGAATTGGAGCCGAGGCTATTTTCTTTTAACAACCCTTATGGCGCTTGCCCGGAATGCACAGGCCTTGGCGAAAAGCTTGAAGTTGACCCAGAGCTTGTTATTCCAAACAAAAATTTAACTTTGGCAGAGGGTGCAATTTGGCCATGGAGCAGGGCTTCCCATAAAGTGGGCAGGCAGGGATATTATTATTCTTTGCTTTCAAGCTTAGCAGAAAAACACAATTTCTCTTTAGATGAAGAAGTAAAAAATTTACCACAAAAAGTTATAGATATTATTTTATACGGCGACGATGATTATGAAGGCGTGGTGAATAATTTAACAAGGAGATATAAAGAAACGGATTCAGAATGGACAAGACAGGAAATTGAACAGTATATGGTAATAAAAGTCTGCCCAAAGTGCAAAGGCAAAAGATTGAGGGCGGAGGTTTTGGCTGTGAAGGTTGGCGGAGTTGGAATTGATCAAATTTCTGAAATGCCAGTGGATAAATTTAAGGATTTTTTTACAAAATTACAAAAAGATTTATCTGTTACGGACCAGAAAGTGGCAAAGCAGATTATAAAAGAAATTTTGGACAGAATTCAGTTTTTGGATGATGTGGGTTTGGGTTATCTGACCTTGGCAAGAAAATCATTGTCATTGTCGGGCGGTGAAGAGCAAAGAATCAGATTGGCAACACAGATTGGGTCAAAACTGTCGGGAGTTTTGTATATTTTAGACGAACCAAGCATCGGCCTGCACGCCAAAGACCAGCAAAAACTTATTGACACTTTGTTAAAATTGCGCGACTTGGGCAATACTGTTGTTGTGGTTGAGCACGATTCGCAAACAATGCAGGCCGCTGACTGGATAATTGATATTGGCCCTGGGGCAGGCAAGCATGGTGGAAAAGTGATTTTTGGAGGAACTTATAAGCAAATTTTAAAAGCAGACACTTTGACCGGGCAATATTTGTCGGGAAGACTTAGTGTCATTGCAAAGAGCCATCAGACGACCAAACAACCTGAACAAAAATATTTGGAAATAAAGGGTGCTAAAGAGCACAACTTAAAAAACATTGATGTAAAAATTCCTTTGGGAAAGTTTGTTTGTGTTGCCGGAATTTCTGGCTCTGGCAAAAGTTCTTTGGTAAACGATATTTTGGCAAAAAGTTTGTTGAGGCAATTTTATCGCGCAAAAGACGAGCCAGGAGAGCACAAAGAAATTTTGGGCACAGAGAATATAAACAAAGTTGTTTTGGTTGACCAGTCGCCGATTGGCCGAACTCCAAGATCAAACCCTGCAACTTACACGGGCGCATTCACGGCAATTCGCGACCTTTTTGTGCAAACAAAAGAAGCAAAAATACGCGGATACGCGGCGGGCAGGTTTAGCTTTAATGTAAAAGGCGGCAGATGCGAAGCTTGCGAAGGACAGGGCGTCAAAAAGGTAGAAATGTATTTTTTGCCAGACATTTACGTTGAGTGCGAAGAATGCCACGGCAAAAGATATAATAAAGAGGTTTTGGAAATAACCTATAAAGACAAAAATATTGCCCAGGTTCTTGAAATGACTGTGGAAGAGGCATTGGAATTTTTTAAAAATGTCCCAACACTGCACGACAAATTAAAAACATTAAAAGAAGTCGGATTGTCCTATCTTGAATTGGGTCAGTCTGCCACGGCATTGTCGGGTGGGGAAGCCCAGAGAATAAAACTGGCAACAGAATTGTCGCGCCGAGACACGGGCAAAACATTATACATCTTAGATGAGCCAACAACAGGTCTGCATTTTGACGACATAAGAAAACTTATTTCCGTATTAAGAAATTTGGTAAACAAGGGAAATTCAGTCTTAGTGATAGAACATAATATTGATTTTATTGCTTCGGCGGACTATATTATTGACCTTGGTCCGGATGGGGGAGAAAAGGGCGGACAAATTGTGGCCCAAGGGACGCCAGAAGAAATTATCAAATCAAAGAACAGTGTCACGGGAAAATACTTAAAATCTTGACACTAATAATTTTTTGAATAGAATAAATTATCAGAATATATAATTAAGTGATAAAACAAATGAATATTAAACCATTAAGAGATCATATTTTAATAGAGCCAATCAAAGAAGAAGAAAAAACAAAAGGCGGGATTTTTTTGCCCGATACAGCCAATAAAGATAAATCCGAACAAGGCAAAGTGATTGCAATTGGAGAGGGTAAAAAGACAGATGACGGCAAAATTATCCCATTGTCTGTAAAGCCTGGCGACAAAGTTTTGTTTTCAAAATACGGACCATCAGAAATCAAAGTTGACGACAAAGAATATTTAATCGCAACCGAAAGCGATATCTTGGCAGTAATAGAGTAAAATACCGTTCGGATATGTCCGCAAAATGAGCACGGCGTCGTTTGAATTTTTGCATTTAAATTTAGAAAAATTCAAACGCGCCTATATCTCGGCATCTACAACGAGATGCCTGCGATATGCACATTTTGCAGAATATTCTCACTCAAAAAATAATAATAAAAAGACATGGCAAAACAAATTAAATACTCAGAAGACGCAAGAAAAACATTAAAAAACGGCTTAGATAAAGTGGCCAATGCCGTAAAGGTTACCTTAGGTCCCAAAGGCAGAAATGTTGTGTTGGGGCAGGGGTTTGGTTCGCCAACGGTTACAAACGATGGCGTAACAATTGCAAAAACCATTGAACTTGAAGATGTAATTGAAAATATTGGAGCCGAAATTATAAAAGAAGTGGCATCAAAGACAAATGATATTGCAGGAGATGGGACAACTTCGGCTGTCCTATTAACCCAGGCAATTGCCACAGAGGGATTAAAAAATGTCGCAGCCGGGGCAAATCCTTTGGCATTGAGAAAAGGAATTATTTTGGCAAAAGATGCAATTGTGCAAAGCCTTAAAGTAGCCTCAAAACCTATTTCAACAAAGGATGAAAAGGCTCAGGTTGCCACAATTTCAGCAGGAGATGCAGAAATGGGCAGTTTAATCGCCGAGGTTATGGAGGAAGTTGGCAGAGATGGAGCAATAACCGTGGAGGAATCCAAAACATTTGGCCTTTCGAAAGAAATTGTAAAAGGTTTACAGTTTGATAGAGGATACATTTCTCATTATATGGTAACCGATACGGAAAAGATGGAGTCGGCCATTGAAGATCCATATATTTTGATAACAGACAAAAAAATCTCTTCATTGCAGGAAATTTTGCCTATTTTGGAAAAGGTTGTAAAAACAGGCAAAAAAGAATTGGTTATTGTGGCAGAAGATGTTGATGGTGATGCCTTGGCAACTTTGATTGTTAACAAATTAAAAGGAATTTTTAATGCTTTGGCAATAAAGGCGCCTGGTTTTGGCGACAGAAAAAAAGAAATGTTGGAAGACATTGCCATTGTTACTGGAGCACAAGTGATTTCAGAAGAAAAAGGAATGAAGTTTGAAAATGCCGAGCTTGAAATGCTGGGCAGGGCAAGAAAAGTGATTTCTACAAAAGAAAACACAACAATCGTTGAAGGCAAAGGCGAAAAGCAAGAAATAGAAAAAAGAGTTGCTTTAATTAAAAAGCAAATTGTCGATGCAACAAGCGAATTTGATAAAGAAAAATTACAGGAAAGGCTTGCAAAATTAGCAGGCGGAGTTGGAGTGCTTAAAATCGGGGCAGCCACAGAAGTTGAGCAAAAGTTAAAACAGCTTAAGCTTGAAGATGCTCTAAATGCAACAAAAGCCGCCATAGAAGAGGGGATTGTGCCAGGAGGAGGTGTGGCGCTTTTAAGAGCCCAAGCTGCCTTGGAGGCATTGGTGGCCCAGGGTGATGAATTAACAGGTATAAATATCCTAAGGCGTGCGATAGAAGAGCCGGTAAGGCAAATTGCCCAAAATGCAGGCATTGACGGAGCCGTTGTGGCGCACAAAGTAAAAGAAGGCAAAGATGACTTTGGATTTAATGCTGGCACTATGGCCTACGAGAATCTTATAAAAACAGGAGTTGTTGACCCAACCAAAGTGGTGCGCACAGCCCTTGAAAATGCGGTTTCAGCGGCCAGCGTGTTACTTACAACCGAGGCCCTGGTGGCAGATATTCCTGAAAAGAAAGATGCTCACAATCATGGAATGCCTAATCGGGGCTCAGGATTTGACCCAGAATCATTTTAGCGCAGCAAATTAAAGCAAGATTTAAGGCGCGAGGAGCGAGCCTAATGCAATAGCATTGCGAGCGACGAGCAACGAAAGAGATTGCTTTAATTTGCCCGCCCTTCGGGAAACAAAAAAACTAGTAATTTTTGCGTTGCAGCTTCGTCAATGTGCAAAGCCTTGCACAATTTCCTCGCTGCGCCTTAAAATTATCTAGTTTTTTTGTTTCTAAATATGATTTTGGGTCGGGATCCTGCGCCCTAATGATGGGCGAATACTAGAAAACGCAAAAAAAGCTCTGTAAACTCAGAGCTTTTTTTGTGCAAAATAGTATAAATTACACAGCATTGTTTAATATGGAAACTATTTCACTAAAAATTTTGGGAGGAATATAGAGTTTTTTCATTTTTTCTCTAGTTTTTTCTGATACTGGTTCGCCTATTATATTTTCTATTTTATTGTAAACCGATTTTACAGAATTAAAATCAACGACCCAGTCATTTAGCCCCAATTTATTAAAGGTTTCAGAGACTCCCATGTTTGGACTTACAATAGCCGGAGTTCCAGTAGCCAGTGCCTCTTTTGCCACATTTCCATAAGTTTCAAAATGCGACGGACTTATAACAATCCCCATATTTTTGTAAAAAGAAGCGAGCTCCTTGTTGGACTTTGGTTTGTGAAATTTTATAATTTTAGATAATTCTTTGTATTTTTTATTCTTAGTATCTAAGTCAGTAATCACATTTACTATAAATTTAGCCCCCTTCTTTTTATTATATTCTGCCAGTTTTTCGCAAAATTTCACATTTTTAATTCCTGTCCACCTGCTCACAATACCAATATTTTTTGTTTCTTTTTTAACGTCTTCTTCAAAAAAATGATCTGAAACGGGATTTGGCAATACGGAAAATTTCTTTATTTTATGGCCAAAAACTTCTTTTTCAACTGTTTGTTTTGTGATTTTAGAAGGAAAAATATAAAACATATCTTTTTTGTCAAAGCTTTTTTCCATTTGATAAAAAATTTCTCTTTTTTCTTTCTTCCAATTCTGAGTTTCTTTCGTTAAAACGCCATGATAATGCAAAACAGCGGGTACGTTTTCTCTTTCAGTGGCCACTTTAAGGGCCCAAGGCATAAAATATGTGCCGTTTATTAAAACCAAATCAGGGCACTCTTTTTTAATGGCCTTTTGATAAATTTTAATCAGGGGTTCAAGACTATTTTCAACATCATTTAGTGTTTTAGATTTTTCTATAACATCTGCAATATTGGGAATTTCTATACCGAAGGAAACCGTGCTTGTTTTGCTATTTGTCGTTTTTTGGTAGGTTTTTTCTAGTTGATTTGCTATATTTACAGCCACAACATTAATGTTGTTTTCTTTGTCTTTTTCTATAAAATCCATAAACGACAAAACTACTTGAGCTATTCCTGCTGTTTGAGCAAATCTAATATTTGTTAATATCTTCATCTTTAGAATTTCTAATTTTTAACAAAAAGTTCAAAACATTCATTTTGAACATTCAAATTTATATTAGGTTATTATTAATTATATCACTTTTTTGCCAATATGTCAAGATTTTAAGAATAAGACATTTGAAATATATATTTATTTATATTCACCCTAATTTAATAAACTAATATAGTCAACCTACAAACTTGACAAGCTTTTAAAAATAGTATATATAAAAAATAGCAACTTAACAAATCAATTTTTTATTGTTGACTTAGAGGATATTCTTGAATGCACCAGCTCGGCTGATGCGGTCTAGAATAGAATCTATAACGCGTTGTGTGCCAATCTATAGGAGGAAAAAATATGCACGCGTACGGAGACCTGGCGCTTATAGCAAAGTGGGCTTTTTTCAAAGTGTTCGGCGCCAATCACACGGCCAAAGTTTGTGGCCACAAGACAAAACTCTTCTCTAGGGTAGAGGTTTTCGGAAGGGAAGTTTTTTGCGCCTTCAAAAGTGGTGGCTTTGACTACTGCCCCGAATGTCGGGCCAAGATGGCCATCAGATGCGCCTGGTGTGGAAAAATTATCATGCCAGGTGATCCCATTACTTTGTACACGCCACGAAATCCAAGTTGGGAAATTCCCAAGCATGCTGTGGTTTATCAGCGAGATCCAGTGTTGCAACTTGTGGGCTGTATGAGGCTGTTGTGCTGTGAGGGTGCAATTGACAGGACTGGTTTTTGGGTGGAGCCTGGAAAGGTTTTTCGCGTAGCTTCTCCTATGGAGTTGGTTATGGCGACGACAAACCATGGCCCCTGCGACGATGTTCACGACATCAATCAGGCTATTCCATTGGCGGATTTGCAATTAAGCCAACAATAACAAAAAACCCGCCGACGCCCGACGTCGGCGGAATTCATCGCTCTGAGGATGCATGTCACCTCAGAGCTTTTTGTTTATTTAAATCAGGCCCATTTTTTCCTTTACCTCTTGCATTGTGGTGTTTGCTAAAACTTGGGCTCGGCTTGCCCCGTCTTTCAAGATCTGCTCCACGTAAACCCCTCTGCTTTGGAGCTCTTTTTGTTTTCTGCGGAAAGGTTCCAGATAATTTATTACAACTTCTGTCAAAGATTTTTTAAAGTCGCCGTAACCTTTATCTTTAAATTCTTCTTCAATTTCTTGCGTGGTTTTACCAGAAAGCTGGCTGTAAATTGTCAGCAAATTGGAAATACCAGGCTTTTTTGTAACATTATATTTTACATCTTTGCCAGAGTCTGTCTCCGCCGACATTATCTTTTTCTTTATTACCTCTGGTTCATCAAACAGGGAAATGTAGCTTTTTGGGTCGTCGGACTTTGACATCTTCTTTTTGGGATTTGTTAAAGACATAATTCTGGCGCCCGATTCTGGCAAAATAGCCTTTGGCTCAAAAAAAGCCTCGCCGAATTTTTGGTTGAACTTTCTGGCAATCGTCCTGGCAAGTTCCACGTGTTGAACCTGGTCTTCGCCAACAGGTACGCCCTGGGTTTTGTAAAGTAAAATGTCGGCGGCCATTAAGATAGGATAGTTAAATAGTCCGGCGTTTACATAATCTTTGTGTTGCTTTGACTTTTCTTTAAACTGGGTCATTCGGTTTAATTCGCCCATAGGGGTAATGGTGCCCAAAAGCCATCCAAGCTCGACATGCTCTTTTACTGCCGACTGGGTAAAAATAACTGACTTGTTTGGGTCTACGCCGGCGGCCAGATAAATTGCAGCAGCCTCCAAAATATTTTTTTGCAATTCTTTTGGCTCGTACGGGGTGGTAATGGCGTGTAAA
>Ga0265297_10001906_pt1 | contig 45338 bp, 47 predicted proteins | sample Munlanlwell13791_FD_192502 | JGI IMG/M metagenome (GOLD analysis project Ga0265297, IMG submission 192502) | Leachate microbial communities from a municipal landfill in Southern Ontario, Canada - Leachate well 137-91 | ecosystem: Engineered > Solid waste > Landfill > Unclassified | place...
ATGTCTTTTATTAAGTAATTCTTGTGCAGTTAAGGATAATCTTTCAAAACGCTCTTTACTTATACAGAGAAGCTTGGTTAATTTCCCCTCACAGGGGAGGGGGTAAGGATCTATGGTATCATTCCCAAGTATTGAGGAATAATTCATTGATTTTAATAATCAGTTCCTATATAATAATTTAATGCGTAAAATATTACTTACCTTATTTGCGGCGTTTTTCATTTTTTCCTTCCGGTTTGACCTGTTTGCGGACGAAGATTCCAAAACTACCCCCAATGAAGAACCTGTAAGATTGGTTACGGCCCTGGAAGTTAAAGGCAATAAGTCCATAAGCACCAATACTATTGCTTCCAAGATGAAAACCCGCGTTGGTTCTGCTTATCAGGAAAATGTCGCCAGCGATGATTTGAAAAGGCTTTATCTTCTGAATTTTTTCAGCGATATAAAAATAGAAACCGAAAGTTATAAAGACGGCATCAAGGTAATAGTGGTGGTAGTGGAGAGGCCGATGATCGAGAAGATTACATTCTCCGGAATACAGCGCATTACTATGAAAGACGAAAAGCTGAAACTCCAGCTTAAGTCCCGGGAAGGCCAGTATCTTGATTATCCTACTCTTAAAGATGATGTCGGCGTGTTGAAGAAAATGTATGAGAAGATGGGTTTTAGCGCCGCAGAGATCAGCTATAATATCGTTACTAACGCCGAAACGAATAAGGTTAATATAGATTTCAATGTGGTGGAAGGCGGCAGGGTGCGCATAAAAGATATAATTATCGAAGGGAACAAGGAATTTACCCAAGGCCGTATATTAAAACTCCTTAAGACTAAACGCGCCTGGTTTTTTAACGCGGGCGTCCTGAAGGAAGACGTGTTGAAGGAGGATATGCAGCGCATAAAGTCATTCTATAGCAAGAATGGTTTTATCGATGTCGCGGTTAGCTATGAAGTCAAGCCCGACCCTAAAAAGCCGTTTTTATTATATGTATATATCAAAATATCCGAGGGCAAAAAATATCTGGTCGGAAACGTAATTATTCAGGGAAATAAGGATATAGGGGAAAAAGAAATCCTTATGCGCCTGAAAGAGTGCGTGTCGGGAAAAGTCTTTAGCGATGACAGTATGAAACAGGATGTGGCTAATATTCAGGGGCTTTATTTCGACAGGGGGTATATTTCGGCGCAGGTGCAGAATACCACTTCTTTGAATAAGGAGACGCACCGCGTGGATATACTTTATAATATCGTCGAAAATCAGGTAACCTTTGTCGATAAGATAAAGATTCGCGGAAATGTGAAAACTAAAGATATAGTTATCCGCAGGGAATTGCGTATTCATCCCGGAGACAGGTTTGATGGCGAAAAATTAAGGCGGAGTAAAGAGCGCTTGCAGAATTTGGGGTTTTTCGAGGATGTCAGTTATGATACCGAAGAGGCCCAGACGCAGGCCCCCAACCAGAAGAATTTGGTTGTTGACGTAAAAGAATCCAAGACCGGTTCTTTTAGTTTTGGCGGCGGCTACAGCACGGTTGATTCTCTTGTCGGGTTCATCGAGATAGAGCAGAAGAATTTCGATTGGAAAAACTGGCCTTATTTTACCGGCGCCGGGCAGAATTTGAAAGTGCGCGCGTCAGTCGGTTCCATAACTTCCGGGGCAGAATTAAGTTTTACCGAACCGTGGCTTTTTGACTATCCGATATCTTTTGGTTTCGACGCTTATAAGCGCACGCATGAAAAAGATACCGATGTAGGTTATGGCTATGATGAGGATGTAGTAGGAGGGGATTTGCGTTTAGGCAAGGAACTATCGGAGTACGTCAGAGCGGACATAGTTTACCGGTTGGATAATATCAAGATTAGCAATATAGATAGCAACGCCACAGATCTTTTATCGGAAGAAGGCACTAATACTATAAGCAGCATAACTCCAGCTGTCACTTTTGACAACCGGGATAGTGTTTTTGAACCCCGTAAGGGAAATCTTGTTACCGGTTCAATCGAACTTGCGGGCGGCCCGTTGCAGGGAGATAAGAGTTACTGGAAGTTTTTTACCCGGGCAAGCCATTTTTTCCCGATGCCCCGCAACGCTTCTCTGGAAATACGGGCAAGGGTGGGTTTGGCCGATTCTTACGGTGACAGCGACCACGTGCCAATTTACGAAAGGTTCTTTGCCGGCGGCGCCTATACCATAAGAGGCTACGAAGAAAGGTCTGTCGGCCCTGTTGACCCGTCGACTAATGATCCTGTCGGCGGTAACTCCATGCTGATAGGTAATATAGAATATCTTTACCCGTTGTTTGGTTTCCTTAAGGTGGCTGCTTTCTGCGATATCGGTAATGTTTGGCAAAAAATTGGCGATATAGCTTCGAATAAGAATGCCAATGACGTAACTAACAGCGGCGGTTTTAAAACCGGCGTGGGCATTGGTTTTCGCGTCAGGACTCCTATAGGCCCGGTAATGCTGGATTACGGTATTCCGATGAGTAAGGCTTCCGGTAAGGACTCAAGAGGCAACGGCAGGTTCCACTTTAGCGTAAGTAATTCTTTTTAAAACAGGGACGGTTCTATTCTTTATGGTCATTTAGCATAGAACCGTCCCTAAATTAGATAAAAGGAGGAAGTAAAATGAAGAAGTTGCTGGTGGTTTTGTGCGGAGTTTTGTTAAGTGTTTTTGTTTTGACGGCAGCGGCCCAGGCGGCGGATAAGATTGCTTTTGTGAATTTGGCCCGCGCTTTTAGCGAATATTCCAAAACAAAAGATTTTGATAAAACTCTGACCGAAAAAGAAAAAAATTATACTGCTGAAAGAGACAAAAAGCTTAATGAGTTCAATGCCCTTAAGGATAAATTCAGCATTTTAAGCGATAAAGAAAAAGAAGCAAAAAAAGGCGAACTGGAAAATAAGGCCAAGGCGATAAAAGATTTTATCTCCCAGAGAGAGGGAGAATTGCGCAAGGAACAGGAAGATAAAATGAAGGAAGTCCTGAAAGATATAGAATCGACGGTAAAGTCCTACGCGGAAAAAGAAGGTTATGCAATGGTATTCAATGATCGCGTATTGGTTTATCAGGGAAAAAATCTGGATATCACGGATCAGATTGTCGGCATATTAAATAAAAAGAAATAAAACAAAAAAGGTATCGCCTGTTGGGCTGCGATGCCGAATGACAATTGGCATAATATATAATGCGTAAGACCCTAAGGGAGATTGCTCAGGTTATAGAGGGCGATGTTAAGGGAGACGCGGATGTTGTGATTACCGGTATTTCCGGTATAAAGGAAGCGGCTTCCGGAGACATCACTTTCTTAGCTAATCCTAAATATTCCCCGCTTTTAGCTACGACATCCGCCTCGGCAGTCATAGTTTCTAAGGAGATGGAAATTCCTCCTGCTAAGAATTTTATCCGCGTTGCCAACCCGTCATTGGCTTTTGCCAAAGTTATTTCGTTAATGAATCCCGATGAGGCAGGGCATTTTAAAGGCATTCATTCAAGCGCTTTATTGGGTAAAGGTGTTAAATTAGGCAAGAATGCCGCAATAGGGGCATATGTAGTCATTGAAGACGACGCTGAAATCGGGGATAATTCGGTAATTTATCCGGGATGTTTTATCGGGCGGATGACGAAAATAGGCAGCGATACCCTGATACATCCCAATGTTTCCATTCGCGAGCGGGTAGCGGTAGGCAGCCGGGTAATTATTCACAGCGGGACGGTAATAGGTTCGGATGGGTTTGGTTTTGTGGAGGTTGACGGCAGGCAGCATAAGATTCCGCAGGTGGGCACCGTTGAGATCGCAGACGATGTCGAAATCGGCGCCAATGTTACTATTGACCGGGCCAGATTTAACAAAACAATTATCGGCCGGGGGACAAAAATCGATAATCTTGTCCAGATTGCCCATAATGTAGTTATAGGCGAAAATTGCCTGATTGTAGCCCAGGTTGGAATATCGGGTTCGACCGTAATCGGAAACAACGTAATCTTGGCCGGGCAAGCCGGGTTAGTCGGGCACATTACCGTCGGTGATAATGCGATAGTTACCGCCCAGTCAGGCGTAAGTAAATCCATTCCCGCGGGCGCTATGTTTTCCGGATATCCTGCGCGGCCGTTCCTGGAAAATCAGAAATCGCACGCCTACGTGCATAATCTGCCGAAGATGTTTGATTTGGTAAAAGAATTAAAAAAGAGAATTGAAGAATTAGAAACTAAATTGAAAAGTAAAGAATAGTTCTGTTAATGACAAATGACAAAATTCAAAATCCAAAATAAATTCAAAACCTAAATTTCAAAACAAACGTTTTGTTATTTGGTATTTGTCATTTAGATTTATTTTGAATTTTGTGCTTTGATATTTGAAATTATCGTTAATTATTCTAGAGCAATATAATTATGAGTAAGCAAAAGACAATCGCAAAAGAGATCAGTTTCAGCGGCATAGGTTTGCATACCGGGAATAAATCCAGCGTTACCTTGAAACCGGCGCCGGCTGATACCGGGGTTATTTTTGTGCGTAAGGATTTGGCCGGATTTCCTCAAATCAAGGCTTGCGTGGAAAATATGGTTCCGGCTGAAAAAATGCCGCGGCGCACTTCTATCGAAAGCGGCTCCGCGTGCGTGCAGACAATCGAGCATCTTATGGCGGCATTGTCGGGTTTAGGCATCGATAATTTATATATTGAGTTGGATAATAATGAATTGCCGGGTTTGGATGGGAGCAGCCTCAGTTATGTGGAGTTTATTGAACAGGCGGGCATCAGGGAATTAGACAGGGAACAGAATGTGTTTTCTATCAGAGAACCGATCAGGATAGAGGAAGGCGGCGCTTCCATTGTAATTGAGCCTGCTGGCGAGTTTAGGATTTCTTATACTCTTGATTATGCCAAGTCGCTGCCTGAAATCGAATTTATAGATTTGTTGGTTAATCCGGAAAACTTCAAGCAAGAAATAGCTCCTGCCCGCACCTTTTGCCTTGAGAGTGAAAGCGTTGAATTGAAGCGCCAGGGGCTTGGGTTGGGGGCAAATTATGAGAATACTCTTGTTTTGGATAAAGCCGGGCAGGTAATCAAGAACAAGATGCGTTTTGCCGACGAAGCTGTCAGGCATAAAGTCCTGGATTTGATGGGGGATTTGTTTTTACTGGGGTTTCCCTTAAAGGCGCATATCAAGGCTTTGAAAAGCGGGCATTCGTTTAACCTGAAGTTGATAAGTAAAATAGCCGAACAAAGGAAGAAAAATTCTATGAAAACAGAAAGTGGCGTTTTAGAAGTGACCGATATAATGAAAATTATTCCGCATAGGGAACCGTTTTTGTTTGTGGATAGGATTACTTCGATTGAATATGGCAAACGGGCAACCGGCATAAAGAACGTGACTATCAACGATTATTTTTTCAAAGGGCATTTTCCGGGAAGGCCGGTTATGCCCGGAGTGCTTATCGTCGAAGCAATGGCCCAGGTGGGGGCGGTAATGCTGCTTGCCTCCGATGAATATAAGGGTAAATTAGCGTTTTTTATGTCGATTGATAACGTGAAATTCCGCAAGCCTGTTGTTCCGGGCGATCAATTGGTTTTTGAAGTTGAAACAGTAAAAGTAAAGTCTAAAATAGGCCAAGTGCGCGGCAAGGCCATGGTGGATGGGAAGGTTGTGGCGGAAGCCGACTTTGTTTGCGCTTTGGTGGAGAATTAAAGGATAAAATGCCAATACACAGTACAGCTTTAGTTTCCAAAAACGCTAAAATCGGGGATAATGTTGCAATCGGGCCTTACGCGGTTATTGGGGACGAAGTAGTTATCGGCGCAGGGACTAAAATCGGGAATCACTGCGTTGTCGAGGGCAACACCGTCATCGGCAAAAATTGCGATATATTTACCGGCGCGGTCATCGGCTCCCGGCCGCAGGATTTGAAATATAAGGGTGAAAAGGTGTATCTGGAGATCGGGGATAATAATATTATCCGCGAATATTGCACTTTTAATCCCGGAACCGAAGACGGCGGTAAAACTATAGTAGGAAGCGGCAATTTAATAATGGCGTATTCCCATGTGGCCCATGACTGCCGGGTTGGAAATAACTGCGTTTTGGCTAACGGCGCTACCCTAGCCGGCCACGTTACTATCGAAGACAAAGCAGTTATCGGCGGGCTGGTAGCTATTCATCAATTTGTCAGGGTTGGCATGCTTTCTATTATCGGCGGCTGTTCTAAAGTGGTTCAGGATATCCCTCCGTATTCGACCTGTGACGGCCATCCTGCGGCAGTGTTTGGCTTAAACCTGATAGGTTTACGCCGCCATAATGTTCCCAAAGAATCGATTGGTCTGCTTGATGATGCTTTCAGGATACTTTTTAGTTCCGGGCTCTCTATTAAACATGCTTTGGAGAAATTAACCAAGGAAGTCAAATTAACATCCGAAGTCGCATACCTCGTTGAATTTATCAAAAAAACAGAGCGCGGAATTTCGCGTTCCTGCCGAAAATAGCGATGGAAAAAATAGGAATAATTGCCGGAAACAGAAAATTCCCCCTTTTATTTTGCGAAGCTGCCCGGGAAAAAGGATTTTCTGTCGTGGCTATAGCGATAAAAGGAGACACTTCAGCTAGAATAAAGAGGCTGGCGGATAAGGTGTATTGGCTTAATCTGTCGGAGTTCAAACGACTCTTCGGGATATTCGCCTCCGAAGGAGTGAAAAAAGTAGTTATGGCCGGCCAAATCAGCCCTTGGCGGCTCTTTAGCCGGGAAGTTCGGGAAAGTCAGGATATCCAACAGATACTTGCGAGCATAAAGAATAAAAAGGCCGATAGCATATTTGGCGCGATTGCCGCCAGGCTCGAGGAAAGCGGTTTGACGCTTTTAGATTCTTCTACTTTTTGCGAGAACTTGCTGGTAAAAAAAGGCGCGCTTACAACCGGTAAACTCAATCAGGAAGTTTTAGAGGATATTAATTTCGGATTTGATTTAGCCAAATCAGTAGCCGCGTTGGATATCGGCCAGACAGTGGCAGTTAAAGCCAAGGCGGTTGTTGCGGTAGAAGCCTTGGAGGGGACAGACAGGCTTATCAGGAGAGCGGGAAAGATTGTCCGTGGCGCCACAATAGTCAAGGTGGCTAAGCCAAAACAGGATATGCGTTTCGATATACCGGTAATAGGATTAAGGACTGTTAAGAATCTGGTTAAGGCAGGAGTAAAATGCCTTGCCGTAGAAGCGGATAAGACACTTTTTATCGATCGCGATTCAAGCCTTAAGCTGGCAGAGAAGAAGGGCATTTTAATAACCGGTGTTTAATTTCGCTTGACACTTTTTGCCCTAGGTGTATAAATAAGTTGTAAGAAGGAGGAGGCTATGGCAAGATTAACAGGGTCAAAAACAGTAGAATTCAAGTTTTACGCTCCGAAGGCCAGGAAGGTAAATTTGGCAGGTTCTTTTAACGGTTGGGATGCTAAAAAGCTGGACGCAAAGTGCGATTCCAAGGGCAACTGGCTGGTAAAGACGAATCTTAAACCCGGCAGGCACGAATATAAATTTTTGGTTGATGGCGTATGGACAAATGATCCGCGCTGTGCTTCCTGTGTGGCAAATTCTTTCGGCACGCAGAATTGCGTGGTGGAAGTAAAATAATTGGTTAAAGTCAGAATATAATAATCTAGGCGTCTTGAACCCGCTTTTTCTTGCGCGGATATCAGGGCGCCTAATTCATTAAGGAATATGCAATATTTATACGGTCCGGTAAAATCGCGCAGGCTCGGAGTATCTCTGGGCATAAGCCTTACACCTTATAAGACTTGTGATTTCGATTGTATTTATTGCCAGTTGGGCAAGACCACTAATCTTACCGCCGAGAGAAAAGAATATATTGAGGTGAACCGGATTATCGGAGAATTTAAAACCTGGCTGGAGAATAATAATGAAGCTGCTCAAGGCCTTGGATATATCACTCTTTCCGGTTCAGGAGAGCCTACTTTAAACTCCGGGTTCGGCGAGTTAATCTCGGAAATAAAGAAAATAGCTTCATTAAAGGTGGCTGTTCTTACCAATGCGTCGCTGCTTTCGGATCCGGATATTCGCAGGCAGTTATGGCAGGCAGATTTAATTGTTCCTTCGTTGGATGCGGTAACGCAGGAGTTATTCGTTAAGGTTGACCGGCCGCTTGCGGGTATAAAAATAGAAGATGTCATTAACGGCCTTGTTGCTTTAAGAAAAGAATTCCGCGGAAAGATTTGGCTCGAGGTAATGCTTATAAAGGGCATTAATGACGATATCAGGCATATCCGTAAGCTAAAGGAAGTCATTGAGAGAATAAATCCCGATAAGATACAGTTGAATTCTCCTGTGCGCACTACCGCCGATGCAGGCGTTCTCCCTGTAGCCAAAACCAAACTCAGGAAAATCAAGGAAATACTAGGAGAGAAGGTAGAAGTCTTTTAGAGCGCCTGTAGCTCAACTGGATAGAGCGCTAGCCTTCGGAGCTAGGCGTTGCAGGTTCAACTCCTGCCAGGCGCAAAATGACATTGATTTGGGCAATTTGGGCAATTTCTATTCTTGCAAATACTCAATTTTTAAGCTAGAATATAAAAAATATAAAATCGTAATTTAATCTATTGATTCCGGGAGAATAAACATATGAAAAGATTTTATTCGTTATTGACTGTTTTAATTTTGGCATTAGTCATTTCCGGTTGTGAAACCAATAAGACAAGGATAGCCGAGGGCGCCGGGATTGGAGGAGCGGTAGGCGCTTTAGCCGGGGGGATAATCGGGCATCAAAGCGGCAGCGGCGTGGGGGGCGCTTTAATCGGAGGAGCGGTAGGCGCAGGAGCGGGAGCTTTGGTAGGCGCGCAGATCAATAAACCCAATGCCCAAGCAGCCCAATCTACCCAAGCTGTTCAGGTAGTATCTCCGCTTACTATTCAACAGGTTGTCGACTTAACCAAACAGGGCGCAACCGGTGATGATATTATCGCTAAAATCAAAGCTACAAATTCCAAATATTCCCTGACTCCGGATGATCTTAATTATCTTAGAAAACAGGGCGTAAGCCAACGGGTTATTGAAGCAATGCAGGCTGTTAAATAAGATTCGGGTTATCAGGTTTAATTTGCACCTGCTGGAAGAAAAAGGAAAATAATTAATAGCCTGTTCCTAATTAGGAACAGAATTCAAAGTTAGCAATAAATCAGGGCCATTAGCTCAATTGGCAGAGCAGGACACTCTTAATGTCAAGGTCGTAGGTCCGACTCCTACATGGCCCATAAATTAGGCCACAACTTACGTAAGGCCGCAAGGCCGACGTAAGTTGTGTGGCCGCGAATTTATCCCGAGCTTGTTTTAAAAATATTATTAGCGAGGGGGCAGAGTCAATATCCTCTAACATATAAGTTAGGGGATTTTTATTAGTATCTCCTGAGGAGTTAGGGTATAATTATCCCTATGGAAAATTACGAAGTTTTTGAGCATACCGCGGATATCGGTATCCGGGTAAAAGGCAAAGATCTGAAAGATCTATTTAAAAATGCAGGATTGGCCATATTCCGGATTTCCAGCCGAAAACAATTCACCAAAAATAAGAATCACGCCAATATAAACATAAAAATAAGTTCGGATAACTTGGAAAGCCTTTTTGTCGATTGGCTAAATGAATTGTTATCTTTATCTTCGGTCAGAGGATTAATATTCCATAGTATCAAGATAAATAAACTGGAAAATAATTCCATTGAGGCGGTTGCCGTAGGCAGCGATATAAATAATTATAAAGTAAATACCGAAATTAAAGCCGCTACCTACCATGAGCTTAAGGTAAAAGAGATAGATGGCGGTTGGGCCGCAGAGGTGATCTTGGATGTCTGAGATTAATTTAGAGAAGATTGATGATTTTCGTTGGAAGATTCCCAAATCCTATAAACCCGGGATGAGGGTGCCGGGGATTATTTACGCCGACGAGAAATTATTAAAAGATATCCGCCAGGATAAAGCAATGGAGCAGGTGGCGAATGTCGCGTTCTTGCCTGGGATTGTCAAAGCGTCGTTAGCTATGCCTGATATTCACTGGGGTTATGGTTTTCCAATCGGCGGAGTCGCGGCTACCGATATTGAAAATGGAGGGGTAGTTTCACCTGGTGGAGTTGGCTTTGACATAAATTGCCTTTCCGGGAATTCCTATATTTGTAACGAGCTAGGTTATAAAATCCGCATTAAAGATTATGAAGATAACTTAAATGAAAATAATTTGATTTGTATGAATTTTAACAAGAATAAAATTGAATGTTCACCGATAATAAGATTCTTAAAACAAAAACCACGCTCTATGGTTCTTAACATTACTACTGAGGCTGACAGGCAAATTACTGCTACAAGCGAGCACCCTTTTTATGCAAAAGATGGTATGAAACAGGCTGGTGAATTAGTTGAGGGTGAAGAAGTGGCTATTTATCCTTTTGAAGGAGTAATTTACGAAAAACCTGGTTCTGGCGTTGTAGTTAATAAACAAAAGATTGAAAAGCAGTTTCTAGAATTAGGAAAAAGTCTGTGCGGAAATGCTTTTGAACAGATAATGAGTTGCCTTAATGCCAGGAGTTTGCTGCCATTAAGATATGATTCTGTCCAATTGCCGTATCTTCTTAAGATTATGGGCTATTGTTTTGGGGATGGGACAATTTATTTCGCAGGAAAGGAAAAACAAGGTACTGTTTGTTTTTTTGGAGAAGAGAATGATTTAAGAAAGATACAAGAAGATCTGCTTAAGATTGGTTTCAGCTCAGGAATATATTTCCGGGCTCGGCATCATAGGATAAAGACAATGTACGGTGTCTCCGAATTTAATCGTAGAGAAACTTGGCTTAAATGTTCTTCTAATTCTTTGGCTATTCTTCTGGCTGCTTTAGGTACGCCTGTAGGAAATAAATGCTATCAATCATATGAATTGCCTGAATGGATATTAAAAGCGCGCCTTTGGCAGAAAAGATTGTTTCTGGCGGGTTTATTTGGAGCTGAATTATCAACTCCTTCCACTATGACCGGCTACGGATATAATTTTTATTGCCCTACTCTTTCTATGAATAAAATTGCGTCTTCTCTTACTAGCGGTTATAGATTTCTACAAGCCATTGCTGAATTGTTATCTGAGTTTGGCGTTTCTACTTATGCGATAAGCAAGAGGAAGGAATTTGTTAATGAACAAGGTTTAATTTCTTATCGTCTTAGATTAATGGCTGCAAGCCAGCCACAAAACCTTATTAACCTGTATAGCAAAATTAGCTTTGAATATAATGAGAAAAGAGCGTTTTTAGCAAATTGCGCAGTCGGCTACTTACAGTTTAGGAAGCAGGTTATCAAAGAGAGGCAGGAAGTAGCGGTTCTGGCTCCAGCGCTATATAATTCAGGAAATTGGGATAGGGAACAACTTTATGATTATTTAACAAGCTCTTCTCATATTAGCCGTAGATTTATTGAACGTTCTTTGTATGAAAAGAGGAAGACAGGGCCAAGAATGTGGGGTAATGATTTAACCTTCGAAGAATATATTGAGATAAACACAAAGGGCTTAGGTTGTTCAGGAATGGTTTGGGAGCACGTTAAGTCTGTTTTGGACGCGAGATACGATGATTATGTTTATGATTTTACCGTGGGCCATCCCGATCATAATTTTGTTGCCAATAATTTTGTTGTTTCAAATTGCGGCGTGCGCCTGCTCAAAACAAATTTACAATTTGAAGATGTAAAAGATAGATTAAGAGATTTAACCCACGCTTTATTTTCGGATGTTCCTTCGGGTGTCGGCGCTAAAGGAGATATTCGGGTAAGCGTCAAAGAAGAGAAGGAAATTTTAATTAAGGGCGCTAAGTGGGCAGTGGAGAAAGGTTTTGGAACTCAGGATGATCTGGATTGCACTGAAGAGCGGGGAGCGATTAGCGGCGCAGATCCGGAAGCGGTTTCTGAGCGCGCTTATGAAAGAGGAAAGGCGCAATCCGGGACATTAGGCAGCGGGAATCATTTTCTGGAAGTGCAAATGATCGATCAGCTTTACGATAGAAATGCTTGCGATGAGCTTAATCTTAATTTAGGACAAGTCACAGTAATGATCCACTCGGGTTCGCGCGGATTTGGTTATCAGGTTTGCGAAGATTATACCCGCAGCATGGTGCATTGCCTGACTAAATATGGCATTAATGTTCCTGATCGCCAGTTGGCTTCTGCGCCGGTAGATTCCGTAGAAGGAAAAGCTTATCTGGGAGCGATGAAATGCGCGGCTAACTACGCTTGGGCAAATCGTCAATGCCTGATGTATTTGACCCGGCTTACCTTTGAAAGAATATTCAATCTTTCCTGGCAGAAGCTGGGGATGTTTTTAATTTATGATGTGGCGCATAATATCGCAAAAATAGAAAAGCATATTATAGATGGAAAAGAGAAAACTTTATGCGTGCATAGAAAAGGAGCAACCCGGTCAATTCCTCCGGGACATCCGGATTTACCACAAAAGTATAAAAAAATAGGTCAACCGGTAATAATTCCCGGAGATATGGGGAGGAATTCATATTTACTTGTCGGGCAACCCGGCGCAGCCGAAACCTTCTATTCTGCTTGTCATGGTGCAGGCCGCCTAAAATCGCGCACTGCCAGCGCCCGTTCTGAAAACGCAGATACTTTGTTGAAAGATTTGGAATCTCAAGGTATAATAGTCAAAGCTTCCGGCCGGGACACGATTATCGAAGAAGCGCCGCAAGCCTATAAGAATGTTAATGATGTGGTCGATGTTGTGCATAAAGCGGGCCTTGCCAAGCGGGTGTGTAGAATGAAACCGTTAGGAGTCATTAAGGGGTAAAATGCTAGATATAAAATTCATCAGGGAAAATCCGGAATTAGTCAAGCAAGCGTTAAAAAACCGCAATCTTAAACTGGATTTAGATGCCTTTATTAAGCTTGATAGTCAACGCCGGGAGATTCTGGGTAAGCTCGAGGATTTAAGGGCTAAGCGCAATAAAGCCAATGACGAAATCAGCGCTTTGCTTAAAGAAAAGAAAGACGCCAAAGATAAAATTGGTTCTATGAAGGCTGTTTCGGCTGAGATTAACCAGCTTGAAAATGAACTAAAAGAAATTGACGTCCAACTCGATAAAATCATACTGACGATTCCGAATATCCCGCATTTATCTATTCCGGTGGGTGATCCGACGCAAAATACAGTTATGCGCAGCTGGGGAGAGAAGCGGACATTTAATTTTAAACCGCAAACGCACATAGATTTAGCTCAAAATTTGGATATCATTGATTTCAACCGCGCCACCAAGATTACCGGCTCGAATTTTATACTTTATAAAGGCTGGGGAGCCAAATTAGAGCGCGCGCTGATTAATTTTATGCTGGATTTGCATACCAGTAAGCACGGTTATACCGAAATCTTTCCGCCATTCTTGGTAAACCGGGCGTCGATGCTGGGCACAGGCCAACTGCCTAAATTGGAAGAAGATATGTATAAGCTAAAGGACGATGATTTATTTTTAATTCCTACTGCCGAAGTCCCGGTAACCAATATTTTCCGCGACGAAATTCTTGATGAAACTAAATTACCGGTTTATTATACTGCTTATACCGCTTGTTTCCGGAGAGAGGCGGGCACTTACGGAAAGGATACTCGCGGTTTAATTCGCGTGCATCAATTTGATAAAGTAGAGATGGTTAAATTCGTAAAACCGGAAGACTCTTACACTGAGTTGGAAAAATTAGTCGCAAACGCCGAAGAGGTTTTGCAGATTTTAGATATTCCTTACCGGGTATTGATGTTAGCGACGCAAGATTTAAGTTTTTCCGCGGCTAAATGTTATGATTTGGAAGCTTACGCTTCGGGTTTGGATAAGTGGCTGGAAGTTTCCAGCTGCAGCAATTTCGAAAGTTTTCAGGCCCGCCGGGCGAATATAAGATTCAGGAAGAAGGAAGACAGGAAGGTGGATTTTGTGCACACCTTGAATGGTTCGGGTATTGCTTTGGCGCGCACGATGGCCGCGATTTTAGAGAATTACCAGCAGGAAGACGGTTCGATTTTAATACCTAAAGCCTTAAGGGGGTATCTAGATGGTAAAGACAGGATTTCCTAAGAAGTGGTTAGAACCAAAAGCCGCTCCTGAATTAAAAGGAGAGCCTCGGGGAGACGTGGGAGGAGGTTCATCCAAGTCAGCTTGGATGTCCAATAAAATCTTCGATATTATTAAACTTATTCTGGGGATATGTTTACTGCCTTTTGTTTATTCCTCGACGATATCTTTTTTGGCCCAGGTTTCTAATGTCGGAATATCACTGCAAAATTATTTTTGGTCAGGCGCGGTAACGCTGCTCATTGTTTATCTGTTTGTCTGGGAACCGGCAGTTATTTATGAAAAAGGCCATAAGCTTTTAGAAATTATCTTCAGTTTTTTTCAGCCTTTGGTAAAAGTGGCGCCTTATTTATTGCCGATCTACACAATTATCATATTTATCCTGTATTTATTCCTTTCTATTTTCATTCAGGGGCAGTGGTTTACGGAATACGCCATGTTTCTGTTCGGTTTTAGCACGGCGCTACACCTGGTGTTTGCGGCTAGGTCAATCCGTTCCAAAAAAGGAGATATACTGAAGAGTAATTATATCTTCGGTTTCTCTTTTATGTATATAATAAATCTTGGGTTAATTTCGCTTTTCTTTAGTTTCTTGTTCAGGGAATATTCTCTTGTCTGTTATTGTAACGAAACGTATTCCGCAGCCAGTTCAATTTTTAAGGCTGTATTTTCGCAGCTTTTTATGGTTAAGCCTTGAGGTGGGGTGGCTGAGCGGTTGAAAGCGGCAGTCTTGAAAACTGTTGCGGGGAGTTCTCCCCGCCCTGGGTTCGAATCCCAGCCCCACCGATAATCAGGAAACAAAAATATGCAAAATGATGATCCATTAAAGGAATTTCTTTCTTTAGTTGACGTTGAGGGATTCAGCGAGCGTTACTCCCGGGATATTTGCGACGGCAAATATTTTGGTATGCCCCTAGAGTTGATTGTTCAGGCGGAAAGGCGGTTACGGCAGGAGAGCGAGCGCTGCATCGCCTATTTCTCGATGGAGTATGGCTTAGCAACCAGTTTTTATAATACTTTTACTTCCAAGAATCAGATTGATCCTCAGAATAAAATCCCCGAGAATACCGTTTTTTCAAACTATAGACTGGCAGATTATTTATTTGACGTAAACATTGATTGCATTATTGATCTTCCTATATATAGCGGAGGTTTGGGTGTATTGGCCGGAGATACGGTCAAAACCATGGCAGATTACAAAATGCCGGCAGCAGCTATTGGTGTATTGTGGCATTCCGGTTATTTCCGTCAGAAATTCTGGTTTAAATACGGCCAGGTGCCGGAAAAAATGCATTGGGATCCGTATAGTTATCCGGGGCTTATTCCACTTAAAAATATCGTGACTGTAAAGCTTAGGGATAGGGAGATTCATCTGCGGCTTTGGAAATATTATGTCTATAGTTATAAACATGATTATGTTGTTCCGCTTATCCTGCTTGATGCCGAAATACCTCAGAACAGCGAAGAGATAAAGGCGTTGACTGACCAGTTGTATCGCAGCGATAATAACTGGATCAAGTTGATGCAGAGGGTCGTGCTTGGTTTCGGTGGGGTCGCCGCGATCAAAGAATTAAGTTACAACATCGATATTTTTCATCTTAATGAAGGACATGCCGCGCTTGCCTTTGTGGCAAAAGCTGGCGGGTTTTCTGATAGCGGGGTAGAAGCGTTAAAAAGTAAATTTTATTACACTTGCCACACTCCGGTTCAGGCCGGGCATGATCGTTTTTCCGAGGATGATATCCGCCCTAACCTGCGGGATGAGGATTTTAGGCTTGTGCAGAAATTCGGCAGGGAGAGGCCGGGGTTGATCAACCTTACGCTTTTGTCGATGAATGTTTCTTCTTCCATAAACGCGGTGGCTAAGAGGCATCAGGAAGTAATGCAGCTGCAATTTCCCGAATACAAAGAGAGGATACGCTATGTTACTAACGGCGTTCATCCGTACACCTGGATATCTAAAAGTTTTATGGATCTTTATAAACGTTTTAATCCAGTAATTAAAGATATCGAGTCAAGCCCGATGGGTTTGGCAGAGGCGCCTAAATTAAGAAATAATCTTGAGTTCCGCCAGCAGATCTGGGAGGCGCATCAGGTTAATAAATCCCGTTTTTGTTCTTTGCTTGAGAAGTGGAAATTAAAAGAGGATGTGTTTACTGTTTGTTGGGCGCGCAGGATCGCCGCTTATAAAAGGCCGAGCCTTATTTTGCAAGATGTCCAAAGGCTTTTGCAGATAGCTAAGAAAGTTGGCCCTCTGCAGATAATTTTGGCGGGGAAAGCTCATCCTAATGATAATTTGGCTTTTACATACCTTAATGAAATGATGGATAAAGTGGATGCTCTTGAGGGAGTTTATGATTATCTGAAAATCTTGATTTTGGAGAATTACGATATTCATATGGGTAAGCTGCTCACCTCTAGCGTCGATATGTGGCTGAATAATCCTGTTCCTCCTTTTGAAGCCTCCGGCACTAGCGGCATGAAGGCTATGCTTAACGGAGTAGTGCAGATGTCTACGCTTGATGGCTGGGTGGTGGAAGCTGAGGATATGGGGATAGGTAAAATATTCGGGCGTCGTTATGTTGAAGGAAAATTTGATTCTGAATTCGGTCATTATCTGAAAGAAGATGTAGATGAGCTTTATCAATCTTTGGAAGAGATGGCTGCTATGTATTATACGGCTTCCCGCGGAGGAAACTCAAGTTTTGCTTCACCGTGGATTGATAAAATGATTAATTGCGTTGCCGCCGGCGCGCATTTTAATACTTACAGGATGCTTGACGAATACAAGCATTTGATTTGGGGCATTCGCGAAGAAAAACTAAGCGCGGTTAAGGTTTAAGGGAGAGTTGGCAGAGTGGTCGAATGCGGCGGTTTCGAAAACCGTTATCGTCGTAAGACGATCGGAGGTTCAAATCCTCCACTCTCCGCCAAATTTTCCGACAAGGAAAATTTGGCGGATACTGAGCGAACGTAGCGCCGCGACAAGCGGCGCAGTGAGCGAAGTATCTCAACCGATAAAATGAAAATTTCGGATCCTGAGCGGAAGCGAAGGATCTTATCCGCTTCAGCAATGAATAAAAGCATTTACAATACCCCCTGGTTCGTCTATATTGCTGAATGTAAGGATAAGACTTTATATACGGGTATAGCTTTAGATGTTAATAAGCGCGTCAAAGCTCATAATACAACTAATCAGTGTCGCTATACTAGGTTTCGCAAACCTTTAAAACTCGTGTACCAGGAATCTTGCGTTAATCAGAATTTAGCTTTAAAACGCGAGTTAGAGATTAAAAGTTTTACAAGAGATAAGAAGTTGGAATTGATTGGAAAATCGAAAAGAAGCTGTTGAGTTTTGCCGATTCTTATGCAAGTTTATATTTTATGCCTAGAGTAAAATTCTTAAAAACCAGGCAAAGTAATTTCTTAAAGAAAATTAAAAAAAGATATGGGCTCGATTGGCCTGATTTAGCTGAAATATGTAGGGTGGACAAACGGACGTTCTTTGATTGGCGACGAGACAAGTACCAAATGAGCTATACTTCTTTTCAAGCGCTACAGAAGAAGCTAAAAATATCCACCCCGAAAATAAAAGTACTTCAGGATGACTGGAATGTCAAAAGCGCAGGGAGATTGGGAGCCTTGAGGCGCATGGAATTGTATGGTAATATAGGAACGCCTGAAGGGAGGAGCAGGGGCGGGCTTACGACGCGGATGAAGTATAGAATGAACCCGCAACTATTCAAGGAAACCGGTTTTATTGGGCCGAAGGATATAAGTTATCCCCCTAAATCTGAAGCTTTATCCGAGGCAGTAGGAATAATTTTGGGAGATGGGTCTCTAACAAGGTATCAGTTAAAAATTTCCTTAAATAATAAGGTTGAAAAAGAATATTCCAAGTTTATTCTGAAGCTTTTCAAAAGGCTCTTTAATTTGGAAGGCGATCTGATGGTGAGAGAAAAGAATACCCGTGATGTGGTATTCTCCAGTGTCAAATTGACAGAGCATTTAACCAAGTTAGGCTTGAAAATCGGGAACAAAATCCGCCATCAAGTAAGCATTCCAGATTGGATTTTGGAAGATACGAGCCGTATGGCTGCCTGCTTAAGAGGTTTAGTAGATACAGACGGCGGCGTTTATTACCATAATCATGTTACAAAGGGGATTAGGTACAGGCATATCGGGTTATGTTTTACGAACCATTCCTTTCCATTACTGAAGAATGCCCATAGCATATTTTTGCATTTTGGTTTTCCGGCGAGTATTAGACAAGATGGGCATGTTTTTGTTTATAATAGTTTAGCTATTAAGAAATACTTTGAAAGAATAGGCACGCATAATAAGCATCATCGTATAAGATTTGATAATTATTTTAAATCTGGAGAGGTACCGAAGTGGTCGTAACGGACACGCCTGGAGAGCGTGCGACTCGCAAGGGTCCGTGGGTTCGAATCCCACCCTCTCCGTAAAATTTTCCGACAAGGAAAATTAAACGGATACTGAACAAGCGTAAATTCATAGACAAAAGAAAGGAGGGGCGTTTCTAAATTTCATCAGAAATTAGAACCGCCCCTTATTTTTACTTTCGCATAGTAAATATTCGCTAGATTTTTGATAAAAGGATAAATAAAAATGTCAATTATAATACCAACCTCGTTCTCTACTTACGGGGATGCGACAAAAACTGAAGGTGGCCCACTAAGAAAATATATTTTAGCCCAGTTTAGAGAAGATGCGAATCTCGATTGGGTAGGGCGCTTAAGAGCTTTTTTGGTGTTAGATGAGCTTAAATATAAACATTTTCGCGAGTTCCGATATAAAATAAAATTGGACAAAGAATTATGGGATATGGTTGTTAAGGGAGTGGGGCAAGCGACAGTAATAATTATTGATCCTTACCCGATACAAACAGCTATTCGTAAATCGTTAGAAGCTGATGGAGCCGAAGATGGACATGATTTTAATAGTGATACTTTAATTAGCAAGTGTGCAACTGCTATAGTTGCGGGAACACCAATAGTTTATTTACCTTCTGAAATGATGAAAGTAATTCCATCATGGTCCTATGAGGATTATGGAACATTGGAAAATTATACTCCAGAAAATATTTTAGCAAAACTAGGAGGAGGTCTATCCGCTGCATCAATATTTGCTGCAAGAGCCCATGCTATTTTCGATGTTGAAAGCTTAACTAATGGTGAGGTGTCTACCAGGGATGCCTTTCGTTCACCTCTGTCTCGTATTATACTTGCAGAAGTAATATCGACTACAAGATTTTTTGATAAAGAAGATAACAAAAGTATTGATATATTAAATGATATTACTAGCGTAATTTCTAACCAAATGGAAACGTATTTTCCTACTTTAAGTATTCCTGAAAAAGGGCAACTTATAAGAGAGTTAGATTCCAGATCAATTAATCATATCCAGGCAGCTGACATTGCAGCTGGTTGGGCTAGGGAAACGCTTGAATTAACAGATGAGCGTGCTTTAGCACATACGTTTGAAAAACTATGGGTGAATGGTAATAAAATCAAATAGGGAAAGATGACGTTTTAGATTATTGATGGAGTAACTCTTCTCAAATCTTTCGATTTCCGATTCCACAAAGAATAAACTTGACAAAGATAGTAGTATAATGTATATTTAGTAATGGAAATCATTTTCAATAAGCTTGCCTACGGGCAGGCAGGGAGTAATATTAAATATGCCAAGAGGGAATTGCCAGGGGCAGGGTTGGTGGCACGGGAAGTTTAGGGGATGCGGATACAGGCTTACCGAAGGCAGGGAGGCTATTCTTGATATTCTAGCTAAATCCGAAGGCCACTTAAGCGCTGAAGATATCTACATGAAGGTCCATCCTAAATATCCTAATGTCGGGCTTACCACGATTTATAGGACATTAGATGTTTTATCCGGGCTCGGGATGGTTTATAAGCTTGATTTCGGGGATGGCAGGGCGCGTTACGAATTAGCTGAAGGGCCTAAGGGCGCGCATCATCACCATCATTTAGTTTGCACTGATTGTAATAAGGTGATTGATTATACAGATTTCATTGATGAAGAAGTAGAGCTTTTAAGAGAAACTGAGAAGGGCTTGGGTAAGAAGTATAATTTCAAGATCACTAATCATGTTATCCAATTTTACGGTTTGTGCGGAAAGTGCAGCGGAAAGAAATAGCTGTTATATTTTTTTAGCTATAATGGAAATGGTTTCCACTAACAAAAGGGAGGTGATTAATATGCCGCGTTTTGATGGAACAGGCCCCAGGGGTGAAGGCCCGATGACGGGCGGAGGGAGAGGATACTGTGTGGTAGCATTAAACAGCCCAGATGCCATGCCGGGTAATAATAGAAGTTTTTGCGGAAGAGGCCGCGGCCGCGGTTTTAGGAATTGTTTTTATGCGACCGGGCTTACGGGTTGGATGAGGTCCCAAAGAGGCATGCAGGCGTTTGGCGGTTTTGGCCGCGGGGCAGCAGAGGGAAAATAGTTAGGTCAAAGTTTCATTAAGAAAGGAGTTTATTAATATGAGAGTTGGAGTCGTTTTGGAAGATGAAAATGGAGTTCATGGCAATGTCTGCGCGCATTTCGGCCAGTGCAGGTTCTTTCTCTTAGCGGATGTTGATAAGGACAAGAAGAAGATAACCAGTACACGCATCGTTCCGAATACTGCTGTGCACGGCGGAGGCGGGTGTGTTGCGGTTGATGAGATTCTCAAATATAAGATAACTCATGTTATCGCTGGCGGTATGGGAATGGGCGCTCAAGCTAAATTCGCTCAAGCGGGAGTTCAGGTATTCGGCTATTCCGGCAATGTTCAGAAAGCGTTGGATGATTTTATGAATAATGCCTTAGGCGGACTAGATGCCTGTAAAGACCACGGCGAGAGCGGAAGTTGCCATTAAGAAAGAGGGTGTTAGATGAAAATATGCGTTACTTCAGAAGGCAAGACTTTGGATTCTAAGGTTGACCCTCGTTTCGGCCGGTGCCGGAATTTTATTTTCTTTGATACTGATACCGGTAATTTTGAAGCGCAGGAGAATGCCAACGCTCAGTTCCAGGGGGGAGCCGGTATTCAATCAGGGCAACTTGTGGTATCCAGAGGCGTTGAAGCTGTGCTTACCGGAAACGTTGGGCCCAACGCGCATCAGGTATTGTCAGCCGCAGGGATCAGCATATTTGCCGGAATCTCCGGGACGGTAAAAGAGGCGATAGAAGCCTATAAAAAGGGAGAATATAAAGCGACGGATACGCCGAGCGTAGGTTCAAAATTCGGCATGCCGGGAAAGAGTAGTTAAGACAAGGAGGGAGAGGGATATGCCATTCTTCGAACCGTTAGAAAAGTTGGATCCTAAGCATGTTGATTTAGAGAGAGCAAGAAAATCTCTGCGCGAAGAACTTGAGGCAGTTGATTTTTATCAGGAGCGGATTGATGCAACTGATGATGAGTCGCTTAAAAAGCTCCTTGCGCATAATATGAACGAAGAAAAAGAACACACGGCAATGCTCATGGAGTGGATTAGGAAAAATGACCCGACGCAGAATAGGATGTTTAGAGAACACGATTAGAGATAACAAAATTGGATAAAGAGATTATAGAGAATCATAAAAGATATTTAGAGCGAAAAGCGCTGTATAAAAGTTTAGGCTACGATGTAGATAAAGAAAGAGATTTTATCCTAAAGCAAGGGGAGCCTCTTTTTGGAAAAATCCTTGAAGCCGGAACTGGCAAGGGGCATTTTGCGCTCGCTTTGGCTAAAGCCGGGTATTCGTTCGTTACCTTTGACATATCCCCAAAGGAGCAGCGGTTCGCGAAATTGAATATCGCGCATTTTGGTTATCAGAAGCAAGTAGATTTCAGGATCGAAAACGGCGAGCGCACAAGTTTTAGTGACGGTAGTTTTGATACGGTTTTCCTGGTAAATGTCCTGCATCATTTACGTAATGCCTACCAGGTAATTGACGAATTAATCCGCCTTATTACACCTCAAGGTAAACTAATATTAGCTGATTTTACGCCGGAAGGATTCAAGGTTATGGATAAAATCCACAGCCTTGAAGGCAATAAGCATGAGGTTGGGGAAGTCGGATTAACGCGCGCAGAATCGTACTTCATAAAAAAAGGTTTTTCAGTCAAAAAAGCAGAGAGTGTCTATCAGTGTGTTCTTACCGCCGAAAGAGGCAGTATTTAAATTATGGTTATTTCAGTAGCTAGCGGAAAAGGCGGAACAGGAAAAACGACAATCGCGGTTAATCTGGCGCTTTCGCTTAAAAATGTCCAGTTTCTTGATTGCGATGTCGAGGAACCTAACGCGCATATATTCCTAAAGCCTCAAATTACAGGAGAGCAAAGAGCAGTTATTCTTGTGCCGGAGGTAGATGAGGAAAAATGCGCCTATTGCGGTAAATGCCAAGAGGTTTGCGTCTATCATGCTATTGCGGTGTTGCCGGGAAACAACGGTAAAAGGGGGAGTGTTTTAATTTTTCCGCATCTATGCCATGGATGCGGAGCCTGTAGTTTGTTTTGCCCTCAAGGGGCGATAAAAGAAGCTGATAAAGATATCGGGGTAATTGAGATTGGCGGCAAAGATGATATGCAGTTTATCCATGGCCGCCTAAATATCGGGGAAGCGATGTCGCCGCCCTTGATCCGGCAGGTAAAAAAATATATTAATCCTACAAAAACGGTGATTGTTGACGCGCCTCCCGGGACGTCTTGCCCGGTGATTACGGCAGTAAAAGGAAGTGATTTTTGTATACTAGTTACCGAGCCGACGCCTTTCGGCCTTAACGACCTTACTTTAGCGGTTGAGGTATTGCGGAAATTGCAGATACCGTTCGGTGTAATAATTAATCGTTCTGATATTGGCGATGGTAAAGTTGAGGATTATTGCGGTAAAGAGGGTATTTCTGTCTTAATGCGGATTCCTTTCAGCAAAGAAATAGCTAGAGCCTATTCATGCGGTGAAACGTTAGTTTATAGATTTCCCGATTTAATCAAAGAATTTCGAAACATGTTCGAGAGGATAACAACTTATGCTGATAGAAAAAGCCAGGAATAATTTCTTAGGTAAAAGCGGAGCGCGTTATAATTGCGCTCAGTCGGTTATTAAGGCGTGTTCCGATTTATTCGGGGTAGCGCCTGATTTATTAAAGATTCACGCTGGGTCCGGAGGAGGTAACGCTCCAGATGGATATTGCGGAGCATTATATGCGGCTTTATATATTTTAAATATCAAAAATAATGATAAGTCAGAAGAGTGTAAGGATTATTTTTTAAAATACGCCGGAGCATTGACTTGCAAAGAAATAAAATCCGGTAGAAAAGTTTCCTGTGTAGTTTGTGTAGAAAAAGCAGCTGAGTTTTTAAATAAGGTGTTTTTAAAATAAAATGAAACAAATAGCCGTGATTAGCGGAAAAGGCGGGACAGGCAAGACAGTTATTAGCGGGTCATTTGCTGCTTTAGCTAAAAATAAAGTTATGGTTGATTGCGACGTGGATGCGGCAGACCTGCATTTATTGTTGTATCCCAGGGTAAAAGAGCGCCATGAATTTAAAAGCGGTTCAACCGCGGTTATTGATAAAAAGTTTTGCAAGGAATGCGGAAGATGTATTTCTGCATGCAGATTTGAGGCAATAAAGCCGGATTTCAGTATCGAGCGATTCTCCTGCGAAGGATGCGGGTTGTGCAGCCGGGTATGCCCGCATAGCGCAATACATATGGAAGAAAACCTTGCCGGTGAGTGGTTTGTTTCAGATACTCAGCATGGCCTTTTTGTGCATGCAAAGCTTGGTATTGCCGAAGAGAATTCCGGCAAGCTTGTGGCAAAGATACGGCAGGTTGCCAAAGAACTAGCAGAAAAACAATTTCTTGAGTATGTGATTATTGATGGGCCTCCGGGAATTGGATGTCCGGTAATCGCGTCATTATCAGGAGTCGATTGCGCCTTGATTATAACCGAGCCGACACTTTCCGGCCTGCATGATGCCCGGCGCGTTATGGAAGTAGCCAAGCATTTTAATATCCCGGCCAAACTCGTTGTGAATAAATATGATTTAAATATATCTATGACTAGAAAAATAGAAGAATTTTGTTCTGAAACCGGCGTACCGGTTATCGGGAAGATAGTTTTTGATAAGGAAGTAGTTAAGGCGCTAGTTGAGGGAAAAACTATTATTGAAGGCGCTCAGTGCGCCGCCGGAGATGAAATCAGGAAAATCTGGGAGGTTTTAAAAAGTTGATCTATGGCGTATAATCTTGAACGGGATATTCATATTTTACGTTATTTTTCTTCATTTATCAGCGTTTCAAGCGGCAAAGTTATTAATGTAACAGAGCCGTCGCTTGCTTTCTGTCCTTTAGCGAGCTATCTTTATAAGGATTTTAAGAAAAATGAGAGCCCGGATAAAGAAAAAATTAAGTTAATTATTAAGAGCGCAATCGAATCTAAAATCAGGGATTACGGGTTATTTACCGCTAAAAGGAAATTGTTGCAATGCGATACATCCATTCCTTACGGCGCTTCTGAAATGCTTATGTTTGCTTTGAAAAAGAAGGCCATTGATGCCGCGGTTATTGTCTGCGATGGCGCAGGAACGATCATAACAGATAACGGTGAGATCGCACAGGGAGTAGGGGCGAGGATGAATAGCCTTTTACTTACCTCTCCGATTAAAGAGACTATGACGCAGCTTAAAAAATTGAATTGTCAGGTAGTTTTCGATAACGCTATAATTGACCAGGTTAAGGGTGTTGAGAAGGCAATTAACTCCGGATATAAGAAAATCGCGGTTACCCTCAGTAGCCATGATTCTGAAAGGTTAAAGGAAATCCGAAGTTCGGAATCTTCCGGAGATGCCGCGGTTACAATCCTTGTCGTTTGTACTACCGGAATAACCGGTGTAAAAATTGATGAGATCCGACGTTATGCGGATATTGTCTGGAGTTGCGCCTCTGGAGATATCCGGCAAAAGATCGGTACGGCGGCCGCGTTACAAATTTCTAAACAAATTCCGGTGTTTGTTTTGACTCGAAAAGGGATCGATTTCGTGTCGTCTTATGCCGATGATAACGTTATTTTATCCGGTTTAAACAAGCAGAAGCAGTATTTGATCTCTAAAGAATCCGGCGGCCGGAAGATAAAATTAGGCGTTTATAATTGTTTTTTGCGCGAAGAAAAACTTCCGGTTTTATCCGGGAGAAGCTTTACTGCGGTAAGCTCGTAATATCACAGGAGGCAGATAATGGAGCATGCTGGCGAGAATAGTATTATTGATTATCCGCTCGAGGTAGTAGATTTAATAAATAACCCAAAATATTTTGGCAGAATGAATGACCCTGTGAGTTCTTCTTACCTAAAGGGGCCTTGCGGGGATGCAATGGAGTTTTATCTGGTGATAGAGGAGGGCAAAATCACTGAGATTAAATATTATACCGATGGCTGCCAGGCCACAAGGGCATGCGCTGCAATGGCGGCAAAGCTGGCAGAGGGGAAAACCATCAAAGAAGCTCTTTTAATTTCCGCGGGAGAAGTAATCGTAAGGCTTAAAGGCTTGCCTAAGGATCATCTGCATTGTTCAATACTCTCGGTAAGCACGCTTTACCGGGCAATAGCGGATTATTTGCTAAAAAAATGATTATAACTAAACAAAAACCCATAGAGGAGATCCTGGATTATATTAAAAATGATTCAGTTGTTTTCTTGGTTGGTTGCGCTGTTTGCGCAACAACTTGTAAAACTGGCGGGGAGGCTGAAATAAAATTGTTAGCCGGACTATTGGGCGCCAAGGGCAAGAGGGTAAGCGGATGGGATATCCTTAACCCGGCTTGTTATATTTTAGAATCGAAGAAATTACTCAGGCGTAAAGAAAAAGAGATAGCCGAGGCAGAGTCAATTATCAGCCTTGCCTGTGGAGGCGGTACGCAGGCGATAGCCGAGATTATAGGAAAACCGATTTATCCGGCTAACGATACGCTCTTTCAGGGGGAGATACTCCGGCTTTCTCCGCAGGAAGACCGTTTTGAGAAAAAATGCCTTATGTGCGGGGAATGTGTCGTTGGCATTACCGCGGGGATATGCCCGGTAACAAGGTGCCCTAAAGGCTTGCGTAATGGCCCTTGCGGCGGCGCTAATAAAGGAAGATGCGAAATTGACCCTGAACGGGATTGCGTTTGGGTGTTGATTTATAACAGGTTAAAAGAATTCGGGCAGCTTGAAAATATGATGGGAAAAGACAGAATAAGGGATCATAGAAATGAACAAAGTTACTTCTTGATAAATAAAAGATAGCTATGCACATAAAAATTATAGCTACAGGTTCAACTAAATGGGAGCGGTTCATCCGTAGATGGGGTGTTGCATTCCTAATCGGCGAGGATGTTCTTTTTGATACTTTTGGCGATCCGGATGTATTCCTGGATAATATGCATAGGTTTAACGTTGATGCGGCTAAGATTAAACACATTATTTTATCGCATGATGACTGGGACCATATCTCTGGATTATGGTATTTGATACGGGACAGAAAAGATATCACAGTGTACGTTTGTCCCGGGTTCAAGCAGGAAATAAAGGACAGGATTGTTGCGTTTGGGGCCAGGCTTATTGAGGTTTCGGGGATATTGCAAATTAAAGATAGCGTTTATTCTACCGGAGAGCTTTGCAAATTATCAGAGGGCAGGAAGATATATGAGCAGTCGGTTGTGATTAGGACAGCTGACGGTTTGGCGGTGATATGCGGGTGCGCTCATCCCGGAGTAGTGAATATTATCAGGGAGGTTAAGGAAAATTTTCAAACTAATGTTCATTTGTTAATTGGGGGCCTTCATCTAAAGGATAATACTAATGAAAAGAACCGTAACATTATAGAGGAATTACGAAAGCTTGGCATCCGCAAGGTTGCGCCTTTGCATTGTACGGGCCAAAGCGCGCAGAACTTATTCAAGAAATCATATAAAGATAAGTATGTATTGTTAAAGGAGGGGGAGGCCTTAGAGTGCTAATAAGGATATCCGCGAAATCGTCAAAGAAAGCGATAAGGTGGTAACGTTTTAGGGTATGGAGGTGTATAGCGGATATCGCTTAGTGGATAACTCTTGACAAAGATTGCTCCTGTGGTATAAATAGAAATCATTTCTATTTACGAGGAGATATGCAATCGTATCTGCAGGTTCTAAAGGCCAACCGTTTAAAGATCACTCCTAGGCGAAAGGCGGTCATCGATATCTTTATAAGATGCAATTATCGTTTGTCGCCCTATGATGTGCGCGCGAAGCTAAGGAGGAAGCTTTCGACGATAGGGCTGCCGACTGTATACAGGATTCTTGCCGAGCTCAAGAATGCCGGTATTTTGGCGCAGTCTTTATCAGAAGATCGTCAGTTGCGGTATGCGCTGTGCACCTTGCCTCATCAGCACCATCATCATTTCTCGTGCCGTAAATGTAAGAAAGTGGAAGAAGTAGATTTTTGTAACTTTAAAGGCATCTCACGGTTTATTGAAAACAAGCTTAATGCTAAAGTAGAAACGCATCAATTACAAATAGAAGGATTGTGTTCAAAGTGCAAATGAGAGGAGAAAAAATGTTCAGATGCCGCATTCCCGTATTTATTTTATCAGTTTTCCTTATGGTTTGTTATTTCGTCTCTATTGGTAATGCTGCCAGCGCAGCCAAGGATATCAAGATAGTCGCTTCATTCTATCCAATGTATATCATGGCCAAGAATGTCATAAAAGATGTTCCTGGTGTTTCAGTCCAGAATCTTACTCCGCCATTAACCGGTTGCCTGCATGACTATACAGTTACAACCAGCGATATGAGAAAACTGGCTAGAGCGCAGGTCTTTGTGGCTAATGGCGCAGGGATGGAGTCTTTTCTGGATAGAATTATAGCGCAGCACCCCGATATAAAAATAATCCAGCTATCCGAAGGGATACCTCTAATTAAAGGAGAGGGTAACGAAGGGGATAATCCTCACCTATGGGTGAGTATTTCTAACGCAATAATTCAGGTAAAGAATTTAGGTAAAGCAATGGAAGAGTTTGATCCTAGCCACAAAGAGCTCTATGCAAAGAATACGGCTGATTATGCGGCAAAACTTGAGGCGCTGCGCCAGAAGATGCATTCAGAATTAGCTTCTTATAAAGGGAGGTCGATTATAACCTTTCACGAAGCATTTCCATATTTTGCCCATGAATTCGGTTTAAAGATAGCCGCCGTAGTTGAGAGAGAGCCGGGAAGCGAGCCGAGCGCAAAAGAACTCGCCGAAACCGTAGATTTGATAAAAAAGAATGGTATTTTGCCGTTATTCAGCGAGCCTCAATATCCTGCTGCCGCAGCTCAAACAATTGCGGAAGAAACAGGAGCTAAAGTCTATGTGCTTGATCCCGCGGTAACCGGGCCGGATGATTGCAACGCGTATATAAACATAATGGAAAATAATTTAGTTATTTTGGAGGGAGCCTTCAAGAAATAGCTTAAAAAGGGAATTATTTTGAGAAATACTTGTGAACACTGCTGCACGAAGGTTGAAGGCTTAACAGTCAGGTTAGGCGATAACGCTATACTCGATAATGTTAATTTACATGTTGACTGCGGGGAGGTTGTTGGCGTAGTCGGTCCCAACGGCGCCGGGAAAACCACTCTCTTACGCACGATTCTTGGCGAAATCCGCTATCAAGGCAAAATAGTATTTAGGATAGCCGGCAGCGCTTCCCGGAAACCGAAGATAGGCTATGTTCCCCAAAAGCTGCAATTTGATCTTAGCTCTCCTATCAGCGTAACGGATCTTGTGGTTTCAGCAATAAGCCGCTATCCTGTTTGGGCCGGAGTGAGCAAAGATTTATCGGAGAGAGTGAAAGACGTTCTCTCTTTGTTTTCGGCGGAGCATTTGCTCAAAAGAAGGCTCGGTGAACTTTCGGGAGGAGAATTGCAACGGGTTTTGTTAGCCATTGCTATGACTCCTGTTCCCAAACTACTGTTACTGGATGAACCGGCCAGCGGAGTAGATATTAAAGGATTATCTCTTTTTTATCAAATCGTGGATGATTTGAGGAAAAAGAACGATATCGCGGTGATACTTGTAACGCATGATTTAGCCGGTGTATCTTCTTATGTTGATCGCCTCATACTGCTTAATCGTTCCGTTATCGCGCAAGGAGAGCCTAAAGAAGTGCTTTCAAATGAAAAATTAGTAAAAGCTTTTGGCCCGGCCTTATGGAATGTTTCTTGTTTGCCGAATTTGACGTCAAAAGAGAATAATAAAAATGGCGATTATTGAGGTTTGGTATAGATTAATAGGCGCGCTTCCATTTGGCTGGACGCATTATGTTTTTATGAAAAACGCGCTCTTGGCTGTATTACTTGTTACGCCGTTGTTTGCGATTTTAGGAACAATGGTGGTAAATAACCGCATGGCTTTTTTCACCGATGTATTGGGGCATTCCGCTCTTACGGGAATTGCCATAGGGGTACTTTTAGGTTTTCACGACCCTACTCTTCCTATGATCTGTTTGGCGGTGGTTTTAGCTATCGCTATAAACCTGCTAAAAAACGCCACTCGCGCTTCCGTTGATACTGTCTTGGGTGTTATTATGGCATTTATCGTTGCTCTAGGTATTGTCATTCTAAGCAGGCAGGGTGGATTTGTAAAATATACAAGTTATTTGATTGGCGATATTCTCGCGGTTACCCCGCAGCAAATAGCCTGGTTCTTTGTAATAGCTGTGGTTGTTTTGGGTTATTGGTATGTGGCGGGTAACGCCATGATACTTACGAGCGTTAATTCGTCTTTGGCGCGCAGCCGCAGGATTAACACCTTTCTCATAGAAACAAGTTTTACAATACTCCTGGCCCTGGTGGTGATTGTTTCGATCCGGCTGGCAGGTATTTTAATCATAAATTCACTTTTGATTTTACCTGCGGCAGCATCTCGCAATCTTACGCGTAACTCCCACACATATACTGCCTGGGCGGTAATTATAAGCATTCTTTCCGGCATCACAGGATTAATCGTATCATATTATTGGGGCACGGCATCAGGAGCAACGATTGTTCTTTTTGCCTCCGGATGTTATGGGGTGTCAGCATTATTAGGAAGGTATGTAATGAAATGATGAACGCGCTGGAAACAATTATAACTAAATCGCCTATTTTAGCAATATTTATTGTGTTTTGGGCGGGGTTTATCGCGTCTTTAAGTTCTTGCACGATAATCAGGATCCCGATTGTCTTCGGTTATGTTTCAGGGGCAGCGCGCCATACTAAAAAAAAGCCGTTGATATTGTCTCTTTGTTTAGTCTTAGGGTTAATCGCCAGTTATACTTTTTTAGGGATAGCTTTGATCCTGTTTAAGAATTTCGCTCTTGGTTTGGCGCAAATAAGCAGGTATCTTTATATGTTTCTGGGATTTGTTTTGCTTGGGCTGGGGATTTTTTACGCAGGGTTGATCAAAATCGGTAAACCGCGCCATACGCATTGCGAAACGAATATCAAGTTAAAGAAAAAAAGCCTTATCGGCGCGTTTATTTTCGGCGTCATGTTCGCTTTTCTGGAGATGCCGGCTTGCCCTTGCTGCGCTTCCGTGCTTTTTGTGATTGCAAGTATCGCGGGTTTCGGGAATTCCTGGGTTTATTCTATTATTATCTTTTTAAGCTTTGCCATCGGCCAAAGTATGCCGATATTATTGATCGGCTCATCCGCGAGTTTAGTGAAATATCTATCTTTCAAGGCAGAGAAAATAGAAAAATATACTCAATTTGCGGCAGGAAACATTCTTATCGCCATTGCGTTGTTTTTCTTTATTATTGCGTAAAGGATCATATGGAAGAGCATTGCCATTGCAGCTGCAGCCATGCAAATAACCAGGATAAGCAGAAGGGGATAGTTTTGAGGTGGCTGGTTAGTTTGATCTTTATAGCTTTAAGTTTTATTGTTATGCGGCCATTCATAGCCAGGCAATTGTTATCCCGGGCATCTTCCTATATGGCCTGCGAATTATTCAATGACGCGATAAGAAGCTATAAAAAAGCCGTATTCATGGATAACAGGAATATTACGGCCTGGAACATGATCGGGTATAGTTATAAAATCAGCGGCGATCTCAAGAATGCCGTAAATGCCTACCAAAAAGTTTTAAAAACCGATCCTCAGGATAGGAGCGCGAACTTCAGCCTGGGGGTAATCCTGGCATCTGAAAAAAAATATAAAGAAGCGGTACCGTATTTTGAACAAATCAGGGCGTTTGGCCCGGAGAAAAAAGGCTTAGAAATAGATATAGCTTCTTATCATAAGTCGTCATTAAGGCTGCTCGCGGACTGTTATGGAGCTTTGGAAGAAATTAAGAAGAGGGATGCGGTTTTGGAAGAGCTGCGCAGGTATTATCCTGCTCAGGAGGCTGCCCGGCGATGAGAAAGTTTATCCTCATTTTAAAATATATCTTTCTTTTAATAATAATTTTATTGTTTGCGATGAAGAAGCCGAATCAAACTCAGCTATTTCATCCCGTTAGATTTACCGATGACGCCTTTGCTGCTCAATCAGAAGATAAAAAGGATAAGCAAATATATAATTTAGATATAAGAGAGCTTGAGAAGGTCCAGGGGCAGGTTACTAAAGACGGAGAGGATATAAAAGGTTTCCCGGTGGATATTCTTCGTTTATATGGCAAGAAAGTCAGGTTAACAGGGTATCTTTTGATACCCTACGATGCGTATCTTTCGGATAATTCACTGGATGATTTTGGCTTAGGTAAAAATGCTTACGGATGTCCTTGCTGTAATTGGGGTTCCAGCCCTCCACCTACGATATTTAATGTAGTGTTCGTCACTATGAAGACAGGGGAGAACTTAAAACCTCCATTTACTCCCCGCGTAGAAGTCACCGGTACATTCTACGCGCATCAGGAATATTTTACCGATAAAGACGGTAAGAAGAGGCTTGCTGGGCTGTTTTTCATTCAAGACGCGGAGGCTAAAAAAAGGGGGATGTTGTTTTAGAACATTATAGTTCTCTGCTATTTTTTTGAGCATTTGGCGGCTGATGAACGTATTATTACATAAAACGCCAATAATCTGAAATATTGGAGAATTTGAATTCACTTTTAGCCATAACCTATAGTAAAATTAGCTTAATTATTCATCCTTGTTTGAAAAAGTAAAAGAGCCTTAGGGAAAATCATGAAAATAGGAGTTATTATCTCAAGTAATGATGCGGAAACTTCCTGGAATGCACTTCGCTATGCCAATTTCTGCCTTGGCCAAAAGGATGAAGTTAAAGTATTCTTAACTGGCAAAGGCGTAGAATACCAGGCTATCAGTACGGATAAATTCAATACTGTTGAGCAAGCCGAAAAATTCTTGCAGTCTGGCGGTAAAATCCTTGCTTGCGGTACATGTATTAAATCCCGTAGTCAGGAAGGAACCGAAATGTGTCCTATCAACACGATGAAGGACATGTATGAAATCATCAAGGAAAGCGATAAAGTAGTTACGTTTTAGCTTTGATTTTTTAATCTTTCCACCCCCTGACAGCATTGATTCTTGTGTATTCTTTGAGCAAAAAGGCAAATTTTGGTGCGGTCAAAATTTGCCTTTTTGTCCGCGCTTCTCTAAGCATTGTTTCCGAGAGGCGCAACATTCCGCGACAACAAAAAGCTTTCATTTAGGGAGCGCCCCAAGGCGCGGTGAACATTAAACCTTTTGAAATATCGTTCGAACAGTATCAAAGAACCACCGCTGTATATTTTAGGCGGAAACTGCAACAAGCAGGAAGCGAGGTAATCATGACGCAACTTATTGAGAAAACAGTAGGTTGTGTTTTGTTTTTGTATGCCTTTGGTTACTATATAACTAATCAGCGGGATGGGAACGTTCCCTATTTATTATAGGAAGACAACAGTATGTTTTACAAAATTCTTATTGTTATTTTTTTAACCCTTTCAACTTTAATATTTACAGGAGAGGCCTATTTGAGGAATTTTAGTTCTTACGGAGTAGAATATTTTATGAAACTTGAGCAAGGTGTAAAAAAGGATGTCGAAAGCGAATTAAATTTTATACCTTATGATGCTTTAGATGCTTTACTCAAAGGGAAAAAAGATTCAGCGCATGAAAGCGATCAAAATGGAGTAAGGACCTGCAGGATAATTGTATTGGGTGATTCTGTTGCTTGCGGAGGGGAAATGGGCTCAAGAGAATTAAGATTCTCGAATGACATAAAAGAAATCTTGCAGCAGAATTATCCGGATGTTAACTTTGATGTTTTAGTTTGCGCTGCTGGCGGATGGAGCACAACCCAGGAGGTTATCGCTTACGAGAAGTATTGTCAGGATATGCGGCATGACCTGGTAATACTTGCTTATTGCCAAAATGATGATGCAGAAGCTTATCAGCAGATAAGAAAAATAGGCGGACAGCCCGTTCTGGCTTTTTATAAAACCGGAGTTCCATATATATCTTTAGTTCCTTTTAATAAATTCTTTACGGAAAGATTGCTGATAGCAAGATTCATAAATGAACACTTGATAAAATTATTACAGCGTTGTCACTTATCTTTTCATATCGACTACTGTTTAATTCGAGATGATAAAATTTACCTTGCCTTTAGAAAATTATACACATTAACAAAATCGAAGAATATCCCTGTTATAGTAGCGGTTTTTCCGCATCTCGTTGAGGAATTTGATATGCATGATGCAAGGATATCGAGTTTAATACAGAAATGGTGTAAAGAATTAGGTTGGGGATATGTGAACCTTCAAGAACCATTTAAAGGTTATGGGCTGAGAGCGCTTAGAGCAAATCTAAAAGACGGCATTCATCCGAATAGTTTGGGCCACAGAATTGCTGCGGAAGCAATTGCCGGGGAGCTGCAACAGACGGTAGCTATTAAGGATATTGTTAATTCTGTTAAAAGATTCAACAAATAAATTTGTGCCTAAAATCTGCCCGCCCAACCAAAGGGAAAAGAATCTGAAGAAACTATCTTTATGCAACCAGAATAACAGGAAAAGCGGAAAATTATTATTGACAACAGTTCTGGAATATGTTAAAGTTTCCTAGTAATACATTTCATACTAGTTATACAAGGCAACATTTGTAGGAATTAGAAAGAAGAAGGGGGAGTTAGAAAATGGCCAGTCCAAAAAAATTTTACGGCAAAGTTCCTGTAGGGAGCAAGGGGCAGATTGTTATTCCGGCAGAAGCCAGAAAAGCGATGGATATTAAGCCGGGAGATAATGTGATTATTATTTCCGGGCCGCCGCATTATGATAAAATAATGAGTCTCATCCCTGAAAATGAATTTAACAAATTTCTAAGATATTTTGAAGAGCACATAATTGATTTGAAAGAAGCAGTTTCTAAATAATAATCGAAATACAAGGTTATTTTGGAGAAAAAATGCAAAGTAAAATTAATAATATAATAATGTTTCTATGTATTTCATTTATGATTTTTTCTGTAATTGGCTGCGTGCCTAAAAGTAAACCGGCGGCTAATCTTGCGGAAGTAGATGTGTATAATATAAGCTCTGAACGCGCTGTTATTACAACTGAATTACCCGGCCGCACATCTGCTTTTATGATCGCGGAAATCCGGCCTCAGGTCAGCGGCCTTATCCAGAAACGTTTGTTTACCGAAGGCGCGGAAATCAAAGCAGGCCAAGTACTTTACCAAATTGACCCTGCTCCGTTTCAGGCAGTTTATGATAAAGCCAAAGCTAATTTGCCGGCTCTGCAGTTGAGAGCTGAGCGTTATAAGGAGGCGTTGATCGACAAAGCGGTCAGCCAGCAGGAGTTTGATGACGCGGATTCCGCTTTCAAGCAGGCTCAAGCGGAATTGGAAACTGCCAAAATTAATTTAGGATATACAAGCGTGCTTTCTCCGATTAGCGGACGCATCGGCGCTTCTAGCGTTACTGAAGGCGCTATAGTGACGGCATACCAATCAATACCATTGGCAACCATTCAGCAGTTGGATCCTATTTATGTGGATATCCCGCAATCTACCACAGAATTGCTTCGCCTGCGGCGCAGCCTTGAAGGTGGGAGCCTTAATCATGATGAAGTAAGCCAGAATAAAGTAAAACTTATACTCGATGACGGCACAGCTTATCCTTTAGCCGGGACGCTTCAGTTTCAGGATATAACAGTTGATCCGACAACCGGAGCGGTTATCTTGCGGGTAATTTTTCCCAATCCTAAAGGCGTGCTTTTGCCGGGAATGTTTGTCAGGGCAGTCATTACCGAAGGGATCAATGAGCAAGCTATTCTTGCGCCGCAGCAGGCGGTTTTTCGCAACCCTAAGGGCGAAGCCTATGTCTGGATTGTTACTGCCGAAAATAAGATTCAGCAGCGTATGCTTACGCTCCAGCGGGCTATCGGCGATAAATGGCTTGTTTCTTCAGGCCTTAATTCCGGTGACCGGGTGGTTATTGAGGGGGTTCAAAAAATAAAGTCCGGCACTTCAGTAAAAATTGTTTCAACAGTATCTGGCGTAAATTAAACGGAGAATTTATGTTATCCAAATTTTTTCTTGACCGTCCGGTTTTTGCCTGGGTAATCGCTATTCTGATAATGGTGCTGGGCGGTTTGGCTATTTATACCCTGCCGATTGCTCAATATCCGCCTATTGCTCCGCCGTCCATCCGGATTACTTCTCTTTATACCGGAGCTTCAGCCGAAACAGTAGAGAATACCGTTACTCAGATAATCGAACAGCAGATGACTGGCCTGGATAAAATGTTATATATGGCCAGCTCAAGCGACGCTTCGGGCGCTTCTACTATTGAATTGACATTTGCTCCCGGGACTGACCCGGATATTGCCTGGACCAAGGTGCAAAATAAACTTCAACTGGCAATGCCGCGGCTTCCGGACACAGTGCAGCGCAGGGGTGTTTCAGTGCAAAAGTCCACCCATAATTATCTTTTGATTGTGGGTTTGGTTTCTGAAGACGGTAGTATGACCGATATTGATTTACGCGATTATATGCTTAGCGTTGTTCAACCGGTTCTTGCGCGCGTGCCCGGGGTTGGCGAAGCAGAGGGGTTTGGAAGCGAATACGCTATGCGTATCTGGTTTGATCCCAAGAAGTTGACTAGTTACGGATTGACGGTAGGGGATGTTATTGGGGCTTTGCAAGATTATAATGTTGAGGTTTCCGGAGGGCAATTCGGAGGCGCTCCGGCTGTGAAGGGGCAGCGCCTGAATGCTTCAATTATCATTCAGAATTTACTTAAAACTCCCGAGGAATTCTCTAATATCCCGATTCGTATTAATCCCGATGGCTCGACTATCCGGATTAAAGATGTGGGATATACAGAGTTGGGCAGCGACCAGTCGGATACTAAGGTTTACTTTAATAAAGGCCAGCCATCTTCAGCTATCGCCATCAGGCAGGAACCCGGAGCTAATGCCTTAAAGACTGTCGACGGGATCAAGGCAAAAATGGAAGAGTTGAGCCGTTATTTTCCTCAAGGGATGAAAGTGATTTATCCTTATGATACAACGCCTTTTACTCTTGTAGCCATTAAAGAAGTATTTAAAACTTTGTGTGTAGCTATATTCTTGGTTTTTCTGGTTATGTATTTGTTTATGGGTAATATCCGGGCAACACTCATCCCGACGATAGCTGTGCCCATAGTCTTGTTGGGAACTTTCGCGACGTTGAGCTTCTTCGGTTATTCGATCAATATGCTTACCATGTTTGCTATGGTTTTAGCTATTGGTTTATTGGTAGATGACGCTATTGTCGTAGTTGAAAACGTGGAGCGCCTGATGAGCGAGGAGGGGCTTTCGCCGCGGGAGGCTGCGGCAAAATCCATGGAGCAGATTACTCCCGCGCTTATCGGTATAGGCCTGGTGCTTTCAGCAGTCTTTGGGCCGATGGCTTTTTTCACCGGATCCACCGGAGTTATTTACCGGCAGTTCTCCATAACGGTTATCGCTTCAATGTTGCTTTCGGTTGTAGTAGCTTTAATCCTGACTCCGGTTCTTTGCGCTTCGCTTTTGAGGCCTGTGCCTAAAGGGCATCAGCCGGCAGAGAGTGGATTTTGGCTTCTACGTCCTTTTTTCCGCAAGTTCGACCAGATTTTCTTTTGGATTCGCGATAAGTACGTACAATTAGTGGGGCATTCGTTTAACAAGAACATTCGTTATATAATTGCTTATTTTCTGATTGTGTCAGGAATGTTATTCGTATTTTTCCGGATGCCTACAGGTTATCTACCGGATGAGGATCAGGGAGTCGCAATCATTATGGCTAACTTGCCTTCAGGGTCCACTCTTGAGCAGTCTGAAGCAGTAATGGATAAAGTCCGGCAATATTTTATCGATAAGGAGAAAGATGCGGTTGAATCAATTTTAACTATTGCCGGAACTAACCAATCCGGCCACGGGCAAAATACCGGCATGGCCTTCATCAAGTTGAAAGATTGGGATTTACGCAAGAAGGCGAGCTTAAAGGCGGATGCCATAGAAGATCGGGCCATGAAAGAGTTCGCTAATTATAACGAGGCGCTGGTTTATGTATTTTCTCCTCCTGCTATCATCGAGTTGGGTAATGCCAAGGGTTTTGATTTTCAATTGCAGGATCGCGGCGGTGCGGGCCACGAGAAATTGATGGAAGCGCGCAGTAAGCTTTTGGATATGGCGTCTAAGGACCCGCGTTTGACTCGTGTGCGGGCCAATGGATTAGAGGATGTGGCTCAATATAAGATCGATTTGGATTGGGAAAAAGCCGGAAGCCTGGGAGTTTCGATTGCTTCCATTCAAAATACTATATCCACTGCTTTTGGTTCCAGCTACGTTAATGATTTTGTCAAAGACGGCAGGATCAAGCACGTGGATATCCAGGCTGACGCGCCCTACCGTATGTTGCCGGAGGATTTAAAAAATCTCTATGTGCGTAACTCCAAAGGAAAGATGGTGCCTTATTCTTCTTTTGCCTCCGGCCATTGGATTTTTGGGTCTCCGAAGTTAGAGCGTTATAATGCTTTTTCATCCATCAATATTCTGGGTGAAGCTGCTAAAGGAAGGAGTTCTGGTGAAGCAATGGATGCTATGGAAGAGCTTGCTTCAAAATTGTCCCGGGAGTTCGGTTATGACTGGACCGGGCTTTCTTATCAGGAGAGGCAGTCTGGATCGCAGGCCGGCCCGCTTTACGCTTTTTCAATCTTGATAATTTTTCTATGCGTGGCGGCTTTATATGAGAGTTGGAGTATTCCCATTGTTAATTTATTAATGTTGCCTTTGGGAGTTTTTGGAGCTACGCTGGCAACATATTTACGCGGAATGCCCAATGATGTTTACTTTCAAATCGGATTTCTTACTACCTTAGGGCTTTCTACCAAGAACGCCATTTTGATCATTCAGTTTGCCCAGCAGCGCCTGGAGCAGGGAGAAAAACTAGTTGAGGCAACCCTGGGAGCGGTAAAAACCCGATTTCGTCCGGTTATTATGACTTCTTTGGCTTTCTTTTTCGGAGTCTTGCCGCTGGCAATATCCACCGGAGCTGGAGCCGGAGCCCAAAATGCCATTGGCACGGCAGTTGTCGGAGGCATGCTTTCAGCTACTTTCATCGACCTTATTTTTATTCCGCTGTTTTTTACTATGGTAACCCGCTTTTTCGGCCGCAAGCTTAAGCCGCAGGCCGCGGTAGCCGCGCCTGATAATACGGAGTTACAGAAAAAATAATAAAATGAAAAGGATACTTATCGTAATTTTAGGAGTTATTTTTTTGAATGGCTGCACTATGGCCCCAAAGTATAACCGGCCGGGATCTTCTATCCCCGAAGATTGGCCTAAGGGAGATGCCTACCCGAAAGCGCAACCGGAAGCCAATGTTGTAGATGCCACGCAATTGAAATGGCGGGAGTTTTTTATTGACCCGAAACTCCAGCAGATAATTCAGATGGCTCTTCAGAATAACCGGGATTTACGTATTGCTGTTTTAAATGTGGAGAGGGCGCGGGCATTATACGGAATCCAGCGTTCGGAATTATTCCCGGTTCTTGACGCGACAGGAGCGTTATCTAAACAGCGCTATTCTTCGGATTTTCTAAATCCGGGGTATCCTAAGGTAGTTGAACAATACTCCGCTGATCTAGGAATTACTTCCTGGGAGATCGATTTTTTTGGCCGGATCCGCAGTTTGACCAAACAAGCCCTAGAGGAATATTTAAGTACGCAAGAGACCCGGCGCAGCGCGCAAATCGCGCTTATCTCTGAGGTGGCCCGGGCATATCTGTTTATTGCCAAAGTTGAGACTGACCTTAGTTTGGCGCGTTCTACTCTTAAAGCTCAGGAAGATTCTTACAATTTAGTCTTGCGCCGGTACAAAGCCAGCCTGGTAAGCGAAATAGATTTGCAGCGCGCGCAAACCCAGGTGGATACGGCCAAGGGAGACGTGATTCTTTATACTCAGAGGTTAGCCGAGTATGTAAATGCGTTGAATTTTCTTGCCGGCGCTCCTGTGCCGAAGAATCTCTTGCCTGTTAATTTAGATAGCGTCGCCCTTTTTAAAGATATTTTTCCCGGCTTGTCTTCTAATGTGCTTCTTAAGCGGCCGGATATTTTAGCCGCGGAACACGAGTTAAAGGGCGCTTATGCCAATATTGGGGCAGCCAGAGCTGCTTTTTTTCCCAGTATTTCGCTGACTACAGCGCTTGGCTCGGCTAGCAGCGCCTTTACCAATTTGTTCTCAGCCGGCAGGGGCACATGGATTTATAATCCGCAAATTGTAATGCCTATTTTTGATATGCGGACCTGGGCCGCGTATAGGGTTAGCCGGGCAGACCAGAAAATCGCGCTGACCAAGTATGAGAAAACTGTCCAGACAGCTTTTAGGGAAGTGGCTGATATCTTGGCTATACAAGGTACGGTGGAGGCGCAGATAGCAGTACAACAGTCGATGGTTGATTCCGCGCAGAAGGTATATAGCCTATCGGAAAAGCGCTACGCTAACGGCATTGACAGTTATTTAAGCGTTCTTGACGCGCAGCGGTCGCTGTATCGGGCGCAAAAAGAGCTTATCTTGATGCAGTTATACAAGCTTTCTAACCAGGTCCAAGCTTATGCGGCGCTGGGAGGAGGCGGGTTGGATGATGCGGATGAGGGCAAGCGGACTAGCCGGGACTATTTGGAAGAAAAGGCTCTTTCGTTATTGGATTCTGGGATTAGGAAACCGGAGCGCTGAAAATCTTTAGGCGAAAACCATAGAAATTAAGCGGGCTCCGGCTTGTTTTTATATGTGGCGTAGCGCCTGTCCGGAATCGTCCGGAATCGTTCATCATTGTCGATAGGCGTAAAAAATGGTATACTATATGTAGACAAAATAGTTATTTACGGTTTTGGTGATTGATTTTAAAAGAAAAGGAGGCAAGTTATTTAGCAATCATCGGACATAAGGCATGGGGATAACCAAAAGGAAGGAGGGGCATATGTATAAAAATGTGCTGGGTCTATGTTTGGTTATTTTATGTCTTGCAATGGTCAGCTTGGCTTATGCTGGAAACGGAAAGGTAAATCCGTATAAGATGGGGGGCGGCCCTGTTGAACTGACAGTCGCAGAGCAAGCCGCAGTGGAACCCGAGGGGAAGATCGCCTATGATTCATTCCGGGCGTTTATTTTTTGGCTTAGCCCCGGGATATTGCTCGTGGGAATATTTTACCTGTTCGGCAATTACCGAAAACTCGAAACAACTTGCGACAGGGAAATGGGTATACATAAAAGAATATTTCCCAAATTGGAGAGCAATATCTATGTTGTCAATCACTGGGCTCTGCATAGGCATATTGTAGTCGGTTTAATGTGCGTGCTTTGCGCGATATTGTTCTATATGTATTTCAGGTAGCCGGCGGATTTACCGCTGATTGATCTGCTTTTTTAGAAAGCCGGAAGGTTACGACGCAACTTACCAAGATAGAGGCGAGTTGCGTTTTTTTTGTATTTTGCGATACAATTTTACGTAGAAATGATATAATCAGACAATGAGGAAATTCGCCAAGATAATCAATATATTAATCGCGGTATTATTTATATTCAGGCCATCCAAAGATAAGGCAGAGGCTGGAAAGCCGTCTGCCGATGAAACCAAATACAGTTCGGTTATGGTGTCTTTGGATAAAAAGACCGGTTTGATCGAACCTATCAAGATTAAGGTTGTCACTTCAAAGGTTAGCGTGATAAAAGGGGCCGACCTTTACGCTATGACCAGGCAGGCCATTGATGCTTTGGGCGGAATGAAAACGATAGTTAAAAAAGGCGACCGGGTATTCATAAAACCCAACTATATAACCGGAGGATTAGACGGCCACGATCCTGTTTCTGCCGGAGAAATAGCCCATCCTGAGGTAGTCGCTTCAGTAGCTGAAGAATGCGTCAAAGCCGGAGCCAAAGAGGTGGTGATTGGAGAATGGGTCGAGCGCCCGATAAAGATAAACTTCGGAGGAAAAGAAGGCAAAGATGGCGCTCAGGTGCAGCGTTTAGTGGATCTGTTGAATAAAAAATACGGGCACAAGATATTCCTGATAAATCTTATGGAGCATACGACTTATTTCCGGTATTTTCCGTCGCGGACAAAATTGAACTTTTTGGCTATCCCCGATTTGGTTGCGGATGCCGATGTGGTTATTTCCATTCCTGCCTTGAAAACGCACCATAAACCGTCGCCAGTCAGCCTGGGGCTGAAAAATTTTATGGGGGTTATGCCCTCTTCTTTGTATGGAGAGCCCAGATATAAATTGCACCATGCCGGTTTGCATCAGGTTATCGTAGATATCAATAAAGCAATCCAGCCGGATTTGGTGGTAGTGAGCGCGGCATTCGGAATGGAAGGCCCGGGGGCTTCTTTGTTTTTGGGGGGTAAGGCTGTGGATGTCAGCAAAAGAATAGGCGGGGCTTTGGTGATAGCGGGAAGAGACCCGGTGGCAACCGATGCCACGGCAACTCGCATAATCACCAAAGACTGGGATCCTGTTCCTGCCAATCCTGACTTGGGCACACCTTGGTATGTTAATCATATCCGTATGGCTGCCGAGCAGGGGTTAGGGAATTTAGACAGCTCAAAGATATCGATTATAGGAGAGCAACTGGATAATGTAAAAATGAATTGGGAACGTTCCGATGATAATGTTTATCCTGAACTTCCCGGGGAGAAAGATGAGAGCCGGCTTTAAAATCAAAGTATCATTTTTGGCCGTATTTTTTTGCGGGTTATTTATTCCTTTGGGATACCCCGGGCAGGTGTTTTCCGTCAATGCGGTTGATTCCCTGGGGGAATGGCGTAGAGAGGTAGTTACCGGCAGAGAGGCAGTTTCCACAAACAAGGCTTTGGCAAAATCCGAAATTCAGGTATATATCGAAGAGCCGGGGAAATATCAGCTGTTTGCCTACATACATCATAATTGGAGAAAAGCTGTTCCTTGCGTCTATGCAGAGGTTGCAAATGATAAGGGTGTTTTGTATCAGGGGTATCATAGGATAGAAAACATATGGTATCTTGATGGAGAGAGCCCGGGAAGATGGTTTATGGTTTCTTTGACTCAAGGGTCATTCTGGGAATTGCCCAAGGGTAAAATGACTATTCGTTTTTGGGCTGGCGCAAAAGCGGCTGTATGGGATGATAGCCCCGGGCAAATGGAAAGCAGCATTTCCGTCGATAAATTCTTTTTTGTTCCTGTTTGTCCTTCGGGCAAGGATTCAAACTCGGCTTGGCTGATATACCCGGAAGCCGGAGACGGAAACTGGACTATTTCCGATTATCAATCTGAATACGCCACTAATTTGGCAAAAAGTGTTAAACGCGGCCAAACTTTATCCATCCCGGCAAAAGTTCCTTCTTCAGGCAGATATCGGTTATGGGCGGCAGTTTTCTCTCCGGAAGATAACAAATTGGGAATAACTTTTCGGGGTAAGTCCTATAAACGTAAAGTAGGAGTTGATATTAAAGGCAGAGATATCTGGTCCGAAATTATAGCCGGGCCCGTATATTTGGATAAGGGAGAATGCAGGATTATCTTGGAACATTTGGGGCAGGGAGAGATTTTAGTGGATTATCTAATTATTTTTTCCGAGGTTTCGTCGACCAAGAGTTATTAAAGGCCGCGTAATCCGTAATCTAAGAAATCCTGATTATGTATAACAAATAAGTTGTATCAGCATAGTTTACCGATTATAATAATTTCAGGAGAGGCAAGATGTATCATGTGGAAATACGCATAAAATGAAGAAGCCTTATAAAGAATACAAAATAGGCGAAGAAGCTGCTGACAGCCTGATAGGCGAGCTTACCAAATTCTGCGCGCCTGCTGAAACCGGACATTTACTCCATGAAATATTTACTACCATTGTGAAGCTGGGGAGAGAAACGGTTGACAAGGGCGATTTAAAGCTTGTAAATAACACGCTGAAAGAATTACGCTATTCTTTTAAGATATTTGCGCCTCACAGGAATGTTAAAAAAGTGATAATTTTTGGTTCGGCCAGGTCGCAGAAAGATTCAGCCGAATATGCCATGGCTGAAGAATTCGCCAGAAAATTGACGCAGAAAGGTTATATGGTAGTAACAGGGGGCGGCCCCGGAGTTATGGAAGCCGGCAATAAAGGCGCTGCGGCGGGAAAAGATTTCGCGTTAAATATCCGCCTTCCTTTTGAGCAAAAACCCAATCCCTACATAGACGAGAAGGAAAAATTAATCAACTTTAAATATTTTTTTACCAGAAAATTGATTTTTGTCAAAGAGACTGACGCGACCGCTCTTTTTCCCGGAGGCTTTGGCACAAATGATGAAGGTTTCGAAATGCTCACTTTGATTCAAACCGGCAAATCCCGGCCCAGGCCGGTAGTTTTGCTGGAGCCGGAAGGTTCAACTTATTGGGCCCAATGGAAGCGTTTTGTGGATATCCAATTAGTCAAAGGCAGATTTATCAATAAAGAAGACCTAAGCCTTTTTCGTATCGTAAAATCAGCTGATGAGGCGATCAAATATATAGAAGACTTTTATCGGGTATACCATTCGATAAGATATGTCTTAGGCCTGACCGTAATAAGGCTTAATAGAGAAATCTCTGATAAGACGCTTAAGCGCATTAATCAAGAATTCAAGGATATTTTAGCCAGCGGTGAAATCAAGAGATCTTTACCTATCGATAAAGAAGTCCAGGAGAAAGAGTTCCTTGGTTTGCCTAGATTAGCAATGAACTTTAACTTGCGGGGTTACGGTAGGCTTTGCGAGATGATTCAAATTATCAATAAGGATTAGGTTGTAAGCAGCTGGAAACTTATGGAGATAGAGAATTTTTATAATTTAAGCGTGGAGAAGTCTGCGCAGGCGCTGGATACGAATATGGAATCCGGGCTCTGCGCGGATGAATCCAAAAGACGCCTGAAGGAATTTGGGCCAAACCAGCTTTTGGGAAAGAAAGCTGTAAGCCCGTGGAGTATTTTCTTCGGCCAGTTCCGGGATTTCATCATTTGGATCCTGATAGGCGCGGCTTTAGTTTCCGGATTCTTGCAGGAGTGGGTCGACGCTTTGGCGATTATTGCGATTGTCATAATCAACGCGATTTTTGGTTTTATTCAGGAATACCGCGCTGAAAAATCCCTGGCCGCTTTAAAAAAGTTATCCAGCCCTTCTTCGAAAGTTATCCGCGACGGAGTGCGCAATATTATTCCTTCCTTAGAGCTGGTCCGCGGCGATGTAATAGAAATCGAAGCCGGAGATAGTATTCCTGCTGACAGCCGCCTGGTCTGGGTTTCATCTAATTTTAGTGTTCTGGAGGCCAGCCTTACCGGAGAATCTACTCCGGTTGCCAAGACCATCCATCCTTTAAGCGAAAGAGAAGTGCCTTTAGCTGACCGGGCAAATATGGTTTATATGGGCACTTCAGTTGCCTCAGGTAAAGCCAAGGCATTGGTTGTGGATACCGGTATGCGCACAGAACTGGGTAATATTGCGGGTTTAGTGCAGGATATCGAATCCGAGCCTACTCCTTTGCAGAAAAAACTGGAGCAATTCGGGAAATGGATCGTAGTTTTATGTTTTATTTTAGTAGGGTTGGTTTTTATTTTAGAGTGGCTGCGCGGCGGTAAAATCGTGGATGTTTTTCTTACCGCGGTTAGCCTTGCCGTTGCCGCAATTCCGGAAGGCCTGCCTGCGGTAGTTACGATTGCTTTGGCTTTGGGTGTGCACCGGATGGTCAAGCGCCACGCGCTTATCCGCAAACTCCCGTCGGTTGAAACATTAGGGTGCGCCACGG
>Ga0265297_10001907_pt1 | contig 45335 bp, 41 predicted proteins | sample Munlanlwell13791_FD_192502 | JGI IMG/M metagenome (GOLD analysis project Ga0265297, IMG submission 192502) | Leachate microbial communities from a municipal landfill in Southern Ontario, Canada - Leachate well 137-91 | ecosystem: Engineered > Solid waste > Landfill > Unclassified | place...
CTTCTTCTCGGCCTTGGCGATGCCCTTCTCACGGAGCCAGTCGATCGCTTTCGTCATATCTCCATCGACGGCGGTGAGGGCCTTCTTGCAGTCCATCATCCCGGCGCCGGTCTTGTCTCTCAGTTCCTTGACCATGTTGGCAGTGATGTCCATCGTGATTCCTCCTGGAAATTCTATAGTTAGTTTATCATAAATCCTTCCCGTCCACAATCCGCGGACGGTTTTTCCTTGAAAAAGGGGAGCTGTCGCCAGCTCCCCAACAGGGTTATTTCAGCGCGGCGAGGATGTCGGCCTTGCGCATTTCCTTGGTGATCGTGACGCCGCGGGTCCGGGCGATCTCGAGGAGTTCCTTGACGGTCTTCGCCGCGAGGTCTTCGGCCGGAGCCGGAGCGGGCGCCGGGGCGGGGGCGGGAGCGGGAGCGGGCGCCGGGGCGGGCTTGGCCGCGACCGGCTTCGCCTCGATCGGCTTCGCTTCGACGGGTTTCGCTTCGACGGGCTTCTGTTCGGCGGGCTTCGCTTCCGGAGCGGCTTCGACGAGGACCGGAGCGACGCCGCCGGCGGCGCCGCCGAGGGCTTCGACGATCGAGTCGGCCATCTTCGTCACGATCAGCTTGACCGAGCGGAGGGCGTCGTCGTTCGCGGGGATGATGTAGTCGACGTCGTCGGGGTCGCAGTTGGTGTCGACGATGCCGAAGACGGGGATGCCGAGCTTGCGGGCTTCGAGGATCGCGTTGGCTTCCTTGCGCGGGTCGATGATGAAGAGCGCCTGCGGGAGGTTCTTCATGTCCTTGATGCCGCCGAGGAACTTCTCGAGACGTTCCATCTCCTTGCGGAGGCCGATGACTTCCTTCTTCGGCAGAACCGCGAAGGTGCCGTCCTTTTCCATCTTGTAGAGGTCCTGCAGACGCTTGATCGACTTCTTGATGGTCTTGAAGTTGGTGAGGGTGCCGCCAAGCCAGCGCTTGTCGACGTAGTACTGGTTGGACCGCTTCGCTTCGTCGCGAACCGGTTCCTGGGACTGCTTCTTGGTACCGACGAACAGGACCTTGCCGTCGTTCTGGACGATGTCGAACATGGCCTTGTAGGCGATGTCGAGGCAGTCGCTGGTCTTCTGCAGGTCGATGATGTGGATCCCGTTGCGCGACGTGAAGATGTACTTGGCCATCTTCGGGTTCCAACGCCGCGTCTGGTGTCCGAAATGCACGCCTGCTTCGAGCAGGCTCTTCATGGAAATGACGCCCATTGCTTTGTGAATCCTCCTGTTTGTTTGATTTTGCCTCCACCGAGGTCAACGCTATCGCCGCCGGAATCATCCGGCTCGGGGCGAATCGCTCGTCGGTGTGTGTATTTTTTGCGGCGTGAATATTTTAACAAATATCCCCCGAGAAAGCAAGCATTATCCGCATGCCGGGGTCAATAACCCGTCGATCCGTGGCCGCCCCTGCGGACGTTCGTCACCGGCGCCTCGGCGTCGACGACGAGGAACTTCTGGAACACGCCCTGGCAGAACCGCTCGCCCTTGGCAAGCGTCACCGGCGCTTCGCTGAAGTTGTACACGTGCAGCTGGATGTGGCCTTCGTTGTCGGCGTTGTCGTAGTAGTCGGCGTCGATGATGCCGACGGAGTTCGCGAGCATGAGCCCCTTCTTCTTGGAAAGCGAGCTGCGGGCGTAGACCTGCAGGACCTCGTCCGGCAGCATGTACGCCTTGATCCCGGTCGGGACGACGGCCGTCCCCTTCGGCGGGATCACGGTGTCCTCGGCGGCGGCGATGTCGTATCCCGCCGACCCGGCGGTCGACCGTTCCGGCAGCTTCACGTTCTTCTCCGCATAGGCGGACACGATCTTGAAGCCGCGCATCAGGCGCCGCTCCCCCGGTTCTTCATGGATGCATGCATGTCGATCCCTCCGTTCGCGAGGATTATACCATCGCCGGTCGCGAATGTAAACCGGAGCCTTCGCACGAACGGGTTCGAATGCCGGAACGCGCCCGCGGTTTCACTCCCGTCGTCGTCCGATTCCGGACATGACGGCGTCCTTCGTTTGATTCAGGATGTCGGCGCATCGCTTCACCGAAAATTTCATGGTCTCCGCGATCGCCGTCAGATCGACATCCGTCGGGTTCCCCTTTCCGTTCACGGTCATCTCGTGCTCGACCTTGTCGGGAGTCCTGGTCAGGTCGTATGCCGGCGACAGGCGGTAGCCTCCACGTTCCTCGTCATAGAGGAAAGAGTGGTTCTTGCCGTGATCGTCCTTGTTTCCGATCAGGACGTTGAAACACATCCTGCGGTAGGCCTCCTCGACGTCTGTCCGATCGACGCAGATCTGCTGCGCGACCTGAAACAGGTGGACGTAGTCGAGGTTCGGGATGCGGTGCGACGTTTCCAGAAGCGAGGAGAGCGAAACCATGTGGATGCGTGATTCTCTCCTCCGGTCGAAACGCTTCGCTCCGAAATAGCCCGGACAGGTCGCGGACGGAAACAGCGCGTGTTCGTTCACGTGGATTCCGGCACGTTCCGCCAGTTCGTTCGTCTCGAATTCCGCGAGACCGATGTCGGCGGAATCGATGGACGACGGAAACTTGACGATCCAGTCTTCGCCATCGATGCGCAGATGCGCCTTCGGACGCGCGCCGCCGCTCGATCCACCCATGCGGACGAGCCGATCGAGGTCGACGGCGCCGTCCTTTTCCGCGAGGAGCGCGCGAATGTCCGAGGCCAGACGATCGAGATCGCTCCATTCCGATTCACCGCGGACAGCCCGACTCGGCTCGAAGGACAAGCCGCCGAGTCCGTTTTGACCGACGAGCGACAGACGGACGAGCGGCGACAGGCGGTCGAACTCGATCGCCTTCGATCGCAGGTACCGTCGGACGAGCAGTTCCCCCCATCCGTCGGGCAGCGCATCGTGGAAGACGCCGTACAAACCGTCGAAATGGCGCGATCCGGAGATGAAGACGCGGTCGCCGAGCGGGAGCGAGAACGGCGAGATGCTGAACCCTTCCGCGACCCATCGTTCGTCGTACTGGAACGCGATCCGACGGTCGGCGAGTTCCGCCAGAATTCCGACGTTTCTGCCGTTGTACCTGACGAACAGCTTCGTGATGTCGGCGAGGTTCATTTCAAGTTCCTCAGTGTCCGAATCACGGGTCGTGCGAACAAGGATTCGAAATCCTCAAGGCAACCGATCGCCGAACCGATCTTCACAAGCGACGCAAGCGAGATTTCCCCCTGCGACTCGAACCTCCGGATCGAACCGTAGCTGACGCCGGAGCGCGTGCTGAGTTGCTTCTGCGTCAGTCCCGCTTCCTTCCGCCGCATGACGAAACGGGACGAAAGCCCCCGAGTGACGGCGAGTTCCGTGCGCACCGATACGAATTGATTGATGTCGAAATGGTTTTCCATAGTGCTTAAATATTAGCATTTTTTTTCATATTTGTCAATAATTGCTAATAAATTAGCACTTCTACGCGGATTGAAAGCAATGAAGACCGGGATTGTTCCGAATCAGAAAAAGAACATCGCCGGAAGTCTTGTGCTTCCGGCGATGCGAGATGTCGTTTCCGTCTGTCAGCGGGTTCCGAAGAGGCGGTCGCCGCAGTCGCCGAGGCCGGGGACGATGTAGCCCACCTCGTTCAGCCGCAGGTCCTGCTTGACGAGGTAGATGTCCACGTCCGGGTGCGCCTTCTGGAGCGCGGCGATCCCTTCGGGACAGCCGACGAGGCCGACGAAGCGGATGTCCTTCGCGCCGCGCGCCTTGATGTGGTTGATCGCCACGATCGCGGACCCGCCGGTCGCGAGCATCGGATCGACGACGAGCACCGTCGCGGTCGCGATGATGTCCGGAAGCTTCACGTAGTATTCGTGCGGAAGCAGGGTCTTCTCGTCGCGGTAGAGGCCGATGTGGCCGATCTTCGCGGTCGGGATCACGAGCTGGATGCCGTCGACCATGCCGAGGCCGGCGCGCAGGATCGGCACGATCACGACTTCCTTCGCCAGGACCTGGCAGATCGTCTTCGTGATCGGCGTCTCGACCTCGACCGGACGGGTCGTGAGGTCGCGGGTGATCTCGTAGGTGACGAGGCTGCCGATCTCGTTCACGTTCTCGCGGAACGTCTTCGTGTCGGTCGCCTTGTTGCGGATGATCGCCAGCTTGTGCTCGATCAGCGGATGGTTGATGATCGTCAGTCTTCCCATGTCATTTGCCCCCTTCGAAGTCGGATATCATCTGGATGCGTTTCCGGTGCCGTTCGCCCGAAGCCGGTACGGCGTCGAGCCAGGCGTCGAGAAACGAAAGGACCTCGGGGAGGGTGTTCGTGCGGGAGCCGACGCAGAGGACGTTGGCGTCGTTGTGCTCGCGCACGGCGGATGCCGCGAAGGCGGACTGGACCGCGGCGGCGCGGATCCCCTTCACCTTGTTGGCGGCGATCGACATGCCCACGCCGGTGCCGCAGATCAGGACGCCGAGGTCGGCTTCCTTCGCCGCGACCGTCTTTGCGACCCGGAAGGCGTAGAGCGGATAGTCGGTGGATGCGGTCGAGTCGGTGCCGACGTCGACGACGTCGATCCCGCGTTCCCTCAGCCGTTTTGCGACGGGTTCCTTGTAGGGGAAGCCGGCGTGATCGGAACCGATGGCGATCTTCATGTTCGCACCTCTTTCCGGGCGCACGGACCCGTCCGCGCGACCATCACAACCATTATAGCAGAAACGAAGCGGAAAACAACGGGACGTTTTCGATCAGCCGATCACGACGGCGCCCTGGCGGAGGGTCTTCCGGAGGACGGGATCGTACACCGTCGAGGCGACGCCCGTCAGGTCGGGCCCCTGCACGAGGTAGTCGGCGACGCCGTCGTAGCGCGCGGCGTCGGCCCAGGAAAGGATCGACGGTTCGCTCGAGAGGTTGAGCGAGGTCACCGCCATCGGGCCGAAGCGCTCGAGGACGGCGCGGGCGACGGGGGAATCCGGGATCCGGATCCCGACGGTCGACAGGCCGCTCGTGACGTAGTCGGGGACCAGGGGCGACTTCGCGAGCACGATCGTGAGCGCCCCCGGCCAGTATTTCGCGGCGACGTCCGCCGCGGGGGAAAAGTCGAGCACGAGCGGCGCGACCTGGGCGGCGTTCGCCGCCAGGATCGCCATCGGCTTGTTCGGTTCGCGGTGCTTGATCCGGTAGATGCGTTCGACCGCCTCGCGGTCGGAAAGCAGGCAGCCGAGCCCGTACACGGTGTCGGTCTCGAACACCACGGTCTTCCCGCGGAGGTCGGTCTTCAGGAGTTCTTCGAGGGTGAGGATCATGCGGACGCCCTCCGGTCGATCGCATCGAGGAGTTCCTCGGGACGGGCGATGACGCGGCTTGCGCCGCCGCGGCGGAGTTCTTCTTCGTCGCGGAAGCCCCAGAGCGCGCCGATCGACTCGAGCCCGGCGTTCTGCGCCGTCTCCATGTCGGTCGCGGTGTCGCCGACGTAGAGGATCGCGTCCTTCGGGACGCCGAGGGCGGCGACGATCGCGTTCGCCGAGGTCGGGTCCGGCTTGACCGGAATCCCCGGCTTCTGGCCGACGACGAAGGCGAAGGAGCCTTCCTCGAAGTAGTGCGCGACCACGGCGCGGGTGTCGGGGTCGGGCTTGTTGGAGAGGACGCAGGCGCGGATGCCCCGGGCCTTGAGCGCGGCGACGGTCTCGACGATCCCGCGGTAGGGACGGGTCTTCCGCCGGGACCATTCGGCGTAGGTCTTCAGATACATGCGCCGGACGGCCTCGTGGGTCTTGGCGGGGGCGCCGGTGCCGGCAAGGACGCGTTCGACGAGGATGTCGACGCCGTTTCCGACGAAGCGCTTGTAGGTCGGGACGTCGAATGTTCGGAAACCGAACAGCGAAAGCGTCCGGTTCATCGAGTCGGCGATGTCGTCGATCGTGTCGAGCAGGGTTCCGTCGAGGTCGAAGACGACGGCTTGGATGGTGGACATGGCGTCTCCTCTCAGAGGTCGAGCGCCGTCTGGCGGCGCAGGACGGCGCGGACCGGTTCGTAGGTCCGGCGGTGGATCGGGCAGGGCCCGAGGCGGTCGAGCGCGGCGAGGTGCTCGGGCGTCGGGTATCCCTTGTGGCGGGCGAAGCCGTAGCCCGGATGGAGCGCGTCCATCCGGACCATGTATTCGTCCCTTGCGACCTTGGCGAGGATCGAGGCGGCCCCGATCGAGTCCGAGAGAGCGTCGCCGTGGATGATCGCGGTAAAGCCGATCCCGATTCCTGGAAGCGGCATCGCGTCGGAGAGGACGTGGCCGGGATGGGTCGACAGTTTCGCCAGGGCAAGGGTCATCGCCTTGCGCGAGGCTTCGTAGATGTTGATGGAATCGATCTCGGTTTCCGAGACCATCGCGACGGCCCACGCGAGCGATCGCTGTTTGATCTGGACGGCGAGTTCCTCGCGGCGCTTCGCCGAGAGCTTCTTGGAATCGTCGATGCCGTCGATCGGGTCGTCGGGATCGAGGATCACCGCACCCGCGGCGACCGGACCGGCGAGCGGTCCGCGACCGGCCTCGTCGACGCCGGCGACCAGCGCGATGCCCCGTGCATGGAGCGCACGCTCATGGTCGTATTTGGTCATCGACGGGGGCCTGCTCGAGCGTCAGGCGCCCGAACTTCTGGTTGCGGAGGTCGTGGAGGAAGAGACGGATGACGCGCTCGTAGTCGACGCCGTGGCCGGCGATGAGGGCGCCGCGGCGGCGGCCGATCGCTTCGAGCGTGCCGACGAAGTCTTCGGGATCGACCCTGTCGATGCCGTAGCGCTTCTCGAGGACGCCGGGATAGGTCGCGGAGAGGAAGCGGATGCCTCCCTGGACGACCTCTTCGAGCGGCAGGATGTCGTCCTTGATCGAACCGACGAGGGCGAGGTGGAGGCCGACGGACGGATCCTCGAACTTCGGCCAGAGAATCCCGGGATTGTCGAGCAGTTCGAGCTCGTCGGCGACGCGCACGTACTGCTGGGCCTTCGTGACGCCGGGCTTGTCGCCCGTCTGGGTGGCGGCGCGGCCGGCGAGGCGGTTGATGAACTGCGACTTCCCGACGTTGGGGATCCCGACGACGAGGGCGCGGATCGGCCGGGTCTTCATCCCGCGCTCGGCTTCGCGTTCGAGGGCGTCCTTCAGGACGATCCGCGATGCGCGGATGACCTCGGGCTTCGGATCGCCTTCGAGCGAGTTGGTCGCGATCGCGGCCTTTCCCTGCGCGCGAAAAAGCGCGATCCAGGCCGCGACCGCGGCGGGATCGGCGAGGTCGGCCTTGTTCAGGATCACGAGCCGGGGCTTGTTCTTGAGGATGTCGGACAGCATCGGGTTGGCGGAGGAGAAGGGGATGCGGGCGTCGAGGAGCTCGAAGACGATGTCGACGAGCCCGAGTTTCTCCTCCACCTGACGCCTGGCCTTGGCCATGTGCCCGGGGAACCATTGGATCTGTTTCATGCATGCCTCCTCGGGCGGAAATGGAATCAGAACAAATCGATCTTGACGACGACCTTGCCAAGCAGGTCGTCCGTCGGGACGAGCCCGAAGTAGCGGCTGTCGTTGGAATGCGGACGGTTGTCCCCGAGGACGAAGCAGAACCCTTCGGGGATCTCCTGGTCGAGGGGGATGTGGAAGTCGGCGACGTCGGCCTCGATCAGATCGCCGTTCAGCCAGACGCCGTCGGAGGAGACCGTGACGTGGTCGCCCGGCAGGCCGATCAGGCGCTTGATGAGCAGCTTGTCCTCGCGGGCGAGGATCACGATGTCGTCGGCTTCGTAGACGAGCGCCGGACCGTGGTAGACGAGGACGGCGTCGTTCTCGTAGAAGGTCGGTTCCATCGAGGGTCCGTCGACGACCGCCGGCGAGATCAGGAAGGCGTTCGCGACGACCACCACCGCGAGGAACGAGGGGATCACCGCGAGCAGGTCGAAGAGGTCGAACTGCTTCCGGAAGGATTCGAAGGACGACGACGCGGCGGCCGGATCGACCGTCTTGCGGCGTCTCACCGCCTTCAGGAAGTAGAGCGCGTATCCGGCGGTGAACAGGAGGAAGGCGTAGGTGAGATAGCTGAAGAACAGGCTCGTGGGGGTCACGTTCAGGTTCGTCGCGGCGAAGTTGAAGAGGAAGAGCCGCTGCCCCTGACGCAGGATCGCGATCACGATCACGATCGCCGCGGCGACGGTGAAGCGGACGAGCTTGCGCTCGGACTTGCGGATCAGCGCGATCTCGGCGGCGGAACGCACCGGCGTCTCCGCCGGGACGACAGGCTCGAGGACCGGTTCCTCGATCTTTTCGACGGGGATCATCGGCGGCCCAGCTTCTCCAGGATCTCTTCGAGCTTCTGGGGGGTGACGATGACTTCGCGCGGCTTCGTGCCGACGTTGGCGGAGACGATGCCGTAGAGTTCGAGCGAGGCGACGATCTGGGTGGCGCGGTTGAAGCCCACGGCGAATTCCTGGGTGATCTTGTTCAGGGAGCACTTCTCCTCGGTGACGACGAAGCGCGCCACGGGAGCGAAGAGGTCGTCGAGTTCGGCGGCGCTCTCCGCGTCCTTGCCGTTCTTGACGAGCGATTCGTGGGTGAAGAGGTACGCCGGGTACGCCTGGTCCTTGATGAAGGAGGTGATCGATTCGATCTCCTCGGTCGAGAGGAACGCGCCCTGGAGGCGGCGGATCAGGCCGTTCTCCGACAGAAGCATGTCGCCCTTGCCGAGGAGCTTCTCGGCGCCGGTGGTGTCGAGCACGACCATCGAGTCCGTCGAGGACGGGACCTTGAAGGCGAAGCGGGTGGGGATGTTGGCCTTGATCGAACCCTTGAGGATGTCGGCGGAGGGGCGCTGGGTGGCGAGGATCAGGTGGATCCCGACGGCGCGTGACTTCTGCGTGAGCTTGAGGACGTTCTCCTCGACCTCCGGACCGCCGCTGATGAGCAGGTCGGAGGCTTCCTCGACGATGACCACGAGTCGCGGCATCTTCTCGAACTCTGGATCGTTCGAACGGCGCTCGTAGTAGTCCTTCACGTTCACGGTGCGGAAATGCTTGAGGACGTCGTAGCGGCGTTCCATCTCGCCGACGGCCCACTTGAGGGCCTCGACGGCGAGCTTGGGATCGTCGATGATCGGCGTGACGAGGTGCGGCAGGTCGGCGAACTGCTGGAGGTCGACCTTCTTCGGGTCGATCAGGAGCAGTTTCACCTGGTCGGGCTTGTTCCGGAAGATGAGGCTTGCGATGATCGCGGCGATGCAGACGGACTTGCCCGACTGGGTGCTGCCGGCGACGAGCCCGTGGGGCATGCCCTCGATCGAGGTGTAGACGGGATTGGCGTCGATGTCGAGACCGATCGCGAGCAAGAGCGGGTCGGTCGAATGGATGAACTTCGGGTTGTCGACGACGTCGCCGAAATAGACCGGTTCGCGGATCTCGTTCGGGACTTCGATGCCGACCGTGTTCTTGCCCGGAATCGGCGCCTCGATGCGGATCGAGAGTGCGCGCAGGCTCATCTGGAAGTTGTCGGCGATGGCGGTGATGCGCTTCGTCTGGACGCCGGCGTCGAGGGCGATCTCGTAGCGCGTGACCGACGGTCCCTTGGTATGGGCGACGACCGATCCGGCGATGCCGAAGGCGATCAGGGTCTGGTTGATCGTATCGATGTTCCTCGCGATCCAGGCGTCGGTGCCCTCCTTCTTCGGCGGCGCCTTGCGCAAAATCGCGAGCGGCGGCAGGCGGAAGTCGTCGAAGTCGGTGACGACGCTCGCCCGCGCCTTCTCGGCGCGCGCGTCATCGGCGGTTGCGGGACGTTCGTCCGCAAAGATCGGGACGATCGGTTCCCGTGAATCCGGAGCCGCGGGTGCGGATTCCGGTTCGGCTCTGCCGGGTTCGGGGAAGAGGACGTGGTCCTGCTCCTCCTCGTCGATCGGACCGAAGCGGTCGGCGCCGAGGTCGCCTTCGGGATGTTCCATCGTGAAGTCCTCGGGAGCGTCCGGTCCGGCGTACGGATCGTCCGTCCTGGGCTTGTTCACGGCGCTGAAGAAGGCGTCGATCGAGACGTGTTCCTCGGGGGCGGGCGCCGGCGTCGGCGCCGCTTCCTCGGCGATGGCCTCCTTCTTGCGGGCGGCGAGGTATTCGGGGGTGATCTCGCCCTTCAGGAGGCGATGCTTGTCGGCGTTGTTGATGGTCTGAAACTCGTAGTAGGAATCGCCGTAGCGCTTCTTGGCCTCTTCCTTGGTGAGCACCTTCTTGGTGCGGAAGGCGTCGTACTTCTTGTCGATGTCGCCGGACTGGGAGCGGTCGTGCGGGACGACGACGTCGTCCTTCACCTGCTTGCCGAAGATCGGCGAGACGAAGCGGCGCTTCATCGTCTCCTTGTCCTCGAGGTCGGCGATCTTGGGGATGAAGAAGGTGCGGGTGTCCGGCGTCCGTTCGACGCCGGGGACGATCCGTTCCAGGACGCGTTTTTTCCGAAACAGCATGATCATCCCTCCTTCTGCGCGGGGCTATCGGGTTCCGCCGGCAGCTCGCCTTCGGCGTCCGCGGCGGCTTCTTCGATCGCGGCCTCGACCTTGGCGGCGTCGTCCGCGGGCGCGAACATCTTGCGGCTGTAGAGCTTGTCGACCTCTTTGCCGACGATCGCGACGACCTGCTTCGCGGCTTCCCGCGTGACGTATTCGGTAAGCGGCTTGATCGCCGCCTTCTTGATCCAGGTGACGGGGTTGGCCGCATGCATGATCGTCGAGACGGTGCCGAGGATCTTCGAGATCTGGTACTGCTTGTTCATCTTCATGAACTTGAGGTCGTCGAGCTGCTTCTTCCGGTTCACGATCTCGACGATGGTCGAGATCCGGTACCGCTTGAAGCGGCGGACGATCTTGCCGTTCAGGATCTTCTCGATCTCGCTTACGACGTAGCGGTCGAGGTCGATGAGTTCCTGCGGGGTCAGTTCGTAGATCGGATAGCGCTTGTCGGGATAGTAGTGCGCGGCGATCTCGTACATCAGTTCGACGGAGGACTCGAAGGCGGCGCGGAACCACGAGTTGCCGGCGGCGCCGGCGAGTTCGGGAAGCAGGTCCTGCTTCTTCCTGATGAGCGCCTTGACCTCGGCGTCGGTGAGCACGGCGCCGGCGGCGACGCGCGCCTTGTCGCGCTTCTTCTCGCGGCCGAGGAAGATCGCGGCGATCGAAAGGCTGCAGAGCGTGAAGCCGAAAACGGTGCCGGTCAGAAAATAGAAGACGGCACGGAAATCGGGGGGCCACAGCGCTGCCAGGAAGACTTGCGAAACGGTCTGGATCATCATCTTCGGACACCTTCCCATCGTGAAGATTATACCCTATCCACCCCTGAAAATCAAACTCATGTAACGTTTGCATCCGCCCCGCCTTTGTGAGATAATAAGACAAAGGTGAAACCATGGACAAGTATCTGATCGCTCTCGACCTCGACGGAACGTTGCTCTACGACTTCGACTCGCTCGACGAGTCCGTTTGCGCGTTCATGCGCAAGGTCCGGTCCGCCGGCCACCGGATCGTGATCGCGACCGGGCGGCCCTACCGGAGCAGCCGCTTCGTCTACGAGCGTTTCGGCCTCGACACGCCGATCATCAACTACAACGGCGGTCTCATCACCCATCCGCTCGATGCGTCCTTCCCGATCGTCGACTACACCCTCCGGAAGGAATGGATCATCGACATCTTCGACCACAACCTCGAGCACATCCGCAACGCCTTCTCCGAAGTCCGGGACACGATCTACCTCTACCGCGAGGAGACGGCGATCGAGCCGCTCCTGCACCGCACCCCCGACTCGCGCCTCTTCGTCGGACCGCTCCGCGACATCCTCACGCAGGATCCGAACGGCTTCATCATCATCGGGAAGCCCGGCACCGGCAAGGCGATCGAGACGTACGTGAAGAACCGCTACGAAGGTCTCGTCCTCGCCCGCGTCTGGAACCTCTCCGGCGAGTACGACTCGATCGTCGAGATCTACACCCCCGAATCCAACAAGGGCAAGGGTCTGAAATACGTCGCCGAATGGCTCGGCGTGCCGCCCGACCGCGTGATCGCGATCGGCGACGGCCACAACGACCTCGAGATGATCGCCTACGCCGGCGTCGGCGCGGCGATGCGGGGCAGCCATCCGGATCTCCTCCGGATCGCCGCCCGGATCGTCCCCTACGATCCGATCGACAACGGCGTCGTGCGCTTCCTCTCCGAATTCCTCGGCATCCCCGCCTGAGACCATCGAACAGAATGAGCGACCTTCCGCGGAAGGTCGCTCATTTCATTTCAGGGATTCAGGAATCGACCGCCGTCGCCCCATTCCCAGACGCCGTCGGGAAAAGCAGTGGCGACGTGGAACTTGGCGATCCCGAGGTCGATCGGGGTGAAGGCGTCGCGGATCCTGAGGACGGCGCGCACGACACCGTGTTCGACGTTCAGGAAGACCGGCCGGCGGTTGACCGCGGACGGTGCGAGCGCGAGCCGCGCGACCGCCTCGAAGAACCAGTCGGGTTCGGTGCCGTCGGTCCGGTGGAACCGTCCTTCGCCGCTTGCGCGGAGATGGGTCGAGAAGCGGACGAGCCGCTCGCGGGGGGAAAAAGCGGCGTCGACCTTCCCGAGGGTGATGACCCCGAAGAGGGTCCTCCCGGGAGCCAGGAGCTCCCCGACGCGCCCGCGGTCGAACGATCCGCCGACCCAGCAGGTGCCGAGACCGAGCTTCGTCAGCTCGAGGACGACGCGTTCGCCGAAATAGCCGCACTTCTCGGCGGCGTCGGGGTCGCTTTCCGCTCCGGCGAGGACGATGAAGTTCCGGACCCCGGAAAGCAGGCCATAGGTCTTCCTGATTCCGCCGAAGAGGTCCGGCCGATCCTTGACGTAGGCGAGAAACAGGCCGCCGTCGCGGTCGGCTGCGGCGACGAGGTCGCAAATCTTCGCGTCGGTCGCCGCATCGAGCGGATCGGGACGGTAACTCCGTCGGGATATGCGGGCGAAGATCGCCTCCCGATCGTCCATCATATCCGGAATCCGCCCTTGCCCTTGCCCTTGCCGGGCGTCTGGCGGATCGTGCCGCCGAGCCCCGGAAGCATCCCCGACTGCGCCTTCTCGACGGTCTCGGGGTTCATCTGGGACATGCGCTTCATCATCTGGCGCTGCTTGTCGAGCATCCCGATGAGGCGGTTGACCTCGGTCGTGCTTCGGCCGGAGCCGGAGGCGACGCGGTTGCGCCGCGAACTCGAGCGTTCGAGCAGTTCGGGGTTCCTGCGCTCCGCGAGGGTCATCGAATGGATGATCGCCTCGATGTAGGCGAGCTGCTTGTCATCGACCTTGGGCGAGTCGGCGAGCGCCCCCATACCCGGAAGCATCTTCAGGATCCCGGAGAACGCGCCCATGCGCTTGATCATCCGCATCTGCTTCAGGAGGTCGTCGAAGTTGAACTTCCCCGACATCATCTTCTCCATCATCGACATCGCCTCGGCTTCGTCGATCTCCTCCGTCGCCTTCTCGATGAGCGAGAGCACGTCGCCCATCCCGAGGATGCGCGAGGCCATCCGCTCGGGATGGAAGGTCTCGATGTCGGTGAGCTTCTCGCCGGTGCCGGAGAACTTGATCGGGACGCCGGTGACCTTGCGGATCGAGAGCGCGGCGCCGCCGCGGGTGTCGCCGTCGAGCTTGGTGAGGACGCAGCCGGTGACCTCGAGGGCCGCATGGAAGGCCGTGGCGACGTTGACGGCGTCCTGGCCGGTCATCGCGTCGACGGTGAGCAGGATCTCCTCGGGCTTCGCGATCTTCTTGAGGTCGACGAGCTCGTCCATGAGCGTCTCGTTCACGTGCAGGCGACCGGCGGTGTCGATCACGACGAGGTCGAAGCCTTCGGCCTCGGCGTGTTTCAGGGCGCGCTTCACGATCTCGCGCGGGTCGGTGCCGGTCCCCATCTCGAAGACCGGGATCTCGAGCTTCCCGCCGACCGTCACGAGCTGGTCGACGGCCGCCGGACGGTAGACGTCGGCGGCGACGAGGAGCGGCTTCTTCGCGTGGTTCTTGCGCAGGAAGCCGGCGAGCTTGCCGGCGGTGGTGGTCTTGCCGGCGCCCTGGAGGCCGACCATCATCACGACCGTGTACGGCCGCGTCGAGGTGAAGTTGACAAGGGCGGTGTCGCCGCCCATCAGCTTCACGAGTTCGTCGTTGACGACCTTGACGACCTGCTGGCCGGGATTCAGGCCCTTCAGGATCCGTTCTCCGAGGGCGAGTTCCCTCACCTCGTCGGTGAAGTCCTTGACGACCTTGTAGTTGACGTCCGCCTCGAGCAGGGAGAGGCGGACCTCCTTCATCATCTCGTCGATGTCGCGCTCGTTCAGCTGGGCCTTGCCGGCGATCCGCCGGAAGGTCATCTGCAGTTTCGATGTCAGGTTCTCGAATGCCATGGTTTCACTCCGTCTTGTCGAATTCTTCGAAGAGCCGCGCGAGCGCGGCGTCCTTCACGCCGAGCTCCTCGAGCCGGCGCTTCATGTCTTCCGCGCGGGTTCGCATCCGCACGACGCCGAGCGCGGCCTCGTAGTCCTCGAGATGCCCGACCGCGACCCTGATCAGTTCGTGGACCGCGGTGCGGCTCACGCCCGACAGGGCGGCGATTTCGGACAGCGAGTAGTCGTCGCGGTAATAGTATTCCATCGTACGGCGCTGCTTCTCCGTGAGCAGGAGGCCGTAGGCGTCGTAGAGTCCGTTGATCCGGATCTTCTCGTCGAATGCGTTTTCCATCGGATCACTCCTGGTCGAAGAAATCGGCGAACAGCCCGTAGATGTATCCCTCGACGTCGAAGTAGTCGAGGTCTTCGATCTTCTCGCCGAGACCGACGAAGCGGATCGGAATCCCGAGTTCGTCGCGGATCGCGAGCACGATCCCGCCCTTGGCGGTGCCGTCGAGCTTGGTGAGGACGATGCCGGTGACCCCGGTCGCCTCGTGGAAGACCTTCGCCTGCGCAAGGCCGTTCTGGCCGGTCGTGGCGTCGACGACGAGGAACGTCTCAAACGGCGTCCCCGGCAGTTCGCGCCGGATCGTGCGGTCGATCTTCTCGAGTTCCTTCATCAGGTTCACCTTGTTCTGGAGGCGCCCGGCGGTGTCGACGAGAAGGACGTCGTAGCCTTCGGCGCGCGCCCTTCGGATCGCGTCGAAGACGACCGCGGAGGGATCCGCGCCCTCGCCCTTGGAGACGACCGGACAGCCGGCCCGTTCTCCCCAGATCGAAAGCTGCTCGATCGCGCCGGCGCGGAACGTGTCGGCGGCCGCGAGCAGGACCTTCTTTCCTTCGTGTTTGATCCGGTACGCGAGTTTCCCGATCGAGGTCGTCTTGCCGGTGCCGTTCACGCCGACGACGAGGATGACGGTGAGGCCGCCCTCGACGTATCGGATGTTGGCGTCGACGATCTGGCCCTGCAGGTAGAGTTCGAACATCTTGTCGACGATCACGTTCTCGAGGTCGCGCGGCCGTTCGATCGCGCGCTTCTTCACCTCGGCCCTGAGCGCCGCGGTGAACTTGACGACGGTGTCGACGCCGATGTCGGCCATGATGAAGATCTCCTCGAGGCGGTCGTAGAGCGCCTCGTCGATCCTGTTCGCCTGGGTCAGCGCGGCCTTCAGGTTCGCAAGCGATCCGCCGCGCGTCTTCGCCATGCCGATCTTGTATTTCTGTTTCTGGAGCCGCGTCTCGCGCGTGCCGAAGAGTTTCGCGAAGATGCCCATGGAATCACCTGCCTGTGCAGAAACATTATATCATATGGAACCTGAAATCATCGGAAAAGCGGAAAGGAAAATCCGCCCCCGAAGGAGCGGATCGCGATCAGTCGTTCTGGATGAAGCCGCACTTCTCGGCGTCGATGCAGCGGACGACGCCCGCCTCGTCCTTGACGAGCGGCTTGCCGCAGCGGGGGCAGGGACGCCCGGCGTCCTTGACGGGGGCGATGTACCTGCACTTCGGGTAGTTGCCGCAGGCGAAGAAGCGGTTGCCCTTGTTCGGTCCCTTGGTGGCGACGCGGACGACGAGCGTGCCCCGGTTGCACTGCGGGCAGCGGACATGGGTGTCCTCGGCCTTCGGCTTGGGGGCTTCGGCGCCGGGACGCGGCTTGATGTAGTCGCAGTTGGGATAGTCGCCGCAGCCCTCGAAGGCGCCGAAGCGGCCCTGGCGGAAGACCATCGGCTTCCCGCAGCGCGGACAGGTCTCGCCGGTCTCGCGCGGTGCGAGCTTCTCCATGTGGACGCGGGCATGTTCGTAGAGCGGTTCGAAATAGGCGTAGAAGTCGCGGATCGCGGAAAGCTGCGCGGCCGTGCCGTCGGCGATCTTGTCGAGGACGTCCTCCATCTCGCGGGTGTAGTTCGCGCCGACGAACTCGCCGAAGTAGCGGTCGAGCTGGTCGATCGTGATCGTCCCCTGCTCGGTCGGGACGAACTTCTTCTCGACGAGGGTCACGTACTTGCGGTCCTTGAGGGTCGTGATCGTCTGGGCGTATGTGGACGGGCGGCCGATGCCGAGATCCTCCATCTCCTTGATCAGCCGGGCTTCGTTATAGCGGAGCGGCGGCTGGGTGAAGCACTGCTTCGAGGTGACCTCGTCGGGGACGAGGGTGTCGCCGGCGACGCAGTCCGGGAACTGGCCGGCGCTTTCCTCGTCGTCGGTCTCGAACCGGCCGTAGACCTTGAGGTAGCCGTCGAACACCTGCTTCGACGAGACCGCCCGGAAGAGCGCGGGTCCGGCGTCGAGCAGAAGCGTCTCGACCTCGAGGATCGTCGGCTTCATGAGCGAGGCGATCGCCCGGGCGTAGATCATCTGATAGAGGGCCAGGTCGTCCTTGGGAAGGAGACCCTTGAGGCTTTCGGGGGTCCGGCAGGGATCGGTCGGACGGATCGCCTCGTGGGCGTCCTGGACGCCGTTCTTGGGACCGGCCTTGCGGCTGCCGCCGAGGTAGTTCTTCCCGTAGTTCGCGGCGATGCAGGCGGAAGCCTGCTCGACGAACTGGGCCGACAGACGGATCGAGTCGGTGCGCATGTAGGTGATCAGACCGACGCTCTCGGCGCCGATGTTCACGCCTTCATAGAGCCGTTGCGCGATCTGCATCGTCTTCGAGGAGGTGAAGCCGAGGCGGTTGGAGGCGTCCTGCTGGAGGGTCGAGGTGATGAACGGCGGCTTCGATTCGACGTGCTTCGGCCGTTTCTCGCGCGAGGCGACGGCGAAGGCGCGGGGGAGCGAGGCGATCGCCTTCGCGGCGGACGCGCCGTCCGGCAGCTTCGCGTTCTTCCCATCCAGTTTGGCGAGCTGAGCGGTGAAGGTCGGAAACTTGGCATAGACCTCGTGGTATTCCTCGGGGACGAAGGCGGCGACGACCTTCTCGCGATCGACGACGAGCTTGAGCGCGGCGCTCTGGACGCGCCCGGCCGACTTCGACTTGATCTTGCTCTGGAGGAGCTTCGAGAGCTTGAAGCCGATGATGCGGTCGATGATCCGGCGGGATTCCTGCGAGGCGACGAGACGGTCGTCGATGTCGATCGGATGGGCGAAGGCCTCGAGGATGGCCGGTTTCGTGATCTCGTTGAAGATGACGCGCTTGACGAGCTTCTTCTTCGTCTCGATCACCTGCGAGAGATGCCAGCTGATCGCCTCTCCCTCGCGGTCCGGGTCGGTCGCAAGGTAGATTTCCTTCGCAGTACGGCTGGCGTCGTTCAGTTCCTTCACGATCGCGCGCTTCTCGGCGATCACTTCGTACTCGGGCTTGAAGTCGTGCTCGACGTCGATGCCGAGCCCGCCGGCGCCCTTGATCGCGAGGTCGCGGACGTGTCCCTTGGAGGATCTGACGGTATATTCTTTTCCCAGATACTGTTCGATCGTCTTCGATTTGCTCGGCGATTCGACGATGACGAGTTTGTCTGCCATGGCTTAGGACCCCGTTTCAATATACCATTATGCCCTTATCGTGTGAGGATGTCAACCAAAAGATTTTGAAAAAAAACACGACATTCATCCGTTCACGATGAATGTCATGCGGTCTCGCCCCTGCATGTCCGCGAGCGTGTAGATGCGCGCGGAAGGAAAGTGGATGCGGGCGATTTCGCGGAGCGCGGCGGCCTTGTCGTAGCCGTGCTCGAAGGCGATGAAGGAAGTCGGATTCAGGATCTTGGCGGCGCCGGCGAGGATGATCCGGTAGAACTTGAGGCCGTCGTCGCCGCCGTAGAGGGCGACGTCGGGTTCGTGTCCGGCGATCACCGGCGAGAGTTCCTCGCCCGCCGGGATGTAGGGCGGATTGGAGACGAGGACGTCGAACTTCCTGCCCTGAAGCGGCGAAAGCATGTCGCCGGCGAGGAACTCGATGTCCGCGTCGTTTGCCTCGGCGTTCTCCTTCGCGACGGCGAGCGCCTCCTCGCTGATGTCGGTCGCGGTCGCGCGGATCTGCGGCTCCTCCTTGGCGAGGGCGATCGCAAGACAGCCCGAGCCGGTGCCGACGTCGACGAGGTCGACGGGCTTTCCATGGAAGGTCTCGTCGTACTGGACGAGGACGTTGGCGACGAGCTCCTCGGTCTCGAAGCGCGGGATCAGGACGCGGTCGTCGACGAGGAACCTGTAGCCGTAGAACCACACGTGGCCGACGAGGTACTGCACGGGAACGTGTTCGAGGACGTGCCGGTCGACGGCGCGCGCGAAGGCGATCCGGTTCTCCTCGGGCATCTCGCGGTCAAGCGAGGTATAGAGCTCCGTTGGCGAGAGACCGGCGAAATGAAGGAGCAGGAGCTTGACGGCGGACGCTTCGAGGCGATGCGACCGCGCCGTCTTCTCGGCGGCGCGGAGGACGTCCTGGTAGGTGGCCAAGGTCATTCCTCCGTCTTCTGGAGCTTGCGGCGCTCCGCTTCCTCGATCAGCGCCTCGATCACCGGATCGAGCCTGCCCTCCATGACGCGGTCGAGCTGCTGGATCGTGAAGTTGATCCTGTGGTCGGTGACGCGGTTCTGCGGATAGTTGTAGGTGCGGACCTTCTCGGAGCGGTCGCCGGTGCCGATCTTGGACTTGCGCTCCTCGCCCTCGCGTTCGAGCTTCTCCTGCATCGCGAGGTCGTAGAGGCGCGACCGCAGGATGCGGTAGGCGGACGCCTTGTTCTCGTGCTGGGACTTGCCGTCCTGGCACTGGACGATCAGACCGGTGGGCATGTAGGTGAGGCGCACCGCCGACTTGGTCGTGTTGACCGACTGGCCGCCGGGACCCGACGAACAGAAGGTGTCGACGCGGACGTCGGCCGGGTCGATCTCGAAGTCGAGTTCCTCGGCCTCGGGGAGGGCGAGAACGGTCGCGGTCGAGGTGTGGATCCGGCCCGCCGCCTCGGTGGCGGGGACGCGCTGGACGCGGTGGACGCCGGACTCGTACTTGAGGAGCGAGTAGACCGAATCGCCCGAAACCATGAACTCGATCTGCGAGTAGCCGCCGGCCTCGGAGGCCTCGGCGTTCAGGACCTCGACCTTCCAGCCCTTGCCCTCGGCGTACTTGACGTACATCCGGAAGAGGTCGCCCGCGAAGATGTTGGCCTCGTCGCCGCCGGCGGCGCCGCGGATCTCGACGATCACGTTCTTCTCGTCGGCGGGATCCTTCGGAATCAACAGCGTCTTCAGCTTCTCCTCGTACGCGGCGGCCATGGGAACGGCGCTCTCGAGCTCGGCCTCGGCCATCGCCCGGATCTCCGGATCGTCCTCGCGGACCATCCCCCGGAGGTCTTCGATCTCGGCGGCGAGGGTGCGGTAGCTCCGGTAGACGACGACGATCTTCTCGAGCGCGCGCTGTTCCTTCGCGAGCGCCGTCAGCTGGCGGATGTCGGTCGAGACCGCCGGGTCGAGCAAAAGCTCGCCGATGGCGAGATAGCGTCGTTCGATCTGTTCGAGTCGTTCCTGGATCATGGGGATCCCTCCAATGCGGGGTGGTCTTTCAAAGAAAAAACAGTCGGGACCTTAGTCCAGTTTCGACTGTTCTCTCGCGTAGGCTTCGGCGGACGTCTGGGACATGTTGCTGAAGGTGGACATGTTGCGGTTGAACAGGAGCTGGAAATCGCCGATCGTACCGGAACGGTTCTTGGCGATCGAGATGTCGACGACGTTCTTCTTCGTCGACTCTTCCTTCATATAATAGTCGTCGCGGTAGAGGAACATGACGATGTCGGCGTCCTGTTCGATCGATCCCGATTCGCGGAGGTCGGCCATGACCGGATGCTTGTCGGGACGGTTCTCGACGTTGCGGGACAGCTGCGACAGGGCGATCACGGGAACCTTCAGTTCGCGGGCGACTTCCTTCAGGACGCGGCTGATCTCGGAGACTTCCTGGACGCGGTTGCCCTGGTTGGCCTGGGAACCGGAAAGCAGCTGGAGGTAGTCGACGACGACGAGCTCGAGCTTGTCCTCGGCGGCGAGCTTGCGGCACTTCGAGCGCAGGTCGGTGACCTTGACGGTGCCCGAGTCGTCGAAGAAGAGGTTGAGGTCGGAGAGCGAGGTGACGGCGAACTGCAGCTTCTCCCACTCCTGGTTCGTCAGGTTGCCCTGGCGGAGCTTGAAGTTGTCGACCTGGGCCTGGCACGAAAGCAGACGCATGACGAGCTGGTCGACGCCCATTTCGAGCGAGAAGAAGGCGACGTTCGGATGGTTCTCCTGCTTCGCGACGTTGAGCGCGATGTTGAGCGCGAACGCCGTCTTGCCCATCGACGGGCGGGCGGCGATGATGAGCAGGTCGGACTTCTGGAGACCGAGGGTGTAGCGGTTCAGCTCGTGGTAGCGGGTGTCGAGGCCGGTGACCGTCGACTTCACCTGCGACTGCTCCGCGATCTTCCCCATCAGGATGCCGGCGACCTCGCCGACGTTCTTGAAGTCGGTGGTGCGCTTCTCCTTCGTGATGTTCACGATCCTGGTCTCGACGTCGTCGATGAACTCGGGGGCGTTCTCAACGGCGTAGGAGTCCTCGACGATGTTGCGGCAGGCGTCCTGGATCTTGCGCAGGACGGACTTGTCCTTGACGATGTTGATGTAGTTGATCAGGTTGGCCGTGGACGGCACGGCCTCGACGAGGCCGACGACGTATTCGACGCCGCCCGCCTTCGCGAGCAGGTTCTTGCTCTCGAGGCGGTCCTTGAGGGTCGTGTAGTCGATCGCCACGTGCTCCTGGAAGAGTTCCTTCATGGTCTGGAAGATGACGCGGTGGACCGGTGCGTAGAAATCCTCGTCGTTCAGCTTGTCGACGATGGCCTTGAGCGACGACTGCTCGAAAAAGACCGATCCGAGCACCGCCTGTTCGGCTTCGATGTTCTGGGGTATCTTCTGCTCCATGGTGTCCCTCCTTCCGGCGGCGATCCGCTATTTCTCTTCGATGATCTGCAGGTTGATCTCGGCGGTGACGTCCTTGTGGAGCCGGACCGGGACCTTGTAGACGCCGAGGGCGTGAATGTTGTCCTCGAGCATGATCTTGCGCTTGTCGAGGTCGAGGTTGTAGAGGCGCTTGTATTCCTCGGCGATCTGCTTGGTGTTGACGGCGCCGAACAGCTTCCCGGATTCGCCGGCCTTGACGTAGAGCTTGATCGGCTTGTCCTCGAGTTCGGCCTTGAGTCGCTTCGCGTTCTCGAGTTCCGCCTCGGCCTCGCGCTCGGTGCGGTCGCGCTCGTCTTCGAGCGACTTCAGGTTCGCGGTCGAGGCCTCGATCGCCTGCTTCGAGGTGAGGAGGTAGTTTCCGTAGCCGTTGGCGACTTCGAGCACGTCGCCCTTCCTGCCCCTGCCCTTGACGTCCTTGACGAGAATGATCTTCATGTCCTGTTCCTCCTTGATGTTCGTTTTGAGCAGCGTTTCGAGTTTCGCGACGATGTCGGCGATGTTGCCGCCCTGGATCTGGGCCGCGGCGTTGTTGAGGTGTCCGCCGCCGCCGAACTGTTCCATCATGACCTGCACGTTGAACTTGTCGATCGAACGCGCGGAGATCCCGATCTGGTCGCCGCCGAGGTTGCCGACGGCGAACGAGGCGACGATGTTGTCGATCTCGAGCAGTTCGTCGGCCGTCTTCGCGAGCTGGACGCGGTCGGTCTTCGTTTCCGGCGAGAGCGCCGTGATCGCATAGCGGTTGGCGACGATCTGGGCCGCGTTCACGAGGTTCGACTTGGTCTTGATGTCGTCGAGCGACTCGCGCAGGATCAGCCGGGCCTTGAAGGGATCGGCGCCGGAGCGCTTGAGCATCGCCGCCGCCTCGAAGGTGCGGACGCCGGTGCGGTAGGTGAAGTTGTTGGTGTCGATCATCATCCCGGCGAGCATGACGGTGGCTTCGAAGGCGTCGAGGTCGATCTCGCGGCTGTACAAATCGAGCATCTCGGTGACGAGCTCGACCGACGACGAGGCGTACGGTTCGACGTAGTTGAGCGCGACTTCCGTGAGCAGGTTGTCGATCCGGCGGTGATGGTCGATGACGATGATGTTCTTGGTCTTCTCGAAGAGCTTCGGCTCGAGCGTCTGGACGGGACTGTGGTGGTCGACGACGATCAGGAGGCTGTTCTGGTTGACCTCCTCGAGCGCGTCGCGGACGTCGATGATCGAGTCGAGCAGCTTGACGTACTCGCGGTTGAGCATGTTGATGACCTTGGCGCAGGTCTGGTCGATGGCGTCGAAGTCGAGCACGATGCGGGCGTACTTGTTCTGCGCGAGGGCCATCCGGAGCATTCCGATCGAGGCGCCGAAGGCGTCGATGTCGGTCGACTTGTGGGGGATGATGTAGGTCCGCTCGTTCTTGTCGATGAGTTCGGCGATCGCCCGCGAGTTGATCTTCGCGGTGATCTTGGTACGCTTCTCGACGGTGTTGGACCTGCCGCCGAAGAACTTGACCGGCTGGTTCTGGATGTTGACGACGACCTGGTCGCCGCCGCGGCCGAGCGCGAGCTTGAGCGCTTCCTCGGCGAGTTCGCCGAGCTGGTTGCGGGGCAGGTCGGAACAGGCGACGCCGACCGACATCGTCACGCGCACCTCGTTCTGGTTCGAGAGGTCGCTGACGGCGTCGAGGATCGAGAACTCGTCCTTGATCATCGCCTCGAGCTGCCTGCGGTTGACGAACAGGATCGACTTCTCGGGGCGGAGGTTGAGGAAGTACGCGTCGTACTTGCGGCACCAGTTGTCGATCGCGCCGAGATACTTGCCCTGCAGGTTGGTCTTGACCTGGAGGTCGAGATGGGCGGTGGCCTCGTCGAGGTTGTCGAGGTTGATGATGCCGACCGCATCGGTATTGTCGCGGAGACGCTGCCTGATCTCCTCGCGTTCGGTCACCTCGAACATGTAGAGGCAGAAGTTCTTCGGATAGTGGACGAACTCGAAGCGCTTGCCGTAGACGTCGAGGAGGAACTTGCCCTCGCGCTTCTGCACCATCGCGTTCAGGCCTTCGTGGACGAAGGCGAGCTTGCGTTCCACGAGGATGTTCGAGAAGTATTCCTTGGCGGCGGCGTTCGCCCAGACGATCGTCTGGGTCTCGTCGTAGAGGATCATCCCGACGGGAAGATAGGAAAGGGCGATGTCCTCGCTGTTGCGGAGACGCTTGGAAAGCAGGTTGGCTTCGCGGATCTTGAGTTCGAGGTTCTTGATCGCGCCGAAGTGGTGACGGCGCTTGGCGCGCGCGGCGATGATGGAAACGACGACAGCCAGGTTGAGGCCGCCGAAAAGGACGAGATAGATCGGGTCGCCGAGGGTGGACAGATAGGAATAACCGGCTGCGAAGCCGGCCAGAAGCAGGAACCAGAGGACGAGGGAAACGATGACGGGATGCTTCCTCAAGAGCCCATCCCCCCTTTCCGGATGAATCATGAAAATTATATCATATTCCGCCCGAAAAGCAAAATCAGTCCCCCGCGGGCGAAAAAAAAGACTCTGTGACAGAGTCTTTCGGCGGCTTTCGGGCTATTCCTTGACGTATGGCAGAAGCGCCATGTAGCGGGCGCGCTTGATCGCCGCCGCCAGGTGCTTTTGGTAGTACGCCTTCGTGCCGGTCACGCGACGCGGCAGGATCTTGCCGCGCTCGGAGATGAACTTCGTGAGCAGCTGGTAGTCCTTGAAGTCGATGTAGGTGACTTTGTTGTCCGTGAAGTAGCATCTTTTCTTGCTCTTCTTGCGGTATCCTCTGTTGCCTTGCGAAGACCCTTGCGGTCTGGTGCTGCCCTGAGCGGGATTGTACATCGGTGGATCCTCCTGGTTTTAGAATGGCAGGTCGTCTTCGATGTTGGGAAGAGCGACGTCCTTGTCGTTGTTGACGGGTTCCTTCGGTTCGCTCTGGCGCGATCCGTCGGTCTGGGATTTCGATTCGAGGAACACGACGGAATCGCAGATGATCTCGGTCACGTACCGGCGATTGTTCGTGTTGTCCATGTAGTCGCGGGTCTGGATGCGTCCGTCGACGGCCACCATGTGGCCCTTGCGGACGTACTTGCTGACGTTCTCGGCCTGCTTGCGCCACGCGATGCAGGGCAGGAAGTCGGCGTTGTTGTTGTCGTTCCCGCCGGCGTTGTTGCCGCTCGAGAACGGGCGGTTGACCGCCAAGGTGAAGGAAACGACGGGGACGTTGTTGCTGGTGGTGTAGCGGAGTTCAGGATCTCTGACCAGACGGCCGACGAGCACGACTCGGTTCAACATGTCCGCATCCCTCCCGGCTTATCTTTCTTCCCGGTTGACGATGATGTGTCTCAGGACGGTTTCCTTGAGCCCCATGACACGATCGAGTTCCTTGACGGCATCGGCTTCCATCTCGACATCGAGCACCACGTAATAGCCTTTCTTCTGATCGGCGATTTCGTAGGCAAGATCCCGCATGCCCCATTCGTTGACCGCGAGCTTCACGGTGCCGCGCGAAGTCATGATGGCGTTGAGTTCTTCGATCAGCGCTTTTCTGGCTTCGGCTTCGACGGACGGGTGGATGATGTACATCACATCGTACTTTCTCATTGTGGTTCCTCCTTATGGTCTATTGGCCGCGGCTCTCCCGCGACAAGGGGTGAGAAATTCTCACGCGAAGGTATTATATCATAACGTCATGATGTTGTAAACGAAAATAAACGCCGGAAGGGGCGTTTCGCGTCCTTCCGGCATGTTTCACGGCTGTTTCCTGAGCGCCTCGAGTCCGTGAAGCAGGATCCTGAGGACGGCTCTCTCGCGAATCTCGTCGCGGGTGCCCTCGAAGCGTTCGACGAAAGTCTCGGTCCGCCCCACGCGACTCACCCCGAACCAGACGGTACCGATCGGAGAAGCGTCCGTCCCGCCCGTCGGGCCGGCGTATCCGGTGATCGCGAGCGCAAGGTCGCAATGTGTCAGTTTTTCCAGATTTCTCGCCATTTCCCCGGCACACTCGCCGCTCACGGACCCATGGTTCGCGAGCGTCTCGGGAAGGACGCCGAGGACCCGCGCCTTGACTTCGTCGGAATAGGTCACGTACCCTTCGCCGAAGACGTCGGACGCTCCCGGCACGGCCGTGATCGCGCCGGCGACGAGCCCGCCGGTACAGGATTCCGCGGTCGCGACCCGCTGGTCGCGCGCGCGCAACAGACGGACCAGGCGTTCCGCCTTGAGACGGATCTCGTCCTTCATGGCGCCCACCTAGAGGTTGAAGCGGAAATGGACGACGTCACCGTCCGCGATCGGATAGTCCTTGCCCTCGAGACGGAACTTGCCCAGTTCCTTCGCCTTCGCCTCCGAACCGGCCGCGACCAGATCCTCGTAGGCGAAGATCTCGGCGCGGATGAAGCCCTTCTCGAAGTCGGTGTGGATGATGCCGGCGCATTCCGGCGCCTTCATCCCCTTGCGGTAGGTCCAGGCCCGGACTTCCTTCTCGCCGGCGGTGAAGAAGGTCTTGAGGTCGAGCATGTCGTAGCTCTTGCGGATCAGGTCGAGCAGTCCCGATTCCCTGACGCCGAGCTCCTCGAGGAACATCGCCCTTTCGTCCTCGGGCAATTGCGCAAGTTCGGCCTCGATCTTCGCGGAGATGACGCAGGTGACCGCGTTTTCCTTGGCGGCGAGCTCCTCGACGCGCTTCACGTAATGGTTTCCCGAATGGTCGGCGAGGTCGGTGTCGGCGACGTTGCAGACGTACATCATCGGCTTGGCGGTGAGGAAGCTGAAGTTCCTGATGACCTTCTTCTCGTCGTCGGAAAGCCTCAGGGCGCGGATCGGCTGTTCCGCAGCGAGCGCCGCGGCGCACTTTTTGAGCGCGTCGTATTCGGCGATGGCTTCCTTGTCGGTCTTCAGCTGGGCGCGCTTCTCGATCTTCGGAAGGCGCTTGTCGATCGCGTCGATGTCGGAGAAGATCAGTTCGATCCGGATCGTCTCGATGTCGCGCAGCGGATCGACCGATCCGTCCACGTGGGAGACGTTCGGATCGTCGAAGCAGCGGACGACCTGGCAGATGGCGTCGCAGCTGCGGATGTGCGAAAGGAACTGGTTGCCCAGTCCTTCGCCCTTCGAGGCGCCGCGGACGAGTCCGGCGACGTCGGTGAACTCGAACGTGGTGCGGATCGTCTTCTTCGGACTATACATCGCGACGAGCCGGTCGACGCGGGCGTCGGGCACCTCGACGACGCCGACGTTCGGGTCGATCGTCGCGAACGGATAATTGGCGACGAAGGCGTTCGCTTTCGTCAGCGCGTTGAACAGTGTCGACTTCCCGACGTTGGGAAGGCCGACGATGCCTGCAGTCAGTCCCATCGTTTCAACTCCCTTGTGGCTACCCATCTATTGTACTATAGGGGAGTCTTTTTCACAAGCGCGGAGGACGCTCCGGTCAGATCCTTTTCGCCATCACGCAGCGTTCGTAACCCCCGTAGTAGGCTCCCCGGCCGACCTCCGCGAACCCCATGGCCAGAAAGTTGTCGAGGCTGTGGCGGTTTTCCGGCGAGACGGTCGCAAGCAGGAGGGGAATCCCCCGCTCCCGGGCGAGGGCGACGAACCGGCCGAGGAGATGACGCTGCAGACCGAAGCCGCGCCATGAAGGGGCGACGAAGACGGTGTCGATCATCCAGACGTCCGCCGGATCCCCGAGGTGTCCGAGGACGTCGCGATGGAGCGTGGCGACGGTCCCGCGATCCGTGACCGCCATCCCGAACGCGGCGGGACTCCCGTCCCCGGCCTCGATCCAAAGACCGATGCCGTCCTCCCCGAGGATCCCCAGTTCCGCTTCCTTCGTCCGCACGAAGACGCGTTCCGGCATGTCGCCCGCAGCCTGATCCTGGAGCGCGAGGATCGCCGGGACGTCCGCGGGCATGGCGCGGCGCAGACGGAAGGATGCGGTCCTCCCGGCGCGGTCCGCGACCGTAAACTCACTTGCCGGTGAGCTTGACATAATGTTCTGACATGATCGGCAGCGTATGCTTCTGCAGCACGACCAGTTTCGGGGCTCCCGGTTCCTTCAGGATCACGTCGATGTTGGCGGGAAGACGATACCAGAACTTCCACCATGTGCGTCCCGATCGGCCGCTCTTTTCATATGCGTGCTTCAGCCAGAGGCGATAGAGCTTGAAGATGTTGACGTAGGAATAGTCGTACTTTTCCAGTTCGATCTTCTGGATGATCGGATTGTTCACCATGATGAAGAACCGGTATGCGAACAGATCGTGGATCCGATCGATCCCGATGATGTTGCGGCTGATGAGGTTGTAGAGCGTCTCGAAGAACGTCAGGTAGACGACGAAGTCGGCGCAGACGGTCTTGTCGAAGATGTTGGAATTCTCGGCCGGATGGCGGAAATAGGCTTCCAATTTCTCGTAGAGGCCCAGAATCCGATCGGTCTGGTTGAAATCGGTGTTCAGCCGCGTGATGAATTCGGCTTCCGCCATGCGCTTCGATCGACGGAATTCGAGGTAGATGCCGACCAGTCCGCCGAGTGCCGCGAACGTGGCGACCGTCTGTTCCAGATGCGTGTTCTCGTAGACGTACAGTATCCAGACGACCACGATGATGATGAACAGGGGAATGATGACCATCATGCGAATCCTGCTTTTCATACACGACCTCCGTTGATTGTTCTGTTTTCATTATATGCGCGCTTCGCCAAAACGCAACCCGTTTTCGAAAATCGGCCCCATCGACGAGTTCGTTTCGTGCTTCCGGTCTATCCGTTTCGTCCCCCGGGCGATCCGAGCATCGAACGCCCTCAAAAAAAGCTCCCGATTTAATCGGGAGCCATGATCGATCAGACGTGCGATGCAGGCGTCGACGCGCGGACGACGAGTTCGACCGGAACCCGGTCGACCGAGGTGCCCTTGCCGTTGCCCCGGACGATGTAGTCGATCAGCATCGCCGCCGACCGTTCGCCGATCGCCCGGCGGTCCTGCCGGATCGTCGTGAGCGGCGGCGTGAACAGCCGGGAGAACGAGATGTCGTCGTATCCGACGACGGCGACGTCCTCGGGAACGCGGTAGCCGCGTCGCTGGAGCGCGTGAATCAGGCCGTAGGCGATGTCGTCGGACTGGGCGAGGATCGCCCGCGGCATGTCCCCGATCGTCGCGAACCACTCTTCCGACGCCGCGACCGCCGAGGTGTATCCGAATCCGTGCGACTCGCAGATCCATTCCGGCCGGAGCGGCAGGCCGTGTTCGGCCAGGAGCGCCTTGTAGTTGTCGAAGCGCTCCGCGAACGCCCTCGACGTCTGCGGACCGACGAGCGTGCCGATCCGGTCGATGCCGAGCGAACGCAGATGCTCGAACGCGAGCCGCATCCCCTGCGCGTCGTCGCTGATGACCGAGTGCATCCCCGGGATGATGATGTCCGAGGAGACGCACGGCAGGTCGCTTGCGACGAGTTCGAGGATGTAGGCGTTGTTGATGTTGCCGGAGACGATGAAGACGCCGTTGACCTTCTTGTTCCGGCACCAGTCGAGATAGCTCATCTCGTGGGTGCCGATCTTGCTGGTGATGAAGACGATCTCGTAGCCTTCGCGTTCGACGTAGGTCTTGAAGTGCTGGATGATGCTGCCGAAGAAGGGATGTTCGAGACCGACGAGGGAGATGTCGGAGAAGATCACGCCGATCGTGTAGCTGAACTTCGACTTGAGGATGCGCGCGCTCGATTCGGCGACGTATCCGACTTCCTTCACGTAGCGCAGGACGCGATCGCGCGTCTCTTCGCCGATCGAGCCGTTGTTGTTCAGGATCTTCGAGATCGTTCCGGGCGACAGGTTCATCGCCTTCGCCACATCATAGATCGTGATTTTCATGGTCCGTTCCCTCGCATCCGATATCGTATGAATCGATCCGCATTGACAGATTCCGCGCGGTTGGGAAAGCGGGATTTCGTCCCGCTTTCCCGGGCGGTGGACGCCGATCAGACCGGCTCGGTGACGGTGACGGTGCGTTCCTCGACGGTGACGTTGCCGTAATGGTCCGTCAGCGTGTAGACGAGGACGTAGGAACCGACCGTCGCGGTGTTGACGGTGTAGGTCTTCGTCTCGGCGTTGTAGGTGATGAAGCCTTCGGTGGTGCTGGTGATCGCAAGCGCCGGGGTTCTCGCGGCGTCGCCGTACTTGATGCCGGCGAGCGGGTCGAACGTGGCGTTCTGCACGACGGATGCGTCGGGAGCGTAGATCCGCGGGCCGGTCGCATCGACGCGGTAGCCGACGAGCTCGACCGAGACGTCGTCGAAGTAGACCGTGGTCAGGGCGCTGCGGGCCGGCTGGGTGGAATCGATCAGACCCGTGAAGAAGCCGATCTTGACGTCGTTCAGACTGCCGAGGTAGTTGTAGAGCAGGACCTCGTAGGTGGCCCACTCGGTCGAGAGCGAGACGATGTTGAACTGGATGACGGTGAAGTTGTTCGTCTCCTCGAAGCTGACGCGGATGTCCCTGGCCTCGTCCGCCTTGGCGCGGAAGGTGAGCAGGTAGAGTCCGTTCGCTTCGGCGACGAAGCCGTTGCGCTGGAAGAACTGGATGCCGTGCGGGACGGTGCCGACGTTCGTGACGGTGAACTTGTAGTAGCCGTCCTCGAAGGCCTGGTTCGCGAAGGCGCCGGTGCCGCTGATCTTGAGCGTCCAGCCGAGGTTGGTATCCTGGTTGGTGATCGGCGCTTCGAGCGCGAAGTCGCCGTCGATGAATTCGATCCGGTTGTCGGCCATGTCCTCGGCCGCGACGACGTTCACGGTCCGGGTCACGGTCGCCGTGTTCCGCGAGGAGTCGGCGAGCGTGTAGACGACGTGGTAGGTGCCGGGCGTCATGGGATCGACGTCGTTCGAGACGACGACGATGTCGGAGGCCTTGAGCGATTTGTCGTAATGGTCGTAGACGCGCAGACCGAAGAGCGGGTCGAACGCGGTCCCTTGAAGCAGGTTCATCTCGCCCGTTCCCCAGATCTGGGGGGCGGTCGTGTCGGCGCCCTTGGCGAAGATCCGGGTGATCGCGATGTCGTCGAGGTAGACCGTCGTCGGCACCGATTCGCCGTTGATGTCGCCGACGAAGAACGCGAACTTCCCGTTCGTGATCGTCGCGGCCGTCATCGCGAACTCGTAGGTGTAGGTGACCCAGTCGGTCGTGAGGTCGAAGTAGGTCGTGAAGCCGGAGGCGACGGGTTCGAGCTGCATCTGGATCGGACGCGGTGCATCGGCCTTCGCGCGGAACGTGATGCGGTAGATCTCGCCCTGGGTGACGGTGCGGTTCTGCATGTAGAACTGGACGCCGTAGAACAGGTTCCAGTCGTCGTAGACGTCGAGTTTCGCGACGCCTTCCGTGATCGAGACGAGGAACGAGCCGTTGCCGTGCCAGCCCCAACCGGTCGTGGCCGGCTGGGCCATCGGCGTCAACTGGTCGACGGCGAAGTCGCCGTTGAGGATTCCGAAGGTTCCGGTTTCGGATCCGTCGGTGACGACCAGGGTGCGCTCCTGGACGAGTTCGTTCCCGAAACTGTCGACGAGCGTGTAGACGAGCACGTAGGTACCGGCGGTCGCGGTGTTCACGGCGTAGACCTTGGTCTCGGCGTTGTAGGTGACGAGGCCTTCGGTGGCGCTTGAAACGGCGATCGACACGTTCTTCTGCAGATCGCCGTACTTGATCCCGGTCAGCGGGTTGAAGACGGCGTCCTTGGCGACGATGGCGGTCGGCGCGGAGAGCCGCGGCGCCGCTTCGTCGATGATGTACCCGACGAGGTCGACGGCGACGTCGTCGAAGTAGAAGGCGGTGACGACGCTTTCGGGATCGACGAGGCCGAGGAAGAAGCCGACCTTGACGTCCTTTTCGCCGCCGAGGTAGTTGTAGAGGTAGACCTCGTAGTCGGCCCATTCGGTGCCGACGGCGACGATGTTGTACTGCAGGACGGTGAAGGCCATGGTTTCTTCGAAGCTGACGCGGATGTTACGGGCGGCGTCGGCTTTGGCGCGGAAGGTGAGACGGTAGATCCCGCCCGCTTCCGCGGTGAAGCCGTTGCGCTGGAAGAACTGCACGCCGTGCGGCACGGTGCCGAGCGCGGTGACGTTGATCTTGACGTGTCCGTCCTCGAAGATGGCCGGATCGAAGGCGCCGGAGCCGCTGATCTTGAGGGTCCAGCCGACGTTCGAATCCTGGTTCGTGATCGGCGAGGAGAGCGCGAAGTCGCCGTCGATGAACTGGATGCGGTTGTCGACCGCGTCCTCGGGGGCGATGACGCGGACGAGGCGGTTCACGGTCACCTTGTTGCCGGAGGCGTCGGTCAGTTCGTAGACGACCTCGTAGTCGCCCGCCGTGGCGGTGTCGACGTTGTTGGAGACCACGACCACGTTCTCGGGGAGAAGCGTCTTGTCCCGGTGGTCGTAGACGCGCAGACCGAACATCGGGTCGAAGTCGGCGCCGAGGACGATCGCGGTGGATTCCGTTCCCCAGATCTGGGGAGCCGTCTCGTCGTCGCCGAGACGCTGGATGCGTTCGACCTTGACGTCGTCGAGCCAGACGGTCGTCGCGGCCGACAGGCCGTGGACGTTGCCGACGAAGAACGCGAACTTGCCGTTCGTGATCGTCGCCGCCGTCATCTCGAACTCATAGGTGTAGAGCGTCCATTCGGTCGTCAGGTCGAAATAGGAGACGAACGCGGACGCCGTCGGTTCGATCGAGAGCTGGATCGGACGCGGTGCGTCGGCCTTCGCGAGGAAGCTGATGCGATAGACCTGGCCCTGCGTCAGGATGCGGTTCTGCTGGTAGAACTGGACTCCGTAGTAGAGGTTCCACGTGTCGTAGACGTCGATCTTCGCGACGCCGCCGCTGATCGTGATGTCGAACTGGCCGCTGCCGTGCCAGCCCCATCCCGCCGTCGCCGGCTGCGGATACGGAACGAGCTGATCCTTCGTGAAATCGCCGTTGGCGAGAACCAGGGACGATTCGCCGACGCCGATCGCGACGGTGACCTTGCGGACGATGCTGGTTTCGTTGCCAGAGGCGTCTGTGACGGTATAGGTGATCAGATATTCGCCCTCGACGTTCGGATCGAACAGGTCGAGCCCGGTGAGGACGATGTCGGACACGGTCAGACTCGCGTCGCGGGCGTCGGTGACGGTGACGCCGAGGAGCGGGTCGAACACGTCGCCGATGACGACCAGCGTGTCCTCGACGCCGGTCAGGACCGGCGCTTCGGTGTCGGGGCTGGTGGTGACCGGAGTGACCGCGACGTCGTCGAGGTAGACGGTCGTGACGGCGCTGCCGAGGCCTTCGAAGTAGCCCGCGAAGAACGCGAACTTGCCGGCGGTGATCGTCGCGCCCGCATGGTAGTACGTGAAGGTGAACGTCTGCCACTCGGTGGTGATCGAGTAGTCGTTGTCGAACATTCGGGTTCCGCCGACGCCGTTCTCGAGGACGAGGCTGACGTTGCGGGCTGCGTCGGCGCGCATCCGGAAGGTGATCTCGTAGGTGCGGCCGTGCTCGATGACGCGGTTCAGGAGATAGAACTGCACGCCGTACTCGACGCTGCCGACGTTGATGATGTTGATGACGGCGGTGCCGCCGGTGACCTTGCCGGTCATCTGGCCGGTGTTGGCGTGCCATCCCCAGTTGTCGGAGATGCGGTTGTCGGCCAGTTCGGCCGCATCGACGGAGAAGTCGCCGTTCGGAATGATCCAGGTCGATGCCGGCGGAACGTCGGAGACCGTGACCTGACGGTTGACCATCGCGGTGTTGCCGCCGGCGTCGGTCACGCTGTAGGTCAGGTTGTAGACGCCGAGGGTGTCGGGATCGACGGTGCCGGTGATGACGATGTCGTCGAGGGTCAGGGTGCTGTCGAGGTCGTCCGTCACGGTGACGCCGTAGAGCGGATCGAACACGTTGCCGAGTTCGACGACGTATGCATCGACGCCGGTGAGCACCGGGGCGGTGATGTCGTCGGGCGCTTCGGTCAGTTCGGTGATGACGACGTCGTCCATGTAGACCGTCGTCGGGACGCTGGTGGTCCCGATCCGTCCGAGGAAGAAGCCGAGCTTGCCGGTCGACGTCGTCGGCCCGGTGACGACGATGTACATCGAATAGGTCACCCAATCGGTGGTGAGGTCGATCGTCGTCTGGAAATACTTGAGGTAGCCGTTGCCCGGATCCTCGAGCATGATGATCATCGGCCGCGGATCGTCCGCCTTCGCGAGGAACGTCAGCTGATAGATCTTGCCGTTCTCGACGGTTCTGCCCGTCTGCGAGAACTGGTTGGAGTAGGTGAGGTTGCCGATCGCGGTGACGACATAGTTGAGCACGCCGTCGACGATCGTGGCGGAACTCGCTCCGCCGTCGCCCGCCCAGTGTCCCCACGGCAGTTCGAGAACTTCGGAGAAGTCGCCGTTCACGATGTTGAAGCCGGACAGTTCGACCGCCTTCACGCGTAGGGTGATCGACGTCGTCGCCTCGTTGCCGGCGGCATCGGACACCGTATAGGTGATCGTGTAGTATCCCACGACGTTCACGTCGTAGGTTCCCGTCACGTCGATTTCCGACGTGATGATGCCGTCGACGTCGTCGATCGCGGAGACGCCTTCCATCGGATCCCAGACGTCACCTTGGAAGATGACCTGGTCGTTCGCGCCGAGGATCAGCGGATCGACGATGTCCTCGGTGGTCGTGGTCGGGACGGTCGTCGTCGTCGGCTGCGTCGTCGTGGACGTGGTCGTCGCCGCCGTCGTGGCGGTCGTGGACACCGTCGTCGCGGTCGTGATCGTCTCGCAGGAGACGAACAGGATCGCAAGCAACAGACTGAACATGGTCACAATCGTTTTCTTCATTTTTTCCTCCCGTTACCTCTGTACTTTATTCTCTTGTTTCCTTGCATCCTTTGGATGATTGTTCCTTCCGGCGGGCGAAGATCGCCGCCGGCGGCAGGACCGCGACCGCGAGCGCGCCGACCCACGGGGAAGGCGCCGTCGCGGAAAGCCGGCTGTCGACGACGTCGATGACGACCAGATCGTCGAAGATGCGGTACGGCGTCCCGTCGGCGAAGGTCGATTCGAACCAGACGGCGACGAGTGCGGAGCCGACATGCGAGAAGCCGGTCACGACCGCGTTGTTCGCGATCGCGATGCCGGTGCCGCCGTCATCGATCAGCAGGAAGCGCGGCACGTAGTTGTAGCTGAGTCCGCCCGGGGTCCCGATGACGCCGCGAAGCTGGAGCTGCGCGACCGGGTTCGCGAGGTCGACGGTGAACCGGCTGTCGTTCATTTCCATCCGGAGCCAGTCGTTCGTCAGCCGCCAGGTATAGTCGGTGGTGATCCCGCCGACGCCCATGGAGTAGTACTCGTACTGCACTTCGGCGTCGTTCACGGTCCACGGCCAGGTGGTGATCCCGCGGTAATGGAGCTGTTCGATCAGCGCTTCGGTCAATCCGCTGTAGCTCGGATTGAAGGTCGTCTTGATCGGAACGACGGAATTCATGATGACCAGCAGGCTGCCTTCGAGGTTGCTCGCATTCGCGAATCCCGAGTTCAGATAGCCGACGGAGATGTTCGGCAGGTTCGTCCGCATGTTCTCGACCTGAGCCGTGCTGAACGCGATCACGGTGACCTGGTCGCTGACGCCATAGGTGTCAATCAGCGTCGCGAGGACCGGGACGATCTCCAGCTTGGTGCTCTTGATCTCGATGAAGATCTGGACGTCGAGGTCGCCGAACGTCTCGAAGTACTCGTCGAGCGTCGGAATCTTCAGGTTCGGGAAGTTGCCGGTGGTGTCGAGGATGGTCAGCGCCTTCAATTGCTCGAGCGTCGATTCCTCGACGGTCAGGGTTCCGTTGGTCGTCCGGGCCGTGGTCCCGTCGTGCATGACGACGAGCCGGTTGTCGGTCGTGAGATAGATGTCGAGCTCGATCACGTCGGCGCCGGCCTCGTAGGCGAGCATCGATCCTTCGACGGTGTTCTCCGGGGCGCGCGTCGACATCCCGCGGTGGCCGATGACGAGCGGCGTGCGGATCAGCGAGTTCTCGGGGAACGTGCCGTAGAACCCGTAGAGCGACTCCACGTCCTCGACGATGACGCCGTTCACGCCGGAAAGGACGCTCCGGGCGACGCTTTCCTCATCGGCGCCGTAGGTGTTCGCGTAGACCGAGACGAGACGGCGCTGGAGATAGTCGGCGTTGTCGCGGGAGACGTATTCCTCGGGCAGGAGGGCGCCGATCGCGCCGACGGTGTTGACTTCGTCGCGGATCGCGAGCAGGGCCGCGTCGTCGAGTGTGGGAACGGCGGAATCGTAGTCGATCTCGAGGATGCAGCGGAGCATCGAGTAGGCGGTCCGGGCGTCGGTGATCGCGGTCGTGTTGCGCGAGATCATGAAGACGTCGCGGATCCCGTAGTCCTTCAGAAGGCCCGCGAGCGAGACGGCGACGTCGCGATTGCGGACATAGAACGCCGGGATGACCCGGCCGTCGATCGCCAGCAGCGCTTCCAGGATCGACATGATCCTGAGGCCGCCGGGGGTAACGACGTTCATCATGTTGTCGATCGTCAGGATGAGAGCCTGCGGGCGGACTTCCTCGGTGGCGATCGACAGGATGTCCTGCGCGGAGGCGGCGAACTTCATCGCCGTCGGCGGGAGCTGGATGCCGGTTTCGGGTTCATAGAGTTCGGCGATCGTCGTGAACTCGACCGACGAGGTGTCGACGTAGTCCTCGGGGATCGTCACGATCACGTTGTCGTAGACCGCGACCGCGCCGCTCGCCTGCATGCCGATGTTGCCGTTCTTGAATTCGCTGGCGTTCTCGTAAGTGAGCTGCAAGGCGCCGTCGATGTACTCGTTCACCACGTCGCCGTTCAGTTCGATGCGGAGGCGGTACGTCTCGGCGGCATCGATCATCTCGGTGAAGGCGACCGTCTTCGGCACGTTCCAGCCGTTGTTGATCCACTTGGCGAACTCGACGCCGTTGGTCGCGGTCGCGTTCTGGCGCACGCACATCTGGAAGTATCCCTCGGCGCCGTAGCGGTACATCACCGACGCCCAGCGCGTCGGTTCCTTGGCGGAAAGGATCGAGAAGTCGGTCTCGATCACGTAGTTCTTGAACATCTTCAAGTAGTCGGGAAGCAGCACCCGGGTGGGCGTCGTCGTGACGCCGTCGAGGCGCAGCTTGCCGCCGCTGATCGCGGCGGTTCCCGTCTGGATGACATACCCTTCGGGAAGCGCGCCGTCGGGAAGGTCGCCGTAGGAGTCCTGGAAGACGACGTAGGCGTCCTCTTCGGCCAGCTTGGTGAAGAGCATGATCGAGACGGTGGTGTCGCCGACGGTGAAGGAGAGATCGAACATGCCCTTCTCCGTGGCCGTGAGCGTGCCGCCCGCGACCGTAACCGAATCCGGCAGGTCCGAAAACGCGCCTTCATCGAGCCCCACTTCGCCGAACGTCCCCTTGTAGAGGTACCCCGACAGGTCGACGGCGACCCCGGTGTCGGTCATGATGTAGTTCTTGCCGTCCTTGAGCGTGATCCGGTCGTCGACGACGGGAACGGTCGTGACTTCCGTCGTCGTGTCGGAGCCGGTCGTCGGCAGCGTCGTCGTGGCGCCGGTCGTCGTGGAACCGGTGGTGGGAAGGCCGGTCGTCGTGAGAAGCGTCGTGAGAGTCGTCGTCCCGTCGCAGGCCAGAAACGCAAGCGCGGTCAGGGCGATGGAGAGGAGCGCGATGATCTTTTTCATGAAATGAACCTCCGAGAGTCAATAGGAAATCGGTTTCTTAACATCATTATAAAAGAAAGCGCATGACGATGTCAAGCGCTTTCAAAATCTATTCGTTCGAACTTCATGAATTCATGTCGGAATTCCCCCGCGAAGCGGAGAGGGCGTCGCCTCAGATCCGATCGAGGACGCGGTGCAGGAATTCCTGCGTCCGCGGCTGCGTCGGATGACCGAAGATGACTTCGGGCGGTCCCTGTTCGATGATCTTCCCGCCATCCATGACGACGATCTCGTCGCCGAAGACGCGCGCGAAGTCCATCTCATGGGTGACGACGACCATCGTCATCCCCTCGGCGGCGAGATTCTTCATGACGGCGAGAACCTCGCCGACCATCTCCGGATCGAGCGCGCTCGTCGGTTCGTCGAAGAGCATCGCTTCCGGTTCCATGCAGAGCGATCGCGCGATCGCGATCCGCTGCTTCTGTCCGCCGGACAGCTGGGAAGGATAGTTGTCCGCCTTGCCGGACAGGCCGACCTTCGAAAGCATCGTCCGCGCCGCCGCTTCCGCATCCTCCTTCGACTTCTTCAGGACGTGGATCGGTCCGATCGTCAGGTTTTCGAGGACGGTCAGGTGCGGAAACAGGTTGAAGTGCTGGAAGACCATCCCGATGCGCCGCCGGTGGGCGCAGGGGTCGACGTCCTTCCCGCGCATGTCGACGCCGTCGAACAGGACGCTGCCGGCGGTGGGTTCCTCGATCAGGTTGATCATCCGGAGGAGCGTCGACTTCCCCGATCCGGAGGGGCCGATCACGACCGTGACGGTTCCTCCGGCGATCGCAAGGTCGACCCCGTCGACGGCGACGGTGCCGTCGGAAAAGCGTTTCGTGAGTCCCTTCAGGACGATGACGTCATCGCGCATCGGACCGCTTCAGCCTCCTTTCGAGGAGCCCCATCAGCTTCGCGGTGGGGAACGTGAGCAGAAAATAGAGGATCGCGGCGACGATGTACGATTCCTTGACCGCATAGGTCGAGGTCCGGACGATCGTCGCGGCGTACATCAGTTCGGCGATGCCGAGGTACATGAAGATCGACGTCTCCTTGATCAGGGTGACGAACTCGTTTCCGAGCGCCGGGACGATGTTCTTCACCGCCTGCGGCAGGATGATCTTCCGCATCGCCAGCCCCCGCGTCATCCCGAGGCTCGCGGCCGCTTCCGACTGGCCGCGGTCGACGGAGAGGATCCCGCCGCGGATGACTTCGGCGACGTAGGCGCTCGAGTTGACGAAGAGCGCGATCATGCCGGGGATGAAACTCGACATGTCGATGCCGAAGACGAGTGTCACCGGCATCCGGAAGAACGAGTAGATGATGAGCACCTGGACCAACAGCGGCGTCCCCCGGATCACCTCGACGTAGCTCGTCCCGAGGAAACGGAGGACGCGGTTCTTCGACAGACGCAGAAAGGCCGGGACCAGCGCGAGGACGGTCCCGAGCCCGACGGCGATGACGGCGAGCACCAGCGTCAGGAAGAGTCCTCCGAGGAGGATCCCGACGTAGCGCCCGTTCAGGAGAAACGAGAAATCCATGCTACTCCGCGGTCGATTCGTTCAGGGCGATCGCGTCGGCGACGATCGTGCTGATCGTGCCGTCGGAGAGCAAATCCGCGATCACGGCGTTGATCGCCGCGAGCAGTTCGGCGTCGCCCTTCTGGACGGCGACGGCGGATCCGCCGTCGGGATCGCCGATCGCGATCGAGGAGATCGCGAGTTCCGGGTTGTTGGCGACGTAGCCGTCGGCGACCGCCTTCTCCATGATCACGGCGTCGAGCTGGCCGTCGATCAGACGGATGACGAGGTCGGGGACCTGCTGGATGAACTGGCGCTGGGCGAGCGGGAAAGTCGCATCGGCGAGTTCCTGCTGGATCGCCCCGAGCTGGGCGCCGACCTTGACGGTCGCGACGTTCACCGCCTCGACCGAGGCATAGGCGGCGAGGTCGGCGTTGCGGACGAGGACGACCTGGATCGACTCGTAGTAGACCGGGGAGAAGTCGACGCGGAGCGCGCGTTCCTCGGTGGGGGTCATGCCGGCCATGACGAAGTCGACCTTGCCCGCCTCGAGGTCCTCGAGGAGGAAGTCGAAGCCCTTGTTCACGACCTTGAGGTTCTTCCCGAGGGCGGCGGCGATGTGTTTGGCGATCTCGATGTCGAGACCGACGATCGTCGTCTTGCCGTCGACCTCGAGGGGCCATTCGTAGGGCGGGTAGTCGGCGGAGGTGCCCATCACGACATATTCGTCGTAGGCTTCGTCGATGACGTAGGTGTAGACGTTGGATGCGGTGTCGGCGCAGGCGGCGAGCGCCGCGACCGCCAGGGTTGCGAGGATGATGCCGAGTGTCTTCTTGAACATGGTTGTTCCTTCCTTTCAGGGTAGGTTCTATCGTTACGGACGTCCGCGAAAACAAAAGTCCTTGGCGAACGGACGTTCGCCAAGGACGGTTTCCCGCGGTGCCACCTTGATTCCGGGCGTAAAAACGTCCGGCGCTCGATGCGGATAACGCCCGCCTGCGTCTGAAACGGATCTGGTTCGGATGCGAGAAAATAAAAAGTCCCCAGCAAAAAGCCAAGGACGATTTCTCGCGGTGCCACCTTGATTCCGGATTTCTCCGGCTCTCGAGCCGATAACGCCGGCATGCGTCCGAACCGGAAATCCGGTCCAAAAGCTCCAGGGCACGTTCAAGCCGTTCCGTTATCGGGCTTCCATCGTCCCCGACTCGCTAGGAATGAAACACGGCCTTACTACTCCCGTTCAACGCTTTGACACCATTATACCAAGTTTCACGGAGCGCGCAAGGAGAATCTTGATGAAAACGTTTTAGTCCGCGAGGGGCAGGCCGAAGAGACGCGAGGCGTTCGCGAAGGTCGCCTTCTCGACCACGGACGGATCGACACCGCGGATCGAGGCGATCATGGCGGCGACGTAGGGGACGTACTTCGATTCGTTCCGCGTTCCGCGGAAGGGGTCGGGCGCGAGATAGGGCGCGTCCGTCTCGATCAGAAGCCGGTCGAGCGGAACCACCGCGGCGACCTCCTTCGCGATCCGCGCGTTCTTGAAGGTGACCGGACCGGCGAGCGAAATCGACATGTTGAGGCGGAGGAAATCGGTCGTCGACGCCGCCGATCCGCCGTAGCAGTGCATGACCCCAGCCATCTCGGCGGGTTTGACGTTCGCGAGTACCGCCAGGGTCTCGGCGGTCGCCTCGCGCATGTGGACGGCGATCGGCTTGTGGTGCCGCGCCGCCATCCCGATCTGACGGACGAAGACTTCGGTCTGGATCTCAACCTTGGTCCTGTCCCAGTAACGGTCGAATCCGATCTCGCCGACGGCGACGACCTTCGGGTGGTCGAGGAGGCCTTCGATCGCGGTGAAATCGGCCTCGCCGACGAAATGGGCGTTTTCCGGATGGAGGCCGACCGCGGCGTAGACGCCCTCGAAGCGCTCGGCGAGTTCGACCGCGCGCCGGCTCGAGGCGGCGTCGTAGCCGACGCAGACCATGCGTACGACGCCCGCCGCACGGGCGGAAGAGACGACGTTCTCGATGTCGGTGTAGAGCAGGTCGTCGTTCAGATGCACGTGCGAATCGAAGTACATGGCGCCACCTCCTTCGCCTTCCATTATATCACGCGCCCGCGAAGGAAAACAAAAAAGGATGCTTACGCATCCTTCCGTGTATAGAATTCGTTACTTGACGATCGTGACGACCGAGCCGGCGCCGACCGTGTGGCCGCCTTCGCGGATCGAGAACTTCGTTCCCTGCTCGAGGGCGATCGGATGGATCAGTTCGACGTTCATGACGGTGTTGTCGCCCGGCATGACCATTTCGACGCCTTCCTGGAGGTTGATGACGCCGGTGACGTCGGTGGTCCGGAAGTAGAACTGCGGACGGTAGTTCGAGAAGAACGGGGTGTGGCGTCCGCCTTCGGACTGCGACAGGACGTAGACCTGCGCGGTGAAGTTGGTATGCGGGGTCACGGATTTCGGCTTCGCGATGACCTGGCCGCGCTGGACCTGATCGCGGTCGACGCCGCGGAGGAGGAGACCGACGTTGTCGCCGGCCTGCGCGTAGTCGAGCAGCTTGCGGAACATTTCGACGCCGGTGACGACGGAGGCTCTCGTGTCCTTGATGCCGATGATTTCGACGGCATCGCCGACCTTGATCATGCCGCGGTCGACTCTGCCGGTGGCGACGGTGCCGCGGCCGGTGATCGTGAAGACGTCTTCGACGGGCATGAGGAACGGCTTGTCGGTCTCGCGGACGGGCAGCGGGACGTAGGAGTCGACGGCGTTCATGAGCTCCATGATGCAGGGAACCCACTTCGGGTCGCCTTCGAGGGCTCTCAGGGCGGATCCGACGATGATCGGGGTCTCGTCGCCCGGGAACTTGTACTCGTTCAGGAGGTCGCGGACTTCCATTTCGACGAGTTCGATGAGTTCGGCGTCATCGACCATGTCGGCCTTGTTCAGGAAGACGACGAGCTTCGGAACGCCGACCTGACGGGCGAGCAGGATGTGCTCGCGGGTCTGCGGCATGCAGCCGTCGGCGGCGGAGACGACGAGGATCGCTCCATCCATCTGGGCGGCGCCCGTGATCATGTTCTTGACGTAGTCGGCGTGGCCGGGGCAGTCGACGTGCGCATAGTGGCGCGTCGCGGTCGAATATTCGATGTGGGCGGTGTTGATCGTGATGCCTCTGGCCTTCTCTTCCGGAGCGGAGTCGATCGAGTCGTACGAATGGAACTCGGACAGACCCTTCTCGGCGAGCACCTTGGTGATGGCGGCGGTCAGGGTGGTTTTGCCGTGGTCGACGTGGCCGATGGTGCCAATGTTGACGTGCGGTTTGCTGCGGTCAAATTTAGCTTTTGCCATTTTTGATATTCTCCTTTACAGATTTTTTATGTTTTCTTGGGGTTTTCAGTCGATATTATTGTATAACAATGCAATCGATAAAGCAAGTCTTAACTGCCAAGCGGCGGCTCAGCCGTTGCGCTTCTTGACGATTTCCTCGAAGATCGACTTCGGGCATTCCTCGTAGTGCGAGAACTGCATCACGAACGTGGCGCGGCCCTGGGAGTTCGACCGCATCGAAGTCGCGTAGCCGAACATGTTGGCGAGCGGAACCTTCGCGGTGATCTTCTGGGCGCCGGCGCGGGCCTCCTGGCCTTCGATCCGGCCGCGGCGGCTGACGAGATCGCCGATGACGTTGCCGAGGTATTCCTCGGGGCTGACGACGTCGACGGTCATGATCGGCTCGAGCAGGGTCGGACGGCACTTCTCCTTCGCGGCCTTGAGGGCCATCGAAGCGGCGATCTTGAACGCCATTTCGGAGGAGTCGACGTCATGGTAGGACCCGTCGAAGAGGGTCGCCTTGATGTCGAGCATCGGGTAGCCGGCGATGATGCCGGAGGCGAGCGCCTCCTGCAGACCCTTGTCGACGGCCGGGATGTACTCGCGGGGGACGACGCCGCCGACGACCTTGTCGACGAACTCGTAACCCTTGCCGGGGTTCGGTTCGAACCGGATCCAGCAGTGGCCGTACTGGCCGCGACCGCCGGACTGGCGGATGAAGCGGCCTTCGCACTCGGCTTCCTGCTTGATCGTCTCGCGGTACGAGACCTGCGGCTGGCCGACGGTCGCCTCGACCTTGAATTCGCGGCGCATGCGGTCGACGATGATCTCGAGGTGGAGTTCGCCCATGCCGGAGATGATCGTCTGGCCTGACTCCTTGTCGGTGTAGGTCTTGAAGGTAGGGTCTTCCTCGGCGAGTTTCTGGAGGGCGACGCCCATCTTGTCCATGTCGTTCTTCGTCTTCGGTTCGATCGCGACGGAGATGACCGGTTCGGGGAAGTTCATCGATTCCAGGACGACGAAGTGCTTTTCGGAGCAGAGCGTGTCGCCGGTGATCGTGTCCTTGAGGCCGACGGCGGCGGCGATGTCGCCGCAGTAGACCTGGTCGATCTCGGTACGGTTGTTGGCGTGCATCTGCAAGAGCCGGCCGACGCGTTCCTTCTTGTTCTTGGAGGTGTTGAGGACGTAGGAGCCCTTGTCGACCATGCCCGAGTAGACGCGGAAGAAGGTGAGGCGGCCGACGAACGGGTCGGTCATGACCTTGAACGCGAGGGCGACGAAGTCGGACTGGTCGTCGTGTTCGACGACGATCTCCGAGCCGTACTTGTCGAAGCCCTTGATCTGGGCGACCTCGACGGGGGAGGGCAGATAATCGATGACGCAGTCGAGCATCGGCTTGACGCCCTTGTTCTTGAAGGACGAACCGCAGATGACGGGGAAGAAGGTGACGGTGAGAACCGCCTTGCGGATCGCCTGCTTGAGGGTGTTGACGTCGATCTCGGCGCCGTCGAGGTAGAGGTTCATCAGATCGTCGTCGAAGTCGGCGACCTTCTCGATGAGTTCCGCCCGCTTCGCCCTCGCGATCTCGACGAGGTTCGCCGGGATCGGGACGATCTTGTAGTCCTCGTCCTGGCCGCCGTCGAAGAGCTTCGCGTGCATCTCGACGAGGTCGACGTGGCCGACGAAAGTGTCTTCCGCGCCGATCGGCCACTGGATCGCGGCCGCATTCGCGCCGAGGCGCTTGAGAAGCGAGTCGACGGAATAGGCGAAGTCGGCGCCGGTCTTGTCCATCTTGTTGACGTAGACGATGCGCGGGACGCCATACTCGTTGGCCTGCCGCCAGACGGTTTCGGTCTGCGGTTCGACGCCCGAGGAGGCATCGAGGACCGTTACGGCACCATCCAGAACGCGGAGCGAACGGGATACTTCAACGGTGAAGTCGACGTGGCCGGGCGTATCGATGAGGTTGACGCGGTGGTTCTTCCAGAAAGCGGTCGTCGCGGCGGCGGTAATCGTGATTCCCCGTTCTTGTTCCTGCTCCATCCAGTCCATCGTCGCCGCGCCATCGTGGACTTCTCCGATTTTATGGATTTTTCCAGTATGGTACAACACACGTTCGCTGGTCGTCGTCTTACCGGCGTCGATGTGGGCCATGATGCCGATATTACGCGTTTTGTCTAGAGTAAATTCACGTGCCATAACGTAATCCCTTCCAATTTAGAATCTGTAGTGGGCGAACGCTTTGTTCGCTTCGGCCATCTTGTGCATGTCTTCCTTCTTCTTGACGGAAGCGCCCTGGCCGTTCGATGCGTCGATGATTTCCTTTGCGAGACGCTCTTCCATGGTCTTTTCGTTGCGCGAACGCGAGTACTGGACCAGCCATCTGAGGCCGAGAGTGACGCGGCGGTCGCTCTTGACTTCGCCCGGGACCTGGTAGTTCTGTCCGCCGATGCGGCGGCTTCTGACTTCGAGGACGGGCATGATGTTGTTGAGGGCGTCGTTGAAGACTTCGACCGGTTCCTTCCCGGTCGTCTCCTTGATGCGGTTGAAGGCGTTGTAAAGGATGTTCTGGGCCAAGCCCTTCTTGCCTTCGAGCATGATGCTATTGATCAGACGGGTCACGAGCTTGGAATTGTAGATCGGGTCCGGCAGCACGTCTCTTTTGACGACTTTACCTTTGCGAGGCATATGAAATTCCTCCTTTCGATGTATGATGGAATTTTCGTATTGGTTGTTTCAGACGTTACTTCTTCTTGGCCGGAGCCGCTTTTTTCGGACGTTTCGCTCCATACTTGGAACGACCCTGGTTTCTGACCGCGGGAGCCGTGGTGTCGAGCGTGCCGCGGATGATGTGGTAACGGACGCCGGGGAGGTCCTTGACGCGACCGCCGCGGATCAGGACCACGCTGTGCTCCTGCAGCTTGTGGCCGACGCCGGGGATGTAGGCGTTGACTTCGCCGCCGTTGGAGAGACGGACACGGGCGTACTTGCGCAACGCCGAGTTCGGTTTCTTCGGGGTCATCGTGGCGACACGGACGCAGACGCCGCGCTTCTGGGGGCTGTGCAGGTCGCTGTAGCGCTTCGTCAGCGTGTTGAAGCCGACGTTGAGCTGCGGGGCCTTCGATTTGCGGACTTTGTCATGACGGCCATTCTTGATCAACTGATTGATTGTTGGCATGAAACATTTCCTCCTTTCGTGCCCACACACCCAGGTGGTGCGAGGGTCTCATTTTTATAAGGCTGCTTACGCAACCTCATTTTCCTATTTTTGCAGCAACAACATTATACACCACACGTCGAGGTGTGTCAATGATTATCGTGCGGGTCTTTCATTCTTGTTCGGAGGGGTTCGACGGGCGGCCGGCACGCCGC
>Ga0265297_10001908_pt1 | contig 45330 bp, 51 predicted proteins | sample Munlanlwell13791_FD_192502 | JGI IMG/M metagenome (GOLD analysis project Ga0265297, IMG submission 192502) | Leachate microbial communities from a municipal landfill in Southern Ontario, Canada - Leachate well 137-91 | ecosystem: Engineered > Solid waste > Landfill > Unclassified | place...
TGTGGTGAGCCGGTTCGAGGCGACGATGCAGTCCGCGCTGCTCACGAACCAGCCGTGGGCCGAGACGCGACAGGCGCTCATCGGCGACAGCGAGTGGCTCCAGCAAGCGCCGCTCAGTTGGGCCGAGCGCATCTTACGCACAGAGACGATGAGCTGTTACAACAAAGCGGGGCACGAGTCGATGCGGCAAGCCGAGGAGGAACTTGGTCCCATGCTGCGCATCCTGTGCGCCATCTTTGATGAGAGAACTTCGTGGGATTCTATCCAGGTGCACGGCATGGTTCGACGCATGGATGAGCCGTTCGTGGATGGGATGGGGCGTGTCTACATGGTGCCCCCGAATCGTCCCAATGATCGCGAGTGCGTGGTGCCTCACATGCAGGACTGGCCGCTGTCGCCCGAGCTACTTCCGCGCAGCGATGACGAGGTGCAAGCGGCGTGGGCGCGGCAGACGCGCAGCAAAAAGCACCCGGAGGGAAGGCCAGGGGGACCGCCACCGCGCCCGCTCATGTCCACCGTTCCAGGCTTCGGCGGTGTTGAGGAATAGGCTCGCGCGTTAACCCGGGTTAACGCGGGGCGACGCCCGCCGCCGCGGTGCTATGCTGCGTCCTATGGAACTCCACACCACGTTTTCGCGGCGCGTGGGCGCAGGCACGGACCCCGTACTCGGCACCGACGCAATCCCGACCGGTCTGCCTGCCATCGGCGTTGGCGCGGACCTTCTGCGCAACATCGTGCGCTGCATTCACCCGTTCGTATCCGACAACCCGGTGCAGCGCATCGCGCTGTTCTACCGCTACGTGGGAGCGGGCGCGGCCCCCGTCATCCCCATGCTTGCGTACTGCTACGTGCGCGAGACGAACAGCTGGTTCCAGGTCGGCCCCGTCGTGAACCTGAGCAACGGCGTGGTGGCGTTCATCGATTCCATCGCGGGCATCCTGCCGATGCAGGCGATGCCGACGCAGGCGAACATGCTGGCGGGCGGGAGCCCCGGCGACTCGTGCAGCTCGCTGGAGGTGGTGCTCATCCCGTCTGCGCCTGCCGGTGCTCCCGCGGGCACGTACACGTTCGGGGCCATCTTCGACTCAAGCCTCGCGGGCGGCGACGCCGACAACGACTTCGCGCTCATCCTGGCCGAGCTTGTGGAAGTTGCGGTCAACACGCAAAAGATACTGACTGGTCAGCACGCGGTTGCTGGTCCCTATGGCGTGGCAGACAACGACGCAGTGAAGACCGCTATCGCTACTGTCGTTGCTCCGGTGGTGTATACCGGGGGAGACTTGAACGGCGTTGCCATGACGGCGGGCGGCGTGCTGTCAGCGCCGCACAACGTGAGCGTGACCACGGCGGTCAGTGCGGCGGCGTACAACATCGGCGCGGGCAATCCCATCGTCATCACGGGGACCGACTACTACACGCGCTTGCCCATTGCCGAGACTCTGTTGCTGACCAACGTGAACGGTGGTGAGACGATCACCGGCACGTTGCTGTTCGACGCGGCGACCATCTCGATTGCCGTGGCTGCGCAAGCCAACCTACTCGGCACGTTCGAGTTCGGTGTTGGCGACTTGGCTCCGGGCATCCAGCGGGTCGAGGTGACGGACGGCGCGGGTGCAGTCATCAGCCCAGCGACCGAAACGACGCTACGAACGATCGCCTCTGCCTTCGGTCCCGCTGGTCCTACTGGTCCTACTGGCGCATGCATGCAGGGAGGCAGCGACGGCGGGGCGGGCATGACGGTCCCGAGCGTCTCACCGCTACACTCCGTGACGAAGAATCGCGACGGCTGGGACGTGTCCCCCGTAGCTCCCCCCGCTTCGGCGTGGGCGACGCTGCGGACCTTCGCGGGCACTACGGTGGACACCGTCAACTGGACGGTCATGGAGACCGTCACGGGCATCGTGGACCTCTCGGGCCTCGTGTACCCGACCGCGCTCACGGGACTCGCGTTGACCGTCAACGGGCAGACGAAGACCTTCGCCGCGGGGCAGCCGACCGACATGGCCGACGCGCTTGCGGAGTTGAACGCCGCGATCACCGACATCACATTCACTGCTCCCGGCCCGGGATTCGCGCTCGTGCTCGTGAAGAAGACCCCCGGCAACCTCGCAATCTCGGGCACCGCGGCTGCGGTGCTCGGCTTGACCGTAGCGACCACGGGGTCATGGGTGGCATTGCCGACCTACAACACCGCGAGGCCCAACGCCCCCGGTGTGGAGGTGTCGTTCCCGCAAGTCTTCTCCGTTGGCAACGCGCCTACCGAGGTGATCTTCCGCTTGTGGCGGCTCAATCCGCAGTACGGCGGGACCGCTGAGATCGCTCGTGAGATCCGCGTTTCCGCAGCCGACATTGCCGCGCTGCCCTCGCACAGGATCCCGTTCGATGGCAGTCATGCGTTTTTGAGCGTGGCATTCGTGGGCGGTACGGCTCCAACGATCACGGGCGTTGCGAAGATTCGCGTGGTGTACGATGGAGTGCTGTCCAATTCGGACGCAACCACCGCGCCCTCAACAACGGCCCTCATCGCCGCTACCGGCGGCGGCTCGCTGTACGTGGAGTCGGCGGCGCTGGAGAACATGCACCTCCTGAAGGCCGGTGCGGGCCAGCACAACAGCACGCACTGCTACAACAGCGGCGTTCCTCTGTGCTACCTCGTGATCGTCGATCAACTCGCCGCACCGACCTCGACCGTGACCGCGTGCCGCCCGATCTGCGAAGTGCCCGGCGGGGGCGCGGTGCTGTCGGTATCGAAGCGCACGTTCGCTCTCGGCGGGTGGCTGTGCTTGAGCACCAACAGGACAACGTACACGGACCCCGGCGCTGTCGGCTGGTTCGTCGTGCAGGGAGACTGAGCCATGCAAGGCATAACTGCGATTGGTGGCTTGCCCCAAACGATCTTGCAGAAGATCAACAAGACCCTCGCCGCGTCGGTGGCTGGCTCGCTCGTAGTCTCCGACGACGCTCCGGTGTTCGCTGGCGATACCGAGTCGGCACTTGCCTCGCTCGTCATCACTGGTGCGAGCATGAGCAACACGCTGAACGGCGTGCTGTACGCGGTCATCAGCGGCCACGGCGTCAATACGACGCTCACGCTATACAGCGACGCAGCCAAGACCGTATCCGTGGCAACGGGCGCACTTGTCGGCCATGCAGGCGGAGCGGTTGTGCTCGCAGAGGTGGCGCGATCTGGGATGAGCGCTACGTGGACAGCGCCCGCTGACCCTGCGGACAACGCCGCGATCGTCGTCACGCTTGGTACGGTGAACGGTATGAAACTCTCGCCCGCATACGCGGAAGGAGTGCGCGGAGTCGTGCTCGACGCGGGCGTTGCCGCGGCTGGCGCTATGCGCGTTGTAACCGCGGGAGTGGCTCGCGTGCTGCTGAAGGACGCGACGGCGGCGACCAGGGGCGGGTGGATCTATACCAGCGGCACGGCGGGGAGGGCGGTATGCGCGCTTGCTCGCGACCCGTCGATCATCGAACGCCAGATCGGATACGCGGAAGAGGACGTTGCGGCGGGAGTCGGTCAGACCGTGCTCGCGCAGATCGTACTGAGGTGATCCATGTCACGCTCTGCAAAACTCAAGTCTGACTGGTACGAACTCGACAACAACCACCTGTACTACGGAATTGCGCCAGCGGCGGGCGACCACTTCGAAGCAATCCGTTTCGTCGCGTGTGCGTGTTTCGGCGGACTGGACGAGAACCCGATCGCCATCACGATCAGCAACGGAACGCCGGGTACCGGCAACGAATGGGAGATCGTCCTGACTCCGGAGTGCCCACAGAAGTCGATCGACTGCGCCCCGAGCGCGGTAGTGACGGCGGCGACCGGCATGACCTCGGCCGACTCGATTTATGGCGTTCCGATGGCTATCAATGAATTCTTGTACTTCCGCATCGGGACTGCGCCCGCGCGCCCGCTGAAGTACGACGGCACACACGCGCGAATCGATTGGACCGTGGCGTACATCACGCCCTGATGAGGAGAAGCCATGAGCGATTGTATTGCCCCCTATACGGTCAAACTGGTTCAGTTCAAGTGCGTTCTGAACAACGCTACGCCGATACCGTACTACGCGCCCCCCGCTGGTCACGCCACGGAGTTGGTGCGAGTAGAATACACCGCATCGTTCGGCAAGGGAGACGTACCAGAATACCCGATCGGCGTGCGCGTCTGTGGAGGTGCAAACCAGACGAACGGTGGCGGCGCGATCCTGACGCCCGACAACCCCAAGATGGTCTTCGACTACTCCTGTCCGCCGCAGTGGGCCGCGGCCGACGACACCATGTTCGGCAACGTCTACGGGATCCCGGACAGTATCGACGAGGTGATCAACTTCCAGTTGACCGATCAGCTGATCGGCACGTACCCGCCAGATCGAGCGCTGCGGTATGCCGATTCGCAGGTGGTCGTCACCGCAACCCTCGCGGACATCACCCCGTGGAGCCCGCTGCAACTCGGCGTCAAGCTCGATGCGTGGTGGTCTGCGAGGCTCAGCACAAAGACCAAGACCGGCGACCTGTGCACGCAGGTCAACGACCTGTCCGGGCACGCCTACCACCTGCTGCAAGCAACCGCGTCGAGGGGGCTGGAGGACTACCACGACGGCACAAGATACCAGCTTCGCGGAACGACCGCGGCAATCTCGTGCATGTCTGCTGCGTTCGCGTGCACAACCCCGCGCGAAATCATTGCCTCGGTCAATGCTAGCGGTTCGACGACTAACAACTACTTCTGGAACTGCCACACGACCGCAGCGGCGGACCGGTGCTCGCTATATCGCAACGTCAACAACGGGATCATGTACGGTAGCGGAACCGGCCCAGTCCGCACCGACGTGTGGAGCGGCTGGGGGGTCTGGGATTGCTACTACGACGGAGCCGCGTCCGAATTCCGGCTCAACAACGGGGCGGCGACGACCGGTGACATCGGAACGGCATTGCTCAACGGATTCGTGCTGAACGGCTTTTCTACACACCCGGACTATGGCCCAAATTGTCCCAATGCTAGCTGGGGCGACGTTGTTGTATGCAACGCGGCGCTCTCGGCAGACGAACGCACGATGCTGTACCGGTACCTTCGCGCTATGTCGAGATTCTAGGAGACCCCCATGGACACCCAACAGCTAATCGCTCTCATCGTCAGCCCCGTGACCGCAAGCGCCCTTGTCGCATTGCTGCGCCGTCACATCCCCAAACTCGACGGCCCCTACCTCGTGCCCGGGGTCGTTGTGCTGCTCGCAGTAGTGGGCAACGTGCTGCCGGTGCTCACCGGGACGATCACCACTGCTGCGATCCTGAACGCCATCGTCGCGGGCATCGTCGGCGGCCTCACCGCGTCGGGCCTCGTGCAGATCGGCCAAAGCGCGGCGGGCAAGGCGAGCGTCACCAACAACACCATCAGCGTGGTGCCATCGGACCCGAAGCTGATGAACAGGGCGGACCTGGAGCGGGACACCAAGCCGGGCGATCCGCCGAAGGAGCAGACGTGATGGGCTACGGTTCAATCGACTGCGGCACTCCTGCGCAGGTTGGGAGCGGGGCGACCATCGTGTACTACGGGTGCCAGCCCGTTGGGGACTTCCCGGCGCCGTGGGATCCGTGGGACAAGCAGGAGCCAATCCTGGTGCAGTCGGAGTACCACCCCATCGGAGAGTTCGCCGTCATGGCAGCCATCGATGCGCTACCAGACGACGCAAAACGCCGCGTGCTCGCGTGGCTCAATGCGCGGCTCGACATGACGCCGAAGCCTGAGAAGTAGCATGCCCCTCCCCTCCCTGCTCGCCTTCCTGCTCACCATGCTTGTCGCGGCGCGTCCGTCTGGTCACATCCACGACCGCGCGTGCTGGGAGACTGCGCAGGAGTACGAGCAGAGGGTCGCGAGGCATATCGACACCGCCGCGGCGTGGGTCTATTCGTCGGAGCCCGTGCTTGCGACGCACGAACGGTGATACCGTGGTAGGGTTTGGTCAGTCGCCATAACCCGGGTTATGGCGAGAACAGGAGACCACCATGTCAGGCGTAATCGAGCTGAGCGGCACCATCGTAGCGGGACCGACGACGATCACGGACACGACGTTCCCGGGGATGCAGGGCAACGTGCCGCTGCACACCACGCCCACGCCGAAGGGTTGGCAGGTCTGCACGGGAATGATGAGTCGCAACGTGGCGTCACCCGCTGCCTATGTGACGCTCGACGGCATCGGGGCATCAGCTGGCGTGACGCACGCCGACTTCCTGTACCTGCGGTGCAACAGCACGCTGCGGCTTCGCATCACGGCGGTCGACGGGCTCGGCACGCTGCTGAGCGAGCAGGACGTGAACGGGCTGTTCATCATCGAGAAGCCGAGCGGCTCGACCATCACGCTGCTTGAGGCGAAGGGCACGGCGACGGTCGAGTACCTCGCGTCCGGGCAGAGCTAGTTCGCTTGCACGCGGGGCGCATGGTACAACCGCAGGGCACACGGAAAACAACTAGGCTGGTTGACGGGAGACGACAATGGCGAACGAGACACTGAGGGAAGCGGCGAACCGGGCAAACCCGAACGGCATGAACGACATTCTGCGCTCGCTGGCGGTTGGCGACTTGCTCACCCAGCGTCTGCCGCGCGTGATGCGCGCGGAAGTCCCCGCCGTCGCGGACGTGATTCTGGCCGGACCGCTGACGTGCGACCGCATCCAGCTCCCGACTGCCTGCAAGGCGAGCCGCATTCGGCGCGCGTGGGCGAGGGCGGGAGGCGGCACGCTGGGCGAGATGACCATCCACGCGCTCGGCGCGAACCCCGGTGCGAACGAGATCGCGGTGGCCCCGAACGGCGACATCGTGACCCGCAACGCTGACCTGTACACGTCGCTCGACGTGGACTACGAGCCGCTCCCGGGCAAGCTCATCACCATCGATACGCTGCCGGTTGTGGCCGCGACGGGCGTCTGCACGCTTCCGGCCTGGGTGGTTGCGCTTCACCCGCATCTGCTCGTTGCTGGAACCTCGACGGCGGGCGGCCTCGTGCAGGAGATGGTGACCACGTGGCGTGCGGCGGCTGCGCCGAACACCACGTTCGCGTGCCTGAACCTCATCGGAACCATCGTGTACTTCGCCATCGCTGACGCGGTGACGGCGTGCAGCCTCACGCTCCTGGTGGACGGCGACGTGCCCGACCCGCAGGACTTGCTCACCAGCGACAACACCTCGAACGTCTGACCGGAGGACGCCGTGACCGAGACACTCAGGGAAGCAACGAACAGGGCCAACCCCAGCGGGCTCAGTGACATCCTTCGCGCGCTTGCGGTGGGAGACATGCTGACGCAGCGGCTTCCGCGCGTGATGCGCGCCGAGGTTCCCAACGTGGCAGACGCTGTGCTGGAAGGCGCGGTGTCCGTGGACCGCATCCGGCTGCCCAGCAACTGCAAGGCAAGCCGCATCAGGCAAGCACGCGCACGCGCCTCGGGCGTTGGTGCGCTTGGTCTCATGACCATCACCGCGCTCAACACGGTTCCGGGTGCGGCAGAAATCGCCATTGCCCCGAACGGCGACATCGTGTTCCTGGCGGCGAGCGCGTACACGTCGGTGGACGTGGACTACGAGCCTGTCATCGGCAAGGTGATCGAGCTGACCAACGTGCCAGTCGCTCCCGCTACTGGCATCTGTACGCTGCTGCCGCCCATCGTGGCGATGCACCCGCACGTGCTGGTGGCCGCGACGATCACGGACGGCGTGGTCATCGGGCAGTGCACGGTCGCGTACCGCGCGACTGCCGCGCCCGCCGCGACGCTGTTCGCGAACCTGGACTTGCCCGGGGACCACGTGCGGTTCCTGGCCGCGGACGGCGTGAGGATGTGCAACCTGACGCTCATCGTTGCGGGCGACGTGGAGGACCCGCAGGACCTGCTCACGTCCGAGAATACCTCGAACGTCTGATGCTGAACAGTAGCGTGCGCGGGCGGTGAGCCCCGGGCGTGGTGCCCGGGGCATTGCCCGTTCTGGAACGGCTGGAGGAGGAACAACATGGCGGGAGAAAATACCGAGACCAAGGCGAGCCCTGCGCCCAGCGCGGGCGCAGCGGCGACAGGAACGCCCCCGGCGAAGGAGTTCGGGGGGGAAGGCGCGGGAGCGCCTGCGCCCGCGAAGGCCGAAGGGGGGAAGCCCGACGCGGGGAAAACCGATCTTCCGAAATCCGACGCGGGCTCCCCGAACGTCGTGACCATCGGGGACGACGACTACCCGGTAGACGCGGACGGGTACCTGAAGATCAGCGTGCAGACGTTCAAGCGTCGCATGGGGCGCTACAGCAAGGTGCAGCTCCGCGAGGCATTCGGCACCGACGACGTGGACGACATCAAGGCGCGGCTCGGTGAGCACGCGAAGCTGAAGGCGAAGGCCGAGGACGACCACAAGAAGACGCTCGCCAAGGAGGAGGCGCTCGCGCTGGAGCGTGACAAGGAGAAGACGCGCGCCGACAGGGCCGAGGCGCGGGCGGCGCAGCTTGCCGAGGAACGCGAGTTCCACGAGGCCGATAGCGAGGTACGCGCGGCGGCGGAGAAGCACGTCAAGCCGGGCAAGCTCAGCAAGCTGGCGACGTACGAGTTCGGCGAGTACGTGCGCGACCTGGACGACGACGAGGCGGCCAAGCTCACCAAGCGCGACGTGGACAAGTGGTTTGCCGACTGGGCGAAGGAGAACCCCGAGTACGCGCGCACCGCGAAGGACGACAAGGACAAGAAGGAAGACAAGGGCGTGCGCAAGCCGATGGAGCACGGCGCGGGCGACGCGGGCGCGGCCCCGAAGGCGGCGGATTCCCCGGGCGGAAAGACTGCGCGCCCCGGGCAAGCGAACAGCATGAGTGACGACGAGTACCGGCAGTTCAAACGGAGCCAAGGGCTCTCCTGACCCGCCCCGCGTTAACCCGGGTTAACGCGAATCCACCCCACCGACTTTGACAGCGACGCGCGCGGGTGCTTTACTCGACACTCACTGAGGCGTTAGCCCGACACGCGCACGGCGGCGGTTAATCATGTGGCCGGAACCAGGGCAAGGCTGAAGCGAACGGGAGCACCAAACCCCTAAGCGTTTCAAGGAGCCTGTCCACATGAGTTTCGTACAGAACATCCCCCCGACCATCATCAACCTCGTCCAACTCGGCCTGCTGGAGCGCGAGTTCCACGACGGCCTGTTTCCCGAGCTGAAGTTCCGCGACGAGGCGGAGTTCGAGGAGTGGCCCGCGGGCACCGGCACCGAGCTGTACATCAGCAAGCCGGGACTGATCACGCCGAAGATGACGCCGCTCGTTCCCGGGCAGGACCCCGTGCCGAGCACGGTCAACTGGGAGCAGTTCGCCATCACGCTGGAGCGCTACGGCGACAGCGTCGACACGAACATGCAGAACAGCGCGGTGTCGTGCAGCAACACGTTCCTGCGCAACAACAAGCAGCTCGGCCTGAACGCCGGTCAGGTGCTCAACCGCCTGCCGCGAAACGTGCTGTACAAGGCCGCCGTCAGCGGCAACACGTGCCTCGTGGACGCGGGCGCTGCCATCGACACGCAGATCCACCTCGCGAGCCTCAACGGATTCCGCGACGTGATCCTGGTCGGCACCAACGTCAAGCCGACCGCCGTCAGCGCCACCGTGCCGCTGCCCGTCACCATCGGCGTGGGCGCTGCCGCCATCGTGCGCAACGTCATCGCGGTGCAGCCCGACGACCCCACGGACCCGGACGGCCCGGGGTGGGTGCTGCTCAGCGCGGCGCTCGGCGCGATCTTCGCCGCCCGCTCCCCCGTCATCAGCGCGTACGCGACCCGCGTGCTGCGCGTCGGCGGTGGGCTCACGGTGGACGCCATCGGCGCGGCCGACACGTTCGTCATGCAGAACGCCATCGTTGCGGCCTCGCTGCTGCGCCAGGACAACGTGCCGCCGCACGACGACGGCACCTACCACGCGCACATCGGCCCGCTCACGGTTGCGCAGGCGTTCAGCGACGTGCCGTTCCAGCGCTTGTTCACCAGCTTGCCCAACTCCGAGGAGATGAAGAAGGGCGTGCTCGGCACCATCGGCAACGTGAAGTTCATCCAGAACAGCGAGTGTCCGCAGCGCGCGAGCAACAACGTGGGAGCGACCACGCTGACCGGCACCACTGCCCTGTACGCGAAGGACATCGCCGCCGACGTGCGCAACGAGACCGGCATCGACATCGCGCGCACGCTGGTCACGGGCAAGGGCGCGCTGTACGAGCGCGGCCTGGACGAGAAGAACTACGTGAGCGAGGCGGGCATCACGGGCAAGATCGGCAACTTCGACGTGACCAACGCCGGGATGAAGGTCGAGACCAACCGCATCCAGCTCATCATCCGCGCGCCGCTCGACCGGCTGCAGAACATGGTCGCGAGCACCTGGACGTGCTCGACCGGGTTCGCTGCCCCCAGCGACGCTTGCAGCGGCGGAAGTGCACGCTGGAAAAGAATGCTCTGCGTCGAGTCGGCCCTGTAAGTTATAAGCGCGTACTTCCCCGGTGCGCTATAATCGGGGCATGCCACGCCGCCCTCTGATACCCCAAACCAAAGTTTGCTGTGCTTGCGCCAACGAGAAACCGTTGGCGGAGTTCTCGTGCGACTCTTCCAAGCGGGACGGGCACGAGTACAAGTGCAAGGTGTGCAAGAGCGTCGACAAGATGAAGCGCCTGGGGACGTACGACGCCAACATGGAGCGTGAGGCGCTGTACGAGCAGGGGAAGAAGCGTTGCACCCGGTGCGGGGAGGTATTGCCCACGAGCGCGTTCGACACGCGGAAGGGTGTACGGGGATATGCCCTGCTGAGCTGGTGCCGGGGTTGCTTACGCGAATACTGCAAGCTGAGGATGCGGGAGTACGACAAGCGACCAGAAGTGAAGGTAGCGAAGGCAGCTAGGGAGAGAGTCTACAACCGGACACTTGCGCGAAGGATAGCTTGTAGGGAACGTGGTAGGGAGCGCGGGCAACGGCCCGAAGTGAAAGCGCAGAACAAAGCCTACATGGCCGAGTACAAGTTACGCCCTGGCAAGCGGGAATTGATGAACGCGGCGTCTCACCGTTGGGTGCAGGCACATCCGGAAGCTGCGCGTGAAACGTGGAGCCGGTACTACAAGACGCCAAAAGGACGATTGGCGTACAAGGTCAACCAAAGCGCGCGCCGCGCACGGCTCGCGAAGGTAGCGGTCACGCTCACCAGGAAGCAGTGGACGGCGATCCTCGCGGCGTTCGACGGTCGGTGCGTGTACTGCGGGGGCACAGTGCGGATCACGATGGACCACTTGGTCCCCATCTGCCGGGGCGGGGAGCACACGGTGAACAACGTCGTGCCGGCGTGCTTCAGTTGTAACAGCAGGAAGAACAAGGTGGAGCTGACGACGTTCCTGTCCAGGCTTGGGATTACGGAGCGGGCGTTCAAGGCGAGGCTGCGCCGCGCCGGGTGGCCGTTGGCGTTCTAGTGCCCGGGTGCTAGACCACTGGTGCCCAACACGCGCACGGCGGCGTCAACCATGTGGCCGGTGAAACGGGGCAACGCTTTGGTAAGTGCGCCGCGCGTGTTGACACAGGCGGCGTCAACAGGACTCCGGGGTTCCTCCTCCAGCACGCACCCCCTGTGAGAGGTACAGCGTCCCTGCTCGGCACCCAGTGTCGGGTGGGGCGTTGGCCTATTTGTCGGCTGTGGGGTATATGCACGGTGTCGCAAGGTGCGAAGGAGGAACAGCATGAGCCGAACTGGAGTAGACGGAGTCGTGGGCAATCCGAAGATCCCCAACATGCAGGCGCTAGCGGTGCCCGCGAACATCCGCCCGCAAGGCGTGGACGGTCACCTGGAGTCGGGCGGTACATCGGTCGAGAACCGGCGCGAGGTCAACAGCGCCGAGGTGCTCACCCCGGGCGGGTTCAAGGGCAGCGCGGTGACGGGACACAACTCGGACAAGGGCATCAAGGCGCGGCGCTACCGCGTAGTGAAGGAAGGCAGCTACAAGCCTCGCAACAGCCCGGAGAAGTACAAGATGAACGAGGGCAAGGTGCTCGACGACGCGAACTACGACATCAAGGACTTGCGTTCGCAGGGCATCAAGATCGTCGAGATCGACGAAGACGACAACGAGATCCGCGCGGGCAAGAGGGAGTAGCAAGTGGCATTCACCGACCAGGAGAAGGTCCGCATCAGAGCCCACATGGCACAAGCCTGATGGGGGACTTCAAGACACGCGCGCGGTTTGAAACGGACCAGGACGGCAATGTCATCCTGGTCCGTTGTACGCGCTGCCTGTGCTGGAAGCTGCCCGAAGAATTTCGTCGTGTTTCCAAGTCAGCAGCCAAGAGTGGTTGCGGCATGCCTTGTCGTGAGTGTTACAGACCTGTCCACGCAGCTTACGCTCGGAGTTACAGGGTAGAATCTCCAATTGCTCAAGCCACAGTTCGTCGTGGAAGTTTGAAGTGGAAGCTCGACCATCCTGATTATGAACGTGAACGCGCCAAACGCCGATACAGAGACGACCCGGTATACCGTACACGGGTACACGACGCTGCAAGACAATGGGCACGCGCTCATCCAGAATACTACAGGGCTGCGGCCAAGGTTCGCCGAGCGCAGATGCGAAATGTCGAATGTTCGTTGACCGTTGATGATTGGTCAGCGGTGCTTGCTGCGCACGATGGGACGTGTGTGTACTGTGGATGTGGTGGTCCAATCACAGTTGACCACCTAGTTCCCATTTCCAATGGTGGCCCACACACTATCGACAACGTCGTACCGTGTTGTAAGTCGTGCAACTCCAAGAAACACGCTCGTCCACTTGAGGAGTTTCTTCGACGCACTGGATATGGGGTGGCATTCTATATGAGGCGAACTCTGGGGTTGTTTCGGCTACGAATGGGTGTTCACCATGGCATTCACTGATCAAGAAAAAGTAAAGCTGCGGGCTCACATGGGATTTATCAATGTTGGGTTGGTGCAGACCTTCTCGCTCGGCGTGCCCGGTGCGCGCGAGACTTCGTACCTCATCGAGGGCGCGATGAACCAAGTGCTGCCCGAGGCCGAGCTAGAGTGCCGCCGCCTCATTGGGGTGCTTGACGGCATCGAGGCGCAGATGGTCGGTGACCTGGAGCTGCTCGCGGTCAACAAGATCGGCGAGATCGACGTGAACCAGGACGAGCAGCAGAAGCTACGGCGCGCGTACCGGCACTGGCAAGCGGAGCTGGGCAACCTGCTCGGGATTCCCCCGAACCCGTTTGACCAGCGGTTTATGAACGCTGGCGGGCTCAACGTCGGCGTGCAGAATTGATGATCGCCTCTTACGGAAACTCCCACCCGCAGACGTGCACGTGCCCAAACTGCGGCAGCGTGCATAGGACGGGAATGTGGGACGGGACAATCGTGTTCGTCCACAGCGTCGCGATGTACACAGACACAATTGGAAGCGATGTTGTTGAGTTGCTCAGGCTCTCGATGTTGGCAGAGCACTACGCTGCGGTCGCCCGGAGCCGGGAGCTTGCGCGATTGCCTGACCGACCGCCGCGTCGCCCGCGCATGCACGAGCCCGCGCGCGTGAGCGAGCGCATGGTACACGCGCTCCGGTGCATGCGGCGCAAGCCCCGGCTCAGCTTGCACGAGCGCGCGGTGCGTGTGGTACGCTCCCGTTCATGCCGACGCCCAAGCCGTTGACCCCAGGACAAGCCGCGCACACGCTGGCGCACCGCTTTGCCAAGCGCGCGGACCGGCTGCGTCAGCTCGCTACCCGCTTCGGCATTCGCCCCTACCGTTGCTTCCTTGTGTGGAGCAAGAGCGATGGTGCGGAGTACGGGGCGGGGCGAACGCAGGAGGTGAAGCGTGTCGAGGTGCTCCCTACCCCCAAGGTGCGCCCCAACCTCATGCGCACGCTGCTCAGCGGTGGAATCGTGCCCACGGGAAGCGTGGAGCTGACCGAGGTGAGCGCGACGCTGACGTACGACGAGCTGATCGGTCGGACCATCCCGGTGGACGGGGAGGTGAGCGTGCCGCCGCCGTACGACTTCCACTGGGAGCTTGTGGAGGACGGGCGCGGCGGCGACGACCCGAAGCCGGTGCTGTACCGCCCGTTCGGAGAGCCCGCGCGCGAGCCCGGCAACGTGCAGTGGAAGCTGACGCTGGCCCCGGTGAGCGAGGACGGTGTGTGATGGCGAGGATCTCGCTCAACGTCGCGCCGCAGTGGCTCAACCGGGTCAAGCTCAACCTGCACAAGGCGGCGATGGACGCGGCGTACGAGGCTGCGATGTACGGCGTGCAGCAGATCCAGGCGGTCATCATCCCGTCGCTCCAACCGCACCCGCCCGTGAACCGCGGGCTGTACAAGGCAAGCTGGAAGGCGATGCGCACCGGCAACGGCGCGCGCATCTACAACCGGCAGTACCCGCAGGCGCCGCTCATCGAGTACGGTGTGCCCGCCGAGAACGTGAAGCCCGGGATGGCGATGCAGATCGCCATCGCCGAGTGGCTGACGATGAAGGGGTTGACGTTCCGCAACCCGGACGACACGGTAGCGCGAGTCGCGTTCCTCATCAGCATGAAGCTCAAGCAGACGGGCATCTTCAACCAGGGCAAGGGCTACCACGTACTCGACCGCGTGATGCCGCGCGTCTACGATATGTTCGGTAAGGCGTATCAGCGACGCGCGCAGAAGATGGCAAAAAAGGCGTACCTGTGATGGCTGAGCAAGAACGAGACGAGCAGGGACGGTTCGCCGGGGGTGGCGGAAAGGAAGAAGCTATTCCACCTCCGAAAGACCCCGAGCAACGCAAACGTTGGGAACGCCAACAACAAATTCTGAACTCTGACCCACGAACGGCAGGCAGTGGTACACCCAGGCCGAAATGGTTGGTCGAGCGAGTTCTTCGCGACGCTGAGCACGGGGTGAATTACAGCAAGTGGGCAAAAACGAAGTTGGACCCATCCAGGTTGAAGCAAGCATTTGCTGATGCCGCTGCGTTGGATGCTCTAACCGGGAAACGATCCTAACAAATGAGGCGCATCCCCGTCCCCCCGTTCGACCAGACCACTGGCAAGTGCGGCCCCACGGCGCTGCGCAGCGTGCTGGCGCTCTACGGGGTAGAGGCGACGGAGGACCAGCTTGCGCGTGCAATGGGGTGGACGGCGGACGAAGGCGTGCCTCCCGGAGCGATTGTCGATGAAGCAAAGGCTTGTGGGTTGGCAGCGCGGGTGGAGACGGGCAGCACGCTCAATGACCTGGAGGAGTGGGCGGAGCGCGGCGTGCCCGTGATCGTGGACTGGGACCCGCACGACGAGGGCGTGGAGGAGGGGAGCCACTACAGCGTCGTGGTGCGCGTCACGGACGAAGACGTGGAGCTGATGGACCCGGAGAAGGGCGCGTTCAGCAAGGTGGCACGCGGCAAGTTCGACGAGCTGTGGATACGCGGGCGCGCTATCGTGGTGGAGCGTCAGTCGCCGCTCAAGCAGTGGGCAACGCGCAAGCTGCGCCATCCGCGTTAACCCGGGTTAACGCGGGGTGCTATCCTCTGCACAGCGATGTCCCACTACGACTACCCGTACATACTCGGGCGTACCTGGAACCTGCTCTTTCCACGCAAGCCGGTTCCGCCACCGCCCGCGATTCAGCCGCGCGACCATGCCATACGCGCGTTGCTGGATTACCTATCGCTCGTCGAGTGGCGGCACGAGGGCAGGGAGCCCGGTTCCACGGTGGGGTTCACCATCCCGCGCAGCCGCATGCACGAGGAGAAGGTAGACGACAACACCACGGCCGAGTTCCCGTACCTGTGCGTCGACCCGAAGCGCGGCACTTGGCAGGACGAAGCCCCGCCGCTCGGCCCCCCCATCGTGTGGGAGAACACGTACGACGGCGAGAGCGTGCTCGTCGAGTTCGGGCTGTACAAGGAGACGTTCAACCTGGAGGTGTGGGCGAGCAGTCCCGTCATGCGCCGCGCGGTGCTCGCGGGTATGGACGTGGCGTTCGCGCCGACGGGCGACTTCGCAGGCATGAGCTTCACGTTGCCCAACTACTTCGGGGTGTGGTGCTGGTTCGGGCTGGAGAGCACCACGCGGTTCGATGACGCGAACCTAGCGAGCAGGCGACGGTACGGTGTGTGCGAGGTCGAGCTGTGGGTTCCCATGGTTCAGCGCGTGCCCATCGGCTACTTCCAGCCGCGCGTGCGGCTCAAGGTCAACAACCCGGACGCGGACGCGAACACTGCACGCGCTGATTGGGACACCAGCATCGAGATCGAGAACGCCAACGCGGAGGCGGAGGAGTAGCGATTGCGCGCGCGGGTGATATGCTCGACGCACACACTGGACCAACAAGCGCACAAGGGAGACGGTTCCGATGACTTACGTGAGAAGATTTACGGCCGACCCTGGGATCGAAGTCCTACTCGAAATTGAATCGGTCAATATTCTCGACATCGAGCCGTCTGCGCCGCTGACCAGCGTGGGGTCGGGCACCGTCATGCTCGTTGGGGAGTTCGAGAACGGGCCGTACAACGAACCGACCGAGGTGTTCGGCGTCACCGACATCGCGAGCACGTTCGGTGGGTTTGGCTACAGCTATGCGGGTGTGGTGGCGAACAACCCGTGCGCGCGCTCCCGGAATGCGGACGCAGCGGTCACCGCTGAGTACTGGAACGGCAACGGCATGGTGGCGCTGAACGGCAAGAAGTTCAGTCGCCTTGTGATCGTGCGCGTGGATACGAGCGTGGGCAGCGTCGAGTTCACGCGGCTCGCGAGCCTGCTCGGCAATGTGCAGTCCACGTTTGCGCTGACGACTGGTCAGCATGTGGACATGGACATCGGCGGTGGTCCCGTGGTGGCGACGTTCACCGGGACTCCGGGGATCATGACGGGTATTGCGTTCCCCGGCGGCGGCGGGTTGACGGGGTTCGTGGGCGGTGAGTGGATCGAGTTCTGCTACGACGACGCGACGCTCGCCGTCAACATGAAGCGCGTTTACTTCCTCGCGGCCGACCAGACCCCGGCGCAGGTGGCGGCGCGCATCAACCTGTACTTCGGGTTCACGTTCTGCGCGACCATCCTTGCGGGCACGGGAATCGAGTTGACCGGGCGGCAGGGCGGCACGGGCGGTCGCGTAGACATCGTGAACGCGAACGTGGCGGGCACGACGGTCGCGGTTGGCTTGCCGCAGACCGCGACGAAGGGCTCCGAGACATCGAATGCGGTGTTTCCGGTGGCGCTCGCCCCGACCGACACGTTCACGGGCACCGTCGATGGCGGTGCTCCTGCGACGCTGACCATCGCGGCAACGAACGCGACGATCGCAGGCGCAGGCGCTGGCTATGCGGCAGGCCACCCCGGCGACACGGTGCTGCTCACCATCAACGGTTTCCCGCCGCAGATCATCGACCTCGGAACGGTCGGCGCTGGACAGCCCGCGTACATCATCGCGATCAACGCGCAGTTGGTTGGCGGCCACTGTGAGGACAACGGTGCTGGGCAGTTGCGGCTCGTGACGGACCAGAAGGGGTCCGGCGCAGGCGGCAACATCACCGGGTTTACGGGCTCGGCCGCGGCGGACACTGGGTTCGGCATCGCGCCGTTCGTCAACGCGGGGCCGAACAACGTCATCAACGTGCTGGCCGTCACTGCGGCCGAGATGGCCGGTCTGCTGACGGCGACGTTCGTCGGCGGCGTTGCTGGTTCGCTCGGCGTCGCGGTCGGAACCACTCAGGTGCGGTGGGAGACCAACACGGGAGGCATCGCGCCCAACGGCGTGCAGTTCACGGGCGGCACGGGCGTTGGGAAGGTTGCCGGTTGGGACCTCGCAGCGCACAACGGCACGGCGGCGATCCCGGCTACCGCAAGCGGCGCGGGCAACGTGGTGAACATTGCGGCGGTGACGGTCGCGGAGGCGCATACCATCATCCACCTCGCGAGCGCGTCGGTTTCGGTGGACGTTGGTGCGGGCGGAGCGATTCGCATCAGCAACACGGGCACCCCAGCGACTGGCACGCTGCACTTGGAAGTGACGACTACGGCGACGGCGTTTGGTTGGCCGCTGCTGCCGACCACGGCGACGGCGGTCACGGGTACCGCGGGAACCATTCCCGCGGGCACGCGCGTCCGCAACGTGGGCGCGGTCGAGTGGGTGACGTGCGAGGACGTGACGGTGACGGCAGCAAGCGCTGGACCGTACAGCGTGAAGGTCCGGCACGGCAACGATGACGGGACGGGCGTGGCGGCGCTCACGGGCACCGTGACGACCGTCTTTGATGCCATCGAGATCGACAACTTCTCGGTCAGCAACCCGCAGCCACTTTCCGTCGCGCTCACGGAGAACCAGCTCGACACCGCGTACCTCACGGCGTTCGACGCGACGGTGGACGTGAACACCGTCGCGCATGACGTGAACACTGCGTACTCGGCGCGGCAGTCGAACGCGGTGCGGCGCAAGGGGCGGGACAACGCGCAGGACGCGAGCGCGAACGGGTGCTACGGGCGACGCTTCTGCATGCGCCCGCCGTTCGGCACCACGCGCACTGTGGCAAAGCAAGCGACCGAGCCCGGCATCGGCGCGTACCGTCACGAGCGGGTCATCTACTGCTACCCGGGAGCGAGCGTGTACATGCCTGCCATCGCGACGCGCGGTGTGGGCGGTGGCGTGGGGTTCACGGCGGACGGCTTCATCGACGAGGGTGCGGACGGCTTCATGGCGATGCTGTGCAGCCTGCTGCCGCCCGAGGAGAACCCGGGGCAGATCACCGACTACCTCAACGCGGTGAGCGGCTTGGAGTCTTCGACCAACACGCTCAACTGGACCATCGACGACTACACGAGCTTCAAGGCGAACGGCATTGCGGCGCTGCGCATGGACGCTGGCACGCCCGAGTTCCAGAGCGGTGTGACGGCGGTCGATCCGCTGGCGCACCCCGGGCAGACGCGCATCAGCCGCCGCAGGCTCGCGGACGTGCTGCAAGACACGATGGCGCTGCGGGCCAAGACGTACGGCAAGAAGCTCGGCACTCGCGCCCGGTGGAGCGCGATGCTCGGCGTGTTCACCGACTACCTCGCAGGCATGCAGAAGGCGGGGCGCATCGAAGCCTTCAAGGTTGACGGCCAGAAGGGCAACACGGCGGCGAGCTGGGCGCTCGGCGTGCGGTGGGTCATCGCGTACGTGCAGACCATCGCGAGCATGGACAGCATCGTGCTCCAGGCGGAGATCGGCGAGTCCGTGGACGTGACAGCGGTGTAGCCCGCGGGTGCTGTGAACACTAAGACGTAGACCGAAGGAACGAGGAGAGTCAGATGGCATTCAACATCAAGGCGTGGGCAGCGAAGAAGGGCAACAAGCCGGGAAAGCCCCCGGTCCCAGCCGAGGTTGACGACGAGGAGCACGAGACCGACGAGCCCGAGGAGGAAGAGGACGACGAGGACGACGAGGAGGAAACCTCCCCGGGCAAGACGCCGGGCGGGTTCGCGGCGTTCATCAAGCGCAAGCGCGCGGCTGCCAAGTAGCGGCGCTGCCCAGGTTGAAGCGGTAGAGTAGTGGTCACAAGGAGACGACGATGACACAGGGAGTTCCGGCGCTTCGCCAGCGGGTACGTGGGCAGGAGTCCGAGGTCAGGATGATCAAGGATGGCGTGCTGTACGACACCATCACGAAGATCACCAACTTCAACTGCGAGCTGATGCTGGAGGTCGTCTCGCAGGGCTTCCTCGGCGGCACGACGGAGGAGAAGGACGAAATCTTCAACGGGGTGAAGTACGGGTTCGAGGCACAGCTCGACGGCCCCGAGTGGTTCGACATGGAGATGGCGATCCTCAAGCGCGCGCAGCGGCTCACGCCCGACGTGCAGTTCACCGTCGTCTCGACGCTGTACTTCCCCGACGGGCGCACGCGCATCATCGTCATCCCCGACGCGAAGTTCGGCGCGATCCCGCTGACCATCGGAAGCCGCAAAGACTACGTGACGGTGAAGATCGACGGCGAGGCGAGCGGACGCGAGATCCAGGAAGGCTAGCAGCGTTGCGCTGGTAGATAGTGGCCCGAACCCTGTGCTGGGGTTCGGGCTGTCGTGTGTAAGGTGCGCAGGAGGAAAATCCCATGACAGAAGTGAAGGCGTTGCCGATTGAAGTCGAGGGCGAAGTGGACCCGGTGCAGGCGGCGGCTGCGGTGGAGAACGCGAAGCAGCCCGCGGTCGAAGGTGCCATGCCCAAGGTGACGAACACGAGCGGTCGACCCGTGTGGTGCAAGCCGTTCCCCAAGGGGTTCCAGATCCCCAAGGGCAAGCGCCCGGTGTTCATGCGCTTCCGCGCCGAGTGGACCGACACGCCGCACCTGGGCGAGGCGCAGTGCGTGTGCTGGGGCATCACGGTGGGCGAGGAGCACACCGCCGACAAGCGCGCGGACGACAGCGGGATGCGCGTCGTGCACGAGCGCGCGAAGATGAGCCTCCGCATGGTGGCGCGCGCCGAGCAGTCCGAGCTGCTACCCGCCGACCACACGAAGGAGTGCCGCGAGGCCGACCCCGACATCTTCTGGGAGCAGATCGGGCTCAAGTGCCGCGCGCTCGTCGTGCGAGTGTTCCTTGAGACGCACAGCCTGACTGCGGAGGAGCGGCGGGATTTTTTCGAGAACTGCATCGAAGTCCGGGATGCCGTCTGACAGACGCAGCGCTTGAGTGGCTGATGCCGTCCGAGTGGCTCGGGTCGATACCCGTGCAGACGTTTGCGCTGCGCACCGACCCACGCGCTGCCATCGACGGGCGCATCAAGAAGGTGATGCAGCTTGCGCGCTACGCGAGGCTCGGCCGCCCCGGCGAACTGCTAGGATGGGAGGACGTGGAGGTGGTTCACTTCCACGACCTGTACCGGGCGCTGCACGAGCTGGACCGCTCCGAGGCTCCCCTGCAATCGTTCGCGGAGGACTTCTGACCCATGGGACACAATCAAGAAGTTGCGGCTGACCTCGTTGTGAACGACAAAGCTGGGGCGGTCATCAATCGGGTCAAGCGCGGGTTCGAGGCACTCGACCACAAGGTGAACCACGTCGGCAAGGAGCTATCGTCCTTCGCCAAGAACACGATGAGCACCGCACTCGGCGTCAGCCTTTCAGGGTTGGGGGGCACGGTTGAGAACGTGTTTCACACTGCGCTGGAAGCCGGGATGGAGCTGGGCAAGCAGCAGAAGGCGGTGGCGAGCGCGCTGATGATGACGGACAAGGGCGGGCGCGGGTACAAGGAGATCCGCGAGCAAGCGAACGGGCTTCAGGAGGAGTTGCAGAACCTTGCCATCGGGGCGGGAGCGAGCAGCGACGCGGTGATCGAGAGCTTCAACGACATAGCGAGCCGCACCAACAAGAGCACAGACGAGGTGCAGGAGTTCATGGGGACGATGGTGCAAGCAGCACGCATCGCCCCCGGCGGGCTCGCGAGCATCACGCAGGGGTTCGAGCAGATCGAAATGGGTGTCGCGCGCGCCCGCAATCCCATCGTGCAGATGATTGCTTCGACGGGGTTGCTCAAGGGCAACGCGCGGCAGGTTGCCAAAGAGATGCAGAAGATGGCCCCTGACAAGATGATGGCCATCGCCGAGCAAGCCATCACGCGCATGGCGAAGAAGATGAAGGACATCCCGCTCACGTTCGGGGAGTCGATGACATCTTTGAAGGAGATGCGCGGGCAGTTGTTCGAGATCGTCGGTATGCCCATCTTCAAGGGGCTGACTCCGATGGTGCAAGAACTTCGCAAGCAGATGACGGCGCACCGGCATGAGCTGGAGGCGTTCGCGGAGAAGGTTGGGGAGAAGGCGACGCTTGCGTTCAAGTACGCCGGGGACAAGGTGAAGGACGCCTTCGTGCTCATCAACAACAACTGGGAGGGCATCGCGCACAGCATGGGGACCATCGCGGACACGTTCATGTCCACCGGGAAGTTTCTGATGGACCACAAGGATGTGATCGGGCGCATGGCCGAGTTTGGAGCCGGTGGGTTCATTGGTGCGGCGAGCAACGCGCCGGGGCACACGTCCATGGGTGGTGTCGGTGGCGACGTGATAGGCGGGGCAATGGCCGGGGGCAAGCTGGGCGGTCCTACTGGCGCGGCGATTGGAGCCGCGGTTGGAGCGATGGGGTCGTTGGTTGAGGAGTCTGTTGCGTTGTACGAGACGCTGGCAATCTCTGCAGGGTGGCACCGGCAAACGCTTCAAGGTCTCACGTTGGAGAACGAGGCGCGTGAGAAGAACCTCAAGCTCATGCGCAAGGAGTCGGACGAGTTTGCCAAGAAGTTTGCTGAGCAGGAGAAGTACAGAGCTGCGGCTATCGAGCTGATGACCTCGATGGGCAAAATGGGCCAACCGGGTCCGACACAAGTCGGCGGGTTGAAGGACGTTGGGTTCGCCAACATGACCGAGACGATGATCAACCGAGCCGCGGTTGAACTCGACCAGGGTACGCAAGACTTGTCGATTCGGATGGCGAACGACTTCAAGGCGATGATGGACGCAGCGCAGCAGTCGGGCGACGAGGGGGCGATTCAGAACGTCCAGAACCTACTCATGAACAACGCCAAGTTGCAGTACGCGCTAGCGGCGAGCGGTGTGGACGTGGGCAAGGGGTTTGACGACCTCGTGGACGCGATGATCGCGGGCGGGAAGATGACGGCCGAGGCTGGTGCGCAGGCCAAGAAGCTGGTTAAGGGTGGCAAGAGCTTGGAGGGTTTGGGCAAACCCACGATCAACGTCGGAGGTGGGAACACTATCCAGGTTAAGCAGGAGTTCCGTGATGCGGACCCCGACCGGATCATGATGGTGTTCAAGGCAGCGGTGACGAAGGCGGCGCTGTCGCGCATGAACGCGAAGGTGAGCGGGCCGTTCGGAGGATTCTAGGCGTTCCGCGTTAACCCGGGTTAACGCGGGAGGGGCGTGGTAGAGTGCGGGCATGGCGGTCACGACCATCACCCTGTCGAACGCGGGCAATCTCAAGCGCCAAGTCGCTAACCAAGTGACTATCGAGGAGCTTGCGGGCGCGCGCCGTCTCGTCACGCTCAGGGGCACGGGGCTGCCGCACACGGGCGCGAGCTGGGGCGTGAAGCAGAACGCCCCAGTGACGTGGTTCCCGGGCAACCCGGAAGGCTCACAACAGGTGCTCGGCGGTCAGGTGCTCCCGGGAGACTGGGAGGGGACGTGGAAGCGCACGCTGCTCGGTCGGTCCCCTTGCTACGTCGGAACCAACGGCGAGCAGGGCGTGAGCGTGGTGGAGCCCGCAACGCTGGTCAAGATATTCGAGAGCATGTGCCTCGCAGGCGTGCGCGTGCGCGTCAAGTGGCGCGACCTCGTGCGCGAGGGGCGCATGACGCAGTTCGACCACGCGCACGGCAAGACTACCGACGTGGCGTGGAAGGCACACTTCGATTGGGTCAACCGCGGGCGCAAGGTAGACAAGCGCGTGCAGGGCGTGCGCGGTGGGTCGCTCAAGAGCGAGATCGACTCAGGGGTAGTGGAGGCAGAGCTTGCGGCCAACATGGAGCCGTCGCGGCTGATGGTTGGCGGGCGCACGACGCTGCCTAAGGGTGCGCCGAAGATGTCGCTCGGCCAGCTCGGCGCGTTGCTGAACGCGCCCAACAAGATGCTGAGCAACTTCTGCCGCCAGTGCCGCTCGTTCGGTAAGAACCTCCAGCAAGCCGGGGCGCTCATCAACCAAGCGCGCAACATCCCGGCGAGTTTGCAGAACACCGTGCTCAACGAGACGGAGAACATGCTGGCGCTGTGCAACACGACGGCGGACGCGCTGAGCCGTGAGTCGCCCGAGATGCTGGCTGTCAAACGCAACGCGGCAGACGTGACGCGCAACGCGAGCTACTTCGGCAGCGGCATCCGACAATCCCAAGTGCTTGCGAAGAAGTGCCAAGACATCCGGTTCACAGTCAATCGCACGAAAGGCGAAGCGCTCGGCACTGGCACGGGAGACAACCGCGACGCGCCTCAGTCGGCGGCAGTGCTGACGGTGCACGCCGTCAAGCAGGGCGAGACGTTGGTCAGCATCAGCCACAGGCACTACGGCACGCCGGACCATGCGTACGACATCGCGGTCGCCAACCACCTCGGCTACCCGTGCCCGCCTGACTCGGGGGGGCATAGCATCGGCGGTCGGCGCACGCTCATCATTCCAGTGTTGAGTGGGCAAGGCAGCGGGGTGTAGCGTGGCGGACGATCGCCCCGTGCAGGAGTGGTACCCGCGCGCCCGCGTGACGCTGCTGGTGCGCTTCGAGGAGTTCGCCGAGACCATCAGTGCGAAGCCCCCGGGGCTGCGCCAGACGCTGCGAAAGGGGGGCACGGACACCAAGGAGCTTGAGTACGTGCTTGACCCCGACGCTCCCGCCGGGTCGCGCCGGTACATCTTGCTGCCGAAGGGCGGGAGCAAGATCGCGGCGGCGAGCGCGGACAAGTTCACCCACCAGTTGTGGGGCATCATCCCGGTGAGTGCGAACTTCGTGCGCAACGGGATCGACAAGGCGGACACGCTCGGCGTGGAGCTTCCGTTCTTGGATGCACCGTTCGATCCACGGTGTATTCGCAGCTGCGCGATCGACTATTACCTCGGTACCATCACAGCGGAGGAAGCGGCGGCAGAATCGGGTGCGGCGGGGCCGACGATGATACCGGACAGCACCGTGGACGAACGCGGCAACGTGCGCAGCAACCGTCGCCTGCGCGGTTGGGTGGACACCTGGGAGGTGAGCTTCTCGGACAGCGGCACGCCGATGGTCAAGCTGGAGTGCCGTGACGGGCGCAGCGTGCTCATCGACCAGCAATCCCCGCCGCAGCTTCACGTTGACCCGAAGCTGACGCTCGACAAGGCGATAGCTGACTACCTGTCGAACTTCCCGCAGTTCGCGGGCGTCGGTGTGGAGTGGCGCGGGGACGGGGACGCGCCGAAGCTGTCCGGTATCCTGAAGAACAAGGGCCAGGACAAGGGCGGCAAGACAGGCAGCGACAAGTCGAGCGTGATGGACTACCTGACGGACGTGGTAGGTTCGGCCGGCTGCGTGCTGCTGATGGAGGAGAACGCGCTCATCATCTCAAAGCCGCGCACGGTGCTCAAGGCGGGAGCCACGCGCACCAACGACCCACACACCGGGGCGGGCCGCAGCATCAACGGGATGCCACTGCCGAATCGGACGTTCGTGTGGGGGTACAACGTCAAGACGATGAAGTTCGGGCGCAAGCTGAACGCAGCCGCGCCGACGAACATCGAAGTGGCCGCGTACCTACCTGGGAAGAAGCAAACCATCAGCGTGCGGTTCCCAAACGTCACAACGCAGGCGGCACCGGGCGGCGCGGCGGACAAGAAGATCATGGTGTGGCGCGTGCAGGGAATCACCAACAAGGACGACCTGAAAGTGATAGCTCAGAGCGTGTACGAGCAGAGCGCGCGGCAGGAGTTGAGTGTGGAGGTATCGACCACGGACATGGCGAGCTTCGGCGGAGACAACTACGACCCTGACATCCTCGACATGCTGCCCGGCGACTCGTTCGACGCGTACCTGATGCGCGAAGCGCAGGGACACACGACGGTTGGGTTGTACGAGGACAGCACGATACAGAAGTCTAAAATCGTGCAGATGCTAGTGGAGATGGGTCACGACGAAGCGATGGCAAAGGCGTACGCGGACAGCTACATGGCAGGTGGGTTCCAAACGACGTTCCGCACCCGGTCGCTCAAGCTCGACTGGAGCATTGATAGCGGTGTGTCAATCTCGCTCACGGGAAGCAACTACGTCGAGGTGCGGCTCGACAAGGAGATCACGTGAGCATCGGCGCGTTCGGAGACCTGGACTTGAACCTCCTCTCGGAGGCGCTTGCTCGCCCCGGCATGGACCCGCGCGTGTGGGTGAGCTACGGGCTCGTGGCACCGGAGACCGCCGACCACAAGAGCGTGGAGTTCGATGCGCCGTGGGGACCGACCGTATGGGTGGTGCTTCAACCTCATCGGCAGATTGTAGCGTGCCGCGTGGCGGGACACGTAGCCGGGAACGGAGAGGGTGAGTGGGCACCGTTCCTCGCAGGCGATGAGGTGCTGGTGGTGGTGCCCGAGGGTGACACGCGCGCTGTGCCGGTCATCGTGGGGCGTCTCAACAACGAATTGGATGTGTTCCCGGAGTACGTGGCGGGGCAGAAGACGGACGGCAACTTGTTCAGTTTCCGCCGTCAGCTTGGCTCGTACCTCGTCGAGGGGGACGCGGCGCTCATCATGCGCAGCGCCGTGACGGGCGCGATGATCGGTATCGACGAGACGGGGAACCTGACGCTGCGCAACGGCGACGGCACGGTGTTCCAGCTCGGCGCGACCGGGTGCGCGATGCAGAACAAGGACGGTGACATGCAGATAGCGCTCGACACCGACCAGAAAACGGCGACCGTTGGTGCGGGCGGGTCGGTGTTGCGGCTAGCAGACAGTGGTCCATCTCAGCTAGGAACTACTGGTTCGTTGGAAATGAGTGCTAATGGGGTGGCTGCTGTAGAGCACCTCGTGACGCTGGAACAGCTCGTGAACATCTTGATGGTCGTGCTCACGCTACCGCCACAAGGGACGTTCAACCCGGTAGGCTTCGCGAACCGTATTGCCGCCATCGCGGGAATGACGCAGATGTTAACGCTCGCGCCGCCGTTGCCGATCACGCCAGCGATCAACGCTGCGATTTTGACTGCGATGCAAACTCCAAAACCTCCAGCGCTCATAACTGGTCAAAACTTCCCCGGTGTAGGCTGTTCTGGATTGCTGGGAGGGTGACATGGGATGCGTAGGCGCGAGCGCGAGCATCGGGTTCTCGGGTGGTGCCCTCAACAGTGCAACTATCTGCGGATTCGCCATCCCACCGAAGTTCAATTTCAGCTTCTTGCCGAAGCTCCCTGCACTACCGTTGTTCCCGCCGACAATACCGTTCCCGTTCATCAGCTTGTCCTGCGACTTCACCAAGGCACTGAGCGCGGGGCTGAGCGGTGGTAGAATGCCCAACTACGCGGCGGGCGCATTCGACGATTGCGACACGGACTGACAGGAGACCACGATGGCTGTTCAAATCACGCTCAACCAAGCAGGCGCACCCGCGGGCGTCCCGGGGCAAGCACGCGAGGATTTCGCGACCGGCCTCGCTGTCGTAGCCACGTCGAGCGGCGGAGCGTACACCGCGTACCAGTGGGAACTGCTTGATGTGCCGACCGACTACGTGGCGGTCTCGCACAGCATCGCTGGCCTGTCTGCCCCGGGCGGCGCTGCCACCAACATCCTTCCCATCGACTTGACCGGAACGTACAAGCTGCGGTTGAGCGTGGACAGCGGCAGTGGGCTTGGAGCTACCGCCGACGACGTGGCGGAGATCACGTTCTACGCGGGAGCCGCGCTCGCCGCACTGTCGTACCAGCTACCCCGGCGCAAGCCCGCGTTCGGCGAGAAGCTGGAACACAATGTGTCGCAAGCCGCGGGGCTCGGCGGCATCATCAACTGGCGTGGGTGGGCGGAGGAGCTGGACCGCTGGTTCGACGTGATCATTCAACTGTACGCCGACATGGTGACGATCAAGTCCATCGGCACCTGGATCTGCGAGCAGCAGTTGGTGATTGCAGACGGGCAGACGGTGTTCGATACGGTGCACGACGTGACGCACATCGGCAAGACGTGCGCGCACTTCTTCGTCAACGGGTTGGAGATCCCCAAGGACGAGTACAACGTGACGACCGTCGCGGGGCACGGGCGCGTGACGCTCGTGCTGGCGGGGACGACGCCGCCGATGGTGACCGGGTGGGAAGTCGAGATCCGCTACCTGCAAGTGTAGTGCGCGTTAACCCGGGTTAACGCGGGAGCGTCGCCGCCCCGGTGCTATGATGCCCGCATGACGACAGTTGGCTGGGGCACAGGACCGATCGGAATCACCCCGTGGGGCGGCGGACCGCTCGCTGACTTCCGCCTGCTGTCCGCGCAGCCCGTGGCTGAGAACATTGTGCGCCTCACGTTCAACGAAGCGCCGTATTCGGACGGGGTGGGCGGGCTGTACGATGCGCTCGACGACACGCGCTACAGCGTGACGCTGGTCCCCGGCGGTGTGGGGCTGGACGGGAACGCCGTGCGCGTCGTCGCGGTGATCGAAGCGCGGCTTGTTGCCGGGGACGCGCTGTCACTCGACGTTGTTGTGGACCGGCCCTTCAGTCCGTACCCTTGCCAGTACAGCGCCGCGTGCGTGGGATTGCGCGGAGTGGGCAGTGGGTTGCCTCTGACCGTTGGCTACACGTCAGCGGTGTTCTCCGGGCTGCTGCGAACGGTGGAAAGCCAGTCGCGCGACCTCGCGCTCAAGAACCGCGACATGGCGTCGCCGCAGACGCCAGCCGCTACAATGGACCCGCTTCCCGACCCGCTGGCCGCCGTGCTGGGCAGCTTCAATACCGATGCGACCGGCGACTATGCGTTCGACGAAGGATTGACGAGCTACCGCAAGCGCGGATTGAGGCGCACCTACTGCCGCAAGCGCAAGTTCGTCTTCCTCCCGCCCGAGTGGGGCGTCGGGGTGATGGACGAGCTGAAGCGGACGAACAACGCAGAGCGGCGCGAGGCAATACGCGCCGACATCGAGGAGCAGTGGTTGCAGGAGCCTGAGACCGCCGAGTGCTCGGTGACGGTAATGACCTACGACAATGCTCCATCGGTCGTCGGGTACTACATCAAGGCCAAGATGCGGGACGGCAGGAGCGTGGCGGTAACGCTGCCGTTCAACTTGGGGTAGAAAGGCACCATGGACTTCCCATCCCGCTTGGACCTCCTTGCCATAGCTCGCACGTACATCCGAACGCGCGCGGCGAAGATTGACCCGAACCAGATCGATGTCATCGGCTCGGACATCAACCTGTTCGTCGGCTCCAACATGGTGGTCGCCGCAGAACTCGTGTACCAGCTTGCCGCCGCAGTCGCGAAGCTACTCATCGATGGCGCGGACGGCGAGGACCTCGACCGGCTCGTGTGGGATCGCTACCAGATGATCCGCAAGGGCGCGTCTCCCGCGCTGGGTGTGGTCGAGTTCAGCCGCTACACCACGACGGCAGGCGCGGGCGCGGTCGCGGTGGGGACGCGGCTCCAGAATGACACGGGCGTCGAGTTCGTCACGACCACGCTCGCGTCGTTCGCCGCTACGAGCTTGTCGGCGACGGCTAACGTGCGAAGCGTGCAAGCGGGGAAGCTGAATCAGTCCGCCGCCGACACTATCGTGAGCATTCCAGACCCTGGGCCGTTGTGGGACAAGACCCTGATGGTGACGAACCCGGACGCAACCGCGTACGCCGCCGATCAGGAAACCGACGAAGCATTTCGCGCGCGTGCCAAGAACTTCTGGACCACGGCGCGTAGGGGAACACTCAAGGCCATTGAGCAAGGGGCCATTGATACCGCGGGCGTAGCGAGCGCGAGCGCCGTGGAGGAGCTGACTGCGAGCGTGCAACCCGCGCGCGTAGTGCAACTCTACGTTGCAGACGAGGACGGCAGCGCTGGCGCAGGGCTAGTGATCGACCTCAACGAATACCGCGCGGCTGGCATCCAGGTCATCACGGTGCTGAGCATGACGCAGCTCGTGGACATCCAACTACACCTGACGTTCCAGGCCGGCAAGGACACGGACACACTGACCGAGCAGATCCGCACCGCCATCCTCGGCACCGTCAACAAGTGCGAGGTGAACGGCATCCTGCTCCGCGGTGCGTTGCTGGAGTGCCTCAAGAGCTTCATCGACGACGGCCTCATCCCCACCAACGACAGCATCGTGGACCCGGTGGGAGACCTCGTGCCGGCGCTCGGCAAGTCGATCCGCACAACCATCGACCGCGTGACGGTGGTGTGAGGTGGCGGGCTACTTCACCATCGCTGACCTGTTCGCCATCTGGCAAAGCAGCGTGGACCCGTTGTACGCCCAGCCGTTCATCGACGCGGGGGACGGCGGGGGGCTGGAGGCGTACAACCAAGCGTTCGCGCAGTATGAGCGCGTGTCGCAGGCGATCATGCGTTCGACGCAAGCGCTGTTCATCCTTCCGCACAGCGCGCAGCTTGCCGAACCAGCAGCGGGGGATTCCAACGCGCGGGTGACGGTGCTGCTGGCGAGAGAAGCGGCGTACCAGTTTCCCATCGTGTTCACCTCGCGTGTGTCCGTCGAGGAGATCGCGTACGACCACGGGGTAGACGAGCGCGTAGAGGTGCACACAGGCAGGCGCTACACGATGAACACCGTGGTGGTTTTCGAGCCAGGAGAGGTGGGGCCGAAGTACCAGCCGTGCGTCGCGGAGGTTCCCGGCTACTCGCACAACAACCCGGAACCGGGGAGCATCTCGACGTTCGTGCAGGTCGGGGCGGGGCAACACAACGATCGCGCGAGTGTGGTTTCCGGTGACGGTGAGGACGTGGTGTATGCCGCCAACGAGTACGCGACGTTCCTGCCTGACATGATTGGGCAGTACGTTCGGCTGTCGAGCGCCGTCAACGAGGGCAAGGTGCGACGCGTCACCAGCTACCTACCACCGTCGCTCACTCCTGTTGAGCACGGTGGTGCGGTCGGGTTGGCGCAAGACGTTGTGATGGTGGTCGGGCTCGCCGCCGCGTACCTCGCAAGCGAGAAGGTTGTGGATAGCGTGACCGGCGCGACTGGGACGCTGCTCAGCTACAACAGCGTGACCGGCGCGGTTGTCGTGCAGCGCGCTGCCGGTATTTTTGCGGTAGGCGGGAACCTCGTCGGCCAGACGACGCTGGTGGCAACGCCCATCGCATCGGTGTCCACGGTGGGGATGTTGGTCGCCTTGTACCTCGGACTCCCGTTGGCTATGTGGTGGGCGAACGAGGGGCTCGTGCAAGCTGGCACTGGAGCCACGGGCACGTTCCTATACGCGAACGGATCGTGGGCAATCGTCATCCCAACGTCGGGAACTTTCATTGCGGGCAACTTGGTCACCGGGTTGGTTTCTGCCATCGCGATGACGCCGACCAACGTCGGCGTTGAGCCGTCGCTCGTAGACGAGGGCGCGACGTGCGCGTGGCATGTGATGGAGTGGGGCGATGACCTTGGGTTCACCGTCACCAACCCGCTGTCGCCGCTGAACGGAAAGCTCGGGTTCCTCGACGAGATCGGACGCGAGCGAAAGATTCCGCGCGCGGACGGAGAGAGCGACGCGAGCTACCGGCGGCGCGTGGCGAAGATCCCGGACGTCGTGAGCCCGAACGCCATACGGCGCGCGTGCTCGCGGTTCTTCACCCCGCACGGGTGGGTGGCCGAGTTCCGCGAGGTGGGCACGTTGCAGTTCCCCGGGTTCTTCTACGACATACCGAGCAACGACGCACCGACGTACGCGGGCGCGTGGGACATGGACTTCACCGTGCGCCCACAGGACCGCTTCCGCACCTGGACTGACTACGCGGAGTTCCGCGCGTTCTTCCTCATCGGCGTGCCCGCAACGGGTCTCGGTGAGTTTGGGTTCGCGTACGACGCGCACCCGCTGGGGTTCTACGACATCGGGCCGCTGCTCGACCACTACGACGGCTACCCGGTGGGCGAGGGCGCGTTGAACAAGGCGCTGTACAATGACATAGTGGCCCGCAAGGCAGGCGGGGTCGGGTTCGACTTCTACAAGCAGTGAGACGAGGAGACTACGATGCCGAGCGGAATGCGGAACATGGTCATCAACACGCGCGAGCGCGCGGTGAGCACCGACATCAACCGGCTGCAAGCGTTCCTCGCTTCCGAGGTCGGGCAGATTTTCTACGAGATGTGCGGCAAGTACGCAACGAGCGACGACCGCAACCCTGGGACCGAAGCCGCGCCGACAACCGGGGCCACGCCTCCGTTCAACGTGGTGCTCAACGGCCTGCGGTTCTATCCGCTCAACGGCACGCTCAACGGCCTGCTGACCCCTGGTGTGCTGCTCGTGGACAACACGGCGGCGGGCACCGATGATGCAGACTTCCTGTACTGCAACGACCCGGGCGTGGTGGCGGTGGGCACGCTGGCGCTCACGCCCGCGCCGGGCGCGACGCGCATCGACGTGATCGAGTGCCAACCCGTGACGACCGTCGTCGAGACAGACAACCGGGACATCTACAACATTGCTACCGGGCTGTTCGCGCCCGCGATGGTGACGAAGGTGTCGGCCACTCGCCTCACGTATCGCATCCGGTTGGGCGTGGCGGGCGCGGGGTATCCGGGAGCCGCAGCGGGATGGGTTCCGCTCGCGGTGGTGCGCGTGCCTGCGGCGGCGGCGAGCTGGGACGACTGCGACATCTGGGACGTACGCAACCTTGCGAGCGAGTTCTGGAACGCGCCGTACAACTCCCCGGTCACGGACGCCGAGATCGACGAGGTGTACCTGTCCGCCGTCGAGACCAACGCAGCCGCACCGTACAACGTGCAGCTCACGGGCAAGGTGAGCGGGCGGTTCAAGCACTTCCGCATCGGCGGTAGCATGCTGTGCAACTACCCGAGCGCCGCCGCGTACGTGGACATCTCGACGGGCACGACCAACTGGGAGGCGGGGCTCGCGATTGCTGCGACTTCCGTGTGGTACGTCTACCTCGCGTTCCCGTTCGGGCTCCCGGGGTGGAGGAAGTATTGGTCGAGCGCTGTGTCACCTCGTGTCCCCACCGGCTTGCGTGGCATTCCGATCATCAACAGCCTCACGAAGCCGCCAAGCCCCGCGCGTACACCGTTGGCTGCGTTGGCATTGCCGACCGTGCTTGGGTTTGGCGGCACCACAAGCGACGCGGTGTGCATCTTCACGAGCACGACGAACGGGGCCAGCAGGATGCGCGGTGCGGCGGCAGACGGTGAGCGTATCGTTGTGAAAGAGCCGCTCGTTGTTGCGCCGAGCGTGTCCGATCCGCTGGTGTCCGGGATCACCACCTACGTCATCGCGGACTCGCTTGAGATTCCGTCCTGTGCAAAGACGCTCATCGCCGAGCTTGGGCTGGCGCTGAGCAAGGGCGGTGCTCCTGGCATCGCGCTCGCCGTCGAGGTCATGCCGGTACTCCGCATGTACGACGTTTCGGGTACGTTCATCGTGTACGAGATGTCGCTCGCGAAGCAGTGCACGTTCATCCTCGCCGCGGGTGTGACCGCCGCGTGGACGATCAACGTGGAGATTCCGCTGCTGTACCGCGCGGCGGCTTCCGGCCACACGTTCGACATCGTGTGGAACATTCAACCGGACGGCGCACCGTTCACTGGAGTCGTTGTCGACCAGCTCGTAGTGCGTGGTTGGAGGATGGACTAGTTCGGTTTTCCCCGTTGACGTGATAAGGGAGGTAGCACCATGAACCCCCAGAGTTGGATCGCTATAGCGTCCCTTGTCGTGTCCACGCTTCTTGCGTTGTTCGTCGCGATTGCGCGGTACGCGGAGGGGCAAAGGGAGAGGGCCATGGATGCACAATTCAAGGCTATGGGGGATCAGGTGCAGGCTGCGAACGCTCGCATCACGAGTGTCGAGTGTAAGCTCGAAACCAAGCTCGACGCCATCCTGGTTGGGCAGACTGGGATACAGAAGGAGCTTGGCGAGTTGAAAGCAAAGATGGAGTTCGAGCGCGGCAGCAGTACGGGGGTCGACACACAGCTCAAGCAAGTGTGGGACACGTTCCTGACAAAGGAAGTGTTTGACACCCGCATGACCGGGCTCGACCGCGAGGTGCGTGACATCAAGTCGAACATCGCAGAGCTGTCGAAGCGGCACCGGTAGCGCTCGCGTGGTAGCCTCCGAGCACTGGAGGCGAAAGCCATGACGAGCATGCAGATCCTCACCATCCTGATGTCGATGTCGTTTGCGGTCGCGTTCACCGCGGTACTTCGCAAGCTGCTGACCAAGCCTGACGGGACGTGCCCCATTGACGGGAAGTGGGTGTACATCTCCGCTGCCGTGTTCGGCGTTGCGGGCAAGGTGCTCAGCCACTACGCGGCAAGCATTCCCCCGATTGTGTGGGAGGTGATGGAGCCGCTCATCGGCGTCGTGCTCGCGGTCGGCGGAGTGCAGGCGTTGACCGGCAAGAAGGTCGCCAACGTGGTGAATATCTCTACGCCAAAGATCATTGGAACAGACGGTTCCCCGATTGACAAGGCAAAGCTTGGGCTCGGAGCCTTGATGTTGATCGGCGCCGCAATCGTACTTTCCCAGGTGAGTGCGTGTTGGGCGGCGGCTCCCGCGTGCAAGGTAGTCGACGCTGTGCACGATACCTGCGTGGTGTTCAGCTACCTCGGGCCAAACGGGCAGAAGGAAACCGTGGTGCTCAACCGCGAGGAAGCCGCCGACATGGCGATGCACCTTCATGCGAAGCGTGCCGCCGCCATACCGGTTCCCCCGCCCACCGCTGGGCTGAAGCCCACAGCAGCTCCTACCCTCCCCGCTACATCGGACGCCGGGACCGACAGATGACACTCGCCGTCAAGTGGGGGTACAAACCCACCCCGAAGGATCACCACCGCCCGATGTTCGCGATGATGCGGGCGGGTACGGTGCAGCTCGACACGATTGCTGCTGAGGTGCTTCCTCCGGTGGTGGACCAAAGCCCGCTGGCTCCGTTGACGATGGACCAAGGGCCATACGGTAGCTGTGTCGGGCACGCGCGTTCTGGAGTCGTGACGCTTGCGCTCGCTGCCACCGGAACACCGTTGCCGTGGGTGGTATCGCCCGACGTGGTGTACAGGCTGGCGCGCTGCGTGGAACGCGCGGGCACAACTCCACGCAACCGCACGCTCCCCGCGTTGGTTGACGAAGGTGCGTTCCCATCGATGGCGCACGTCGCGATCAGCGAGTGGGGCGTGGTCGGCATTGGACCGCTCGTAGACGGGCGGTACAGTGACTGTGGAGCCAACGTCAACGACGAGCCAGACTTCGGAACGCTGGAGTGGTGTTCACAAACCCTCATCGTCGGCGAGTACGCGATCACGGGCACCCCGGCGGCGCGCGGGTTGGCAACACGGCAAGCTCTCGCGCACGGCTTCCCCGTCGAATGCGGGAGCTTCGTGGACACACGCTACATGGAGTGGAGTGACCCCGACGCGGCGTACGGCAAGCCCGACTACTTCGACGCGGACGGCGGCGGGCACGACCAGTACATCCTCGGCTACCGCGAGGTGCAGCCCGGGGTGTACTGGTACGACGTGCAGAACAGTTGGGGCAGCGCGTGGTGCCGCAACGGTCGTATCTGGGTGACGGACGAGTTCCTCGGTCAGTGCGATGACCTGAACGCCATCGCGGCACGGAGGGCATGATGCGGACGCTGTACGTTGTTCTGGTCGCGCTCTCGATGATGGGTGCAGCTTGCCCGCCGCCACCGCCACAGCCCGGTGATGCAGGAGTACCGCCCGGGGACGCGGCAAGCGCGTGCACGCGCGCGTGTACGAACCTCATGGTGCTCGGGTGCCCTGAGATGGGGGAGGCGTGCGTCCCGACGTGTGAGCACGTGGTGGAGCGCAGGATCACGCCGTTCGACCCGGAATGTGTCGCGGCGGCGGCAAGCAAGCAGGAGGTGGTGAGATGTCCAGCGGTAAGATGCGAAGCCCCAAACCGGAACTGATTGCCACGCACGACGGGCAGGCAAAGTCGTTCGCGTTAACCCGGGTTAACGCGGAGCCGCGCGTCGTGCTGATCCCCACGCGCGAGGGCGCTCTGGAGCGCGTCGTGGTTCCGTTCGTGCAGTCGGTTCACCACCAACCGCGCCCGAGCGGCGTGGTTGCCAAGCGCGTCGTCATCCACTGCACCGAGAACGCGGAGCTGGACGGCATGGCGATGATGAACGCCCACCTGTTCGCTGGACCCAAGAGCCCGGAGGCGAGCTTCCAATACGTCCTCGACAACAAGGACATCATCCAGTGCGTGGCTGAGCACGAGAAGGCATGGCATGCCCCGGGTGTCAACGACGAGAGCATTGGAATCGAGATCGTGGGGCGAGCGAGTCAAACCCCGACCATGTGGAGTGACGACTACTCTCGCGCAGCGCTCTACCGCGCCATGGGGCTCGTCGCGGACGTGTGCCGGCGGAACTCCATTCCCGTGCAGTTCCTCGATTGTGCAGCGCTCCACACGCAGCAACCGGGCATCACGACGCACGCCGAGGTGACGAAGGCGTGGCCGAAGGCGGGGCACGGGCACACGGACCCCGGGATGGGGTTCCCGGTGGAGGCGCTGCTTCAAGGCGTGCGCTGGACGCTGCTCAAGCTGGAGAACGGCTGACGTGGCAGGCGATGGTGGCATGCACCCGAAGGCTCTCACCGGGCTCAAGCGGTGGGCGAAGAACCTTGGGCACGGGGACATCGCGGACTCACTGATGGACCACGGCAAGGACGAGGACAGCGCCCACCGGATTGCTACGTGGCTCAAGAAGAAGGCTCGTGGCGAGGGAACAACGAAGAAGGGTGGTTGCAGCGGTGACTAGCGAAGCTCGCTCGACTGCTCCCAGAACTTCGCAAGCTGGAGCAGCGACACCGGCTTGTAGCCCCACACATCCACTCCGACATTGATGCTGTTGCCGCGGCGGACCCAGCGGCGGTGGCAGTGCCCGCAGAGCTGCGCGTCGTAGCCGTCCATGATCGGGCGGTGGTCGAGGTAGCGTTGGTCCTCCTGCGCGTTGAGCGTCTCAAGCGCAGGGAGGTGGGTCAGCAGCGTGCGCCCGATACCTTCCAGTTCGAGCACGAGCCACTGGTGTACCTCTAAGAAACCTGCGCGGGCATATCGGCGGACCTCACGTACGTACCTGTGGTGAACGTCGCTGCACGCATCGTGGTTCCCGGCGACCAGGATGTGAGTGCCGTTCATCGAGCGTAGTAGCTCCTCGATGCGGGAGCGCTTGGTTCCCCACTGAAAGTCCCCAAGGTGGTAGGTCACGTCGCCCGGCTCGACTACCTCGTTGTGCCGCCTGACCAGCTCATGCGCCATGACGCCAGTGTCCATGAACGGGCGCTCCTCCATCGTGATGATGCAGTTGTGGTCATAGTGCTCGTCTGCGGTGAACCAGTGCATGCTAGTTTCCCTTTCCAACGCTGGGCACTAGTACAACACGTCGTTCTCGACGTTCAGGCAACCGCAATCGAGGCATCGCCACCGCATCTTGCTGCGGGTCGGTTGCTCTTCCAGCTTATAACTGCCGCAGCATCCACACCGAAGTATGTTCACCCGTTGTGTGAGTTTGGTTGGGCGATCCGGAGACGGGGTTGGTTCTTTGTGTACGTTGTGCATTCGTGTTTCATAATGCGCGAAGTTACGGCGACGGGACGCGGTTGCCGCGCAACGGGTCCGCCCACCGCTCACCAAGCCAACGCCACAACCGAGGCTGTACGAGCTAGCCCAGGTTGTGGCGAACTACATGGCACTTCTGACACAGCGTTACACCGTTCTCGACGACGTATCGCAATTCCGGGAAATCCCGCCAACAGTAGTCGTGGTGTGCCTGTAGATATCCCTCGGTTGTCCCACAATCTTGGCAAGTGTGATGGTCCCGTTCAAAGACAGCTTGTCTCCATGTCTTGTATTCGATCGTTGACATGGCGTGTGTCCGAATATGGTGAAGGGCTGTAGTTCCACCTCGCCAGTTGAAGTGTTTGGGACCACGTAAGTCGTAGCGAGGGATTCCTCGTTTGGCATTGCTGATGGCGATTCCACGTTTGCGTCTGGCTTCTGGTGTACGTGCCAAGCGTTGTATTCTGCGCATGTGTTCCGGATTGGTTTTCATCAAAAGGAGACCAGCACACCGTTGGCTGCAACACCGTTGTTTCAACGGCGCGGTTTGGTTTGCAATCTCAGTACCGCAGATGAGACACTTTCTACAGGATTCGCAACGGCTTGCTACGGCAGCCCTGGATACGAACACACCACCACAAAGTTGACATACGTGTTGTTTTTCTGGCATTCCAACCGTTCGGCGATAGTGGTTGGAACAATCGTTGGAGCAAAACTTTTCGCTGGTGGCTCTCCGCACCGGCTTCCCACATACGAAACACAGGGGATGGCATTTGGGGCACAACCGCGTTTGGTTGCCGGGGGATGAAAACAATTCTCCACAAGATGTGCAAAGAAGCTGGTACACGGCCATCTGATATTATAGCGCATTCGATACTTGAGGATTGCAGTGCACCCCTGTTTCTGGGTTTCTCCAACGTTCTCCTAGCCACCTCCACAATTTCGGTTGGGTAATTTGGGAAATGTAGATGTGGATAGCGGCGTTGTCACCCGCGTACTCCAGCCGCCACGCATCACCCACGTTGTCCTGCTCGACGAGCGGATCGTGGTCGAACGTGCGCCGCCCGTACTGGTTGCCGAGTGTGACCGGCTTGTCGAGCACAGCGCTTGTCACGTAGTCGGGTGCAAGCTCGCAGCCCTGCACGCCGGTCGCGTACGCGCCGCGCATCACCTCGCGGTTGGTGATGGAGGTGCTGACGAACGGGGGCTTGATCTGGCTGTGCGCCATGCAAAGCCACGTCCGCTTGTTCGCCGCGTCCGCCGCGAACAGCTTGGCGGCGGTCAGGTCGTTGGTGTGCATGCCGTCAAGCAAGATGATCGAGTCGATGCGCTGGCGCGCAGGCGAGTTCAACAAGCGGTGGACGAACCCCCACCCCGCGCTGAACGTGATCACCGCGATGCGGCGCACGTCGCGCGTCTCGCACTTGGCGCGCTGTGCAGCCCATCCAACCAAGTCGCGGCCCGCGTCCGTACCTACTGTCTCGAACTGTGTGCTGTTCGTTCCTGGCACCCACACGACGCGCGGCATTTCGTTGAAGTACTCGTGAGCCCAGAGTGAACACGGTGCCGAGCCCGAGCACGCGAACGCCGTCAGGCAGATGTCGATTCCGAGGGAGTCCATGCTGGTTTTCCTTCCCGCGTTAACCCGGGTTAACGCGCTCGCGCAATATTGTGGGCATGACAACGGTAAGAGTCGACAACCGCCTGCGCTTTACCGCCGCCGACGTGCCCGAGTGGATGCTCGAACGGCTGAAGGAGCAGTTCACCCATTCCAACCCAAAGTACGCGGCGCAGCAGGCAATGGGGTACTACGTCGGAAACATCCCACGGTTCATTCAGACGTGGAAGCTGCGCGGCGGTGAGATGAGCATCCCCCGCGGCGGTGCTAAGCGCTTGCGCGCGTTGTTGGACGAGGCCGGGGTGGAGTGCCGCTACGACGTGCGTGTGTCCGACGGGACGCACGCGGTGTTTCCATCGCACAAGGTTGTGCTCGAACCGTTCCAGGAGCGCGTCGTGAAGGGGGTACTTGAACGGCAGAACTGCATCGTGCAAAGCAGCACAGGGTCGGGGAAGACGTGTATGGGGATCAACCTCATCACCAAGTTGCAACGCACGTCCCTCGTGATGGTGTGGAACGGCGCAACGCTCAAGCAGTGGCACGACCGCATCGTGACCGAATTGGGGATGGAGAAGTGTGATGTTGGGGTCATCGGTGCGGGCAAGTTTCAGGTGCGCCCGCTCACACTGGCGATGCAGCAGACCATCTACAGCATGCTCAAGCGCGGGGATATGCGTCTCGGAGAACTGTTCAGCTACTACGGCTTGTTCATCGCAGACGAGTTGCAGCGCTGGGGTGCAGATTCGATGGTTGCCTGTACGGAGCCGTTCACCGCGCGGTACCGCGTGGGGATGAGCGCGGACTTCACGCGGCACGACCACCGCGAGTTTCTGATCCGCGACGTGTTCGGAGAGGTGGCCGTCGAGGTGAGCACGGATGAACTGGTGGAGCAGGGCGTTGTGCTGGACGTTACGGTGCGAGTAGTGCCGAGCGACTTCGAGGCGGACTGGTATCGCGAGGAGTTCCTCGAAGACGGGACGGTGAATCCGCGCTTCCAGAACTTCAACGCGTTGCTGGACGTGATGTGCTCCGACCAAACCCGCAACCGATTGCTCATCGAAGTGATAGGGGAGGGCAGCAAGGCGGGCGGGGTGCTGGTGTTCAGCCACCGCGTGGATCATTGTCAGTACCTCGACAACCAGTGCATTGCGGCGAACATCCAGAGCGGGTTGATGATCGGTGGCATACAGTGGAGCCACGCGTTCGACGAAACCAAGAATGGGTTGATGAGCCGGAAGCTGAAGGTGGGGATCGGAACGTACGGGGCAATCGGGCAGGCCATTGACGTTCCGGCCGTAAGCCGTGGTGTGGTGGCTACGCCGGTGAACAACAACCGGCAGATGTTCGGGCAGGTGCGCGGGCGCATGTGCCGCGCGAACCGAGCGGGTAGCGTGGACGCGGAGCTTTACTACATCTGGGACCGACGCGTGTTCGGGCTCAAGACGCTGCGCAACCTGATGCAGTGGAACAAACGGGTGCTCGTGCGCGATAGCGACGGATGGATCAACGCCCGTGACTACCTAGCTAGGGAACGCGCCGCGTCTTCCCTGTTCACGGACTAGCGCATTATTCACAGCGGAGGATGCAATGGGTGACAAGGTGGAACCGAGGGTCAGGGCGAAGGTGATGCAGACCGCGACCGGGGTGCGGCTGCGGGTGGAAACGGGGCGGGTGACGTTCACGCCCGTCGCGTACAACACGTTCGAGGTGGGCAGCGTCAGCATCGAGCTTGACCTACCATCCGGCGCGGACGTGGGCGAGGCGCTCGCCGAGATGGACGAGGTGGTGAGCGGGCACTTCGGCAAGGCGTACGCGCGGCGGTTGGACTCGTACCTCAAGGCGCTGCGCTACAACGACAAGAAGCTCCGGGAGGACCGGGAAGCGCACCGAGGCTGACACCATGGGCAGACGACCACTCGTGATACCCCCCCTAAGATCCGAAGGACAAAATGATCCTACTTCTGATTCCAACGCGCATTATGGATCTGTTTTTGGATCGGTTAACCCAGTAGTGGGAAATGTAGATCCAGAAATAGGATCCGAGAAACAGATACCCTTGGTAGGATTGGATTGTCCTTCGGATCTCAAAGGGGGTATCGACGACGCGCTGGGGTTTGACCCGGAGCGCAGCGCCGCCGCAAAGGAGTTGGCGCGGTGGGCTGGGAAGCGCCCCGCGTTAACCCGGGTTAACGCCGCCGGGCTGGAGGAGTCGCTGACCGAGGCGGCGGCGATGATGTCGAGCGCGGAGTGGGGCGATGCGAAGCCCCGGCACTTCGTCGCGCTGTGGGCGATGTGCCACGAGCGGGTGTACAAGGCGAGCGCGGTGGGGGAGCTTGCGGGGCTCGGGTGGCGTGCGGCAGTGAAGGCGGCGGCGGTGATGCTGCGCGATGAGTTCGAGGGCGAGGCGCAGCGCATGGCCGAGTACGTGCGCTGGTGTTGGCTGCGCGAGGAGGGCAAAGAGCGGTGGTGCAAGGAGCGTGGCTACGCTCGGCGAGCGCGCGTGACGTGGAGGCACCAGTTCGGCAGCGCGATGTTGGCCGACTGGCGCGTCGAGATGGCGAGGAAGGGGAAGCGGTGATGTTGAACTTTCAGCACGGGCTGTGCGTCGTGAACTCCAACGGGGTGGTGTGGCGCGTGCACAGGATACCCAAACGCAGGTTGGACAGGTGGCTGAGCTGGAATGGGCGGAGGCTGGTTGAGCGAGTGCTCGCGGTGCTGCACTTGCCCATCCCGGTGTGGGCGCAGACGGCGGTGCTCGTGATGGACAGCGGCGACAAGCTCCGGTTGCTGCGCGACGTGGACAGCGTTGTGACGTGGGTGCCCGACGACGTGAACACCGTGCCACCGGAGGGAATGCAATGAGGCGCAAGCTGCCGTTCGACGTGATCATGGCCGACCCTCCGTGGCCGTTCGGGGACAGGCTCCCGGGCGCGACGCGTGGAGCCTCGCGCCAGTATGCGACGATGAGCTTGGCGGAGATCGAGCTGTACACGAGCTACGACAACCTGTGGAATCAGATCGCGGACGATGCGATCCTGTTCCTGTGGCGCGTGGCGGCGATACCGGAGTGGATCGACGTGTGCCGCGTGTGGGGGTTCACGCCGAAGGCCGAGCTTGTGTGGGTGAAGGTCGGCAAGACGCAGACCACCATGTGCACGGACGTGAGGGAGCCCAACGCGGTGCTGGTGTATGGTGGGTACGCGAAGCTCGCGTTCGGCATGGGACACAAGGTTCGCAACTGCCACGAGGTGTGCGTCATCGCGCAGCGCGGCAAGGGGTTGGAGGTGGCGGACAAGAGCATCCGCTCCGTGTTCTTCGCGCCGCTGCGGGAGCACAGCCGCAAGCCCGACGAGGCGTACCGCATTGCGGAGCGTATGTACCCGCACGCCAATCGGCTGGAGCTGTTCGCGCGCGAGCGGCGCGCCGGGTGGACGTGTCACGGAAACGAGATCGGAATCTTCGACGAGGTGACGCTGTGAGGAAAGCAGTCAAGCAGGAGGTTCCGCTGTTCGTCGTCATCAACGCGGCGGCGCGGCAGTGCATCGTGCGCGAGGACGAGACGCTGCAGGCGGTCATCGAGATAGCGATGCAGGAGCACCGGGACCGTTGGGGCTACGGCGGCTTCCGCGTGCTCGACCGCGAGGGCTACGAGCAGCCGCTAGACGTGGAGGTCGGTCTGCTCGGCTACGACCCGGGCAAGGCGCTGTACGTTTACCCGCCCCGCGCATGATTGGAGTCACATGGGACGCAAGCGACTTTACGAGGAAGCCGAGCCGGACGAGGTAGTCGTTCAGTTCGACGTGATCAACGAGCAGGCGGTTATCGCCGCCGGGCTCGCGTGCGACGACGAGCGCCCGAAGCTCGTGCGTCAGGTGGTGTCCAGTCAGTTCCACACCGACAAGCACGAGAAGGCGTGGGCGGTTGTGGTGCAGATGGTGGAGCAAGGATTGCGGTGGGACCCGCGCACGGTCGCAACGCTGTGCGACGCGGACCTTGCCGCGTACCTGACGGAGCTGGTGGCTACCGGCACACCGGGGCGCAACCTGGAGCAACACCTGGAACGCTTGCGGTGGGACGACGCGCGCATGAGGGCGGCAAAGGGACCGCTCCCCCGATTGCTCGCTTCGCTCAAGGACACGCGCGCCAAGCCGCAGGCGCTCGTTACTGCTGCGCGCGACGTGTCGGCGTGCTTCGACGGGCACGGCGAGACGAGCGCGATGCCAGCGCCGGGGAGCACCGCCGACGAGCAAGCGGTGGAGATACGGCTTCGCATGGCGGGCAAGGCCAGCTACCCGTGCGGCATTCCTGACCTGGACCGCTGCGCGGACGGCAGTGCCCGCATCGTGCCCGGGTTCGCGCCGCGCCGCTGCACTTGGATCACGGGAGTATCCGGTAGCGGGAAGTCCACGCTTGCGGCGATGATCGCTCACGGCTTGTGGAAGCAGGGGCGGCGTGTGCTGTACGGCGCATGGGAACCGGGGCTCGGCAACGTGCTGGAGCTGATGGCGTGCTGGGAGGCGGACGTGTGCCGCGAGCAGATGAAGCTCGGGTTTTGCACCGAGGAGGAGGTGCGCCGCCACCACGAGGCGATGCGCGAGATCGAGAAGGGGGTGCGGCTGCTTCGCAACCCGTTCCGCCAGGGGCGGGTCGAGGAGGAACAGGGCAAGCGCGGTTACGGGCGAATGGACACCAACGAGCGCCGCATCGACGTGCTCGCGCAGTACATCGAGCGGTCGGGCTGCGACGTGTTCATTGCCGACCTACTCAAGCGCGCGTTCGCGCGCGCCCGCGACCCGGGCGAGGAGGAGCAGGCGCTGTACATGGTGCAGGACATGAAGGACCAGCTCGGCATTCACGTCGTCGGCCTGCACCAGCAGAACATCAAGGGCGCGAGCGTGTCAGGCGTCAAGGACCGCAGGCCGAGCACGGAGTCGTCGCTGATGGGGTCGAGCGCGTGGTTCCAGACGGCGGACCTCGTGCTCGGCGTCTACCGCGAGTACCTGTACCGCAACGTCGACGACAACGTGATGGAGGTGCACGTGCTCAAGCAGCGTGACGCGCGGTGGCCCATCGCGCTGCGGTTCGAGTGGAACCCGGAGTGGGGCACGCTCGGCAAGGGCACGGAGTTCGACTACCGCCCGATGGAGGGCGACGCCGAGGCGAGCGAGGGGATCGACAGCGCGTTCCGCGACCCCGGGCCGAAGCGCCCCACCGGCAAGCGACACTTGCGCAGCGTGAAGGACAAGCACGATGACGACCCGTTTGGATGACGGCAGCGTTAACCCGGGTTAACGCGGAGTGCTTTAGATGCTCGTTGACGTTCCCAAGATGCTCCGGCTTCTCGGCATCACCGAGTACAAGCAGGTGCGCGGTGAGCTGTGGGCGCGGTGCCCCATGCCGCTGCACCCCGAAGGCAAGCCGAGCTGGAGCATCGTCAACGATCCGTCCTCCCCCAAGCACGGGCTGCACAAGTGCATGGGCTGCAAGCGCGGCGGCAACAGCGCACACCTCGTCGCCACCATCATCGGCATCACGACGGCCAGCGCGTACAGGTGGCTCCAGGACAACGGCTGCGTGCTCGACGACCAGACGCCCGACACGCTGCCGGGCCGGGTGCGGTGCGAGGTAGACGACGGCGAGAGCGCCGCGCTGGAGCTACCGTTCGGCGTGCACGTCAAGCCGTGGCGCGAGCTTCCCGGTTTCGTGCGCCGCTACCTCTCGCATCGCGGCATTACGGCGTGGCAAGTGCAAGCCTACGGTATCGGCTACGCGGTGGTGGGTGAGCAACGCGGGCGCGTCGTGCTTCCGACGCGCAATCAGTACGGCGCCCTCCTGTCTTACACGGGGCGCAGTTACACGGGCTCGCTGCTGCGGTACTTGAGCGCGAAGGAGCAAGCGGGCGCGAGGCCGAAGGCGGCGCTGTTCGGGGAAGCGTTGTGGCGTCAGCGTCCGGTCGAGGAGTGTTGGTGTGCGGAGGGCGCGATCAAGGTGCTCGCCATCGAGCGCGCGCTGTGCTCCACTGGAACTGGCGAGAATGGGCAAGCCATCGCGGCGTTCAGCGGCGCGGAGATGCACGAGGAGCAGGCGCTGAAGCTGCGACGGTTCGAGCGCATCACGTACGTCGCGGACAACAACGAGACTGGGATCAGGTTTGCACGCGAGATCGAGAACGCGATGTGCGGGATGGCAGCGGTGCGCGTGGTGGTGCCGCCGGAGGGAAGCGAGGCGGACACCTTGACGCGGCGCGAGCTTCGCGCATTACTTCTGGGAGGAGACGGTGCGTGATGGGACGTAAGAACGGCAAGACGGGCGTGCGGTACGGAACGCCGTACACGGAGCTGGGCAAGGCGATGCGCGACGACCAAGCGCGCGCGGCGCTGCTCATCATCGATGCGTTGGAGCGCACCGGGTGGCGCATCATGCGTGCCGCCGCGCTGCTCGGATACCGCGACTACGGCCAGCTTGACGACTACATCACGCGGCTCGGCATGCGCAAGCTGG
>Ga0265297_10001909_pt1 | contig 45316 bp, 36 predicted proteins | sample Munlanlwell13791_FD_192502 | JGI IMG/M metagenome (GOLD analysis project Ga0265297, IMG submission 192502) | Leachate microbial communities from a municipal landfill in Southern Ontario, Canada - Leachate well 137-91 | ecosystem: Engineered > Solid waste > Landfill > Unclassified | place...
GATCCCTTTAGCCCACGAAAAACTCCGACCCTTTTTTAGCCCACGAAACACACGAAAAAAACAAAGCTTTCGTGCTGTTTCGTGTGTTTCGTGGGGAAAAGGCTGGTGTGGATTTGTGGGCCAAAAACCCTTCGTGGTGAAAGCATGAAACGCAAGTCATCATTCACGCTGATCGAGCTGCTGGTGGTGATCGCCAGCATCGCCTATCCTGGCGGCGCTGCTGCTGCCGGCCTTGCAGCGGGCCAAGGAAGCCGCGAAGACGGCGGTGTGCCTGAGCAACCAGCGGCAGGTCTGCGCCGCCATGCTGCTCTACGCCGGCGACAACGACGGCATCGTCCCGCGCGGGTATACGTCCGGGTTCAACGCCGCTGGGAGTAGCTACACCGTCCGCTATTGGTACGACTGCTTGGCCGATGGCTTCGATGGCCCCAACTATGGTGTCCTCACCGACGCGAAGAATGGCAACGGCCATTTCGATGGCGCCTATTTGCTGCTGCCCCCCCACCCGACCTGGCCCGCCCGTTTCAGGGGGTTCCTCGTGATGCCGCCCGCGCCGGACTCGATCCAGGTGTCGGAGGCGACAAGGCGGGTTTCGATGGACAACCCGGCCATGTCCGTGCCGCCGGCCATCACCTTGAGCCGGAGCTTGGCGCTGTCGACCGGACCGGTGGCGATGGTGACAAGTGTCAACGTATATCAGGACAAGACACAAGACACGATCCTTGAACGTCCAACGGCGAACGGCCAACGATCGGCCGGCCCGGCGGCGGGAAGGCCGGCGGCGGCGGGGGTGGACAAACGGGGGAAGGGCGGGTACGTTTCCTGCCGATCTCACCAGACACCGTGTTGGAGGATGAACCCCCGAAATGGCTGCCGGAACTGCCCAGCCCCAAAGCGCGCCGCCACCGGCCTTGCCGCCGCCGGGGGTGGAGCTTTGCGGACTCCGCAGACTGGATGGGCCGTTGCTGGCCATTGACGGCGTGCGCCATGCCGCCTATGGCGACTTGGTGGAGGTGCGCGGCGCGGACGGCGCGGCCCGGCTGGGGCAGGTTTTGGAAATCAGCCGCGACGCCGCCATCGTCCAGGTCTTCGCCGGCACCATTGGGCTGGCCAACGCCGCGACGCGGGTGCGGTTCCTGGGGCGCGGCCTGACGATCCCCGTCGCCCGCGAGATGCTGGGGCGGGTCTTCGACGGGCTGGGGCGGCCCAAGGACGGGCTGCCGCCGCCCGTGGCCGCCGACTGGCGCGACGTCAATGGCCTGCCGATCAACCCCTGTGCGCGGGTCTATCCGCGCGACTTCATCCAGACGGGGGTTTCGGCGATCGACCTGATGAACTCCCTGGTGCGGGGGCAGAAGCTGCCGGTCTTCTCCGGCAATGGGCTGCCGCACAACCGGCTGGTGGCGCAGATCATCCGCCAGGCACGGCTGTTGCGGGCGGAGGAGCCGTTTGCGGTCGTCTTCGGGGCGATGGGGGTGAAGGCGGACGTGGCCCGTTTTTTCATTGAGTCCTTCGAGCGCAGCGGGGTGATTGACAACGTGACGCTGTTCCTCAGCCTGGCCGACGACCCGTCGGTGGAGCGGCTGGTCACCCCGCGTTCGGCATTGACCTTCGCCGAACACCTGGCCTTCGACCTGGGGATGCACGTGCTGGTGCTGCTGACCGACATGACGAACTACTGCGAGGCCCTGCGCGAGGTCGCCACCGCGCGTTCCGAGATCCCGAGCCGCAAGGGGTATCCCGGCTATCTTTACAGCGATTTGGCGTCGTTGTACGAGCGGGCCGGGCGGGTCGAGGGGCGGGCGGGCTCGATCACCCAGATGCCGGTGCTGACCATGCCGAGCGACGACATTTCGCATCCCGTGCCGGATCTCACCGGGTTCATCACGGAGGGGCAGATCGTGCTGGACCGGGAGATGTCCCAGCGGGGCATCTATCCGCCGGTGGCGGGGCTGCCCTCGCTGTCGCGGCTGATGAAGGATGGCATCGGGGCGGGGCGGACGCGGGCGGACCATCCGCACCTGGCCGCCCAGTTGTTTGCCTGCTATTCGAAGGTGAAGGAGATCCGGGCGCTGGCCTCGGTGATCGGCGAGGAGGAGTTGAGTCCGCTGGACAAGCTCTACATGCAGTTTGGCGAGGGTTTTGAGCGCCGGCTGGTGACCCAGGGGGAGTTTGAGGAGCGCACGGTCGCGGAAAGCCTGGATCTCGGCTGGGAGCTGCTCAAGATCTTGCCGCGCAGCGAGCTGTATCGCCTGAGCGAGGAGGAGTTGGCGGCGCGGTTCGATCCGCCGCGGGCGGGCGAGGTTGGGGTGGCGGCCACCGCCGAGGCGCCGGCCGGGGGCGGCGACGCCTGGGCCGGCCTGGCGGCGGAAGCGGCGGCGGGCGGTGGGACGAAGGAGGGGTGACGCGGCCATGGCGCGGCTGAACACGGCTCCAACCAAAAGCAACCTGCAATCGCTCAAGCGCGACTTGGCGCTGGCGACGGAGGGGTTTTCGCTGCTCGACCAGAAGCGGGAGATCCTGGTGCTGGAGCTGATGCGGCTGCTGGAGCAGGTGCGCGAGGCCCGGCGCCAGCTCGAGGCCCGGCGCCAGGCGGCCTATGCGACCTTGAAGAAGGCGGCCACCGCCAATGGCTACCACCAGCTCCGGGCCACGGCGGCCGGGATCCGCTACGAGCACCGGGTGCGGGAAGGGCAGCGCATCGTTGCCGGGGTGCGGGTGCCGGACTTTGGCGTCGAGCACGGCGAGTTCCGTTCCCAGTTCGGCTTTGCCGGCACCGATTCGCTGGTTGACCGGACCATGGCCGAATTCCTGGAGCTGCTCAAGGCGGTCAGCCGCATGGCGCAGTTGGAGACGGCGGTCTGGCAGTTGGCCCGGGAGCTGAAGAAGACCCAGCGGCGGGTGAATGCCCTGGAGCAACTGTTCATTCCCGCCTACCAGGACACGCGGAAATGGATCCAGGAGACGCTTGAAGGCAAGGAGCTGGAGTCGTTTTTTGTGCTCAAGCTGCTGAAGAAGAAGCTGGCGGCGGTTGCCGAAGGCGCGGCCGGGGATTTATAGTGTTGGCCGGGGGGTGGTGCGATCCAACCCCGGGCAGGAGACGGAGCCATGGACGGGAGCCGGTTGCTCAGCAAGCTGCTGCTGGTGGTTGACGGATCGGCGGAATCCGTGGCGGCGGCGCATTATGCCGTGCGGCTGGCGACCGAGGTCGGCGGCACCTTGGAGGCGGTCTACGTCATCGACACGGCCACCATGGACTATCTCATGCAGATGCGGATTTTCGTGGCCGAGGAGCGGCAGGAGTTCGAGCGGGACCTGGAGTTGACTGGCCGGCGCTACCTCGAACTGGTGCAGACCTTGGCGAAGAAGCAGGGGCTGGAGGTGCATCTCCACCTGTTGCGGGGCGGGTTCCAGCAAGGGGTGCTGTGCCTGGCGCGGGCGATGGGTGCCGACGCCATCATCCTGGGTGGCTGGTCCGGCAGCCTGACGCGGAAGGACGTGGCGGGGATGGAGCGGCAGTTGGTGCTGGCGAATGCGGCCAGCCCGGTGATCGTCGTCCGCCAGCGGCCGGGATAGGGCGGTCAGGGCAGCAGCGCGGCCAGCTCGGGGGGCAGGGGTGAGGTGGCCAGGAACGGTTCGCCGGTGGCGGGGTGGCGGCAGGCGAGGCGGGTGGCGTGCAGGGCCTGGCGCGGGAGGCGGAGCCGCTGCCGGTCCGCCGCCGTGAGGGTGCCGGCGATGAAGCGGAGGTAGAGGCGGTCATCGGGCCCGTAGAGCTTGTCGCCGACGAGGGGGAAGCCGAGGGAGCAAAGGGTGGCGCGGATCTGGTGGCGGCGGCCGGTGCGGGGTTCGGCTTCGACGAGGCTCAGCTCCGGGGTGAGGCGGCGGCGGCGGAAACGGGTTTCCGCCCATTCGGCCGGGCCGGGGGCGGCGGGGGGCGCGTCCGGCGCGCCCGGGATGAAGCGGCGTTTTTTGCGGACTTCGCTGGCGGGGTCGGGCAGGAGCCAGCCGTTGGCTTCGCACTGTTCGGGGAATGCGCCTTCGACGACCGCGAGGTAGCGTTTTTCGACTTGGCGGCGGCTGAACTGGCGCTGCAATTCGCGGGCGGCGGCGGTGGTTTTGGCGACCAGCACCAGGCCGGAGGTTTCGCGGTCGAGGCGGTTGGCCAGGGCGAAGAAGGCGTCGGCGGGGAAGGCGTCGTGGAGGGCGGCCCACAAGGTGTGGTTGAAGAAGCGGCCGGCGGGGTGGCAGGGCAGGTTGCCCGGCTTTTCGGCGACCAGGAGGGCGGCATCCTCCCAGAGGCGGCGCCAGGCCAGGTCAACCGGGGGCTCGGTGGCGCGGAGGCCGTCGGGGATGAGGTATTCCAGCCAGTCGCCGGGGCCGGCGGGGGTGTCCGGGGCGGTGGTGGGGCGGCCATTGAGCTGGAGGCGGCCGGCGGCGAGTTCGCGCCGCCATTCCTCGGCGGTGTGGTAGGTGAAGCGGCTGGCCAGCAGGTCGAGGATGGGGCGGGGTGCGGCCCCTGGCGGCAGGCGCAGCTTGGCGGCGCGGGTCAGGCTGGCCATTTGTAGGCGGCGAGCAGGTTCAGGACCTGGGTTGGGGTGGTGGCGGCGCGCAGCTTCTCCATGCGGCGGGCGTCGTTGATGAAGTGGACGAGGCCTTGGAGGAGGGTGAGGTGGGCGGTGGGGGCGAAGGCGGGGACGGCGATGAGGAAGAAGGTGCGGCAGTTCTCCTGGGCGCCGGGGTGGAAGGGGATGCCGGGGGCGGCGGCCAAGCCGATGGTGATGCCGAGGCGGCGGACGACGGTGGAGCGGGCGTGGGGGATGGCCAGTTCCCGGCCGATCTGGGTGGTGATCTGCTCTTCCCGGCGTTCGACGTCGTCCACGAACCGCGGCAGGTTGGCCACAATGCCGGTTTCCTGCATGGGCAGCGCCAATTGCTCCAGGAGGCCCCGCCGGTTGTCAGCCTGCAGGTTGAGGAGGACGTGGGAGCGTGGCAGCAGCGTTTTGATGTCCATGGGGTGACGTGGGAAGGGGGGGGTGCCCAATGGGCTCAGGGTGAGTCGGCGTTGGCTGGGGTGAGCAGCAGGAAGCGGGCGCAGTGGGGGCAGGTCCAAGCCATTTCGCCCCGGCGCATCCGGATCAAGTCCCCCTGGTTGACGCTCAAGTGGCAGGCGGTGCAGACGCCGCCCTCCTCTTGGGCGACGCCCAGTCCGGAGCGGCGGAGCCGGTCGTAGCGGCGCAGGTGCGCCATGGGGATGCCAGCGCGCAGGCTGGCGATGTCCGCCTCGATTTGGCGGATGGCGGTGGGGGGGTGGCTGGCGCTGGCGTGGATGATCCGGGATTCGGCCAGGATCAGCTCCAGCTCCTGCAGCCGCAACAGCTCATTGACGGTAGTGCGCACGGGAAAGGGTTCCAAGTGAGACATTCCACTTTCCACAATAGCAGCGCTGGGCCGGAAAAGCAAACGCTCAGGCGGCGGGGCGCCGGGACGGCTGGGCCCGCAGGGTGAGCTTGGGGAGGGCGTGCCCCCGGACCACCTCGGCATCGATCATGCAGGCGGCCACGTCATCGCGGGAGGGGACGTCGTACATGATGTCGAGCATCAGCGATTCCAGGATGGTGCGCAGGCCGCGGGCGCCGGTGCCCTTTTCCTTGGCCTTGGCGGCCAGGGCCTCCAGCGCGTCGGGGGTGAACTTCAGCTCGACGCCTTCGATGGCCATCAGTTCCTGGTATTGCTTGAGGAGGGCGTTCTTGGGTTCGCCGAGGATGCGGACGAGGTCGGCGGCGGTCAGCTCGTGGAGGGCGGCGCAGACCGGCAACCGGCCGATGAATTCGGGGATCATCCCGTACTTGATCAGGTCCTGCGGCTCGACGTGCTGGAGGATCTTCGGGTCGTTGGCGGTGACCACCGGCGCCTCCCCCTGGTCGCCGCCGCCGAAGCCGAGCACCCGCTTGCCCAGGCGGCGGTAGACGATCTGGTCGAGGCCGACGAAGGCGCCGCCGCAGATGAAGAGGATGTTGGAGGTGTCGACTTGCAGGTATTCCTGGTGCGGATGCTTGCGGCCGCCCTGGGGGGGGACGTTGGCGATGGTGCCTTCGACGATCTTGAGCAGGGCCTGCTGCACCCCCTCGCCGGAGACGTCGCGGGTGATGGAGACGTTGTCGGTGGTGCGGGCGATCTTGTCGATTTCGTCAATGTAGACGATGCCGATCTGGGCGCGGGCGACGTCATAGTTGGCGGCCTGGACCAGGCGGAGGATGACGTTCTCCACGTCCTCCCCCACATAGCCGGCCTCGGTCAGGGGGGTGGCGTCGGTGATCGCCAGCGGCACGTCCAGCAGCTTGGCGAGGGTGCGGGCGAGCAGGGTCTTGCCCGAGCCGGTGGGGCCGAGCATCAGGATGTTGCTCTTCTCGATGTCGATCCGCCGGGCCGCTTCCGGGTGCTCGCGCTGGTACTGGATGCGCTTGTAGTGGTTGTGGACGGCCACGGCGAGGACTTTCTTGACGTGCTCCTGGCCGACCACGTACTGGTCCAGGTATTCGTTGATGGCGGCGGGCTTGGGCACCTTCAGGGGGGCTGGCTTCGCCTCCTTGCCGCGGCGGGTGTCCGCCTTGCCCGGGGCGGGAGGGGAGGGTGGCCGGGCGCCGGTGGCGCCGAGCATCTGGTTGCAGGCGGCGACGCACTCGTTGCAGATATGGATCCCCATCGGGCTGGAGATCAGTTGCGCCACTTCCTGGCGGGTCCGGCCGCAGAAGGAGCAGAACACTTCCTGGTTGTCGTCGTGGCGTCGGGCCATCGGTCGTCAGACTCCCCGCGCGCCAGCCCTGGCAGGAAGGGGTGGCGGCGCGTGTTGGGTGGTGGTTCGGGGCGGGCGGCGGCGCCGCCGCGGCTTCAGGGGGCGGCCGTGGGCTTGGCCTTGGGCTGGATCACCGCGTCCACGAGGCCATATTTCCGGGATTCCTCGGCGGACATGAAGTAGTCGCGGTCCGAATCCTTTTCGATCTGCTCCAGCGGCTGGCCGGTGTGCTTGGCGAGGATGCCGTTGAGGATGCCGCGGATGCGGAGGATTTCCTGGGCCTGGATGTGGATGTCGGCGGCGGTGCCCTCGCTGCCGCCGCTGGGCTGGTGGATCATGATCCGGGCGTTGGGCAGGGAGAAGCGCTTGCCCGGGGCGCCGGCCGCGAGCAGCACGGCCCCCATGCTGGCCGCCTGCCCCACGCAGTAGGTGCAGACGGGGCAGCTCAGCATCTGCATCGTGTCGTAGATCGCCAGGCCGGCGGTCACGGTGCCGCCGGGGCTGTTGATGTAGAGGGCGATCTCCTTGCGGGGATCTTCGGACTGGAGGAAGAGGAGCTGGGCGATGACCGAATTCGCCACCTGGTCATCCACCGGCGAGCCGAGCAGCACGATCCGGTCCTTGAGCAGCCGCGAATAGATGTCGTATGACCGCTCCCCGTGGGAGGTCTGCTCGATCACGAAGGGGACGTAGTGGTTGGCGCGGATCGTCACGGCGGTCGGGTCTCCGGAGGGGGCGTGGTGGGGGGGGTCAAGCCGGGCTGGGGGCGGCGGCCCGCGGCTGGCCGTTGAGCGTGCAGGTGGCCAGCAGGTGGTCCACCACCTTGTTCTCGCGCAGGTGTTCGTAGAGCGCGCCGAGCCGGCCGGAACTCTCCAGTTGCTGGTACATTGCCTTGGCGCTGAGGCGCTGCATCCGCGCCATCATGTCCACGGCGTTGGTCAGTTCGTCGTAGCTGACGTTGATGCCGGCCGTCTTGGCGACGGCGGCGAGCAGGTAATGGCGGCGCATCTCCTCGCGGGCGAGCCCCTTGGCCTTTTCCATGAGGGCATCCTGCTGTGCCTGGACGTCCTCCTGCTTGCGGCCGTTGCGCAGCTCCTCGTTGAAGAGGCGGACGAAGGTGTTGATCTCCTGGCGGGCGAGGACCTGGGGCGGCAGCGGGAATTCGGGGGCCTGCAGGAGCTGCGCCAGCACCTGCTTGCGCATGGCGTCGCGCCCCTGGTGTTCCGCTTCGCGCTTGAGGTGCGCGGCCACGGCGCTCTTCATGTCGGCGGCGTCCTTGTGGCCATACTGGGTGGCCAGCTCATCCGTGAGCTGGACGGTTTCCGGCTCCTGGACTTCCTTGACCTTGATGCTGTAGGTGGCCTGGCGGCCAGCGAGGGCCTTCACGAAATAATCCGCGGGGAAGGTCACTGCCAAGTGGCGCTCCTCGCCCGTGGCGGCGCCTTCCATGCCGGCGGTGGCGCCGGGGATGATCTCCGGGGCCTTCAGCAGCAGCCAGCCATCCGCATTCTCCAGCAGGTAGTTGGACTGCTCGGGGAGGGGGGTGTCGGCCGGCAGCGGTTCGGCGAGGTTGGCCTTCCAGGAGACCTTGAGCATGTCGCCGGCCTGGGCCGGCCGCTCGACCACCTGGTAGGCGGCGCGGCGCTGGACCCAGTTGCGGATGGTCGCCTCGACGTCCGCCTCGCTGACGGTGGTTTCGGCGCAGTCCACGTTGAACCGGGTGTAGTCGGGCAGGGCGATTTCCGGCTCGACGTCAAAGCTCACCGCAAAGGTGAAGGCGGCATTCTCCCGGTAGTCGAGCTTCTCCGGCTCGACCAAGCGGGGGCTGGTTTCGGGATGGATGCTCAGTTGCTTCAGCGCGGCGTCGGTCATCTGCTCCAGCAGCTCGCGGCGGGCCTCCTCCTGGAGCCGGCTGCCGAAGTGGCGGCGGACCACCGTCTCCGGGGTCTTGCCCGGGCGGAACCCGGGGATTTTGGCGTGCTTCTTGAAGCCGCCGAGGACGCCGGCAAAGCTATGGTGCACGGTTTCGGCCGGCACTTGCACGGTGAGCTTGACCTGGCACGGCTCGGGGTTTTCGCGCTGGATGCTGAGGTTCGGTTCCACAGTTGCAATCCTTCCTCAAAAATGGACGTGGCCGTTGACCCAAAACTGTGAACTGTCTACTATATCGCACCTTGTTGCGTTTTCCATGCCCCGGGGCCGGAGCCGTGCGGCGGCCGGATTTGCAAAGCGGCTGTTTTCCATTAGGTTAGAAGGTCAAGCCCAACCATCTCAGAGCAAGGGAGACCTGGGGAATGCCAACCTATGACTACAAATGCACTGCCTGCGGCCACCGCTTCGAACGGGTCCAGGCGATGAAGGACCAGCCGTTGCGGGAGTGCGACGCCTGCGGCGGCCCGGTGAAGCGGCTGATCGGTTCCGGCGCGGGGTTCATCCTCAAGGGGACCGGCTGGTACTGCACCGATTTCAAGGCCAAGGGCGCCGCCGCCCCGGCGAAGGCCGGATCGGCCCCGGCCCCGGCCCCGGCTTCCGCCACCGCCACCTGAAGCGTGGGGGCGCCGCCGCCCCGGGCGGGCGGCGGCGGGCAGGGCAAGGCGCACCGCCCAGTCCAGAAAGATGGTGGCCGGCGTTGTGGCCGGCGCGATGGAGGGTTTCCGACCATGATCAAATGTCACCAGTGCAATGCCGAGAACATGCTGGGCGCCATCTTCTGCCGCAACTGTGGCACCCGCCTGGAGATTGACAAGTTCCGGCCGGAGACGGTTGACCAGCGCCGCCGGCGGCAAGGGCGGAGCTGGGGCGGACGGCTCTATCGCCTGACGGTGTTCGCCCTGCTGCTGCTGCTGGCCGCGGGCCTCGCCGGCATCTTCCTGCCCAGCCCGAAACGGCCGGTGCCGGCGCTCGGCGCCGCGGAACTGGCCGCCGCCGAAGCGCGGTTCGATTCCTTCGCCTTGCCGCGGCGGGCCGAAGCCGCCTTGACCTTCACCTCCGCGGAGGCGACGGCGCTGGCCAACAAGCGGCTGCTCACGGACGCCGGTGCCGGCGGCCCGTTCACCGTCACGGCGGTGACGCTTGATTTCCGCACGGGGGGGCATGTGCTGGTGACGGTGGCGGGCAAGCTGCTGGGCAAGCTGCCGATGGAGAACCAGGCACTGGTGCGGCTGGAGAGCGGAGCCGGCACGCCGGCCAAGGTGACGGTGGTCAAGGTCCGCGCCGGCAAGCTGCCCATCCCCGCCTTCGCCCACTCCCTGGTGCTGCAGCGGATCGAGCCGCTGTTCGCGGGGAACGCGGCGGCGGCGGCGGTGCGGGAGAACGTCCGCGCCATTGAAGTGGAAGATGGCGAGGCCAAGGTGGTTCTGCTTTCGCTCCGGGAGCGGTTGCAGCGGCAACGCCCCGGCGGGAACTGACCGGGGCTGGCGTCGGGTGTGGGGCTGGCGGCCTGGCGCGGCATTGCCCCCGCCGGGATTGCCCTTATGGTCCACCCAAACAAGTTTAGCCGGCTTTCCCTGGAGTGAAAGAACCCTCATGCCCCGCGTCACCATGCGGCAGGTCGCCAACTTGGCGGGCACCTCGCCGACCACCGTCTCGCATGTGCTCAACCACACCCCGGGGGCCGCGGTCGCCGCGGCCACCCGCCAGCGGGTCTTGCGGGTCGCCCAGCAGCTCGGCTACCAGCGCGGCCTCCTGGCCAGCGCCATCAAGGAGCCGCTGCGGCTCATCGGCGTCGCCCTCGGGCGGCAGGGGCAGCCGGACGAAATCGATACGGACCGCATCTTCAGCGGCATCCGCGCCGAACTGCTCGACCGCAACCACTTCCCGGTGGTCCAAGCCCTGCCCGCCGGCGTCGGCGAGGCCGACAGCCCCGCGGCCGTCGCCCGCATGCTGGACCTCCACGGGCAGAAGCTGGTCAGCGGCTTCATCCTCGACAAGCAGTGCTTCAGCGACCCCTCCACCGTCCGCCTCTACGACCGCGGCGTCCCGATCGTCCTGGTCAACGGCAAGCATTCGCTGGAAGGTGGGGATGGCCAGCCCTTGCCGGCGGTGGTTTGCGACTACCTCAGCGGCGCCATCACCGGCACCCAATACCTGCTGGGACTCGGCCACCGCCGGATCGCCCTGCTCACGCGCCCCTGCCGCCGCTATCCGGAGACCTATTGGCCGTTCCTGATCCAGCGGCTCCAGGAGGGGTTCGCCGGCACCCTGGCCGCGGCCGGCGCCCCGGCCCCCGGCGAGTGGATCGCCGAGGCGGATCCGCGTGACCGCGAGGAGATCTACGCCGCCGTCCGCCGGCTCCAGGGGCGGGAGCGGCCGCCGACCGCCTGGTTCGTCACCGACGATTCGATGGCGATCATGGTGATGCACGCCTTGCAGAGCGCCGGCCTGCGGATTCCGCAGGACGCCTCCGTGCTTGGCTTTGGCGGCTGGGAGATGGGCGCGCGGCTTTCGGAGCCGCCGCTCACCACCCTCCAGGTGCCGCTGGAGGAGAACGGCCGCCAGGCGGTGCGCCTGCTGTTCAACCAGTTGCGGGAGGTGCCGCTGGCGCCGCGCCAGCGCTTCCTCCAGCCGGTGCTGCAGGTGCGCGGCTCCACCGCCGCGGCGCCGCCGGCGCCGCGCTGAGGCTTGCCCCAGGCGTCAGTTGACCACGTTTTGCGGCGTGCCGGCGAGGAAGGCGCGGAGGTTGGCGACGACGGTGGCCAGCAGCCGGCGCCGGGCCGCGTCGGTGGCCCAGGCGATGTGCGGCGTGATCACCGTGTTCCGGGCCGCGAGCAGCGGGTTGTCGGCCCGGGGCGGCTCCGTGCTGAGCACGTCGGCGCCGAAGCCGGCCAGCCGCCCCGCGTTGAGGGCGGCGGCGAGGTCGGCTTCATTCACCAGCGGGCCGCGGCCGCAGTTGAGCAGGTAGGCGGTGGGCTTCATCAGCGCCAGCGTCGCCGCGTCCACCAGCTCCTTGGTCTCGGGGGTGAGCGGGCAGTGGAGGCTGACGACGTCGCTCTCGCGGAACAAGGTTTCATGGTCAACCCAGCGCACGCCCGGCAGCTCCTTGGGTGTCCGGGAGACCGCGAGGACGGCCATGCCGAACCCCTGGGCGACGCGGGCCACCGCCTGGCCGATGGCGCCCATGCCGTAGATGCCGAAGGTGAGGCCGGCCAGCTCGACCAGGGTGCCGAGGCGGAAGGTGAAGTCGGGGCAGTGGCTCCAGCGCCCGGCCTTGACCGCGGCGTCGTGCAGGGCGGTGCGGTTGGCCAGCTCCAGCAGCAGCGCGAAGGTCGCCTGCGCCACCGACGGGGTGCTGTAGGCCGGGACGTTGGTGACGGTGATGCCGCGCTCGCGCGCCGCTTCGGTGTCGACCACGTTGTAGCCGGTGGCGAGCACGCCGACGTAGCGCAGCCCGGGGAGGCGGCCGAGGGTGGCGCGGTCAAGCACGACCTTGTTGGTGAGCACGGCGGCGGCGCCTTGGGCGCGGGCGACGGCTTCGGCGGCCGGCGTGCGCTCATGCACGGTCAGCTCCCCCAGGGCCGCCAGCGGCCCCCAGTCCAGGTCGCCGGGGTTCAAGGTGTAGCCGTCGAGCACGACAATCCGCGGGTTCATGGGGCGGGGCGTCCTTTCCTGTTCCGGGGGGGTGGGGCGGTTGCCGGCGTCGCCCGGAAGTGGTCCGGGGAGGATGGTCATCCCCCAACGATAATCAGTGGAACGGATTGCACAACCCCGGCCGGCTTCCCTTTTCCCGCCGCGGTGGCTACGTTACGGGGAGCAACCCGCAGCGCGCACCCCAGGAGAGAGCCGCGATGAGCGACGTCCGCATCCCCCTTGATGAACTGGTGCCCAGCCGCCACGCCCGCCTGGTGGCCGCCGAACCGGCGGCGGACGGCCGCGCCGTGCTCTATCGCCGGCTGGCGGACGGCACGGTGGCGGCGGAGACGGTGCCCTTCCAGCCGTGGCTGCTCACCGCCGGCGAAGAGTTGGCGGCCAAGCTCCCCGGCGTCCGCGGAGTCCGCCGGCTGGCCGGGCCGGGGGCGATGAACGTGCGCGTCCACTTCCCCGACCTGCCCGCCTACGAGGCGGCCCTGGCCTTCCTCAAGAAGGAGACCGGCCGCACTCCGTCGGCCGCCGCCGCCCCCTACCGCGTCTTCGGCGACCTGACCCAGCAGCTCCTGGCCCTGCTCCCGGCCCGCCTCTTCCGCGACCTGGCCTTCGCCGAGCTGCGCCGGCTCCAGCTCGACATCGAAACCCGCACCTCGCCGGGCTTCGACTTCCCCAATCCCGAACGCACCGGCGACGAGATCGTGATCATCGCCCTGCGCGACTCCACCGGCTGGGAACACTGCCTCGCCGCCCCGGAGCTGGACGAGGCCGGGATGCTCCGCGAACTGGTGCGCCTCATCCGCGAACGCGACCCGGACGTGGTCGAGGGGCACAACCTCTTCAACTTCGACCTGCCCTACCTCGCCGCCCGCGCCAAGCGGCACAAGGTCCGGCTCGATTTCGGCCGCGACGGCAGCCCGATGACCGCCCGCGCCAGCCGCTTCAGCGCCGGCGAACGCACCGCCAGCTTCACCCGCTTCGACATCCATGGGCGGCACGTGCTCGACACCTACCAGCTCGTCCAGCTCTACGACGCCAGCCACCGCGACCTGGAGAGCTACGGGCTGAAGGCCGTCGCCCGCCATTTCGGCGTCGCCGCCCCCGACCGCACCTATGTGGACGCCGCGGCGCTGGCGGCGGAGCTGGCCCGCGACCCGGCGCGGGTGCGCCGCTACGCCATGGACGACGTGCGCGAGACCGACGCCCTCAGCCGCATCCTCTCCCCGAGCCACTTCCACCAGGCCCAGCTCGTGCCCTTCTCCTACCAGAACTGCGTGATCCGCGGCAGCGGCATGCGGATTGACGCCCTGCTCACCGCCGGCTACCTGGCCGAAGATGCCGCCCTGCCCACGCCGCAGCCGGCGCGGCCGTTCCAGGGGGCGCTGACCGAGGCGGTGCGCGCCGGCGTCTTCCACAATGTCTGGCACGTGGACGTGGCCTCCCTCTACCCTTCGATCATTGTCGCCTCCGACCTGGCGCCGGCCGCCGACCCGCTACGGCTCTTCCCGAAAATGCTCAAGGCGCTGCGCGAGTTCCGCCTGGCCGCCAAGGCCGCGGCGAAGAAGGCCGCCGACCCGGCGCGGCGCGAGCACTTCCAGGCGCTCCAGGCGAGCTTCAAGGTCCTGATCAACTCCTTCTACGGCTATGCCGGCTTCGCCCAAGGCACCTTCAATGACTTCGACCTGGCGGAGACGGTCACCGCCCGCGGCCGCGAAATCCTCCAGGCCATGCTCGACTTCCTCGCCGGCGCCCAGGCGACGGTGATCGAGCTGGACACGGACGGCATCTACTTCGGCCCGCCCCCCGGCGTCCAGGAGCCGGAGGCCTTCCTGGCGCGGCTCCAGGCCCAGCTTCCGCCGGGGATCGATGTCGAGCTGGATGCCACCTATGCGGCGATGTTCAGCTACAAGAGCAAGAACTACGCGCTGCTCGACGCGGCGGGGGGCGTCGCCCTCACCGGCGCTGCCCTCAAGTCGCGCGGGCTCGAACCGTTCCAGCGGCGCTACATCAAGGAGCTGGCGGAGCTGCTGCTCACCGGCCGCGGCGCGGCGGCGGCGGCGCTGCACCGGCGCTATGCCGCCGCCCTGGAACGGCATGAGCTGCCGCTGGCCGACCTCGCCCAGCGCGAGGTGCTTTCCACCTCCCCCAAGGCCTACGCGGAAAAGCTGGCCAAGGGTGAGACCCGGCGCAGCGCCGCCTATGAACTCGCGCTCAAGTCGGCGCGCCCCTATGAGCAGGGGGACCAGGTGGCGTTCTACGTCACCGGCGGCAAGAAGAACGTCGCCGTCACCGACGCCGCCAAACTGCTCCAGGACGCCCAGCCCGGGGAGCGCGACGAGAACGTGCCCTACTACCTCGACAAGCTGGCGAAGCTGCACGCGAAGTTCGCCGAGTTCCTGCCCGACCCCGATGCCGGCGGCGCGCCGTTCCAGTTGGGGTGAAGAAGCCCCTGCCCGCCGGCGGCCGGCCGGGCATTACAGTACGCCCCATGCCCTTGCTTGAAGTCGCCCAGCTCCGGACCTGCTATCCCGTGCGCACCGGGCTGCTCGGCCGCGTCCGGCTGGTGCGGGCCGTGGACGGCGTCTCCTTCAGCGTCGCGCCGGGGGAGACGCTCGGGCTGGTCGGCGAAAGCGGCTGCGGCAAGAGTACCCTGGCGCGGACCCTGCTCGGGCTGGAGCCCGCCGCCGGCGGCAGCATCCGCTTTGCCGGGCAGGACGTGACCCGCGCCCGCGGCCCGGAGCTGCGCCGGCTCCGCCGGGGGATGCAGATGGTCTTCCAAGATCCCTTCGGCTCCCTCAACCCCTGCCACCGCATCGGGGTGATGCTCGACGAGGTGCTGCGCGCCAATTCCCCGGAACTGGATCGGGCCGGCCGCCGCCAGCGGAGCGACGAATTGCTGGCGCTGGTCGGCCTGGGCGTGGAGCATCGGGAGCGGTTCCCGCACCAGCTCAGCGGCGGCCAGCGGCAGCGGGTCGGCATTGCCCGGGCCTTGGCGGTGGCGCCCAAGCTGTTGCTGGCCGACGAACCGGTCTCGGCCCTGGATGTGAGCGTCCAGGCCCAGATCATCGGCCTGTTCCAGGAGCTGCAGCGCCGCCTGGGGCTGGCCTGCCTCTTCATTTCCCATGACCTGGCGGTGGTGGAGCACCTCTGCCGCCGGGTCTTGGTGATGTACTTGGGGCGGATCGTCGAGGATGCCCCCGCCGCCGAGCTGTTCCGCCAGCCGCGCCACCCTTACACGCGGGCCCTGCTCGCGGCCGTCCCCCGGCTGCCCGACGAGGCGCCGCCGGCGGCCGGCGCCGCCGGGCCGCCGCTCACGGGCGACTTGCCCTCGCCCCTGGCGCCGCCCCCCGGCTGCCGCTTCCATCCCCGCTGCCCCGGCGCCACGGAACGCTGCCGGCGGGAGAGCCCAGCGCTCCGCCCCGCCGCCGGCGGCGCTGGTGGTGGGCACGCCGTCGCCTGCCACTTCGCCTGATCGGCAAAGACGGGGCCGGCATAGAGGTCGCGGAACTCCCCCGCCGTGATCGCCAGCGTCGTGGTGCAGGTGTGGTTGAAGAGGAAAAGCCCGGCCATCAGCTCCTCGAAGTGGACTTGATAGCCGACCAGCGTCACCTGGGGATCCGCCAGGAACTCCTGCCGGATCCGCCAGCGGAAGCCGCAATAGGGGCATTCCTTGAAGGGTTTCATCATCCGGAACTCCTTGGTGGGCGGGGCGGGGCTGGGTCAGCCGAAGCAGATGCGGGCGATGCAGTCCTGGAAGCTTTCGTGCCCCTTGAGGATATCGATCTGGACGCGGAGGTAGCAGACGGGCAGGTCGCGGCGGTCGAGGTGGGGGAAGCGGACGGCGTCCTTTTCGGTGGTGAGGATCAGTTCGGCGCCGGCGGCGACGGCGGCATTGTGGAAATCAATGATTTCCTGGGGGCGGAAGCGGTGGTGGTCGGCGAAGCGTTCGCAGTGGACCAGGTTGCCGCCGAGCTTGCGGAGAAATTCTTCGAACCCTTCCGGGACGGCGATGCCGGAGATGGCGGCGATGCGGCGGCCGCGGAGGGCTTCGAGGGGGCGGTGTTCGTGGGAGTAGAGGTCCACCAGGTATTGGGGGCGGTGGGTGCATTCGATGATTTCGGCGCGGGGGTTGTGCTTGGCGATGAAGGCCTTGAGGTGGCGCAGGTGGCGGCCGCCGTTGGACTTGGTGAGGAAGACGTAGTTGGCGCGGCGGAGCTGGCGGATCGGTTCGCGGAGGAGGCCGCGGGGGAGGAGGTGGTGGTTATGGAAGGGGTTGGTGCTGTCCACCAGGAGGATGTTGATGTGGGGGCGCAGCCGCAGGTACTGGAAGCCGTCGTCGAGGATGAGGGTGTCGGCGCCGAAGCGGCGGATGGCGTAGCGGCCGGACTTGACGCGGTCCTTGTCGACGAGGACGATGGCCTGCTTGACGTTGCTGGCGAGCATGTAGGGTTCGTCGCCGGCGGTGGCGGAATCGAGGAGGAGGCGGCGGCCGTCGGAGACGACCTTGGGGGGGACGTCGTGGTCGGCGCGGGTGAGGCGGTCGCGGAGCTTCTCCAGCAGCGGCTTGCTCTTGCTGCGGTAGCCACGGCTGAGGATGGCGACGCGGCGCCCCCGTTCGAGCAGGGCGCGGGCGAAGACTTCGACCACCGGGGTCTTGCCGGTGCCGCCGACGGTGAGGTTGCCGATGCTGACCACCAGGCAGCCGAGCATGCGCTGGCGGAGGAGGCGCTGGTCGAAGGCCTGCCAGCGGAGCTGGACGGCGGCGCGGTAGAGCCGCGAGAGCAGGAAGAGGGCGGCGAGGGCGGCGCGGTCGCCGCGGGTGCGGCGGCGGCCGGTGAGCAGCTCGACGACGTATTGTTCGGCTTTTTCCGCGAATTCGCGCAGGGACATGGGAGGTGGCCCGGGACTGGGGGACTGGGGGACGTAGCCGGAATTATTCACCACGCCGCCGCGAAGGGCACGAAGTCAGCGGCGGAGGGCTTCGACGGGGGAGAGGCTGGCGGCCTTCCAGGCGGGGTAGGTGCCGAAGAGGAGGCCGGTGAGCACGGCGACGGCCAGGGCGAGCAGCAGGCTGTCGGGGGCGATGACGGTTTTCATGCCGGCGGTGCGTTCGACGGCGGCGGCGATGCCGGCGCCCAAGGCGATGCCGGCGAGGCCGCCCAGGCCGGTGAGCATGACCGATTCCAGGAGGAACTGGCCGAGGATGTGGCTGCGGCGGGCGCCGAGGGCACGGAGGATGCCGATCTCGCGGGTGCGTTCGAAGATGTTGGCGAGCATGATGTTCATGATGCCGATGCCGCCGACCAGCAGGGAGATGGCGGCGATGGCGCCGGTGACGATGGTGAACATCCGGCGGGTGGCCTTTTCCTGTTCGAGCAGTTCGTAGGGGACGAGCAGTTGGCAGTCGCCCTGGTCATGGGTGACGCCGAGGTAGGCGCGGAGGCGGGCGGCGGTGTCGGGCAGGGCGGCGGTGTCGCGGACGGCGACGTAGACGGCATCGGCCTCGACCTGGACCAGGCGGTTGGTCTCCGGCGAGGTGAGGATCGTGCCGAAGAGGGCGGCGGCGGTGCGGAGGTGGAGGATGACCATGTTGTTGATCGGGCCGCCGCCAGCCATTTCGACGCTGGCCTCGCTGGCGACGACGCCGACGACGCGGAACTGCATGCCGCCGACGGAGACGGCTTCGCCGAGCGGATCGGCGGCGCCGAAGAGGCGGTCGGCGGCGGTGCGGCCGAGGACGCAGACGAGGTTCATGGCCTCGCCATCCAGGGCGCTGAGCCAGCGGCCGCGGGGGTCGGCCAGGCGGCTGCGGGTGACGTCGAGGAAGGCGGGGGTGGTGGCGGCGAGGATCAGGTCGGTGGGGCGGCCGCGGGCGTAGACGGTCTTGCGCAGGTTGCGGACGGGGACGACCTGGCGGACGTTGGCGAAGCGGGTGCGCAGGTGGATCAGGTCCCGCTCCGTGAAGCCGTAGGCGTCGAGGGCGGAGGCGGTGGCGGCGCCGGCGGTGTCCTGGCGGGCGGTGGCCAGGGGGCGGACGGCGCGGATGATCAGGTTGTCGACCCCCAGCGACTGGATGCGGCCGAGCGATTCGCGGCGGGCGCCTTCGCCGACGGCGAGCATGCCGACGACGGCGCCGACGCCGAGGACCACGCCGAGGGAGGCGAGGACGGAGCGGATGGCGCGGGTGCGCAGGCTGTGGAGGGTGACTTCGCAGGTGTGGAGGAGGTTCATGCGCGCACCACCCGGCCGTCGTGCAGTTCGATGACGCGCTGGACGGCGGTCTCATAGTCCGGGTTGTGGGTGATCATGATGATCGTGCGGGCGGCGGCGGCCAGCTCCTGGAAGATGCGGATCACCTCGCGGCCGGTCGGTTCGTCGAGGTTGCCGGTCGGTTCGTCGGCCAGGATGACCGGCGGGTCGTTGGCGAGGGCGCGGGCGATGGCGACGCGCTGGCACTGGCCGCCGGAGAGCTGGGTGGGGCGGTGGTGGAGGCGGTTGCCGAGGCCGAGGCGGGTGAGCAGTTCGCTGGCGCGGTCGCGCATGTCGCGCTTGCGGACGCCGGCGTAGCGCATGGGGATGCAGACGTTCTCGCGGATGTCGAGGTGGGGGAGGAGGTTGAAGGACTGGAAGACGATGCCGATCTTGCGGCCGCGGATGGCGGAGCGGGCGGCGTCGGTGAGGTGGGCCACATCCTGCCCTTCGAGGCGGTAGACGCCGGTGGTCGGGGGGTCGAGCAGGCCGAGGATGTTCATCAGGGTGGACTTGCCGGAGCCGGAGGCACCGATGATCGCCGTGAAGCGGCCAGCGTCGAAGTCGAGGTCGCTGGGGTGGAGGGCGTGGACGAGATGCTCTCCCGCGCCGTAGGTCCGGCTGATGCCGCGGAGCTGGATCAGGCTCATGGCGGCGCCTCCCTCAGCCTTCGCCATCCCGGGGGCGGCGCTGGAGCAGGACCGTCTCGCCTTCGTTCAGGCCAGTGGTGATTTCCACTTCGTGGTCGGAGGCGCGGCCGGTGAAGAGCTGGCGTTCCTCGGTGCCGCCGAGGGCGGTGCGGATCTGGCAATAGTGCTTGCCTTCGCGGCTGAAGACGGCCTCGACGGGGAGGAAGAGGGCGTCGCGCACGGTTTCGACGAAGATCTCGACGCGGACGGTCATGCCGGGCATGAGCCGCGGGTCGGTGCGGTCGGTGGAGATTTCGCCGCGGTAGATCTTGGGGCTGCCGGCGTCCCAGGAAACGAGGGTGGTGGCCATTTCGGCGATGCTGGTCAGGCGGCCGTGCAGTTCCAGGCCGGGGATGGCCTTGACCTGGAGGACGGCGGGGAGGCCGGTGGCGACCTTGGAGCGGTGGAACTCGGGGATGTTGATGGCGACCAGGAACTGGGTGAGTTCGGGGATGGTGCCGAGGATTTCGTTGGGCTTGAGGCTGGTGCCGACGGTGATCTCGCGGGTCTGGCGGAACTGGCCGCGGCGGGTGTCGCCGAGGGAGAGGATGCCGTCGGCGGGCGCCCGGATTTCGAGCAGCGCCATTTGCCGGCGGAGGTCGGCGAGGTCGTCGGCGAGCTTGCGCCGGCGGGTCTGGTAGCTTTCGACGGTGCGGCGGGCCTGGATGGTCTTGCCCACGGCCCTGACCAGTTCGTTCTGCAACGCGATCTGGGCGCGGGTGAGTTCCTGGAGGATCTCGCGCATCCTCTGGGCATGGTCATACTGCTTGAAGACGCGGAGGTTGTAGCGGGCGGTGTCGAGGTCGCCCTGCGCCTTCTCAAGGGCCGTGGTGGAATTTTCGACTGCCTTGGTCAGCTTGGCGAGCTGGTCGGGATCCTGCATGAACGCCTGGCTGAGGAGATCCTTGTCGTCGGTGAGCTTGCGCCGGCCGACGGCCAGGCCGTCGCTGGCCGCCTCGATGGCGCTGAGGAGCTGGCGCCGTTTCAGCGGCGCGTCCTCGCGCCCATAGCGGTCAGAGGCCTCCTCGGCCTTCTTCAGGGCGTCGCTGGCCGCCTTGAGGCTGGCCAGGTTTGCCATGCACTGCATCTGGTATTCCTGTTCGGCCAGCCCCAGGTTCTTGCCCTCGGTCTCCAGTTGCAGGAGCAGCTCGTTCTCCTTTTCCTCATACTTCTGCCGGGAGAAGCGCACGATCCAGTCGCCCTTGCGCAGATGGCTGTGGTCGGGGACGATCTCGACGACTTCGAGGCCGTAGCGGCAGTCGGCGGGGCAGCGGAGTTCGTGGTGCCGGATCGCGTCCAGCGTCCCTTCCAGGAGCAGGGTGACGGGGAACTCGCCGCGCCGCACCGTCCATTCCCGGTCGGCGGGGGTGTTCCGGGCCGTGGCCGGCGTCGCTGGGTTGTCGGCGGCGGGGACGGCGGGGGCGCGGTTGCAGCCGGCCGCAAGCGGGAGCAGGAGCAGGAGCAGGCTGGCCGCGGCGCCGGCGAGCCCGTTCGGCAGGAGATTGGCCAAACCGCTGCGCATCACGCTCATTCACCCTTGAGTTGCCGCAGGTCGCTTTCGAGGGAGGAGGGCGGTTCCGCCGTGAGCCCCTCCTGGACCTGCTCGCCATGGCGGACCATCTCCCCGGCAATGGCCGCGGGGCTGATCGTCGCCGCGTTCATCTCGCCAGGCTTGATGATGCTGGCGCGGAGGAAGATGACCAGTTGCGACTCGATCGCCTCGTCGGCGTGCGAGGTGAAGAGGAACCCCAGCACCGGCAGGCTGCCGAGCAGCGGCACGCGCCGGGCGCTGCGGCGCTTCTCCTTGCGCAGGAGGCCGCCGATCGAGACCATCTGGCCGTCCACCATGTCCAGCTCGGTGTTGGCGCTGCGCACCGCGATCAGCGGCGCCCCGGCCGAGGTGTATTCCTGGACGTTGGAGACTTCCGGCGAGACTTGCAGCCGCACCCGGCCCCCCGCGATCATCAGGGGCGCCACGCGCAGCTTGATGCCGACGCTCTTGAAGGTCGTCGAGGTGATGTTCGCGCCGCCGGTCTGGGTGCTGGACTGGATCGGCACCTCCTGGCCGGTGATGATGTTGCCCTCCGAGCCCCGGCGCAGGATCAGGTTCGGCGCCGACAGGACCTGGGCGTGCCCCTTGCTCTCCAGGAACTTGAGATAGACGCTGAGCAGCGTCTGCTGCTCCGGGTCGTAGCTCATCAGCGACGCGGCGCCGCGCATGGCCGCCGCGGGGTCGCCGCTGGGGGAGAGGAAGGCATCGGTCAGCCGGTTGACGAACCCGGTGCTGTTGGCCGGCAGCCCGGGGATCTCCTCCAGGTTGCGGAACTGCTGGAACTCGGTGTTGATCTGCTTCTCGAAGCCGGAGGTGATGGTGAACTCGACGACCCGCGCCGAGACCAGCACCTGCGGCACCTCGCGGTCGACCGCCGCCGCGATCTGCCGCAGCACCGGCAACTGGCTCTCGCGGTCAACCACCACCACCCCGTCCCCCTCAGCGCCGCAGGCCACGGTGCCGGCGGGCGAGAGGAAATCCTCCAGCGCCCGCTTGAGCGTCTCACCTTGGACAAAGCGGCAGTCATGGACAAACATGCCGGTCGGCTCCTCGCTGGCCTTGGTGAACTTGGCGGCCAGCGCCGCCATTTCGGCGATCATCGTGTCGCCCGAAGGTGGGGTTTCGCCGGCGGCCGCCGGGGCCGCCGGCTCCTGGGCGCGGCCGGCGGCAAGGGCGGGCAGCCAAGCCGCCAGCAACAGGGCGGGAAGCAGGCGTGCCGGGAAAAGTCTCATTGCAGTCCGGGGGATGGAATGGCCAGGGTTGACACGGCGGATGTACTATACCCCCATTCCGGACAAATCTCCGCCCCCGCCCGCCAAAATCGGGGCCAGGGAGTGGGGCATCGTCCAATTCCCGGGGCCACCAACCCTGGCCGCGGTGCGGCCCAAGCCGGGATTTGACTGCCGACGACCGAGGGGTGGAGACGCCGCCACCAACCGAAATGTCATGCACCCTTGGCCGGGGGGGGATGGACAAGCCCGCAAAGACCATTAAAGTACCCGCTTTTGACTGTGCCAAGCTGCCGTACAGTCGCCGCCCGAGTCCAGATTTTACCTGGCAGCCAGGATCCACCGCCATGAGCCGCAGTTTTACCGTCGCCGTCGTGGGCGCCACCGGCGCCGTTGGCATCGAGATGCTCGAAACGCTGGAGAGGCGCAACTTCCCGGTGAAGCGCCTGAAGCTCCTCGCCTCCGCCCGCTCCGTGGGCAAGGCCCTGCCCTTCAAGGGGGAGAAGCTCCCCGTCGAGGAGCTGAAGCCCGGCGTCTTCCAGGGGGTGGACATCGCCCTGTTCAGCGCCGGTGCCGCCCGCTCCAAGGAGTTCGCCCAGGACTGCGTCGCCGCCGGCGCGGTGATGGTTGACAACTCCAGCGCCTTCCGCATGGATCCGGAGGTGCCGCTGGTGGTGCCGGAAATCAATGGCGAGGACGTGAAAAAGCACAAGGGGATCATCGCCAACCCGAACTGCACGACGGCGATCACCCTGATGGCGCTCCACCCGTTGCACCGCGCCTTCGGCTGCACCCGGATTTTCGCCTCCACCTACCAGGCCGTCTCCGGCACCGGCGCCAAGGCGATCGAGGAGCTGGAGCGGCAGGTGCGCCAGTACGTGAAGGGGGAGGGGATCACCAAGGAGGTGTACCCGCACCAGATCGCCTTCAACGTCCTGCCCCACATCGACAGCTTCCTCGACAGCGGCTACACCAAGGAGGAGATGAAGCTGCAGAACGAGGGGCGCAAGATCATGCACCACCCGGCGTTCCTGGCCAGCGTCACCTGCGTCCGCGTCCCGGTCTTCCGCGCCCATTCGGTGGCGGTCAGCGCCGAGTTCGGGAAGCCGGTGACCGTCGAGGCCGCCCGCGAAGTGCTGCGCCAGGCGCCGGGGCTGGACTATGTGGACGATCCGGCCAACTACCAGTACCCGCTGCCGCTGCACTACGCCGGCAAGTACAACTGCGCCGTCGGCCGGCTCCGCCAGGACTGCGCGATGGCCAACGGCCTCTGCTTCTGGGTCTCCGGCGACCAGCTCCTCAAGGGCGCCGCCCTGAACGCCGTCCAGATCGCCGAACTGCTCTGAACCGGGGAAAATCCCGGCCGCGGTCACGGGCAGGAACGGGGGGCGTGGCCCTGGCACAGGCGCCAGTGTTTGTGGCCCCAGCGGGGCCGGAGTGTGTAGCCATGGGCTTCAGCCCGTGGATCGGCGCCCCCCCCGTTTTTTTTGCGCCCCAGCGGGGCGCGGGTATCGGCGCGGGGGACAGGCAATGGTCCAGCATCGGGCGGGCGCGCTCAGAGCAGCTCGGCGGCGACGAGGTTGTGGAAGAGCAGCCCCCGCCGGGTCGGCCGGAGGCGGCGGGGCGTCAGCTTCAGCAGCCCCTGCGCCACCAGCCGCTGGATCGCCTCCCCCCGGAGCGCCAGCGCCGCGAAGCCGCTGACGGCCTGGAACCGGGCCAGCTCCCAGCCGGCGACGGTGCGCAGGCCGAAGGCCAGGATTTCGGCCGCCCGCCGGTCGGCTGGCAGCGGATCCAGCGTGCGCGGGATGGCCGGCCGCAGCCAGGCCTCCAGGTCGGCGGGATTGCTCCAGCGCAGCTCGCCATCGAAGGAGCAGGCCGCCGGCCCGCAGCCGAGATAGGTCGCGCCGTGCCAGATTTCCAAGTTGTGCCGGCATTCCCGGCCGGGGCGGGCGAAGTTGGAGATTTCGTAGCGCCGCAGCCCGCCGGCGGCCAGTTCCGTCGCTGCGGCCTGCCACATCGCGACCGCCAGGGCGTCGGCCGTCGCCGGAGTGGCGCGGCGGGCGAGGGGGGTCTCGTCCTCGACGGTCAAGGCATAGGCCGAGAGGTGTTCCGGCCCGAGGCCGCACGCCCGGCGCAGCTCCTCGCGCCACTGGGCCAGCGTCTGCCCCGGCAGGGCATACATCAGGTCGAACCCGAGGTTGCGGACGCCGCGCCGCCGCAGTTCGGCGACCAGCTCCGGCAGCCGCTCCACCCCGCCGCGGCGGCCGATCCGCCGGCGCAGCGTGGGCGAAAAGCTTTGCACGCCGAGGCTGAAGCGGTTGACGCCGCCGGCGAGGAAGGCCTCGATCCGGGCCGGCGTCAGGCTCTCCGGGTTCGCCTCCGTGCTGAACTCGCAGTCCGGGGCGAGCTTGAACCATTTCCGGACCAGCCCCGTGAGCCGGCGGATTTCCGCCGGCGCCAGCAGCGACGGCGTCCCGCCGCCCAGGAACACCGAGCGCAGCGGCAGGAATTCCGCCGCCGTTGCGGACTCCGCAAATTCCCGCGCCAGCCGCTCCAGGTAGCGCCGGCGCATCTCCCGGCCGGCGCCGGGCAGGGAATAGAAGGCGCAATAGTCGCATTTCCGCCCCCGGCAGAAGGGGACATGGACATAGAGCGAGGCGAACGGCCGGTTCATGGCGCGAACTATAGCCGCGGGGCGGGAAAATCGCGGCGGCGGGGGGAGATTGTGGCGGCGGCGGCTATATTGTCCTTCCGGTTTCCACCGGCCGCGCCAGTGCCATCACCAACAGCCAGCAGCGAACGGGGTACGCCTTATGCAGGAATGGAAGCAAGCCTTGCTGACCCTCCAGGAGCGTGACCTGCGCCTGGCCAAGATCGCGGCGCAGCTCCGGGCCGTGCCCGTGGAAAAGGCCCAGGTGGAGGCCCAGCGGCAGCAGGCCGACCAGGCGGTCACCGCCGCCCGCGACGGCGTGCGCACCGCGGAGAAGGCGATCAAGGCGCTGGAGCTGGATGCCGAGACGCTCAAGGCCCGGATGCGCGACTTCCAGTCCAAGTCCGCCATGATCAAGAACAACGAGGAATACAAGGCGGCCCTGCACCAGATCGAGACCTGCAAAGGGCAGGTTTCGGAGCTGGAGGACCGGGAGCTGCGGGCGATGGAGGCGCTGGAGGCCGCCAAGGGCGTTTTGGCCGTGGCGGAAAAGGACGCCGCCGCCGAACGGGAGCGGGCCGTCCGGCAGCTTGCCGACCTCGACCTCCGGGCGCGGAACTGCCAGGCCGAGGCCGAGAAGATGAAGGCGGCCCGCCCGGCGCTGGTCCAGGCCGTCCCCCCCGCGGTCTTCGCCCGCTACGAACGGCTCCACACCAGCCGGGGCGGGCAAAACCCCAACTACCGGGCGTTCGTGCCGGTGCGCAACGGCATCTGCGGCGGCTGCAACATGAGCGTCACCGCCCAGGAGCGCAACGACGCGATCAAGGGGCAGTTGGTCGCCTGCGCCACCTGTGGCTGCCTGCTCTATGCCGAGGATTGACGGGGTGGAACCGGATTGGCCTGGCGAGGCGGGGCCGGCGCCGGCCATGCCCGTCTGGCATCTGACGGTCGCCTATGACGGGGGCGCCTACCACGGCTGGCAGCTCCAGCCGGACAGGCCGACCGTGCAGGGGATCCTGCGCGACCGGCTGCGGATCCTCTTCAACGCGCCGGAACTGCGGATCCAGGGCACCAGCCGCACCGACGCCGGCGTCCATGCGCTGGACCAGCAGGTGACTTTCACCCCGCCGGCCGCCGCGCCGGAGCTGACCCCGGAGCATGTTCGCCACGTGCTGAACCGTTGGCTGCCCAGGGACATCCGCGTCCTGGACTGCGAACTCCGCGAGCCGGGGTTCAACGCCCGCTTCGCCGCCGCCGGCAAGGCCTACACCTACGCCATCGCCAACAGTAACGGCATCTCCCCCTTCGAAAGCCGCTATGCCTGGGTCTACGGCAAGAGGCTGGACGTCGCCGCCATGCGGGCCGCCGCCGCCGGGCTGGAGGGGACGCATGACTTCGCCTCCTTCGCCGCCAACGCCAGGCGCGAGGCGGAAGACACCGTGCGGACGGTCTGGCGCGTCGAGCTGCTGCCGCGGGGGGATTGGCTCTTCCTCAACGTCATCGGCGAAAGCTTCCTCTACAAAATGGTGCGCGCCTTTGCCGGGTTCCTGGTGCATGTGGGGCGCGGCTCCTGCCGGCCGTCGGCGGTCCGGGAGGTGCTGGCCGCCCGCAACCGCTGCGCCGCCGCGGACTCCGCCCCGCCCCAGGGGCTCTTCCTGGCCCGCGTCTTCTGGCGGCCCGACGCCTGGCGCGACTATGTTCCCGAGCTGCCCCCGTGGCGGCCGCGGGAACCTGCCGTCCAGGCGACCCTCGCCGGGCGGGAGATGATGCCGTGAGGGGGTGCTCGGACCTGTGTCCGTACTCGGAGCCCGCGCTCCAGGTGAGGGAGGGCGTGGGTGGCTGCCGCCAGGCCCGGAACTTGCCGCCTCCCCGATGGCCCTCGCGAGCCCTTGCGGGCCCTCGACGACAATCATCCTCATCCGCCTGTCGCACAGACAAGAATGGCTGGGCCACGCGCCCGCGGCCACTCCATCATTCGCCCGCAAGTTTCTTGCCGGCCAGCAGCGCCTGGATTTGGCCGGTGAGGGTCTGCTTGATGTCGGGCGCGAAGCCGACGTGGATGGCCTGGACGGTGCCGTCGGGGCCGATCAGGACGGTCTTGGGGATGGCGGTGACCCGGTAGCGTTCGCCGACGGCGCCGTCAGGGTCGAGGAGGACTGGGCAGTCCAGTTTGAGGGTGTCCAGGAAGCCGCGGACGGTTTCCGCCGGCTCCTCCTGGTTGACGGCCCGGAAGAGCACGCCCTGGTCGCGGAACGTTGCCGCCAGTTCGGTGAGCATGGGCAGGCTGCGCTTGCAGGGGCCGCACCAGGTGGCCCAGAAGTCGAGGATGAGGATCTTGCCGCGCTGGTCGGCGAGGTTGAAGCTGCCGCCGGCGAGCTGTTCGAGCTTGAAGGTTGGCGCCGGCTTGCCGAGCAGGGCCTGGTCGGCCGCCTCGGGGGTGGGTTCCGCCGCCGGCGTTTCCGCGCCGGGTTTGAGGAGGCGGTCGAAGAGGGGGTCGTCGCGCTGGGCGTTGGCGGGCGGGGTGAAGCGGAACAGCTCCGGGGCGAGGGGCGCGTCCAGGCGCCAGTCGCTGGCGTCGAAGGTCAGGCTCAATTCCTTCGGGGTCATGAGGTTGCGCGTCGCTTCGTCGGCCGCGGCGAGCTTGGCGCGGAGGCCCTTGGCGAGATCGAAGGCGACCCGGCGCTGGAGGGGGGCGCCGTCGGCCTGGATCCAGACGTCCCAGTCGAATTCCTCCTGGGTGTAGTGGAGGCGGTGGCAGGGGACGCCGGCGATCTCTTCGCGGCCGACGTAGCGGCCGGCGGTGACGCCCTCCATGGCGCTGGTGTAGGGGTCGCGCTCGAACAGCTCCAGGCAGACGGCATGGGCCAAGGGGTCGGTGAAGAGCTTGGCGAAGAGCGGGGCCTGGATGATCTCGTCGAGCGTGGCGGGGGCGGGGCGGCGGGTGAATTTGTTGAGCTGCGGGACGAAGCCGGCGAGGTCGGTGCCGTCCACCAGCAGGTCAATGCGGCCGGGGCGGGGGTTGAGGCCGACCACTGCCAGGCGGTTCGGCGTTTCCCGGGCGAGCTGGAGGACCGTGGTCGTCTCCTGCCGCATCCAGGCGGTTTCATGCCGGCTGGTGATGGTCATCCGGAGCTGGAGGCGCTGGGCGCGCTGGAGCAGGTTGCACCAGGCGCGCATCACCTCGTCGGCCTGGGGTTCGATGGCACCCGCCGGCGGCGGCTGCGCCAGGGTGGCGGTGAGGGGGGCGAGGAGCAGGAGGAGCGTTGCAAGCCAGCGGCGCGGGTGGAGGCGGGGCATGGTAGGGTCTCCCGTGGGGGATTGGTGGTGGGCGGAAGCGAAGAGCGGCCGATGACATTTACCGTAGCCTGCCGGCGCGGCAAGTTCAATCCGGGCGCAGGATGAGGGGGCGGCGGGTGGCCTCCTCGATTTGTTGCGCCAGGCGGCGGGTGGCGGGGTAGTCCGCCGGCGGCAAACGCTGGCTGAAGCGTTCGAACTCCACGCCCAGCTCGATTTGGCCAGGGGCGTAGCGCCAGCGTTCGCGGTAGCGGAAGTGGCGGTTGCCGAGGTCGAGGTCCGGCAGCCGGCCGGGGCAGCTCCAGCCCGGGGGGAGGCGGATGGTGATCTTGCGGGTTTGCAGTTCCGTGGTGGTCCAGGCGATGGGGTGGCGGCGGGTTTCCAGGCTGAACTCGGGGAAGCTCCGTTCGCGCTCGGGGACGATGAACACCCGGAGGGGGCCGGCTTTCTGGAGATAGGCGGGGGCGGTCCAGGCGAACTCCAGGGTGAAGGGGCGGTCCAGGTCCTGGGGATCGCCAAGGGTGAGGCTTTCGAGGCGGGCGCCGGGGGCGGCGCGGCTGATGGACTGTTGCATGACCTGGCGTTGCAGCTCGGCGGGGATCTCCTTCCAGGCGCCGCGGATGCCGGCCTCCCAGCCGCCGGCGTAGCGGTTGGCCAGGCGGGCGCGCAGGGCGAGGTCGGGCTGGAGGCTGAACTCCTCGACGGTTTCCTTGGCGGCGGCCTCGCGCCCCGGCGGCAGCGGGATCGGCCCGTGCTCGCCCCGGATGAAGTTGAAGGCGGCCACGCCGTGGTCGTCGGGGCGGAAAGCGGGGTAGCGGTAGTCCTGGGCGGTGCTGTCCAGGTAGCGGTGCTGGCCGGCGAGGTGGGCGACGGTGATGGCGTGGTTGCAGCGGAGCATGGGGAAGCGGGGGGTGAAGAGGCCGGCGTCGTTGGTGCGGAGCACGGCCGGCTCCGCCGCGATGCCGGCGCAGCGCAGGAGGGTGGCGAGGAGGATGGACTTGTCGGTGCAGTCGCCGTAGCCGTTCTTGAGCGTTTCCGCGGCGGGGTGGCCGGTCCAGCCGGAGCTGAGGGAGGATTTGATGGAGATGTAGCGGATCTTCTTCTGCACCCAGTGGTAGAGGCGGGCGGCCTTTTCGTCGGCGGTGGTGGCGCCGCCGGTGATTGTCCGTGCCAGTTGCTCCAGTTCGGGGGTGGGGCGCAGCCGTTCCGCCTGCAGGCCGCCGATGAAGCTGTCGAGCCAGTGCCAATCCCGGTGGAGGGTCACATGGACGGCGGGGGCAATCTCCGCCTCGGGCGGCATTGCCGGTTCGGGGACGAGCAGCGGGACGGCGCGCCGTTCCCAGCGCCAGCCCTGGAGGCGGCTGCCGTCCGGGGCGGTTTCGTCAAGCCGCTCGGGGCACGGCCGGCCGCCCCGGGAGAGCCAGCGCCGCCAGAAGGGGCGGTCGTCTTCCGGGGTTTCCCACCAATGGAGCTTGACGCCCTCCGGGACGAGCACGTCGAAGCGGGAGAGCAGCAGCGGCACCTCCGTGGACTGGAACTGGAAGGAGCCGCTGAAGAGCCGCCAGTCCTCCAGCGCATAGGTTTCGTACTCGATCTCGTAAGCCACGAGGGCGCCGACTTCGGCGCCGGGGATGGTGGCGGTGAGCTGGCGGGCGTTGGGGTCGAAGAACTCCCCGCCGCCGGACTGGGGCCGGGAGGCCCGGACAGCGGCGGGATCCAGCTCCAGCAGGCGGCCGTCGGCGGTGAGGCAGCGGGCCTCCAGGCGGCGGATGCGGCTGCGCCCTTCGCTGAAGCCGAGCTGGAGCGTGCCCCAGCGCAGGAGGTCGTCGTCGAGGATGAGCCCGGCGAAGCGGTAGTGGTACACTTCCCGGTGGTCGGGGGTGAGGCGGCTGACGCCCCAGTCCAGCACCTGGATCCCTTTGCAGCCGGGGTTCCGGGCGGCGGCCTGGCGTGCCGCGGCGAGCCATTCCCGCATCTGCGCCCGCTGGGCTTCCGCCTGGGGCGCGGCCGCGGCCGCGGGGCCGGCGCCGCCATTGGCCTTCGGCTGGAGCCACCAGTCCTGGACGGCCTGGCGGTCGAGCGGCGCGGGCAGGCCGCCGCCGTGGAACTGGCCGGCGGCGAACTCGACGCCGGGGGCGGCGAGGGTAGTGCCGTCGCGCCGGACGAGGTGGTCCTGGCCGGCGGCGGGGGCGGGCGGCGGGGGTGCCGGCACTGCCGCCGGTGCGGCGGGGAGCGCCAGCGGCAGCAGGAGGAGGCTGAGAGCGAGGAGGTGAAGGGCGGCGTGGCGCATGGTGGGGGGGCGACCAGTCCGACGCGTCCGACGCAGGCCCAACAAAAAAGGCGCTCCGGGGAGCGCCTTTCGGGGGTGCCGGGCAGCGGCTGGCTTACTTCGCGTAGTACTTGATGTTGGTGGTGTTCAGCCAGTTGGAGCCGGAGAAGCCTTGGGCGTGGCCGTCGCCGAAGAGGACGTTGCCATACTTGCTGTGGTTGCCGGCACCGGTGCTGGTGTTGGTGCAGAGGTCAATGGCGAGGCCAGTCTCGGAGCCGCAGGAGTTTTCGGTCTCGTTGCGGCCGAGGTAGGGGTAGCTGTACTTGGTGGTGTCCGCCAGGGTGGTGCCGGTTTCGAGCGTGTCGGTGGTGCTCGGGCAGATGTAGATCTTGACCGCCTCGAGGTACTTCTCGGTGACCATGACGTTGTAGTCCGCGACGTCCGTCGCGTTCTTGGAAGTCACCGACGAGATCACGGCCCCTTTCGAACCGCGGGCGGCGGTGGCGGCGAGCGGCATGTACTCGCGGTAGTCCATGGAGTACATCTTGGTGGCCTTGCCGATCTGGGAGAGGTTGGCGACGCAGTTGATGCGCCGGGCCTTTTCCCGGGCGGCGCCGAGGGCGGGGAGCAGCATGCCGGCGAGGATGGCAATGATCGCGATCACGACCAGCAGCTCGATCAGGGTGAACTCTTTGCGCGGTGACTTCATGGGGGTGTCCTTTTGCCTCTCGTCGTCCGGCCCGGTGTGGGCCTTGGGTTTGGTGGTGGCCTTCTTTGTACTGGAGCCAAAAGCAACCGGCGAAACACCGGCTTCGAACCGCGAACGTCCTAACTGGGAAGAAATTTAGCCAGCCAAGCTCTGGCTTGCAAGCGGACTCCGCAAAAAAAAAAAATGCGGCCCGCCAGGGCGGGGTGCGCTTGTGCCGTGCCGGCGAACGGCTATGGTGAGCTCCGGAACTAGACGCGGGAGCCGGCCATGAACGAACCGAAGCTGATCAACGGGCGCGACATCTACTGGATCGGGGTCAACGACCGCGAGACCGACCTGTTCGAGGGGCTCTGGCCGCTGCCCCGCGGCGTCTCCTACAATTCCTACCTGATCGCCGACGAGAAGACGGTGCTGCTGGACACGGTGAAGGGCAACTCGGCGATCCCCTTCACGGAGAAGGTGCGCCTGGTCATCGGCGAGCGTCCCCTTGACTATCTGGTGGTCAACCACATGGAGCCCGACCACTCCGGCGCCCTGAAGCTGATGCTGGAACTGCATCCGCGGCTCCAGCTTGTCGGCAACGCCAAGACCGCCCGCTTCCTGGCCGACTTCTATGGCATCACCGAGCGGATCCAGGTGGTCGAGGACGGCGAGACGCTCCGCACCGGGCGGCACGAACTCCAGTTCCACTTCGTCCCCATGGTGCATTGGCCGGAGACCATGGTCACCCATGACCGGACCGACCGCGTCCTCTTTTCCATGGATGCCTTCGGCGGCTTCGGCGCCCTTGACGGCGGCATCTTCGACGACGAGGTGGACATTGACTACTACGAGGACGAGAGCCTGCGCTACTTCTCCAACATCGTCGGCAAATACAGCGCCATGGTGCAGAAGGCGATCCAGAAGCTGGGCGGGCTGGAGCTGGCGGTGGTCGCGCCGACGCACGGGCCGATCTGGCGCAAGGATCCGGCGCGGATCGTCGGGCTTTACGACCGCTGGAGCCGGCACGTGGCCGAACCGGGGGTGGTCATCGCCTACGGCTCCATGTACGGCAACACGGAGCGGATGATGGACGCCGTGGCCCAGGGGATCCAGGAGGCCGGCTTCGGCAAGGTCCGCATCCACAACGTCAGCCGCAGCCACCTCTCCTACATCCTCCGCGACGCCTGGCGCTTCAGCAGCGTGGTGCTGGGCAGCCCAGCCTATGACCAGGACATCTTCCCGCCCATGGAGTCGCTGCTCCGTCTGCTGGCGGCGAAGAAGCTCCGGAACCGCACCCTCGGCATCTTCGGCAACTTCGCCTGGAGCGGCGGCGCGGTGAGCCGCTTGCAGGCGTTCGCCGAAGAGGTCGCCTGGCCGCTGGCCGGGCCGGTGGTCGAGGCCAAGTGTGCCCCGAAGCCGGCGGATCTGGAGGGGTGCCGCAAGCTGGGGCGGGAGCTGGTCGGGCGCATCCGCGCCGGGGGCGGCTGAGCGCCGGGGGGGCTGGTCGGACTGGTCGGACTGGTCGGACTGGTCGGACTGGTCGGACTGGTCGGACTGGTCGGCCGGTGCCGGCCCGCCGCCCCCGGGCGGGGTTGGCGGGCGGGCGTTGGGCCTCCTCAGCCCAGGAGCCGGTTGGCGAGGTCAACGGCGGAGGCGGCGTCGGGCGAGTAGCCGTCGGCGCCGATCTCGTCGGCAAAGCTCTGGGTGAGCGGCGCGCCGCCGACCAGCACCTTGACCTGGTCGCGGACCCCGGCGGCCTTGAGGGCGTCAATGGTGGCCTTCATGTTGCCCATGGTGGTGGTGAGCAGGGCGCTCATGCCGAGGAACTGGGCCTTGTGCTCCTTGACGGCGGCGACGTACTTCTGCTCGTCCACATTCACCCCGAGGTCAACCACCTGGTAGCCGGCGCCTTCGAACATCATGCCGACCAGGTTCTTGCCGATGTCGTGGAGGTCGCCCTTGACCGTGCCGAGGATCAACGTCGCCTTGGCTTGGACTCCCTGGGCCTTGAGCAGCGGCTTGAGCAGGGTCATGCCGGTGTTCATGGCCCGGGCGGCGATGAGCACTTCGGGGACGTAGAACTCGTTGCGCTTGAAACGGTCGCCGACGACGGCCATGCCGGCGATCAGCCCGCCATCGAGGATTTGCTTGACCGGGATGCCGGCGTCAATGGCCTTCTGGACCAGTTCCTTGACCACGGGCGCCTTGCCCTTGATGACCTGTTCGGCGAGTTGGGTGAGCAGTTCCTGGGACATGGTGCAGCTTCTCCTGGGATTGGTTGGGTGGGTTGGTGGCGGCGGCTGGCCGCTCCGTCACGCTTCCCGTAATTTTACCAATTTTTCGCCGCCTGCAAGGGATTTTTCCGCAAATATTGGTATAATTTGGCAAATTTTGCGGAGGGAAAGGGGGGCGAGCTTCACCGCGGGCCGCCGCCGCCTCAGCCGCCCGCCGCGACGGCGTGGCAGGCCACCCGGTGCCCGGCCACCGCTTCGACGGCCACCGGATAGCTGGCCGGGCAGCGCTCCCGCCAGCCCGCGTCAGCCCCGGCCCCGGCGTAGCGTGGGCAGCGGGGATGGAAGTGGCAGCCCGCCGGCGGCTGCAGCGGCGAGGGCACCTCCCCTTCCAGCCGGGCCAGCGGCCGGCGCTCCTCGACCCGCGGCACGGCGTCCAGCAGCAGCCGGGTGTAGGGATGTTGCGGACTCCGCAGCACCGCCGCCGCCGGGCCGGCCTCGACGATGCGCCCCAGGTACATCACCGCCACATCGTCGGCCAGGTATTCGACCACGGCCAGGTTGTGGGTGATCAGCAGGTAGGCGAGGCCGTGGGCGGCCTGGAGGCGGGCGAGCAGGTTGAGGATCTGCGCCTGGACCGAGACGTCCAGGGCGCTGGTCGGCTCGTCCAGCACCAGGAACGCCGGCTGCAAGACCAGCGCCCGCGCCAGGCTGAGTCGCTGCCGCTGGCCGCCGGAGAACTCGTGGGGATAGCGCGGCAGGGCGGTGGCGTCGAGCCCCACTTCGGCCAGGGCGCGGACGACCCGCGCCCGCCGGCCCGCGGCGTCCAGCGCCGGCTCATGGACGCGCAGCCCCTCGCCGACAATCTCCGCGACGGTCAGCCGGGGGGAGAGGGAGGAGAAGGGATCCTGGAAGACAATCTGCATCTGCCGGCGCAGGGCGCGGAGGGCGCGCCGGTCCAAATCCGGCACGGACACGCCTTGGAACACCACCCGGCCGCGGGCTTCGCGCAGCAGCCGGAGCACGCTGAGGCCGACGGTGGTCTTGCCGCAGCCCGATTCCCCGACCAGCGCCAGGGTATGGCCCGGCCGCAGCGCCAGGGAGACGCCGTCCACGGCCTTGACGTGGGCGTGGACGCGGCCGAGCAGCCCGCGGCGCAGGGGGAACCAGGTTTGCAGCGCCTCGACCTCCAGCAGCGGCGGGGCCGTTGCGGAGTCCGCACCTGGCTTTGGGGCCGGCGGCGGCGGGGCCGTGGGCGGCGGCGGCGGTGCGGAGTCCGCAAAATGGCAGCAGGCGAGGTGGCCGTCGGGGGTGCTTTGGGACGGTGGTTCCTGTTCGGCGCAGATGGGTTGGGCGCTGGCGCAGCGGTCGCGGAAGCGGCAGCCGGCTGGGGGCACGGCGTCCGCCGACGGGACGGCGCCGGGGATGGCGGGCAGGATGGCGTCGCGGCAGGAGCCGTGGGGGAGTGAGGCGAAGAGGCCGCGGGTGTAGGGGTGGCGCATCTTCTGGAAGAGCTGCTCACGGGTGCCCTGTTCGACGATGCGGCCGGCGTACATGACGCAGACGCGGTCGGCGATCTGGTTGACGATGCCGAGGTCGTGGGTGATGAAGAGCATGGCCATGCCGGTTTCGGCCTGGAGATCCTTCATCAGGTTGAGGATCTGGGCTTGGATGGTCACGTCGAGGGCGGTGGTCGGTTCGTCGGCGATCAGCAATTCCGGGCGGCAGGCCAGGGCCATGGCGATCATCACCCGTTGGCGCATGCCGCCGGAAAGCTGGTGCGGCCAGTCGCGCAGCCGCTGTTCGGCGCCGGGAATGCCGACGCGGCGGAGGAGGCGCACCGCCTCCGCGGCGGCGGCGGCGGGCGCCAGGCCGCGGTGCTGCCGCAATGGCTCCATGAGCTGGACGCCGATGCGCAGCAAGGGGTTGAGGGAGGTCATCGGCTCCTGGAAGATCATGGCGATGCGGTCGCCGCGGATGGCGGCCATCTCCGGCTCGGGCAGGGTGAGCAAGTCGCGCCCGGCGAAGCGGATGGCGCCGGCGGGGTGGTTGGCGGTCTCCGGCAGCAGCCGGAGGATGGAGAAGGCGGTCACCGACTTGCCGCAGCCCGATTCCCCGACCAGGGCGAGGGTCTCCCCGGCGGTGATGGTGAAGGAGATGCCGTCCACCGCCCGGGCCGTGCCGCCGTCGTCGCGGCGGAAGCTCGTCTTCAGGTTGGCGATTTCCAGGAGCATGTTTTTTGGGGGGGAGTGGGATGGACGAAATGGACGGCACCAGGGACGCGGGGGCGCGGATCTGGGCGGCTTGTGCCGTGGATTTGTGGAGATTGGTGGGAAAGAACGGGTTTGTGGGTTAGCCGGCGCGTTTGGCCTGGAGCAGGGCGGCGTAGCTGGCTTCGAGGGTGGCGACCATGGTGCGCCAGTCGAAGTCGTGGCGGACGCGGGCCTGGCCGGCGGCACCGAGGCGCTGGCGCAGGGCGGGGTCGCGGATGAGCCGGACCAGGGCGGCGGCGACGGCGGCGGGGTCGCCCGGCGGCACCAGGAAGCCGGTGGCGCCCTCCGCCACCACCTCCGGCGTGCCGTCCAGCGGATGGGCGACGGCGGGGAGGCCGGCGGCGAGGGCTTGGACGACGCTCCGGGGCAGCCCCTCACGCAGGGAGAGGTGGGCGAGGATGTCCATCTGCCCGACGTAGCGCGGAATGGCGGCGGGGGGGACGAGGCCGGTGAAGCGGAAGTGCGCGGTCAGGCCGAGGCCGCGGATCTTGGCTTCGAGGCGGTCGCGCCAGAGGCCGTCGCCGACCAGGAGGAAGACGGTTTCGGGGCAGGCCTGGACGACGGCGGGGGCGGCCTCGATGAGCAGGTCGTGCCCCTTGAGTTCGAAGAGGCGCGCGATCTTGCCGACGACCACGGCCTCCGGCGGGATGCGGAGTTCGCGGCGGAGGCCGGGGTCGGGCCGGGCGGCGAGGAAGGGTTCCAGCTCCATGCCGCTGTAGACGACTTGGTAGCGGTCGCGCGGGGCGATGCCGGCGGCGACGCATTGCTCGACCATGGCCTGGGCGACGGCGTAGATCCGGTCGCAGCGGCGGGCGGCGAACTTTTCCGCCGCGATGTAGAGCGCGTTGGCCAGCCGCCCCTGGTAGGGGTGGAACGCCTGGCCGTGGACGGTGTGGACGACGACGGGGACGCCGGCGCGGCGGGCGGCGAGCCGGCCGAGGATGCCGGCCTTGGAGGAGTGGGTGTGGACGACGGCGAACTGGCGGCGGGCGAAGAGGTTGCGGAGTCCGCAATAGGCGCGGAGGTCGCGGAGCGGCGCCAGTTCGCGGCAAAGGTCGGGGATTACCACGACTTCCAGGCCTGGCAGCGGCTGTTCCTGGAGCAGCTTGCCCTCCGGCCCCTCGGTCGGGCCGGTGACCAGGACTGCCTCATGCCCGTGTTCCAGGTGGCCGCGGAGGGTGAGCAGGGTGTTCTCCTGCGCGCCGCCGACGATCATCCGGGTGATGACATGGGCGATCCGCATGCTGGTTCCAGGGGCGCCGCCGCCCGCCGGCGGTTGTGCCGGGGCGGGGCGGCGGTGGTGGGGGCGGGCCGGTCAGGCGAGGTAGGCGGCGATCTTCGTGGCGATGGCGTCGGGGGTGAAGCCGAACTTTTCGGCAAGGACTTTGGCGGGGGCGGAGGCGCCGAAGCGGTCGAGGCCGATCATCAGCCCGTGGCGGCCGGCGTAGCGTTCCCAGCCGAGGGTCAGGCCGGCTTCGACGGTGACGCGCTTGGCGCAGGCGTCGGGGAGGACGCTTTCGCGGTAGGCGGCGTCCTGGCGGTTGAACAGTTCGCAGCTTGGCATGGAGACCAGGCGGATTTTCCGGCCCTGGGCGCGGAGCTTCTCGACGGCGCGGTAGGTGGTCATGAGTTCCGAGCCGGTGGCGATGACGATGGCCTCGAAGCCGGGGTCGTCGCTGAGCACGTAGGCGCCCTTGGCGACGGCGATGTTGGCGCGGAGCGGCTCGGGGATGTTCTCGACGTTCTGGCGGGTGAGGAAGAGGCAGACCGGGCCGTGCCGGTGCTGGAGGGCGGCGGCCCAGGCGTGGGCGGCCTCGAAGGACTCGGCCGGGCGGAGGACGGTCAGGTGCGGGATCGAGCGGCACATGAGGAGCTGTTCGACCGGTTCGTGGGTGGGGCCATCCTCGCCGACGTAGAAGGAGTCGTGGGTGTAGACGAAGAGCACCTGCTGTTCCTGGAGGGCGGCCAGGCGCAGGGCGGGCTTCATGAAGTCGCTGAACACGGCGAAGGTGGCGGTGAAGGGGATGGCGCTGCCGTGGAGGGCCATGCCGATGGCGATCTGCCCCATGGCGAACTCGCGGATGCCAAAGTGGACGTTGCGGCCGGCGCGGTTCGCGGCGGTGAAGTCGCCGCCGTCCTTGAGGTGGGTCTTGGTGGAGGGGTTGAGGTCGGCGGAGCCGCCGGCGAGGGCGGGGACGAGGGCGGCGGCGCGCTGCATGATCTCGCTGCCGGACTGGCGGGTGGCGGTCTCCTTGGCGGGCACGGCCTTGAGCAGTTCGGGGAGGAGGTTGGCGGGGACGGCCTTGGTGGCCAGGGCGTCGAGCAGCGCGGCCTGGTCGGCGTGGGCCTGGCACCAGGCGGCGAGCTTGCCATTCCAGGCCTGGGCGGCGGCGGCAAGTTCGGCGCCGCGGGTGTCGAGGGCGGCGCGGAGATTGGCGGGGACGAAGAAGCTGGGGGTGGCGGGGAAGCCGAGGCACTGCTTGAGGGCGGCGAGTTCGTCGGCGCCCAGCGGTTCGCCGTGGGTGTGGTGGGTGCCGGCCTTGGTGGGGGCGCGGTGGGCGATCTGGGTCTTGCCGATGATCAGGCTGGGGGCGGTGCGGCTGGCCTTGGCCAGGGTGAGGGCGGCGTCCAGCTCCTCGATGGCGTTGCCGTTGCAGCGGAGGACGTTCCAGCCATAGGCGCGGAAGCGCAGGGCGACGTCCTCGGAGAAGGCGATGGCGGTGGCGCCCTCGATGGTGATCTGGTTGTCGTCGTAGAAGGCGATCAGGTTGTCGAGGCGGAGGTGGCCGGCGAGGGAGGCGGCTTCGGCGGTGACGCCCTCCATCATGCAGCCGTCGCCGGCGAGGGCGTAGATCCGGGGCTCCTCCAGTGCCGGGCAGCCGGTGCGGGCGGCGAGCTGCTTGGCGGCGATGGCCATGCCGACGGCGGAGGCGAAGCCGGTGCCGAGCGGGCCGGTGGTGATTTCGACGCCGGTGGTCCAGCCGTGTTCCGGATGGCCGGGGGTCTTGCTTTCCCACTGGCGGAACTGGGCCAGGTCCTCCGTGGTGAGGCCGTAGTTGAAGAGGTGGAGGAGGCTGTAGAGGAGCATGGAGCCGTGGCCGGCGGACTGGACGTAGCGGTCGCGGCCGAGCCAGTTCGGGTTGGCGGGGTCATGGCGCAGATGCTTGCCCCAGAGGACGGCGGCGAAGTCGGCGCAGCCCATGGGCATGCCGGGGTGGCCGGAGTTGGCCTTCTGCACGCCCTCGGCGGCGAGGACGCGGATGGTGTCGGCCATTGTCTGCAAGACATTGGTGTCCAGCATGATGCAAAAATCCTTCGGGGTTTGCGTGGGCAGTGGGCAGGCGGCGCGGCCCGGCGGCGGGGGGGGCGCACCGGGGAAACGGATAATGTATCCGGCCGCGGGGCGCAAGGCAAAAGGGCGGCGGGTCAGTTGTGGAGGCTGTGGATGGGGGCGGGGATGCGGCCGGCGAAGCGGATGAAGCGGGCGGACTTGCCAGGGTTGGGGACGGGGATGATGGCGGTTTCGCCGAAGAGGCCGCCCCAGACGGCGCGGTCGCCGGCCTTCTTTCCGGGGACGGGGATGAGCCGCACCGCCGTGGTCTTGCGGTTGATCATGCCGATGGCCATTTCGTCGGCGATGATCGCGGAGATGGTTTCCGGCGGGGTGTCGCCGGGGATGGCGACCATGTCGAGGCCGACGGAGCAGACGCTGGTCATGGCCTCCAGTTTTTCGAGGGAGAGTTCGCCGCGCTCGACGGCGGCGGCGAGGACGGCGTCCTCGGCGACGGGGATGAAGGCGCCGCTGAGGCCGCCGACGCTGCGGGAGGCGAAGGCGCCCCCTTTCTTGACGGCGTCGTTGAGCAGGGCGATGCAGGCGGTGGAGCCGGGGGCGCCGACGGCGTCGAGGCCGAGGATCTGGAGGATTTCGCCGATGGAGTCGCCCATCTTGGGGGTGGGGGCGAGGGAGAGGTCAACGATGCCGAACTCGATGCCGAGGCGGCGGGCGACCTCGCGGCCGACGGTCTCGCCGCAGCGGGTGACGCGGAAGCTGGTCTGCTTGATCTCCTCGGCGAGGTCGTCGAGCCCGAGATTTTCGGCGCCGGCCTGGGCGATCCGCCGTTCCAGGGCGCGGGCGACGACGCCGGGGCCGCTGACGCCGACGTTGATGACCGCCTCCCCCTCGCCGTGGCCGTGGTAGGCGCCGGCCATGAAGGGGTTGTCCTCCGGCTGGTTGGTGAAGACGACGAACTTGGCGGCGGCGAAGCCGTCCAGCGCCGCGGTGCGGGCGGCCATCTCCTTGATGATGCCGCCGAGCATGCCGACCACTTCCATGTTGATCCCGGCCTGGGTGGTGCCGACGTTGAGGGAGGCGCAGATCTTGTCGGTGGTGCTCAGCACCTCGGGGAGGCTTTCGATCAGGGCGATGTCGGCGGCGGTGTGGCTTTTGTGGACTTGGGCATTGAAGCCGCCGACGAAATCGACGCCGACCGCCTTGGCGGCGCGGTCGAGCGCCCGGGCCACCGCAATGCAGGCCTCGCGGCCGCCGCCCGCCGCCAGGTGGCTCACCGGGGTCACCGCGATCCGCTTGTTGACGATCGGGATGCCGATTTCGGTGCTGACCGCGTTGCAGGTGGCGACCAGCTTGCCGGCGAACTTGTGGATCTTGCGTTCGATCCGCGCCGCCAGCCGGTCCGGGTTTGGATGGCGGCAGTCGAGGAGGTTCAGGCCGAGGGTGATGGCGCGCACGTCCAGGTTCTCGTCCTGGACCATGCTGACGGTCTTCAAGATGTGGTCGGTGCGGATCATCGTGGGGGGGCCGTGGCTGGCGGTTTGGCGGTGACGGCGAGCTGGAAGCGGAAGCGGGCGTCGTCCTCGTACCACATGGGGAAGTTGGTGCCCCAGATGTTGTTGTGGAGATTCAGGTGGATGCCGCCGGCCAGGTTGGGGCGGCGGTTGGTGAAGTTGAGGAGGGCGGGGGCGCCGGGGGCGACGAGGGGTGCGTCGGGGGTCTCCAGGCGGAGGCCGCCGGCGGCGTCGCGGTAATCAATGGTGCCGTCAATGGCGTGGAGATGGCGGGCGCCGTCGGCCACGACCTTGAGCGGGTCGATGAGGGTTCCGAGCTTGGTGAAGCGCCACTTGCCGGCGGTGCGGGTGCGGGGGGCGAAGGTGAGCCAGGATGCCTCGGGGAGGCGGCAGGCGGCCTTGCGGAACCAGCGCAGGTCGCCGTGGATTTCGGCGGCGTTGGCGGGGAAGTGGAGGGTGAGGGTGAGGGTGGCGGGGGCGCCGAAGGATTGGACGGCGGCCTCGGGCATGGCCAGGTCGAGGAGGAGGGTGACGCCGCTGGGGTCGTCCTTCCGGGCGGCGGCGGCGAGGCGGGGGAGCCAGAACTGGCTGAGGGCGCCGGCCTGGGCGATGCCGGGCTTGGTGAAGTCGGCCAGGGCCCAGGCGGCGTTCTTGTCCAGGTCGCGCAGGTATTGTTTGGCGAAGCGGTCATAGTCCTGCTGACCGAAGGTCTGGTAGCGGTAGAGGGCGAGGGGCTGGCGGCTGCTGGCCCAGAGGCGGTTGTCCTCCTTGGCCACGAGGCGGGTGATGGCGCCGGTCCTGGGGTCGAGCCCGACCGCGAAGTTGGGGGTGTCGAGGAGGGCGGTGGGGTCGGTGATGGGGACGAAGCCGGAACGCGCCGGTTCGGCGACGGCCTGGTGCTCATGGATCGCCTTCATGCCGGCGGCGGCGAGCTGCGGAGTCCGCAGTTGGCCGGCGGCCTGCATGACCAGGCCACGCTGTTCCTGCCAGGAAGCTTCGAGCTTGCGGGCGGCGGGGGTCTGGCGCAGTTCCCGCAGTTGTTCGGCGGTGTAGCGGCTGAAGTCCTGGAGGTGCGTCTTGACGTCCAGCCCCCAGGTGTGCTCGGGGACGAGCAGGAGAGCGCGGCTCATGCCGCCCAGCTCGAGCGACTGCGGATCCATCCCCTGCGCCTCGAACTCGCGGCGGAGGCGGAGCAGGGCGCGGTATTGGGCGAGCTTCTTCGGGTCGCTGCCGGCGCCGTGGATCCAGGTGTCGCCGATCTCGTCGGTGACGACCGGCAGGCGGCCGCGGAGCTGCCAGAGCTTGGCCGCGAAGTCGTCCATCCGCGCCGCCCGGACTTCGGCGTTGGGGAAGCGGGCGCGATACTTGGCGAAGATGGCGCGGACTTCTTCGGCACTGTGGGGGCCGAGGTTGTCGTTGGTCAGTTCGATGGCCAGGGCTTCGGGCAGGCCGGGGGCCTGGACGACCTCCCCGTAGCTGCCGTGGCAGGCGACGACGACTTCGGCCTTGCCGCACTTCCAGAGGAAGAGCGGCGGCACGGCCGGCACCGTCGAGGCGGGATTGACGCCGATGTGGAGGAAGCGGACGCCGGCGGCGGCCAGGTGCGGGACCATGCCGAGGGTGTGGCCGGGGACGTCAGTCAGCTTGGCGGCGATGGTGGCGCGGCCGAAGCGGCGGTCGAGGTTCTGGGAGATGGTCAGGGCGAAGCGGAAGAGCGACTCGTCCAGCAGTTCGGTGTGGGTGGTGAAGGGGAGGGCGTGCCAGGCGACGTCGCCCGCCTCGATGGCGAGTTCGAGCTTGCGGCGCTGGATGGGGTCGCTGCGCTCGAGGCACTTGTTGACCAGCCAACTGCCGACGGTCCAGACATAGCGTTCCGGGCCGCCCGCCTGCCGCAGTTCGGCGGCGCGGTCAATTGCCTGGGGGATGAAGCGGGTCAGGTACTGTTGCTGGACGATGTTGGCGAAATCGGTGAAGCCGATGTCCAGGTGGGTCTTGAAGACCACATGCACGGTCTTGACTGCCGGTGCGGCGATTTTCTTCATGGGAACCTCCTGTGGCAAGCCACGGGGAACTGTATCGGGGATTCCCGGCAATGCAACGGCTGGCGGCCGGGCGGCCGGGAAGCGAGGTCTTCACCTGTCCATTTTCCGCACTTCTGCTTGTCCCGCGCCGGCAAAAAAATGGCGGCAACTCCAGCAGGTGGGCACCGGGGACGGGGCCCCTACTTTCCGGGCGGCGCGGCGGCGGCGGCTCTGGGGAGCCAGCGGTCGAGGGCGGCGGCGACGGCGGCGGGCTGGACCGGCTTGGCGAGGTAGTCATTCATCCCGGCCTCGATGCAGCGCTCCCGGTCGCCCTTCATGGTGTGGGCGGTCATGGCGATGATGGGCGCGATCGAGTTGATCGTGCCGGCCTCGCCGGCGCGGATGCGGCGGGTGGCCTCGAAGCCGTCCATTTCCGGCATCTGGCAATCCATGAGCACCAGGTCATAGGGAATGCACTGAAGGGCGACGAGGGCCTCCTGCCCGTTGGTGACGGCCTCGGCGCCATAGCCCAGCTTTTCCAGGATTTTGAGGGTCACGATTTGGTTGGTGGGGTTGTCTTCGGCGAGGAGGATGCGCGTCTTCTTGGGGGGCGGCGGGGCTGGCGGCGGCTGGGCGGTGGCAGCTTCTTCGGCGGCGGTGGCGGGGCGGGTGAGGAAGTCGCGCAGATGTGCCAGGCGGACTGGCTTGGTCAGGCAGCCGGCGATCCCTTCCGGCAGCAAGGTTGCCGCGTCCCCCCGTTCCAGCAAGGAGATGAGCAGGCCGAGCCGCGGGGTGGGGACGCCGGGCAGGTCGCGGAGCATGGCGGCGAAGGCGGCGCCGTCCTGCCCCGGGAGGTTGCGGGCGACCAGGACGGCCTGGAAGGGGTTGCCGGCGAGGGCGGCCTGGCGGAGCATGGGCGCGACGGCCGCGGCGTCGGCGGCTTCGGCGGCGGTGCAGCCCAGGCTGTGGAGCAGGGTGGCCAGTTGCCGGCGGCCGGCGGCGTGGGGCTCGACGAGCAGGACGTTGGCGGCCAAGGCGGCGGGCGGCTCCGCGGCGGGCGGCTCCGCGAAGCGGGCGGTGAACCAGAAGCTGGAGCCGGCACCCGGCTCGCTGACCGCGCCGATCTCGCCGCCCATCAGCTCGGCGAGCTGCTTGGAAATGGCCAGGCCGAGGCCGGTGCCGCCGTAGTTGCGGGCGGTGGCCTTGTCCGCCTGGGTGAAGGGGTTGAAGAGGTCGGGCAGCCGTTCCGGCGGGATGCCGACCCCCGTGTCCGTCACCGTGAAGCGCAGGGTGGCCTGGTGTTCGTCCTGGGCTTCGAGGCTGGCCTGGATCACGACTTCGCCGCGGTGGGTGAACTTGACGGCGTTGCTGGCCAGGTTGGTGATGATCTGGCGCAGCCGGGCGGGATCCCCGCGGAGGCGGGTTGGCACGTCCGGCTCGATCAGGCAGGCGAATTCAAGCCCTTTCCGCTGGGCGTGGGCGGCGAACATTTCGGCGGCGTTCTCCAGGCAGGCGCGGAGGTCGAAGTCGCGCGTTTCCAGTTCCAGCTTGCGCGCCTCGATCTTGGAGAAGTCCAGGATGTCGTTGATCAGCGCCAGCATCGCCTCGCCGGAGGAGTGGACGATTTCGGCGTACTGCCGTTGTTCGGCGCTGAGCGGCGTGCCCAGCAGGAGCCCGGTCATGCCGATGACGCCGTTGAGCGGGGTGCGGATTTCGTGGCTCATGTGGGCGAGGAATTCGCCCTTCGCCAAGTTCGCGGCTTCGGCTTGGGTGGCCAGCGCCGTGGCCTGTTCCTTGGCCAATGCCAGCCGCTGGTTGGCCGCCTCCAGCGCCGCCTCCGCCTGCCGGGCGGTGGTGATGTCGCGGGCCGCGGCGTAGATCCGGTTGCCGTCCAAGTGGCTGCGCCACTCGATCCAGCGGTAGCTGCCGTCGCGGGCCTGGTAACGGTTGACAAACCCCAGCACCCGCTGTTGGCTGGCGAGGTCGGCCAGCATCCGCCGGGTGGCGTCCTGGTCGTCGGGGTGGACGAACTCCAGCAGGTGCCGCCCTTCCAGCTCGTGGCTGGCGTAGCCCAGCACCTGCTCCCACTCGGGGTTGAGGCGGCGGAGCGTGCCGTCGGTGGCGGCGATGCAGAGGAGGTCGAGGCTGCGGGTGAAATAGCCTTCCAGCTCCGCCGTCTTCCCCCGGAGCGCCGCGGTGCGGGCCTGCACCTCCCGCGCCAGCAGGATTTGGCGTTCGCTCAAATGCCCGATGAACGCGGCGAAGAGGATCGTCACCACCAGGCCGGCCGCGCCCGCGGCCGGGCCGGCCTGGGGCGGGTAGGCGGCGCGGAAGGCCGGGCCGGGGTGGATGACCAGGGCATGGGTTTGCCCGGCGACGAACAGCGGCGCGGCCACCGCCGATCCGGCCTGGAGCGGGTTGTCGGCGGCCAGGGCGGCGGCCGGCGCGGCCACCGCCGGGTAGGCCCCCAGGCGGTGCGTCGGCGTGGCGGGGAGCAACAGCCATTCCACCACCGTGGGGGGCAACTTCTGGTCGGCGGGGTTCAGCACTTCCTTGAGCAGGGTTGGCAGTTGCACCGCGGCCACCGCAAAACCTTGCAGCTTGCCGGCCGCCGCTCCCGCGCCGTCCGCGAAGACTGGATAGCAAAGCAAGGTGCCGTCCGGGCCGGCGGGGCTGTTGGGCGGCAGGGTGACGGCGGCGGGGAAGCCGGTGCGCGCCGCCGCCTCCAAGGCGGTGCGGCGGTCCGGGTTGGCGGCGAGGTCAAGCCCGAGGGCGGCCTGGTTCCCGGCCAGCGGTTCGACCAGGCGCAGCGGAAGCTGGCTGGGCTGGCCACCCGCGGCGGCGGGCACGGCTGGCGCCCAGCCATAGCCCAACTTTGACAAATGGGTCTCGGGGAAAATATTTTCCCCGCACGGCCCCCATTTCCGTCGTGCGTAAAATTGGCAAATCCTTCTTTGTAGTTACTATCAATTATTTGAAAAGTCTGGCGGCC
>Ga0265297_10001910_pt1 | contig 45305 bp, 16 predicted proteins | sample Munlanlwell13791_FD_192502 | JGI IMG/M metagenome (GOLD analysis project Ga0265297, IMG submission 192502) | Leachate microbial communities from a municipal landfill in Southern Ontario, Canada - Leachate well 137-91 | ecosystem: Engineered > Solid waste > Landfill > Unclassified | place...
ATCACTGACCCCGCTGCCAACACCACTATTCAGGCTGGCACAACCTACACCGTCAAGGCCACTCTGAAGGATGCTTCAAATAATTTGGTTGACGGAGCTACCGTTACCTGGACAGCCTCAACAGGATCGATCTCTCCGGCATCATCCACTTCCGATGCCAACGGTGTAGCCTCAGCGGTTTTCACTCCCAATAACACCGCCACAACCACCAGCACAGTCACAGCCACCTCGATTGCTGCAGGAACCAGAGTATTCACGACCGTTGCCAACAATACGTTGAGTAACTTCGTTGTGACCACCCCCGGTGCTCAGGTCGCTGGCACCGCGTTCACGATCACGGTCGTTCCTCGCGACGTTTACAACAACGTTATCCAGTCCGCAACAATCGCGGTTTCCATAACCGGAGCGGCTTCTTCGCCCGGCGCGTTTGCTCCGATTCTCCCGACCCAGTTGAATGTTGCCGCAGGCTCTTCTACTCCAAGCTTCACCTTGTACAATGCTGCCTCGACGACGATCACGTTTACCTCCGACGGGGTATCTGGCAGCACTGCTGCTTTTACAGTCGCCGCTGCCGCTGTCGGGATCGTCACAGTCACTGATCCCACCACGGCAGAAAATATCGTAGCGGGCACCACCCGGGCAATCACCGTGCTGGTTACAGATGCATACGGCAACCCCAGGAATGCCCAAGCCGTCACGTGGGCTGTCACCGGAGCAGGCAGTATGCCCGCCGGGGGTAACACGAACGTTTCGGGTATCCTCACAGCTTCCTTCACACCCAACAACGTCGCAGGCAGTACAGGGACGGTAACCGCCACGGCCGCTGGAATCAGCGATTCGGCTGGCGCTTTTACGACCGTTGCCGCCGCTGCAGCTTCATTCACAATCACAGACCCCACTGGCGCGACAGACATCGTGGCGGGAACAACCTATACCGTCAGTGGCGTTGCCAAGGATGTGTACGGTAACGTGCGAACAGGCGATACGATCACATGGTCGATTTTCTCCTGGGGCGGCACTGCAACCGGAGCCGTCTCTCCGGGAACGAGCACAACCGATTCCTCGGGCGTCGCCACGGTAACCTTCACCCCGAGCACCGTTGCTGGCAATACCTGCGTGGTCAGGGGCACAGGCGCGACGGCAAGCAATACCGGCACCTTCACCACCGTGCCGAATATCGTCAACAACTTCGTATTAGTTGCCCCGGTGGGCGCCACCAATATTCAGGCTGGTACTTCCTACACCGTGCAGATGAGGGCAAGGGATGTTTACAATAATAACGTTCTTGCTGGCGTTCCCATTGCGTGGTCGGTCACAAACACGACCGGTACCGGCGCAACGGTTTCAAATGGCAGCACCTCCACTAATGCCAGTGGTATCGCCAGTGTAACGTTTACACCGGGAACCACGGCAGGATACCAAGCCTACGTGACAGCGAGCAACGGGGCCGCGACCCTTAACTCGCCGGTATTCACCACCATTGCCAACAGCACACTTACTCACATCACCATTGCACCTATTGTGCCGCCCTCTACCACGCGGACAGTGAGCTTCGCCTTCACCCATACTTGCACTCCGTACGATGTGTACAACAACATCATCACCAACTATGCGGGCACGGTCTACATTACCGTCACTGGCGCAGACAACTCGCCCGACGGCAACGCGCCGATTCTGCCCACGAGCATCGTATTCGCTGCTGGCACTGCCACTCCGAGCTTCACGCTGTACAATGCCGCCACTACGACGCTTGTCATCACGGATAATGCCGGTTTTGTTACAATCAACGGCCCGATAGCGTTCGCGGTGAATCCGACCGGCGTGGCCTCCTACCGGATGACGCTCCCGGCCGATACGACATTGACGACTGACGACACCTTCGTCGTCACCGTCACGCCACACGACCCATACGGCAACGTTTGTACCGGTGATGGAAACACTTACATCGACTACAACCCGACTATCGCCGGTGGCGTCCTGTCCTCGACCAGCCATCCGACGAAGATCGTCAACCTCTCCGGTTGCGCCACCACGAAGGTCGGCGTGCCGATTACCCTGCAGTTCAACCGGCCCGGTACAGTTTACCTCCGCGCGACCGGCGCGCTACCGCTTCCGGTCATCACGACTACCGCAAGCCCCCTTTACTTTACCTCAGGCGCCCCGGCTACATTGACTGCTACCACTCTCGCGGCTGCCTCTGACGCAACCGCCGGTGGAACAGCTACGTTCCAGGTCACCGTTCAGGATGCCGCGGGCAACAATGTTGTTGACGGCACCCCGGTTACCTTCACTTGGACCGATGCTGGCGCCCCAGTCAATGTGGGCGGCGGAATGTTCACCAGCGTTGGCGACACCATAAGCGGCGTTGCGACGGCTGTCTTCCAGGTTTCGACCTATGCGGGAACCAGTTCTGCCACCGCTGACAACTTCATACTCCACGGAACTGCCAATAGCATTACCGTGAACTCCGGCACCATAACGGTGATTCCTCTTGCCGCGACCAGCGACTACTCGATCACCGCTGCCTCCTATACTACTGCCGTCGGAACGCCCGTCGCCACGACGGTCAATGCCTATGACTCCTACGGCAACATTCGTTGGAACTACAACTCGGTCGGCACCGTCACGCTGCATGCGTCCGGTCCCGGAAACGCTCCGGATGGCACGGTCTTCGTGCAGGATCAGAACGTTTCATTCGTCAGCGGTACTGCAACTCTGAACCTGACTTTCTACAAGGCAGAAGTTGTGTCCGTTACGATTTCCTCCAGCCCGATCTATGGCTATATGATGCCGATGACCGTTACGGCTGGCCCGGTTGCCAACTATATTCTTGCTGACTACCCGACGAACTGGCCGAAGTTGACCAACTTCGACATTACCGTCTATGCCGTCGATACTTACGGCAATATCACTACTTCGACCGAAGCGATTACCCTTACCGATCACCTGCAGGACAGCGCATCCGTTGATCCGGATATCACCCTCTCGGGTGGACTCACATTGACGTTCTCCGGCAGCGTGATGACCTTCCAGAACATACAGATCAACACGCTCTCCTCGACTGCGATGCCGCACACCTTCGATCTATACGTATCCGGTGCGTTGGGCGTGAGCGTTCCAGTTGACTCGAACGACATCACCGTTACTGCAAGCAGCACTGTCAGCAACATCGGCCTCGCGTTGAGCGCGACCACTGTGAATGCTGGCGGCACAATCACGATCACCGGCACCCTGACCGATGCCAACGGCTCGGCAGTTGCCGCTAACGTTCCTGTGACCTGGACCTTTGTCCCAGGTGCTGGCAACGGTGGAACAGCCACCGGCTTCAGCGCGGGCGTGACTTATACTAACGCCGCCGGTATCGCGACCGCCACGTTCAATCCTTCCACCTTCGCTGGTGACACGTTCACCTTCGGCGCACTGAGCGGTGGCGCTTCCAACACAATCGGAACGCTGACTGTTCTGCACGGCACCGTGGTTGGCTCGTACACGGTAAGCGCCCCCGCGACCGGAACGGCCGGAACTGCTATGGCCACGATCACGGTGAATGCCTATGACACTTACGGCAACTTCATGAGCACATATACCGCCGCCGGTGTAGGCATTACCGTTACCGGTTTGGCCAGCGCGCCCAACGGCACGGCCACCCCGACCTATCCAACAACAGCTACGTTTGCAACCGGTTTCGCGACGATAAGCGTAACCCCGGTCTGTGCCGAGAACGCGACAATCACGGTCACGAACACCGCGACTCCCACAATCGTTGGGACTTCGGCGCTGATCACCGTTGGCCCCACGTCCGTCAGCCGGTACTTGCTTTCCGGCTATCCGACGACCTGGCCCAAGCTCACCGCCTTCAATGTCACTGCCTCAGCGTATGATACCTACGGCAACGTGACCACAGGCGCCGCCGCAGTCAGCATCGCCGGTGTTGACACCGACACCACGGCCGCAAGCACTTCAGCTTACATCTCATCTTCCACGACCGCAAACACAGCCGTTACCGCGATCAACATGACTGGCTTGACCACTGCCACGTTCAACGGCGTGTACATCTGGACCGCAGTGGCCACCACGCTGCCGTATACATTTGACATATATGTAACGAGCACCGGTGCCGCGAGCGTGCCCAGCACTACGAACAACGTAATCGTTACAGCCACTTCGACTGTTGGTTCTGTTGCGATCACTGCTCCGGCTGCTCCGGCCAGCGTTGCTGCCGCCAGTTCGATTCTGATCTCCGCGACAGTACTCGACTCGGCTGCCATGCCCGTTGCGGCAGGCACCTCGGTTGTATGGAACTGGATCCCGGGCGGCGCCAATGTTGGCACCCCGGCTGGCTTCTCCGCCTCCGAGACCACTACAAACGGTGCGGGCGTTGCCACGGTTCAGTTCACTCCTTCCAATATCGCAGGCGACACGTTCACGATTACAGCGAGCAGCGGCGGCATCACCAGCGCCGCTTCCCCGGCTATCACTGTCATTTACAGTGCGGCTCTTGGCTACTACACTGTTACATCCAGCACAACGACGCCCACTGCGGGGACCGAGTTCAACCTGACAGTGAAGCCCTACGACGTTTACGGTAACTGGATGAGCGGCTACGCTGGCGCCAGGACGCTTGTTATGAGCGGCCCGCTCGCCTCGCCGAACCTCACTGCTCCGGTCTATGCAACAACCACCGGCGGAGTCAATGCTTCTTCGTTCACCTTCGCCGCTGGCCAGGTTATCCTGTACACCACGCTGATGAAGGCCGAGATCACTGCCGTGACAGTGACCGATCAATTGGTTGCGACTGCCAGTGGCACTTCTGCCAGCTTGACCGTTTCCTCGGCAGTTCTGGCTTCCTATACGGTTATTGCTCCGGTTGGTCCTTTCCAGAGCGCCGAGAACTTCAGTGTTCTGGTCACTCCGTTTGATGCTTACGGCAACTTCGCCAACGGTGGCGCTGCCGTTACGATGGGCTACACCGGAACGCCCGGAACCCTCACGCTTGTCAGCCCGACCACTGTCAACACGAGCAACTGTGCCACGACCAAGGTCGGTGTCACGGTTACCGTTAAGTTCGACATGGTCGGTTCCATTAACGTGACTGCCACCTCCGGCGCCATCACCGGCACCGCAGCGACAGCAACCTTGATCATCGCTGGCCCGCCCGCCGCTGTCAGCACACCGACCGTCTCGACCACGAGCCCCAGGGCTGGTGGCACGGTCACATTTACAGTCAATGTCAAGGATGCTGCTGGTAACACGGCCAATGACGGCGCAGACGTTACCTTTACATGGGTCGATGCCGATGCCACGCCGAACGTGGGCAGCGGTGTCTACACCAGTATCGGTACAGTCGTCAGCGGCGTTGCAACCGCAGTCTTCCAGGTATCGACATACGCGGGCACAAGCGCCGCGAATGCCGACAACTTCATCCTGCGCGCCACTGCTGGCGCCAGCGTTGCGAGTTCCGGCACGATCACGGTTCAGCCTGGCAACACCACCAACAATTACACAATTACTCTTCCCACCTACAACGTCACGGCTGGTTCGCCTGTGACCGCGACGATGAATGCTTATGACGCATACGGCAACATCCGTTGGGACTACACAGCGGCCGTCACAATGAACTTCACCGGCCCCGGCGCTTCGCCCAATGGTACGCCATTCAGCCCCGCTTCCGCTTCGGTTACATACACTAACGGCGTCGGCACCCAGGCCCTCACTTTTGTGAAGGCCGAAGTGACGACCGTTACGATTTCTTCCAGCCCGATCTACGGGTACATGATGCCGGTCACCGTTGTGGCCGGTCCTGTTGCTTTCTACGTTCTTTCCGACTACCCGACGAACTGGCCGAAGTTGACCAACTTCGACGTCACAGTTACGGCAGTCGACACTTACTATAATATTACGACCTCGACCGAGAGCGTGACGCTGATCGATCATGCCACGGACGGTGCTCTCGGCGATGCGAACATCACCCTCACCGGCTCGCTGGTCAAGGCATTCGGCGGCGCAAGCCAGATCACCTTCCAGAATGTTCAGATCACCACGCTCGCCGGAACCACTCTTCCTTACACCTTTGACCTCTATGCATCCGGCACGACGGGCGTAAGCGTTCCTAACAACACCAACAACGTGACCGTAACAGCAACCAGCACCGTTAGCGCCATCGGCCTTGCGTTGAGCGCGACCACTGTCACTGCTGGCGGCACAATCACAGTCACCGGCACCCTGACCGATGCAAACGGCTCGGCAGTTGCCGTCAACGTTCCAGTGACCTGGACTTATACTCCGGGTGCAGGCAACGGCGGAACGGCAACCGGCTACAGCGCTGGCATTACCTACACGAACGCGGCCGGAATTGCGACCGCGACATTCAGTCCCTCGACGTTCGCTGGCGACACCTTCACATTCGGTGCGATCAGCGGCGGCGCTTCGAACACAATCGGAACGCTGACCGTTCTGCCCGGCACCGTGGTGGGCTCGTACACAGTTACGTCTGCCGCGACCGGCACAGCCGGAACCGGCTTCAACTCGACTCTGAAGGCATATGATACTTACGGCAACTTCATGAGCACCTATGCTGGTGCTGCCGTTGGCATCACGGTTACAGGATTGGCCAATGCGCCCAATGGCTCGGCCACCCCGACCTACCCGACATCCGTGACCTTTACGGCTGGACAGGTAGTCATCAGCGTTACGCCGGTTTGCGCAGAGAATGCGACCATCACCGTAACGAACACCGCAAATGCGACGATACTCGGAACCTCGGCGTCGATCGTTGTCGGTCCCACGACTGTCAGCAGCTACACGCTCTCCGGCTATCCGACCACTTGGCCCAAGCTCACCGCCTTCAACGTCACTGCAACCGCGTACGACACCTATGGCAACATGACCACGGGCGCCGCTGCGGTTAGCATCTCCGCTGTCAATACTAACACAACGACTGCAAGCACCGCGGTCTTCATTTCGTCTTCCGCGACTGCAAACACAGCCGTTACCGCGATCAACATGACTGGCTTGACCTCTGCCACGTTTAACGGCGTCTATATCTGGACCGCAGTAGCCACAGTGCTCCCGATTACATTTGATCTATATGTAACGGGAACAGGTGCAAGCGTGCCCAGCACGACCAACAACGTTATCGCAACCGCAACTTCGACCGTCGGCTCCGTAGCGATCACAATTCCGGCTGCTCCGGCCAACATTGCCGCCGCAAGCTCGATCGTGATCTCCGCTACAGTTCTTGACTCCGCTTCAATGCCCGTAGCGGCAGGTACCTCGGTTGTATGGAACTGGATCCCGGGCGGCGCCAATGTTGGCACCCCGGCTGGGTTCTCAGCCTCGACAACCACCACGAATGCTTTGGGCATTGCGACGGTTCAGTTCACTCCTTCCACTGTCGCGGGCGACACGTTTACGATTACCGCCAGCAGCGGTGGTGTCACAAGCACCGCATCTCCGGCTATCACAGTAGTCTATAGCTCTGCTCTTGGTTCTTACACGGTTACATCCAGCACGGCTACGCCGACCGCCGGGGCCGAGTTCCAGTTGACCGTTAAGGCGTACGATGTCTACGGCAACTTGATGACCGGTTTCGCGGGCGCCAGGACGCTGGTCATCAGCGGGCCGCTCGCTTCGCCTAACCTGACCACTCCGATCTATGCCGCCACCGCTGGCGGGGCCAACACGGCATCCTTCACCTTTGCCGCCGGCCAGACCATACTGTACACCAAGTTGATGAAGGCAGAAGTCACTGCCGTGACAGTAACCGATCAGTTGGTTGGAACCGCCGCCGGTACTTCAACCAGCCTGACCGTTGCTGCGGCTGCTCTTGCCTCCTACACGGTTTCTGCCCCCACTGGTCCTTACACCAGCGGCCAGAACTTCACCGTTGTTGTCACTCCGTTCGATACTTATGGCAACTACGCCAATGGCGGTGCTGCAGTAGCGATGAGCTTCACCCCGGCAATCGCGGGTGGAGTACTTACGCTCGTCAGCCCGGCCACTGTTGACACCAGCAACTGTGCCACAACCATGGCCGGTGTCACTGTTACCCTCAAGTTCAACAAGGTCGGCACGATTAATGTTACCGCGACCTCGGGCGCCATCACCGGCACCGCAGGCACGGCAACGCAAATCGTCGCAGGCGCTCCGGCCGCCGTCAGTGCACCCTCTGCTTCAACGACCAGCCCGCGCGCCGGTGGCACGGTCACCTTCACGGTGACTGTCGCTGACGCAGGCGGCAACGCAGTGGCAGACGGCTCGACCGTTACCTTCACATGGATTGACGCCGACGCTACCCCGAACGTGGGCGGCGGAAGCTACACCAGCGTAGGCACCACAATCGGTGGCGTTGCGACGGCCATCTTCCAGGTTTCGACCTATGCCGGAACCAGCGCCGCCAATGCGGACAACTTCATACTGCGTGCCACCGCTGGCGCCAGCACGGCAAGCTCCGCAACGATTACGGTTCAGCCTGGCAACACAACTAACGACTACTCGATAACACTGCCTTCTTACAATGTCACGGCCGGTACGCCTGTGACCGCGACCATGAATGCTTATGACACTTACGGCAACATTCGTTGGGACTACACCGGATCTGTCACAATGAACTTCACCGGTCCCGGCGCTTCGCCTAATGGCACGGCATTCAGCCCCGCTTCCGCCTCGGTTACATTCACCAACGGTGTCGGCACCCAGGCACTCACTTTTGTGAAGGCCGAAGTGACAACCGTTACCATTTCCTCCAGCCCGATCTACGGCTACATGATGCCGGTCACCGTTACGGCCGGCCCGGTTGCTTTCTACGTCCTTTCCGACTACCCGACGAACTGGCCGAAGTTGACAAACTTCGACGTCACAGTTACGGCTGTCGATACCTATTACAACATCACCACTGCAACCGAGACGATCACTCTTACCGATCACCTGCAGGACAGCGCATCCGTTGACCCGGATATCACCCTCGCGGGTGGACTCTCAATGGCGTTCTCCGGCAGCGTGGTGACCTTCCAGAACATCAAGATCAACACGCTCTCCTCGACTGTACTGCCTCACACCTTTGACCTCTATGTGTCGGGCACACTCGGCGTGAGCGTTCCAGTTGACTCTAACGACATCACCGTTACCGCAACAAGCACGGTCAGCAACATCGGCCTTGCGATGAGCGCGACCACTGTAACTGCTGGCGGCACAATCACCCTCACCGGTACCCTTACTGACGCCAACGGCTCGGCCGTTGCCGCCAACGTTCCAGTGACCTGGACCTATACTCCTGCTATCACGAATGGTGGAACAGCCACCGGCTTCAGTGCGGGCGTGACCTATACGAACGCCGCCGGTATCGCCACGGCCACATTCAATCCTTCAACCTTCGCTGGTGACACGTTCACCTTCGGCGCCCTCAGCGGCGGCGCTTCCAACACAATCGGAACGTTGACCGTTCTGCCCGGCACCGTGGTGGGCTCGTACATAGTTACAGCCCCCGCGACCGGAACAGCCGGAAGTGCACTGACCTTGACAAACGGACTTAAGGCCTACGACACTTATGGCAACTTCATGAGCACATACGCTGCCGTCGGCGTAGGCATCACCGTTACGGGATTGTCGAATTCTCCGAATGGTTCGACCCCGACCTATCCGACGATCGCCACGTTTGCTCTTGGTCTTGCCACAATCAGCATGACGCCTGTCTGTGCCGAGAACGCGACGATCACCGTCACGAACACGGCAGTTCCTACAATCGTTGGGACCTCCGCTCTTGTCAGCGTCGGGCCCTCGACCGTCACCAGGTACTTGCTCTCTGGCTATCCGACCACTTGGCCCAAGCTGACAGCCTTCAACGTCACCGTTGCCGCGTACGATACTTACGGCAACGTGACCACGGGTGGCTCAGCAGTCAGCATCGCCGGTGTTGATACCAACACCACGACGCTCAGTACAGCGGCCTATATTTCGTCTTCCACGACCGCAAACACAGCCGTTACCGCGATCAACATGACTGGCTTGACCACTGCCACGTTCAACGGCGTGTACATCTGGACCGCAGTGGCCACCACACTGCCGTATACATTTGATATATATGTAACGAGCACCGGTGCCGCGAGCGTGCCCAGCACGACCAACAACGTAATCGTTACAGCCACTTCCACTGTTGGATCTGTTGCGATTACAGCTCCGGCTGCTCCGGCCAACGTGGCCGCAGCCAGCTCGATTCTGATCTCCGCAACAGTCCTCGACTCCGCTGCAATGCCCGTGGTGGCAGGCAGCGAGGTTGTGTGGACATGGACACCCGGTGGCACCAATGTTGGCACCCCGGCTGGCTTCTCCACCTCATCTACTCTCACCAACGGTGCTGGAGTTGCCACGGTTCAGTTCACCCCATCCAACATCGCGGGTGATACATTCACAATCAAGGCAAGCTGCGGTGGTGTTACCAGCGCCGCTTCCCCGGTTATCACTGTTGTTTACAGCTCGGCTCTTGGCTACTACACTGTTACATCCAGCACAACGACGCCCACTGCTGGGACCGAGTTCAACCTGACAGTGAAGCCCTACGACGTTTACGGAAACTGGATGAGCGGCTACGCTGGCGCCAGGACGCTTGTTATGAGCGGCGCTTTTGTTTCGCCGAACCTTACTGCTCCGATCTTTGCAACCACGACCGGCGGGGCCAATGCTTCTTCGTTCACATTTGCCGCAGGTCAGGTTATTCTGTACACCAAGCTGATGAATGCCGCGGTCACAGCCGTGACCGTGACTGACCAGTTGGTTGCGACTGCCTCGGGCACATCGGCAAGCCTCACGGTTGCAGCGGCTGTTGTGGCCTCCTACACAGTCATCGCCCCTGTCGGTCCTTTCCAGAGCAACCAGAACTTCACCGTTCTGGTCACTCCGTTTGATGCTTACGGCAACTTCGCCAATGGCGGAGCAGCCATGACGATGGGTTACACCGGAACGCCCGGAACCCTCACGCTTGTCAGCCCGGCCACTGTCAACACCAGCAACTGTGCCACGACCAAGGTCGGTGTCACGGTTACCGTCAAGTTCGACAAGGTCGGCTCCATCAACGTTACTGCGACCGACGGCACTATCACGGGCACCGCGGCGACCATCACCCAGATCATCGCTGGCCCGCCCGCTGCCGTCAGTTCACCGACTACATCAACCACGAGCCCCAGGGCTGGTGGCACCGTTACATTCACGGTCACCGTCAAGGATGCTGCGGGTAACACGGCCAGTGACGGCTCAGACGTTACCTTTACATGGGTCGATGCCGATGCCACGCCGAACGTGGGCAGCGGAATCTACACCAGTATCGGTACGGTCGTCAGCGGCGTTGCGACCGCGGTCTTCCAGGTTTCGAACTACGCGGGCACAAGCGCCGCGAACGCCGATAACTTCATCCTGCGCGCCACTGCTGGCGCCAGCGTTGCGAGTTCCGGCACGATCACGGTTCAGCCTGGCAACACCACTAACAATTACACGATAACTCTTCCCACCTACAATGTCACGGCTGGTTCGCCTGTGACCGCGACGATGAATGCTTATGACTCTTACGGCAACATTCGTTGGGACTACACCGGATCTGTTACAATGAGCTTCACCGGCCCCAGCGCTTCGCCCAACGGCACGGCATTCAGCCCCGCTTCCGCCTCGGTTACATTCACCAACGGTATCGGCTCGCAGGCCCTCACTTTCGTGAAGGCCGAAGTGACGACCGTTACGATTTCGTCCAGCCCGATCTACGGCTACATGATGCCGGTCACTGTTACGGCCGGTCCTGTTGCCTTCTACGTTCTCTCCGACTACCCGACGAACTGGCCGAAGTTGACAAACTTCGACGTTGCAGTTACGGCAGTCGATGCCTACTACAACATCACGACCTCTACGGAGAGCGTGACGCTGACTGACCATACCACGGACGGTGCTATCGATGATTCCAACATCACCCTCACCGGCTCGTTGGTAAAGGCATTCGGCGGCGCAAGCCAGATTACATTCCAGAATGTTAAGATCAATACGCTCGCCGGAACCACTCTGCCGTACACCTTTGACCTCTATGCATCCGGCACGACGGGCGTAAGCGTTACCACTAACACCAACAACGTGACTGTTACAGCAACCAGCACCGTAAGCGCCATCGGCCTTGCGCTGAGCGCGACCACGGTTACTGCTGGTGGTACGATTACGATCACCGGCACCCTGACCGATGCAAACGGCTCGGCTGTTGCCGCCAACGTTCCAGTTACCTGGACTTATACTCCGGGTGCAGGCAACGGCGGAACGGCAACCGGCTACAGCGCTGGCGTTACTTACACGAACGCGAGCGGTATTGCGACCGCGACGTTCAGCCCCTCGACATGCGCTGGTGACACGTTCACTTTCGGCGCCATCAGTGGCGGCGCTTCCAACACAATCGGAACGCTGACCGTTCTGCCTGGCACCGTGGTGGGCTCGTACACAGTTACGTCTGCCGCGACCGGCACAGCCGGAACCGGCTTCAACTCGACCCTGAAGGCATATGATACTTACGGCAACTTCATGAGCACCTATGCTGGTGCTGCCGTTGGCATCACGGTTACAGGATTGGCCAGTGCGCCCAATGGCACGGCCACCCCGACCTACCCGACATCCGTCACCTTCACGGCTGGACAGGTAGTTATCAGCGTTACGCCGGTCTGCGCAGAGAACGCGACCATCACCGTAACGAACACCGCAAATGCGACGATACTCGGAACCTCGGCGTTAATCGTTGTCGGTCCCACGACCGTCAGCAGCTACACGCTCTCCGGCTATCCGACCACCTGGCCCAAGCTGACAGCCTTCAACGTCACAGCAACCGCATACGACACCTATGGCAACCTGACCAAGGGCGGCGCCGCGGTTGGCATCTCCGCTGTCAACACTAACACAACGACCGCAAGCACCGCGGTCTTCATTTCCTCCTCGCCGACATCCAACACGACCGTCGGCACGATCAACATGAGCGGCGTGACCAGCGCCACATTCAACGGCGTGTACATCTGGACAGCCGGGACCACGGTTCTGCCCATTACCTTTGATATATATGTAAAGGGCGGCACTGACGCGAGCGTACCCAGCACGACCAACAACGTTATCGCAACGGCAACCGCCACAGTCGGCTCCGTAGCGATCACCGCTCCGACCCTCCCGACCACTGTCGCCGCCGCAAGCTCAATACTGATCTCCGCAACAGTCAATGACTTGGCGGGCATGCCGGTAGCGGCAGGCACGCCGGTTGTCTGGGCCTGGATCCCTGGCACCAATGTCGGCACCCCTGCTGGCTTCTCCGCCTCGACAACCATGACGAATGCGTTGGGCGTTGCGACAGTTCAGTTCACTCCTTCCACTGTCGCTGGCGACACATTCACGATTACCGCCAGCAGCGGCGGCATCACCAGCGCCGCTTCGCCCACTATCACGGTCGTGTACAGCACGGCCCTTGGTTACTACACAGTTACCCCGAACACGACTACGCCCACTGCAGGGACCGAGTTCAACTTGGTTGTCAAGGCGTATGACGTGTACGGCAACTTCATGACCGCCTTCGCGGGCGCCAGAACGCTGGTCATCAGCGGACCGCTCGCCTCGCCGAATGCGACCGCCTCGATCTACGCCGCCACCACTGGCGGGGCCAATACGGCATCCTTCACGTTTGCCGCTGGCCAGGTTATCCTGTACACCAAGCTGATGAACGCTGCGGTCACCACTGTCACAGTTGCAGACCAGACGGTTGCTACTGCAAGTGGAACCTCGACCAGCCTGACCGTTGCAGCGGCTGTTGTTGCCTCCTACACGGTTGCTGCCCCCACCGGTCCTTATACCAGCGGGCAGAACTTCAGCGTGGTTGTCACTCCATTCGATGCTTACGGCAACTATGCTAATGGCGGCGCTGCATTGACAATGAGCTACACCGCGCCGATCGTTGGTGGAGTCCTCACAGTCGTCAGCCCGGCCACTGTCAACACCAGCAACTGTGCCACGACCAAGACCGGTGTCACGGTCACCCTTAAGTTCAACAAGGCTGGCACGATCAACATTACTGCGACCGACGGCACTATCCTCGGCACCGCTGCCACGGCAACTCAGATCATCGCGGGCGCTCCCGCCGCTGTCAGCACGCCCACCACGTCAACGACCAGCCCGCGCGCCGGTGCTACGGTCACCTTCACGGTGAACGTCACTGACGCAGGCGGCAACGTTGTGGCAGACGGCTCGGAAGTTACCTTCACATGGTATGATGCCGACGGTACCGCGAATGTGGGCGGCGGCCTCTACACCAGTATCGGTACGACGATCAGCGGTGTTGCAACTGCTATCTTCCAGGTTTCGACCTACGCCGGAACCAGCGCCGCTAATGCAGATAACTTCAAGCTGCGCGCGATCGCTGGCACCAGCACGGCCGATTCCGGTACGATCACGGTTCAGCCCGCAAACGCGACAGATCACTACTCGATTACACTGCCTTCTTACAATGTCACGGCGGGCACCGCTGTGAACGCGACCATTAATGCTTATGACGCCTACGACAACATCCGTTGGGACTACGCCGCCACTCTTGCTATGACCTTCTCAGGCGCCGCTAATTCGCCCAATGGAACCGCATTCTCAGCTCCTGCAAACGTTACCTTCGCCGCAGGCGTTGCCACCCCTGTGAGCATCACCTTCTACAAGGCGGAACTAACGAACATCACGATTTCCTCGAGCCCCATCTATGGATACCTGGCTCCAGTGAACGTTTCCGCCGCTGCGGTTGCCTCCTACATATTGACTGATTACCCGACGAACTGGCCGAAGTTGATGAACTTCGACGTCACCGTTTGGGCTCTCGATGCATACGGCAACATCACGGCAAACACAGGCGAGGCAATCACGCTGACCGATAAGCTGCAGAACAGCACCAGCGATGACACGAGCCTCTTGCTGACCGGCCTGCTGACCAAGACCATTACCGGCAGTTCGGTCACCTTCCAGGGCATCCAGATCAATACGGTCGGCTCGCCGACCATGCCGCGTACGTTTGACCTGTACGTATCCAACGGTGCCGTGACTCACGTCAGCACCCCGTCGGCTACGAACGACGTAACGGTTTCGACGTCCTCCACGGTTAACGCCATTGCGCTTTCGATGAGCGCGACGACCGTTACAGCAGGTGGCGCGATTACCCTTACCGCAACGCTCACGGATGCGAACAACGCGGCCGTGTCTGCCAACGTGCCTGTGGCCTGGACCTTTGTCCCGGCCGCTGGCAATGGCGCTCCGGCCCTTGGCTATGCTTCCGGCGTGACCTACACGAACGCAAGCGGAATTGCGACCGCGACGTTCAACGCTTCCACCTTCGCCGGTGACACATTCACCTTCGGCGCAATGAGCGGCGGCGCTTCCAACACAATCGGAACGCTGACCGTTCTGCCCGGCACGGTTGTCGGATCTTACGGGGTCATCGTTCCCGCCACCGGGGTCGCAGGCACCGCAATGACCACAATCACCGTGAAGGCCTACGACTCTTACGGCAACTTCATGAGTTCATACAACTCAGGCGCGGCCGTAAACATTACCGTTTCGGGTCTTTCGACTTCGCCCAACGGCTCAACTCCTACCTATCCGACCAGCGCCACCTTCAATTCCGGTCTTGCGACAATCAGCGTGACGCCGGTTACTGCCGAGAGCGCCGCGATCACTGTTGTGAACACTGCGACCACGAGCATCAGGGGCACATCCACACTGATTAACATCGGTGCTGGCACTGTTGCCCGCTACTTGCTCAGCGGTTATCCGACCACCTGGCCGAAGCTGACAGCCTTCAACGTTACCGTTGCCGCGTACGATACGTACGGCAACCCAACAGTTGGCGGAAACAGCGTGGGCATCGCCGCGGTCAACACTGACACCACGACCACCAGCACAGCGGTTGCCATATCGGCTTCCGCGACCTCAAACACCACAGTGACCGCGATCAACATGAGCGCCGTGACAACGGCCACCTTCAACAGCGTTTACATCTGGGTCATCAGCGCCACGCTGCCGTACACCTTCGATATGTACGTGACCAGCACCGGCGCTGCCAGCGTTCCGAGCACCACCAATAATGTTACTGTTACCGCGACCAGCACAGTCAGCGCCGTGACCATTACGACGCCGACTACCCCGCAGAACGTCGCGGCTGGCAGTTCCATCCAGATCAGTGCGAGCGTCCTTGACGCAAGCGCACTGCCTGTTGCGGCCGGTACCCCGGTCGTATGGTCTTGGGCGCCAGGCGGCAGCAATGCTGGAGTTCCGTCAGGCTTCTCTTCGTCCGTGACCAACACTAATGCCGCTGGTATCGCGACGGTTGTCTTCTATCCGTCCACCGTTGCTGGCGACACATTCACGATTACCGCCGCAAGCGGCGGCATTACGAGCGCAATATCCGGCGTCATCACCGTAATCTACAGCAACGCCCTCGGTTCATACACGGTGGTGTCGAACAATGCTACGCCGTTTGCCGGAACCGAGTTCCAGTTGACCATCAAGCCGTTCGATATCTACGGCAACTGGATGAGCGGATACGCCGGAGCCAGGACCCTTAACATCAGTGGCCCCGGAGTCTCCCCGAACAACTCGACACCGATTTACGCTGCCACCGCTGGCGGCGCGAACACGGCGACGTTTACATTCGGGTCTGGCCAGACAATCGTGTACACCAAGCTGACCAAGGTCGAGACCATTCATATTGACGTAATCGATCAGGCCGTTCCCACCGCCAATGGCACAAGCAGTGCTTTGTCGGTAGGCCCCGGCTACGTCAACTACTACGTGGTCACCGAAGTTGACACGACCTGGATCGTTTACGGCACCACCTACAACGTTAAGGCTGCTGCCTTCGACGTTTACGGCAACAGCACCAACCGCTCTGCGGCCGCTCTTACCGTTTACATCAGCGCCAAGTCGGCCGATAATGACTTGGTCAATGCGCCTTACGCCCTTACCGGAACCTTGTCCACCTCGCTGGCTTCAGTAATGAACTTCAGCGGGCTCGGGTATCCGGATATCGGCACCTTCGATGTGTACGTGTACTCCAATTCCGGTGCGGAGAAGAGCGTAGTGGGTGTCACACCGAACGTCACCACTGTTGCCACCTCCGTAATCAAGTACATCGAAATCACCGACCCCACGACCAACACCAGTATCAAGGTCGATGATACGTACACCGTAAAGGTCAAGGCTTGGGACCAGCCACCGGCCACAACGCCGCGGCACGCAGTTGCCCAGGGCGTCACCATTAACTGGACCACCACTCGTCTTACCGGCACCGGTTCCGCATCACTAAATTCCGCAACTTCGACCACCGATTCCGCCGGTATCGCTCAGATCATCTTCAACCCGAGCCATATCGCTGGCGATGAGTTCACTGTCACCGCAGCCAATGGCGCGATTACCCAGACGTACAGCAAGTTCATCATGCTGCCCAGCACAACGTTCGCTTCCTTCGCTGTTACCGTCAATGGCGCCTTGCCGAAGACGGCTGGCACAACGTTCACACTGAATGTGGTTGCGAAGGATACCTACGGCAACACGATGACCACGACCAATGGCGCAATTGCCATCACCGGCAGTGGCGCTTCCAATCCGAGCGGCAGCGGCGACTTCAGCCTGCCGACCACCGTGACCCTTGCGGCGGGCGTAGGCACAGTCAACGTTACCCTCACCCAGGCCGCAGCGGTTGAACTGAAGCTCACGCTCAATTCCAATACCGCCGTCTACGGCACGACCGCGAGCTTCAATGTCGTGGCCGCCGCAGTTGATTACTTCACTGTTACCGATTTCGCTTCGAGCCAGATCGTCAACGAGGCTTTCTCCGTGAAGGTTACGCCGTACGATAAGTACAGCAACGTGACCACGGCTGGCACCGTTACGCTGACCGCTGTTCTTCCGAACACCTCCAGCGCGGCGACCGGCAACCTGTACATAAAGGGCACCTCGACTGCCCCGAGCGGCAGTGGCGCGGCTGGCGCGTTCGTTGTCAACAACATCATTTATACTAAGCCTGAGACGATTGACATCCAGGCTTCGAACGGCACCAAGACCAACAACACCTCCACAACGCAGGACATCGTCGTATCCCGTACTACCGTGGTTACCACGATCACTGTTACTGACCCCATTGCCCCGACCAACATCAAAGCGGGCACCAACTACGATGTCAAGGTAATTGCTCGCGACTTCTACAACAACACCGTGGCAACCGGCACTGCGATCACTTGGACCGTTCCGGTGCAGGCGCTTCGCTCTCCGCTGCCAGCAGCACGACCGATGCCTCCGGTGTCGCGAACATCATCTTCTATCCGAACAACACCGCAGGCTCTACGGCCACGGTAACGGCAACTAACGGAGCGGCTACAGCAACGACCCTTACTTTCACCACAGTCCACGCCTCCGCTGTTGCCGCGCTCAAGTTCACAGTTCCCGCTACGGGCACCGCTGGCCTGCAGTTCCAGACCACTGGTACTGCCTATGACGCCTATGGCAACTTCATGAACACCTATACTGGCACAATCAACATTACGGTGACCGGAGCCTCCAACTCGCCCAAGGGCAATGCGGCACTTCTGCCGACTTCCATCACCCTTGCGACTGGTACGGGTACCGCGAACGTAACGTTGTACAATGCCGCGCTCACCAATCTCACCATTACCTCGACCGGACTGAACGTTACGAGCCCCGCGGCGATCCTGATCGGTCCGGCCACGGTCAACTACTTCACGGTCACTGACTTCGCAACAAGCCAGACCGTTGGCGAGGCCTTCTCCGTCAAGGTAACCCCGTACGATGTGTACGGAAACGTTACAACCAGCGGAACAGTTACGCTGACACCGGCTGCGGCCGCTGGCAGCGGTTCCGCCATGACGGGCAACCTCTATGTTAAGGGCGGCACAACTTCGCCCACTGGCAGCACTGCCGCAGGGGCCGTCACAATCACCAACATCATCTACACAAAGCCGGAAACGATCGACATCCTTGCCACCTTTGGCACCTTTGTCAACGACATAACCACGACAGCGGATGTCACCTTCGCTCGCACCAGTGTTGTTAACAGCATCACCGTAACCGCCCCGACCGTCGCGACCAACATCAAGGCGGGCACTACGTACACGGTTAAGGTGACTGGATACGATGCTTGGTTGAACACTGTGGCCGCTGGCACCGCGATCACCTGGTCCGTCACCGGAACCGGTGCTTCGCTGTCCTCTGCCAGCAGCACCACTGATGCAGCAGGCTCGGCCAGCATCACATTCACTCCGAACAACATCGCTGGCTCCACTGCAACGGTTACAGCCACAAACGGCGCGGCAACTGCCACAACTCTTACATTTACCACAGTTCACAGCGATACTGTTGCTGCTCTGACCTTCACCGCACCGACCGCAGCCACTGCGGGGACCTCCTTCAACCTGACGGTGAAGGTGTACGATCCTTACACCAACTTGATGAACACATACGCTGGCACGGTCAACTTCACGGTGACCGGCGCCTCGGCTTCTCCGAACGGCACCGCCCCGACGCTTCCGACGTCCTGCACCTTTGCATTGGTCGATGCCGGAACGCAGACCGTAGCGATCACGCTGTTCAATGCAGCCCAGACCACGCTCGTCATCACCGCGAACAACATCACCGTCACCAGCCCGAGCATGATCACGGTTGGTCCGGCGACTGTAAGCGTGTACGAGCTGTCCGGATTCTCCACGAGCCAGGTGACAAACGAGCTCTTCAACGTGACAATCACCCCGAAGGACCTGTACGGCAACGTTACGACTTCGAGCGGCCGCACGCTCACGTTGGATACGGTTGCCCCGACCGCTGGCGGAACTCCCGCCGGTCCTGCACGCAACCTCGTTGGTGGCGTGGCGGTCGGTCCTCTTACCGGCGTAACCACGATCTACAACGTCAAGTACACCGGCGTCGGGTATGTTGACCTGAGGGCGACAGACACCTCGGCTATCGTGTCGATCGTTGCTAACACCCCCGACGTCTTCTTCGACAATACGACCAAGGTCGGCTCAATTGCGGTCTATCTGAACCCGGCGTATAACGCCAATCCGGCTGATGTCCGCGCAGGCAGTGCGATTACTGTGTACGCCCTCCTGCTCGACGCCAATGCCAACCCGGTCAAGACCGGCCAGTCCGTCACATGGTCCTACACCCGGACCTCCGGGACGAGCGCAAACGGCGCAGTCGGATCCAATCCGTTCACTTCCGCGACTACCAGCGATGCCTTGGGCTATCTGACCGTTTCCTTTACACCTTCCACTACTGCAGGCGACACCTTTACAGTCAGTGCGCTCAATAACTTCACTGGTACTTCATCCACAATCACAGTTATTCCGGCAGCTACGATCGCGTCCTTCACGATCGTTCCCGCCGCGTTCACCCAGATTGCCGGAACCGCTTTCGGCATCACGATCAAGGCGTTCGACATGTACGGTAACTTCATGAACGACATGAACAACACTCAGACGCTCACGTTCACCGGCCCATCGAATGCCCCGAATGCGCAGACTCCAACCTGGCCGACCAACCCGGTTCCCTTTGTCAACGGCTCAACTGCCGGCGCGGTTTGCACGCTGGTTAAGGCCGAGGTCACGACCATCACGGTCGCCCTCAGCTCCGATGCCACTGTCAAGGGCACCACGGCCAACATCACAGTCGGACCTGCAGTCCTCAACTACTACACAGTTGGCGCTCCCGCCAGTGCTGTGGCCTACGCTCCGTTCAACGTCACGATAACGCCCTATGACGTCTACGGCAACGTTACTGTCGGCTCCGCAACCGTCACCCTTGACGCTCGCAGGCCGAATGGCGCTGTCGGGGCTCCTGCCGGTATCCTGAACGGCACTCTAACCGCCAATACTTCCGCAGGCCCGATCACCGTCAGCGTAACCTACAACCGCGTTGACACCATTGACGTTCATGCTACTGACGGGACATGCTTCTCAAATGATACGGTCACTCAGGACACATCCTTCTCGCCCAACATACCGGCCTACATTTCTGTTGGCGCTGCTGGCACTACAGCTCCGCTGCCTCCGCTGAATGCCACGTACCCGGCCGGTACCGCCATCACCATTTACGCCGTTGTCCTCGACAATGTAACCGGAAACAACGTAGCCGACGGCACTCTGATATCCTGGACCTTTACAGGTGCAGCACCTGCCGGATTCGGCAACCCGATTGCTGAAACAGTTATCACCGTGACTACAGCCGGTGTTACCTCGGTGGTCTTCTATCCGAGCACTGTTGCAGGATCCACTTACGTTGTTACGGCTCACTGGAACGCGGTAAGCGGCTCCAGCAGTTCATTCTCGATCACTCCCGCGCCAACCACACACTACAAGGTCGAAGCCCCAACCGCTGACCAGACCGCGGGAATGCCGATCGCGATCAAGATCTCCGCTATGGATGCATACGAAAACGTGAACACCCTCCAGAACACTTTGGATCCTGTTGTGTACACCGGGCCGTCGAATGCCCTTATCCTGGGCACGACCCCGATTTACCCCGCCAATGCGAACTTCGTTGCTGGCGTGGCAAACATCATCATCGTGCTCTTCAGGGCTGAGGAGACCACACTTACAGCGACCTTCGGAACCATCACCGGAACAAGCAACACGATCAAGGTCGTTCCCAACGTGCTGGCCTTCTACCGCGTAATCTACGGTGTCATCCCGCCGAAGATTGAGGAGTACGCACCGTTCGGTGTCACCGCATGGGGCGTTGATGCCTGGTACAACGAGCGCGCAGGCTCGAACCGGGTCACTATCTCCGCAGAGCCCGTGGACGGCACAGCAAACGGCGTCCTTGGCTCCCTGTACAACCCCGAACTCGCCCTTGACCTCAGCGCCGGTCCCGGAACAATCACCGACCTCACCTACACCGAGGCGGAGTTGATCTGGATCGTCGCCAAGGACCTCAATGGTATCACGTCCGTCAACGCTATCACTGGTCCGATCACCGTCTTCGACATCATCCCGCCTCTTACGACCAAGGGATGGCACTTCGGCGACGGCCTCGGCAACACCTCTGAAGCAGTTGTCGTGTTCGACGAGATCATGGTCGAGCTGCCCGGGTTTGCGCTCGGAACGTTCGCAATCGACGGCATCGCGCCAACCTCTCACACTTGGTCCGATGCATTCACCCTGCATCTCTACTTCAACGCAACTCTGGCCGGAACCGAGCCCAAGACCGTTTGGTTTGTTCCTCAGTTCCCGGCTCAGCTCACTGATACGGCTGGCAATGGCATTGCGGCATTCTCGCGGCTCCTCGAGGACCGCGCAGAGCCGGTGCTTCTCAGCTACTCGTTCCTTGACGGCGACAGCAATGCCCACCTCAATACGATCACATTCCACTACAGCGAACCGCTCGCTGCTTCCTCCGCGACACTGAACGGGTGGAAGGTGTTTGACCACGACGGCGTGACCGACCTCCTGGCCGGTCTCACCGACGCCGCAGTTGCAGTCGTCGGGTCCAACCTGGTATTCACCCTTGCCAACAACACCGGTACCACCGGCGCCCCGTACTACATGTACACCGGTACGACCGTTGTTGACCCCGCCGGCAACAAGGCTGCTCACGTCAACATCAACACATTGCCCGTCGTGACCGCCGGACCGGATCAACTCGACCTCACGCCGCGGCTTATCTTCCTGAACGGCAGCGCGACTGACGCCAACCAGCCTGCTCATACACTCATCTATGCTTGGACACTTGAGTCAGGCCCGGCTTCGGTCACTATCGTCAACGCCGATAAGCCCAGCGCCAAGGTGCTCCTCACGCACGACGGCTCTTACGTCTTCCGCCTGACCGTCACCGATGTGTTCGGCCAGACCGGTACCGACGTTGCAACGGCTTCGATCATCAATGTTTCGCCGGTATCGAACGCCGGACACACCGTGTTCGTCGATCGCACTCTTACACCGACGCAACTGCTCGATGGTTCAATGTCGTTCGATCCTAACGACGACCCGATCACCTATGCTTGGACCGGTCCCGCCGCCCTGAACCTCACCTCGGTTGACACCATGACTCCGGCCATCGCACCCAGTGCTGACGGCGTCTTCACGGTCACTCTGACTGTCACCGATGACGACGGCGCGGTTGGCGTATCCACGGCCCTGATCGTTGTGTCCTCCACCGAAGAGCACGTACCTTATGCTGATGCAGGGATCAACCAGCACACTGTTGTCGGCAACTCGGTTCAGCTCGACGGCCGCGGAACCTACGATGCAGATAGCGACACGGTAGCCTATAGCTGGACTCAGATCAGCGGCACGCCGGTCGCCATCACCAACGCTAATACGTCACTCGCAACGTTCACACCCACTATCCCGGGTATGTACTCCTTCCGCCTCAACGTGCATGACGGCACTCTGCCCGGCCTCTCGGACACTGTGAGCGTCCTCGCGATCTCCAACGGCTCGAACAATCCGCCAGTTGCTGATGCCGGCCTCGACAAGACAGTCGAATTCGGTGGCAACGTGACGCTTGATGCCGCTGGCTCGTTCGATGTTGACGGCGACAGCCTTACGTACAACTGGGTCTGTGTGTATGGCTATGCTCCGCTTGACGATCACGAACTGATAACACCTACCTATACGCCGGTGCACGCCGGAACCTACATCTTCGAGTTGACCGTCAGCGACGGCATCGATTTCAGCGCGATTGATACGGTTGTTGTCCAGGTTGTTGAGCACAGCAAGACGGCGCCCGTTGCGACCATCAGCATGAACGAGCCGGATCTTGGCTTCTACATCCCGGCAACCGTCCAGTTCCAGAACACCTCGTACGACCTCGATGGCGATGACCTGTACTTCTTCTGGGAGCAGACCGGTGGACCTGTTGTCACCATCCTCCAGAACACCAGCGAGCCCTCGTTCACGCCAGTAGTTGCCGGTATGTACTCATTCCGCATGTGGGTTACCGACGGCACCAACGTGGACTTCATGGACATAACGGTTCCCGTGAACAGCGCAATCAGCCGTGTTCCGAAGGCTAGCGTTATGGCCGACCGTCCGTTCCACATCGATGTTCCGGCTTACGTTGCCGGTTCAGGCGGTTGGGGCCTCAACGGTCATACGTGGGTGCAGGTCTCCGGACCCACGCTGGTCAAGATGGACACAAGCTACCTGCCGATCATGCGGTTCACCCCGCGCGCTCTCGGCTCGTACACCTTCGCCCTCTACGCTTACAACGGCTTCCATCGCAGCCTGCCCGCCTACGTAACCATCCATATCGTCACTCCGGACACCCCGCTGCCCGGTGGTGGTGGTGGTGGATGCTTTATCGCCACGGCGGCCTTTGGATCGATGGCTTCGAGCACCGTCAATGCGCTGACCACAATGCGCGATAGCGGAATCAACGCCTCGTCCACGACCGGCAGCTTGGTCAGCCTGTACTACGCGGTCTCCCCGGCCGTCGCGAACGAACTCGGCGCTTGCGAGTCCGCACGCGCGGTCATCCGCAGATTGCTCGATCGCTAGTACTTCCACGCTTTAGTGAAAGAGGGGTCGGCTTGTCCGGCCCCTCTTTTTTTTCTCCTGGGATTGCTCGTCTTGCGGGGAGTTGGAGATTCCTCTTTATCTACCGGCAAAGGGCATTACACTATTTCCGGTAGAAGGGACGCCATGTTCGACATAATGAAGCATCTTGTCAACCTCGTCGATCCAGCGAATAAGCCGACTCTCTACTTGTCGGATGCCTCCCGTGACAAATTGGCCCGTCCGGTCTTTGCGGCCGCGCGGATGTCTTCCTTTGCGGATATTGTTTTTGCTGGCACTCGCGACGGAATCAGAGCGCTGGCGCTGGATGCTCCGGATTGCGCCAAGCACGCTCGTGAGGCCGGGCTCTCTCCCTCCGATTTCGTCGATGCAGTCCTTTCGCGGGTCAGGATAATCGACCCCGCTGCTGCGGAGAACGCCGACATTGTCGCCCTGTACGGGAAGTATGCCCATCAGATACTTGGTCCCAAGTCCGGCCAATCGGTCGAGTACTACCAGGACTGGGCTCGGAATCCGATAGCATTTTCGATACTCGCCTCGGCCCGAAATGAGATGTACGAGGCAGACGGCGACTGTGTTCTCGGCGGCTTGACGACGACCTCACGCGATTTCTTCGTGCCCTGTATCCGCCTGCATCCGCGTTCGAGGACTGTCTTCACAGCGGCAGCCTTTTTCTTTCCGGATTCGCCCAATCCTCAGTGCTTTCTATCGGACATGGCGATCATCGCGGACATTTCCGTCGTGGTGGACATGAGCCCGGAACGCTTGGCAGGTATTGCTGAAGGAACGGCTAAAATGGCCGTTGACCTGTTTGTCCCTTGTCCTTTGGACCGGGTGAATGTCGCCATGCTGTCTTACTCCACTCGCGGCTCAGGGGAAGGCCCCTCCGTGCAACTTGTCAGGGACGCTCATCAGATTGTATGCACTCATCGCGATGCGGATGGCGACCCGCGCTGGAAACACATTTCTGTAACGCCCGAACTGCAGTTTGCCCCCTCGGTCCTTGAGAAGGCGGCTGCCCAGAAGCTCGACCTGGCTGATCCGATTAACTCAGCGGCGGGGCGATCCAACGTTCTGATTGCCCCGAGCCTCGATGTGGGCAATGCTCTGTTTCACCTGCACACGGCGTATTTCATGGGCGCGTCGTACATTCTCCTGCCTGGCGGCTTCAAGCACCACAGTGCGATTGACTTCTCACGATCCAGCCGTGTTGACGACATAGTAATGGCTGCTGCTGCTGCTGCGTGCGCACGTATTCAGAAGAACAGGATGGTCATTCCCTCATTGAAGGAAGGCGGTTGGCAATGAAAGAGATAGTAGTCGTGATCAACCCCGGATCGACCTCGACCAAGTTCGCGGCATACCGGGGCGCGCAGGAGATATTCAGCACCAACGCGAAGCACCCCACCGAACAGCTCAAGCCGTATCCGAAAGTCATTGACCAGTACAAGTTCCGGGCCGACCTCATCCTGACGGGGCTCGCGGAACACAAGGTGCCACTGAGCGAAGTCGCGGCGGTAGTAGGGAGAGGCGGACTTCTTCATCCTATCGAGGGCGGGACCTACGTAGTGAATGAGGAGATGATAGAAGACCTGCGAAACGAAGTGCAGGGCGAGCACGCCTCCAACCTTGGCGGATTGATAGCCAATGAGATCGCGCAGAAAGCTGGCTGCAAGGCCTTCATCGTTGATCCGGTGGTCGTGGACGAGAAAATGGACGTCACGCGCATATCGGGCTATCCGGGGCTTTACCGGCGTTCGATTTTTCACGCGCTGAACCAGAAGGCGGTGGCCAAGCGATATGCCGCCGATTGCGGCAAGCCCTACGATTCCCTCAACCTGATCGTCGTTCACCTGGGTGGAGGAATTTCCGTCGGCGCGCACCGACAGGGGCGGGTCGTGGACGTTAACAACGCCCTGAATGGCGATGGGCCATTCTCTCCCGAACGCAGTGGAACCGCGCCTGTGGGCGACCTGATAAAACTGTGCTTCAGCGGAAAAGTCACGCTGCAGGAAGCCCTGAAGATGAACGTCGGCAAGGGCGGAATCGTCGGCCTGCTCGGCACCAACGACATGATGGATGTCGAGAACCGCTTCCTTGCGGGTGACCCCCAGGTTACTATTGCGTATCGCTCGATGGCTTACCAGGTTTCCAAGGAAATCTGCTCAGACATTGCAGCCTTCGAAGGCGCGAAAATTGATGCGATACTGCTTACGGGAGGGCTCGCGCGCAGCAAGCCGTTCATCGACCTGATATCGCACTACTGCAGTTCCTCCGGCCTCCCGATAAAGGTCTATCCGGGAGAAGACGAAATGGCCGCTCTGCGAGAGGGAGTCATGCGTGTGCTGGATAGTAGCGAAGCGTGCAAACAGTACAGCAGGCCGACACCCAAGTAGCCGTTTTCCTTTGACTTAAGTTCACCTTTGGCTAATATAACCCCCCGCCGCAATTGTGCGGCGGGTGTTTTTTTCTACAAAACGGCGACGGGAAGCAGCGTGCTTCCGGCCAGAGATTCGGAGGTACCCTTTGATGAATTCCGAGAACATGCGCAAAATTGACGACATTCACAGGCTTTGTGAAGACGAGAAGGTCAAAGAGGAGATCCTGCGCAGCCTCAAGACCGTCAACATGGAGCAATTCGAAGCACAGATTTCGAGCCATATTGGCAAGTTCGAAGAAGGCCAGATCTACCACGGCACGGTTGTGCGCAAGGATGAGCAGTTTGTCGTCGTCCACATCGGTGCGAAGAGCGAAGGTTTCATTCCGATTGCCGAGTTCGACTCGTTCGATGACATCCAGCAGGGCGACTCGATTGACGTCCTTCTCGAAGCGTTCGACGAGACCACCGGCGATATGGTCCTCTCCAAGCGCAAAGCCGACCGCATTCGCGGTTGGGAAAACGTCATCAATCGTTACGGCCTTGGCGACGTTGTAACTGGTAAGGTTGTCCGCAAGATCAAGGGCGGCCTGCTTGTAGACATAGGCGTCCAGGTCTTCCTGCCTGCATCGCAGGTTGATATTCGCAAGATTTCCGACATCGGCGAACTCGTTGGCCGGGACATCGAAGCCAAGATCATCAAGATCGATACGAGTCGCCGCAATATCGTACTCTCAAGGCGCCAGATGCTTGAAGAGAAGCGCGATCAGATGAAGGAAAAAGTTCTCGCGGAGATCAAGGAAAACGAAATCCGCGTCGGCGAAGTCAAGAACATCACCGACTTCGGCGCTTTCGTGGACCTTGGCGGCATAGACGGCCTCCTCCACATAGTGGATATGTCGTGGCAGCGCGTCAACCATCCGTCCGAGATCGTCAAGATCGGAGACAAGATCGAGGTTGTCGTGCTCAAGATTGACCGTGAGCGCGAGCGCGTCTCCGTTGGACTCAAGCAGAAGACCCCGAGCCCCTGGGAGAACATCGAGGAAAAATACCCCGTTGGTTCGATCCATTCGGGCAAGGTTGTCAATATCATGCCGTACGGCGCCTTCATTCAGCTTGAGGAAGGCATCGAAGGCCTCGTACACGTCAGCGAAATGTCATGGACACGTCAGATCAACCATCCGTCCGAGATCGTATCCCTGGGCGACAAGGTTGACATCGTTATCCTTGGCATCAACCACGACAAGAAGGAAATTTCCCTCGGAATGAAGCAGACCGAGCGCAATCCCTGGGAAACCCTTGCACAGCGTTATCCCGAAGGCACGATTGTCGAGGGAACCGTCAAGAACATCGTCAACTACGGCGCCTTCATCGAGATCGAGGAAGGCATCGAGGGCCTGCTGCACGTCAGCGATATGTCCTGGACCAAGAAGATTGCCAATCCTGCCTCCGTGGTCAAGAAGGGCGATAAGCTCAGGGCGATGGTCCTTGCGGTTGATGGCGACAAGAAGCGCGTCAGCCTGTCGGTGAAGCACCTTGAGAGCAATCCGTGGGATACGATTGTTCCTCAAATGTACACCGAAGGAATGATCGTAAAGGGCCTCGTGACGAACATCAACGAGAAGGGCGTATTTGTGGACATCGGCGAGGTCGAGGCCTTCATGCCTCACTCCGAAGTCTCACACCGCCGTATCAATGCGCGCGAGATCCTCGAGCCCGGTGACGAGCTCCAGGTCAAGATCCTCACGGTCAATGCCGCCGAACGCTCCATCAGGCTCTCCCTCCGCGAAACGATGACTCCCGAGGAGGAGACCGAGCGCATGAGGATCAAGAAGGAGAAGATGGAAGCCGAAGGCATCAAGCTGTCAGATCTGATCGCGGCTTCCGAGGGTGAAGCCTCTGCCGAGGACCCCACCGAAGGCGAGCCGAAGCCCAAGGCTGAAAAGGCCCCGAAGGCTCCAAAGGCCCCGAAGGTTCCGAAGGTCAAGGCTGAGAAGACCGAAGGCGCTGAGAACGCCGAAGGTGCCGAAAAGACCGAAGGCGCGGAAAAGCCTGAGAAGGCCGAGAAGGCTGAGAAGCCTCACAAGGCTCCGAAGGTCAAGGCCGATAAAGCTGAAAAAGCCGAAACAGTTGAGAAGGCTGAAGCCGCCGCTCCGGTCGAGACCGAGAAAGCTGAAAAAGCCGAAACAGCCGAAGCAGTTGCTCCGGTCGAGGAAACTCCCAAGGCCGAGGCTCCCGCCAAGGTTGAGGAAACTGAAAAGCCGACCGAAGAACCCAAGGCGTAATCAGACCACCTGCAATGAAAACGGGGGACGTTCGCGTCCCCCGTTTCTTTTCCCGCCAATATGGGCTATAATCATCGGTAGCGCAATCGAATGAAGAAGACACCCGGAAATCCCCGCAAGAGGCCGCTCGTTATCCGCCTGCTCAAGGCGATTCTGATAACGGCCATCGTTCTCTTCGCAATCGGCCACTTGGCCGCGTGGGTTGTTGCGTGGTCCCTGTCCGGCAGAGCTTTCGATTTCGATATCATGGGCAGGAAGTTCTCCGTAGTCTGTGCGGGCATTTCCGTATATCCGACTTCATCCGTTTCGTTGCGCGACATTGTCATAGAGTCCAAGGGCATCGGGCAGATCAAGGTGGCCTCGGCCTCAGCAACATGGGACATTCCCACTCTTCTCGGCTCCAATGTGATCCGCACAGTAGAGTTGAAAGACGCGACCTTCCTGATTGACCTCGCTCCGCTCCTCGAAGCTCAGGCGCCGTCTTCGGCACCAGGGAAGCCCGGATCCGGCTCGGCAGCCCCTTCTGTCTGGAAAGTGCAGAGCCTGGTCCTGTCGGGGGCGGGAGAACTGCGGTTTGGCCGCGCAGACCTCAAAATCACAGAGCTCCGCATCTCCGGTTCCGGTGATACTTCTCTTGACGGGGTGGTTTTCATTCACCTGCGCACGAAAGACGGGATGAGCCTCGACGCGACAGTCAGCCAGTCACTGGGGATGATCGTATCATCCGTAAAGCTGGATGGCGCGGATATTGCCACGGCTTCGACAGTGATTGAGGATTTGCGGATGGGCTATTTCCTTGCCACCAAAGGGAAGCTATCAGCAAAATGGCTCGGAAGCATCGGTCCCGGCGGAATCAATGGCAAAGCAGCATTGCATATTGCAGATGCGGCCTTCTCCGTTCCACCTTTCTGGGATTCACGAGATAACAGCCTGGACATTTCCGGAGATATTTCCGGTAACAAGGTGTTAACGGTCAGGAATTTCCTGCTGGCGCAGCCCAGGACAGGTGCTGAGATATCAGGAACGCTGGCTTGGAGCGGTGTCTTGACCCTCGACGGCAAGATCCGAATTCCCGATGCAGAGGGCATTTCCACCTCTTGGGGACTCGACCAGTTTGGCTTTGGCGCCAAGGGATCATTGGAATGGAGCGGCCGCGCCGAACTCAGCTTTCCCAAGAACAGTGTTGTAGTCAAATCGGACTTCGGGCTGACGGGCAGGCAACTCTTTCTGCAGCCGAAAATGGTGCCCCTCGTGCTCAAGAACCTGAATATTGACGCCCTGAGCAGTATTTCCTACTCAGTGCTGACGAACGATTTCGACATCAACATCAAATCCGCCACGGTCGCCGCAGATTCGATCCTTACCACGCAAATTGGCTTGCTGCCGCGGGGTAAGTCGTTGTCTTTGTCGGGTTCATACGCCTATCGTGGGTACGGTCAGACTGTGACGTTCGATATCGCCCGGGAAGGAATGATCGCAGTTTCCGGGAGTCTGTCTCTGGATAAGAAGAGCGACCTATCCGGCTTGACCGCACACTTGTCCTCTGACGATGTTCGAACCGTTCTTCCTATCCTGTGGAGACCTGACCTCGAGGAGATTCTGAGTCACTTCCCAGGGCTCAACGGGCCGGTTGATTTGACGGTAAAGCTGACTGGGGGCGCCGATGGCCTGTCCGGCGAGTATGCCGTCTTGCTGCCTGGCTGCCGCTTGAATTTCAAGCCGTTTGATGAGTCATATGCCCGAGCCGAGGCAAAGGGCAACCTGTCGAAGACGACCAAGATGCTCACCGTGGCCGGAACCGCCAACATCGAGGCATTGACCAATATCGGCGATGTTTCTGCCTCGTTCGCTGTCTCGTTTGGCTTGGCGAACGGGGATATGAACGTTGCGATCAGCAATCTGAACGGTCCCGTAACGGGCGGGCAGTTGCACCTCGCGATGGCAAATGGGCTGAAATCAGCCGGTGCGTCGTGGTCCCGGCTGCAGCTTGCTCCTCTGATACCGATCGCGCGGAAGTACAAGCTGATCAAGGAGACGGATTTCGATCTGATTGGCGAAGTGCTGGATGGCGGATTTGACTGGTCATCACAGGGGGTGAAGGTCCACGGGCGTCTGTCCGATGTCAGCGCCTCCTTCCTGGGATACGTCTTGAAGGGCGGAAACGGCACTCTAAGCGCAGCGGCGGCACTTGACAGCACATTGGGCATATCCTGTGTACTTGAGGGCTTCTCGGCCGCGGAATTGACCGGTGAGGCACTCGGGGAAGTGAAGGGAATCGAGTCCGAGCAACTCCACGTGAAGTTGAACCACGATTCCTCCGGGTACCGATTCATTCTGTCGGGAAAAATGTCCGTCGCGGACTCCCACATTACCGCCGGTCAGGAAACCACCTCCTCGATGCTCGTGATGTCCGGCGAGGCCGAGGTTATCGTCACACCGACCATGGTCTCGTTCGGTGAGAAAGTGGCCATTGATGTGTCTGCGGACAGCGCGGCCTCGATGGGCATCTCCGCGACTAAGGTTTCGCTGACGCTCAGGCGCGAAAGCGCTGAATTAGTAGCTATCGACATCAGGGCAGAGCGTGCGACCCAGGGAGAAAGGGTGTTCCTGTTGCCGCACTACACCGGGCGGCTTGTCGCCAGCGGCGACACCATGGAGTTGCAGGGGAAGACCGATGTCGGCGGTGCCGAGTTTGAGGCGGGCGGGTTCCGGTTCGTCCTCCCGGCGCTCAATGCGGAAGGAACGGCAGCGGCCACTCTCGAAAGGGGCAAGTACACCGGAGATGTCGCCTTCATCCTTCCATTTGCGAATGGAAGCGCCAGTGGAGAGATGAACCCCAACTCCAGCGCGGTATCTCTTAAGATCTCACTGGCAGACATCGCGGCTGCCCTCGACATGGTCCCCGAAATCAAGAAGATGCTGGAGGCGACTCTCAAGGGGCACCTGGACTTCAACGGCAAGCTTTCACAAGCCGCAGGCATCATGTCGGCCGAAGGCGGATCCACGATCGCCCTCACGGAGTATTCGCTCGACAAGCTTGAGGTAATGGGTACATCCTTCGATGCGGTTGTCAGCGGCCAAATCTCAGTGGGCAAGGATGCGATACTGTTTGACGTCAAGGCCGACCTCAAGGGCGGGGAAATGATGGTGGGCTCGATGTACTTTGACGTATTGGATCGAACCACGATCGAGGCCAAGGGCGAGTATTCGCTCGCTGACGGCACATTGACCCTCGCGAGCCTCATCCTGTCCGCTCCCGGGCGGTGCGAGCGGTTCGAGCTTTCCAATACGGTGATAGGCCCTGGCGGGAGCGTTGTGCGGGGCTCGGCTACATTTGCCGGAGCGGATATCGGCAAGATTCTCGACATCTTTTATATCAAGCAGATGGCGCCTGGCGAGAAACCGCGCTTCACTGGCAAAGGTCTGGCCTCGGGGACCGTGGATTTCGACATCTCCCCGGACCGCGCTAATTGCGTCGTGCGAGTCTCAATCGAAGGATTCTCCTGTGGTGTAACGCCCTTCCGCGGCGGCAAGCCCGTGCTGGCCGAGTTCTCCTCTACTGTGAACCTGTTGGCGACCGTTAGCCGCGACGCAGAGGGATCTCTGACATTTGACGCCGGACTGTCCTCCGGCAAACTGCTTGCAGGGCTTTCAAGCATACTGGCCGAGTTCGATGGTCTCAACCTGAAGATGAATGGCTCTTCCGCGGGATCCGACTGGTCTGTCGGTGGCAAGCTGACAGCGGCTGGAAGCGCGACAATTGCTGGAACGCGTATTGACGTGGATCTTCTGGCAGCAAACAACTTCGCGATTGACCTACCGTTTCTTGTATCCTCCAAGGATCTCGCTGATCCTCCTCCGGTGCAGGCAGGCAAACTCACCGCAAAACGGCTGGCTATGGCGGGTTTCGAGGCGAAAGAGCTTGAATTGGGCCTGACGCTGTGGAACAACGTGTTCGCGACCGACCGCGAGCTGAAGTTGGAAGCCGGAGCAGGCTCCATCAATCTCGGCGTACTCAGGATCGATTCACTTACGTCTCCATCGCGCCATGGAGACAGTATCCTTGAGTTGAAGGATGTAGGAACATCGGTGATCATGGAGGCGATGGCGCTCACGTCCTTTGACGGCGTAATAACCGGCAAATTCGGCGTCAACCTGTCGGGCTCGGCGTTCACATTCCCCGGTCGGGCCGACTTGAAGATGTTCGGCGGCGAAGTATCGATCACGGACTTCCACTTCAAGGCGGAGAGGTACCCGGAATTCGGGTTCGCCGAAATGGTAATAACCAACATAGACCTGTACGAACTCACGAAGCCATTTCAGAGCTTCGCGGCCTCGGTGGCCGGGAATTTGTGCGGCTATGTGCGCAACTTCCGCTATTCCGGAGGAGAGCCGGTCAGTTTCGACCTGTGGCTGCATACGGAGCCCTATGCAGGGCGGAAGCAATTGATTACCGCAGGCATCGTGAACGTGATTGCGCTCAACAGTGAGGAAGTGCGCACGGCCATGAAGTTCTTCAACCTGGAAACCTCCGCTTACAAGTACATCCGCATAGGCGCATCAGTGCGCGACGGCAAGCTGCGGATTTCCAGCGCCCCGGACGGCAAGTCGGTTTCCGAAGCGGAGAGCATTCTGTTGATGGGCAAGAAGACTTCTATCCTCGGTACCAGGCTGATTCTGCGAGTTGCCGGAAACGTCGAAGGCGACTGGCGGGCCGTATGGGGCTCGTTAGCAGAGGGTATCGGAGGGATGCAGGCCGGGAACAAACTGAAAGTGGATATGTAACTTCGTGGAAGTGTGCTATAATATCTGCGTCACGCACGTCCAAGATACGAGACGGAGGAAAACCATGAACAAGATCGTTTTGGCTGTTTCGGTTGTTTTTGTGCTGTTCGCGATGGGTTGCGGCGATGTCCACATCGTGATCAACTTCCCGGCTGCCGCTATCGACAAGCAGGCGGGCGAGATCACCGACTTTGTCACCTCTGGCACGCCGTCGGACTCAGACAAGGATGGTCTGGTCCAGATGGAAGAGAGCATCGACATAGACAAGTCGAACAAGGAAATTGACGAGATCAAGACTCGGATGAAAGAGCGCTACGACAACTACCTGCTCAAGCTGAAAAACTCCGGCAATGTGGGCGAAAAGATCGACGGGTACGTGGATCTGCGCTCAGAGGACGGGTTGGACCTCAAGGCAAAGGCCGAGGCAAAGAAGCTCGTCACCGCCGAGAACGACGACCGCAAAGAACTGTACAAGCTCGTTGCCAAGGTAAACAAGGTAGAGGCTCAGGCCGACAAGGTCGCAGGGATTTTCGCCAAGAAATGGCGCGAAAAAGCCCTTGCGGATCACTGGGTGCAGGACGATAAGGGCACCTGGATGAAGAAGTCCGATTACGACAAGGCCCAGAAGAAATAACTCTCTCCACCCCGTTCGCCACAAGCCCCGCGCAACTGCGCGGGGTTTTTTTTCTCCCTACTGGGAAGTCGCCAACGCCTGGCGCAGACCCCTATTTATCCCCATGCTCGCACGGATCGTTCACGATCCCAGCAAACAGGGGAATCTCGGAATCGCCATACATGATGAAGAAGGCAAATGGCCGGTCGAAGGTGAGATCAATGGGCTGAACGCGACGACGTCCAAGAGGGCCAGTGGTAGAATACTCAATTGCGATGGCCCGCGTTCCGCGTTCATCAACAGAGATCTCCGCTGCTTGTCTCGAAACAACCGAGAGCCCTGAAAGTGGTTTTGCGAACGCCCGGTCAAATGCCAGTCTGTCCATCAATCTCAGCGTGGGAACTGACTCATACGAACAGCGGAAGTCGAACTTCGGCAATCTCACTGTGCCAGGCATGTAGTCGAATTTCCATGCGCCCGGCTGGAAAGCGCCTTTCGCCAAGTGAGTCAGGAACCCATCTGTCCCGGACTCCTTGCTTGGAAGGACAAACAGCATACTTGTGAGATACAGTTCATAGTTGATTTGCACCGCTTGAAATTCCGGAGTCTCCAGGTAGCTCCAAAGAGGGTCTGTCCGTTCCATGAACGGGCAGGTCTTCTGCAAACCGGCAGGTGTCGTGAATTGCCTGTCTCGGGTGCTCGTCTTTCGGAAGAATGGTGTGCCGGAGTCGTTATCCCATCGGGCACTGAATACTGCAGCACTCACGGCCACAAGGGCGGGGTCGTCTTCAATCTCTCCCAGGCCGAAGTCCTTGATAAGGCCGGAAGAACCGCGCTCAATCCAGGAGTCCACTGTGGCTTGAGTTGTGCGGTCGAACGGCGTCGAGAAGGCATCACCTGCCAAGTAGCTCCGAATGCTCGCGGGAAAACCCGATTGTGTGGGGTACTTCGAATTTGACCAGACAGAATTTGCAGTCCTGAATCCTGTCAAAAGGTCTGCAGGATGCGAAATGAGCTCTTCTGGTTCGGGCTCCTCACGGTTATCTTCAGCAGTCATCTTTGCCAGGTCGCCAGCGTTTTCGGGCAGGTCCTTGTCGAGCTTCTTCAGCTCTTCGAAGTACTGTTTGAAGTTGTTGAGTACCCAGGCCGACGAACGGCCCTTCATACACAACTCGTCGAGGATCGTTGCCTCCGTGTCGCCGTCCGCGGCCGCAAGCAGCATCCCCAGCGTGGACATCGAGCATACGGGCGAGAAGACAACATTCTTGTCCTTGTCGATCTTGCTGTATTCCACGAGCCTGTTCATTGCCAGCTTTGCAATGCGCGAGTCAAAGTCCTTCCTGTCGTCGGCCGAAAGGGACACGGATGGATACGGCGTGAAGTCAGGTGTTTTCTCGGATGAGAGGCTTGGCGCGAGTGTTGGCAGATTCAGATTGCTGCGCCCCACAAGGACGTAAGCTCCCCACGCAACCCCGAGGGCAACAACCATTAACGCGGCGAAGATCAGAGTTCTCATTCCGACTCCTTACGAACCTCTTGTACCCACCACCAGATTCTACCACTCCGCAGCCGCGGTGCAAACACAGCGTTGTCCAAGAGTTGCTGCATCAGGTTCAAAAGTCTTCGAGCGGTCTGAACATCCGCGGATCATCGCATGTCTTTATTCTGGATTTGCCCCCGGCCTTCAGCCTGCAGCCGAGCGCGAGATTGCCGTTTCGTGCTTTCAGATATCCTTATAGTAGAACCGGTCCCACTCGATCTGGCCCATTACCTTGTCGAGCAGCCGCACCTTGTTGTCTTCCCACCATCTCTCGGCATCGGTCAATGACGTATTTTCTTCCGAAGCAGGGATGTTGTACGCATCGTCCCCGTACAGCACCTTCAAAGGCTGGAATGCCCGTTCATATACCTGCTTGTCTCCAGACGCGAGCCTGACCAGAAGCCGCTTTGTGTAGTAGTCAATGTACGAGCGGCGGTCCATGCTCTTCGACAGATCCCACCAGTCGAGCCAGCGGGTTGCGATGGGATGCTGCTGCAAAGAGGCCTTCGTCTCATCGGGCGTCCAGTCCTCAACGGATTGGAAGGCGAGGTAGCTGTACGCGGATTGAGACAGTTCAGGATCAGTTCCGCCGACATCTCCCATCGCACGCGGAACCATCCGAAGGTCGCACCAGGGAGCGATGTAGATCATCGCGCTGTACAACTCGAGGACATCGGCCTTGTCGGAGTCAAGACTCTCGGCTATTGGGAAATAGCAGTCGGGGACGTTTCTTCTGATTCGCGCGAGCGAGGAGTAGATGGCACGCCGGACCACGGGGTCGGGAGTGCGGATCATCCGCTGCCAGAAATCAGTGTTTTCGCCGAATTTCTGTGCAATCCACAGGATTCGCTCGTTGCGGTCGGGGGAATTGTTCTTGATCGAGGCCATGACCTCGTCGGGGATTTCCGTAAGTGTTCTCTTGTAGAAGAACAGCATCGCGCCCACGCCAACCACGATCACGGTCAAGGCGATGAGCACGTTTCTCATTTGCGCTCCTATGCGGACTCGCCCGCTTTTGCGCCGGACCGGGGTTCTTCGACGAGGGGAGGTGCGCCCTTCAGGACGGTGTCATCAGTCACGATGAACCGGGATCCGCGCGGATGCTCAGGAAGCCTGAACATCGTCTCAAGCAGCAGTTTCTCGACTATGTTGCGCAGACCGCGCGCGCCGGTGCCCTTTTGCATAGCCTGAGTTGCTATCTGCCGTATCGCTTCGGTGGTGAACTCCAGTTCCTTGCCGTCCATCTCGAAGAATTTCTGATACTGCTTGATAATCGCATTGCGCGGTTCGAGCAGGATGCGCACAAGTTCGGCCTCCGAGAGCGGATGGAACGGAACGATAATGGGAATTCGCCCCACGAATTCAGGTATCATGCCGAATTTCACGAGGTCGGAGGGCTCGATGTGCGTCAGGATTTCGGCAAGTTCCTTCTGATCCGCCACCCCGGCCCCGCCGTGATGGAAGCCAATCATCTTGCGGTCGAGTCGCTCGGCGACAATATGCTCGATATTGTCGAAGGCTCCCCCGCAGATGAACAGGATATTGGTCGTGTCAACCTGAATGAACTCCTGTTCGGGATGCTTGCGTCCGCCTTTGGGCGGGACATTGGAAATCGTTCCCTCAAGCATCTTCAACAGGGCCTGCTGGACGCCCTCGCCTCCGACATCGCGCGTGATGGACACGTTGAAGGTCTTTGACCCGATCTTGTCCACCTCGTCAACGTAAACAATCCCGCGTTCAGCCGCTGGCAGGTCATATTCGCAGTTCTGGAGCAACCGCACGAGCAGGTTCTCGACATCCTCGCCGACGTAGCCCGCCTCGGTGAGTGTGGTGGCATCCCCGATGGCGAAGGGCACCGATAGAACCCGCGCGAGGGTCTTGGCTATAAGGGTCTTGCCGCAGCCGGTCGGCCCAACGAGCAGCAGGTTGGATTTCTCAAGGTCAACGTCCTTGTAGTCCCCGTGCTCTTCGGCGTACTTGATTCGCTTGTAGTGATTGTACACGGCCACGGAGATAACGCGCTTTGCGACTTCCTGGCCGACAACGTATTCGTCGAGTTTTGCCTTGATGTAGGAGGGCGAGGGGATCTCGCCAAGGGGCTCGGTGGTCGAACGCTTGCCTGCGGCGATGACCGAGTTGCAGATCGCGATGCATTCCTCGCAGATTGCCAGGTTGGGACCGCCCCGGATGAGCATGCCCTCGAGTGAATCCTCGGTGCGCCCGCAGAAATTGCAGGTGCCGCCGACTCTCTCCTTGGGGCGGGAGCTCTTCTTAGCCATTGGGGGTTTCCTTGAGGCTCGATACTATCTCGTCCACCACTCCGTAATCGAGGGCTTCCTTGGCATCCATGAAGAAATCGCGGTCGCCGTCCTTTTCCACCTGCGCATAGGGCTTGCCAGTGTGCTTCGCAAGAAGCTCGAACAGCCGGGTGCGGGTGCGGGTGACTTCGGCGGCCTGGATTGCGATATCGGTGGCTGTGCCTTCCGCGCCGCCCCACGGCTGATGAATCATCACACGACCGTTGGGAAGAATGAACCGCTTGCCCTTGGTTCCGCCTGCAAGGAGGATCGCTCCCATCGAGGCAGCCTGGCCAATGCAGGTTGTCGCGACATCGCACTTCACGAACTGCATGGTGTCGTAGATCGCGAGCCCGGCGGTTACGATGCCGCCCGGAGTGTTCACGTAGATATTGATATCCTTGTGGGGATTTTCGAGTTGCAGGAACAGCAACTGTGCGATGACGATGTTGGCGACGCCGTCGGAGATCGGCTCGCCAATGAATATGATGCGATCCTTGAGCAGCCGGCTGTAGAGGTCGTAAACGCGTTCGCCTCTGCCGGTTCTCTCGATCACGAACGGGACGTTTTCAGCTCTGTAGTCCATATTCGGTCCCCGCTTAGTCTAAAAACGACAATTTGTCGAAATCCGTTCGGAGTTTTTGCGCAACTGCCCGGGCGTTCTATTCGTCGTGCGAATGGTCGCAGTGTTCGTCGTGTACGTGCTCAGGCATCGCGGGCTCGGGGGGCGCGTCGATCTCGGTGACTTCTGCCTTTGCAAGCAGGAGTTCGGTTATCTTGCGTTCGCGCAGTTCGTGCCGGATTTCCTCGATGAGCCCGTTCTTTTCGAGATGCGCGCGCATCTTTGCAGGGGCCATCTTGTATGAATGAGCCAGCACTTCCACCTCGCGTACCACTTCGCCTTCGGTCGTGAAGACCTTCTCTGCCTCGGCGATCTTTTCGAATGCGAAGAACTCTCTGATGCTCCGCTCGGCGTCGCGTGCGGCGGACTTTGCGAATTCGTCGAGTTTCTTGCCGTCGTCGAGCGTCTCGATGTCAATCCCCATGCGCAGGAAGCGCATTTTCAGCTTGCGAAGCTGCGCGGCGGTCTCACGCTGCATCAGGTTTTCCGGGGCATTGAAATTCACGTTCTCGAGCAGCTTGTCTACCACTGCCCGCCGGATCCTCTGCTCCTCACGCTCGCTCTTATACAGTTCGATGCGGGTCTTGAGGTTGGAGCGAAGGTCTGCCAGATCGGTGAATCCCCAGGTCTTCGCCAACTCGTCGTTGGCTTCGGGCGTCTTCAATGCGGCAACGTTGCTGACATGGAACTTAAGCGTGACTTCGTTGCCTGCCTTTTCCTTGTCCGGGTGCGCCTTGGCGTAATGGCAGATGAACTCGCGCTCATCGCCAGCCTTCAGCCCGAGGAGTTTCTCCACGAGGTTGTCAATCTTGAAGTCCTTCAGCGAGTGATTTGCCACGATGATTCGTTCGGCGGCGCGGCGTTCAACCTCGGCGCCCTCCATATTGACACTCATGTCGCAGGTGATGGCGTCTTTCTCATGGGCTTCGCGGCCAGCCTCATCGACCCACTCCGAAGAGCGGAAACTCATTGAGCGAATCTCCTCGTCAACTTCGGCGTCGGTGACGACCACGCGATAGCGGTCAATCTTCAGGCCCTTATATGAAGGCATTTCGAAGACGGGTTCGGTCTCAAAGTCTGCCGAGAAGCGGTAGGGCTCGCCCTTTGCGAAATACTCCTCGGTGAAGTTGGGCATTCCGATTACGTGGATATTGAGTTCCTTGATGGCGGTCTCAAAGGCCTCCATCCTGGCGTTTTCCTTGCTCTCCTCAATGATCTGGGGCCCGTACTTCTTTTCGACCATGGCAGCCGGAACTCGGCCGGGACGGAAGCCCGGGAGTACAAAGATGCGCGTAGCCTGTTTAAGGCTCTCGCCGTACTTGAGTTCGACTTCTGCGTAGGGGATCTCGAACTTGAGGGTCTTTTTCCAGTTTTCGCCGTCAGTGAGTGTAAATGTCATAGTACCTCGCAAAAAAAAATGGAGCGGGTGATGGGATTCGGACCCACGACATCGACCTTGGCAAGGTCGCGCTCTGCCACTGAGCTACACCCGCCCCCGTTGGGCTGATCAAATTGTCAAACGTCCGGCAAGCCGGACAGGAATGGGGATTATAGCCGCGTGTAGATATGTGTCAAGGTTTTCCGAGTGGTGCTTTCACGCAATCCCACCACCCAAAGGACCGGGGCCCAGGCACATCAGCTTCGCAATCCGATACTGTTGGCAGCAGGCTACTTTGGGCGCAGTGGGATATTCAGCTTCTGGGCCGCCTCTGCGTCGAACTTCTCCACCAGAATCGACACCTCACTCGATTGCCCCGATGGCGAGCGTCCTGATCTGTAAGCAAGAATGAAGCTGGCCAGTGCTTTGCCGATGGCAATTGGGTCCGGGGAAATGGTTCCCAGCAGCCCCGGAGTCGGGTGCCCGATCCTGTCAGCCACGACCCCTGCGGCGTTTTCATATGCCGTGTTCACGATGCGCGAGTAGTGGGACTGGGTCCTCCCCTCACAGGGCAGAAGCAATACGCGCTGACCGTTCGGCAGTGGGAACGGATGGTCACGCATGTACTGTGCGCTCCCCGTGTATGCGTAGCTTCGGCACAGCGCGGGATATTCCGCAGTGCCTGAAATCTGTTCGGCGGGCAGAAGTATGTTCCGAGTCAGTACGGAAATGAACATCTCCGGCCTTCCCCCGTAAGTGACAAAGGCTGCTGCGGGGAGATTCTGTTTAATGTACTCACTGTCAGCAGTACCGGGGAATGCCATTGTCAGGGCCAGGCCCTGTGGAAGGGGCCGAACGCCGGGCGTCAGCAGAACAAGTGCAGGTCTGCCGGGCTTCAGGGAAAACAGGTCGGCGTCGTCCGTGGTCGCCGAATAGTCGAACGTGGTCGTGGTGATATTGAGTGGTTCTGAGTACTCGTCGCGGAAGATCCGGATGACTTCGGCGACAATCGACTCTCTGAAGAAGTCGCCACGGTAGGTGAAAATGCGAAGCGATTGCCCGGGATGGAGCAAATGTCCGAAAAGCAGGTAGAATGCAACGCAAGCGCACAATAGAACGCTTAGGGCAACGAACACAATCTTCACTGACACCCCGCCTTTCCGACCATAGGATCAGCGTGGACAAACGCCCGCCTGTATGGCCCGTCCGCTTAGTTGACTGGCCGAAAAACTCAGGATAATATACTGCCTTTTTGCGGATTTTTCCGCCCAAGAGCATTTTAAGAGGATTTGCTGTGGTAATCGTAAACCTGCCTGATGGCAACAGGCTTCAGTTCGAGACTCCCCTTTCCGTCGGCGATGTCGCCCGTCGGATAGGTCCCGGACTGGCCAAAGCCGCCCTCGCCGCCGAAGTCGACGGGAGGCTCGTGGACCTCACTCACGTCGTTGACGGAGAGGTCAGGTTGACGATTGTTACACGCACCAATGCCCATGCTGTCGAACTGCTTCGGCACTCCTGTGCCCATATCCTGGCCACCGCCGTTCAGCGGCTGTACCCCGGCACCCAGTTCGGGATCGGGCCTGCCATCGAGAACGGCTTCTACTACGACTTCGATATCCCCGGCGACTTCTCGGTTGAGGCCCTTCCTCGCATAGAGGAAGAGATGAACCGCATCATCGCCGAGGATACCCCGTTCGTGCGCTCGGAAATGAGTCGCAACGATGCGCTGAGTCTTTTCAAGTCGCAGGGCCAGTTGCTGAAGGCCGAACTCGTTGGCGAAATAGTTGATGATGTCGTTTCGGTGTACAAGAACGGCGACTTCGTTGACTTCTGCCGCGGACCGCATATCCCTTCCACCGGTAAGGCTCCTGCTTTCAAGCTGACAAGTGTCGCGGGCGCGTACTGGCGCGGCGATGTGCACAACAAGATGCTCCAGCGAGTCTACGGCGTGGCTTTCGCTGATCCCAAGGAATTGAAGGCGCACCTCGATATGCTTGAGGAAGCCAAGAAACGGGATCATCGCCGCATCGGCAAGGACATGGATCTGTTCTCGATGCAGGATGAGGGACCGGGCTTCCCGTTCTTCCATCCGCGCGGTGCCGCGCTTATCAACCAGGTTGTCGGCTACTGGCGTGATGTCCACCGGAGTTGGGGCTACCAGGAAGTCATTACCCCGACCATACTCAACCGCGAACTTTGGCTGCAGTCGGGGCACTACGACAACTACAAAGAGCATATGTACTTCTGCAATATCGATGAGAAGGAATATGCCGTTAAGCCGATGAACTGCCCTGGCGCGATGCTGATTTACAAGACCCGCGTGCGTTCGTACCGCGAGCTTCCCTTGCGATATGCCGAGATGGGCCGCGTTCATCGTCACGAGCTTAGCGGCGTAATGCACGGGCTGTTCCGCGTGCGTGCGTTCTCCATCGACGATGCCCATATCTTCTGCACCCCCGAGCAGATCGAGGATGAAGTTATCGGAGTCATGGACCTGCTGTCCGAGATTTACCGCACTTTCGGGTTTATGGACTGGAAGATGACCCTCTCCACCAAGCCCGCGAAGGCCATCGGAAGCGACGAAATCTGGGAAACCGCAACCAACGCACTTCGCAATGCACTCGCCCGCAAGGGCCTGACTTACGACGTGGAAGAAGGCGGCGGAGCCTTCTACGGCCCTAAGATAGACGTCAAGGTTGTTGACAGTATCGGGCGTCTGTGGCAATGCGGGACTGTCCAGGTGGACTTCAGCATGCCTGCCCGGTTCAACCTGGAGTACACCGGTCCCGACAGCAAATTGCACACCCCGGTTCTGGTTCACCGAGCTATACTTGGTTCGCTGGAGCGGTTCCTTGGAATCCTTATCGAGCACACCGCTGGCAAGTTCCCGCTTTGGCTGGCGCCGGTACAGGCGCGTGTGATGACCGTCACTGACGGTTCGCGAGCCCATGGCGAACTGGTCGAAAAGCAGCTTGCACAAGCCGGGCTGCGCGTGGACGGCGACTACCGCGGCGACAAGATCGGGTATAAAATCCGGTCGGCGACCATGGAGAACGTACCGTATATGCTCATCATCGGTGAGAACGAGGCGGCATCCGGCAAGGCAGCGTTGCGGCATCGCACTGCTGGCGACCTCGGTCCGAAGGATTTGGACGAGATTCTTAACGGGTTGCGCGCCGAGGTCGGCTCGCGCAGCCTGGTTTCATTCTGGGATAAGCGTTAGTTCGTAATCTCTTTGCACGGAGGACATCATCGGCAAGAAGGATCATCGCATAAACGAGGCCATACGAGTGAAGGAAGTCATGCTCGTAGACTCGGAGGGCAAGAACTGGGGAATCATCCCCACGAGACGCGCGCTGGAGATTGCGAGAGAACAGGGCTTGGACCTGGTCGAAGTGGCCGAAGACGCAAGGCCGCCTGTCTGCCGGGTGATGGACTTTGGCAAGTTCAAGTACTCGCAGAAGAAGCGCGAGCAGGAAGCCAAGAAGAAGCTTCACCAGATCGAGATCAAGGAGATCCGTTTCCGACCGAGAACGGATAAGCACGACCTTGAGATCAAGATGCAGAAGGCTCGCGAGTTTCTGCTCGATGGCGACAAGGTCCAGATAACGATGATGTTCCGCGGCCGCGAGATGGCGTTTATGGAGCGCTACAGAGAAATTCTCATGACTGCGGTTCAGGCTCTGTCGGACATCGCCAAGCTGGAAAAACCGCCCGCTGAAGAAGGCAGGCGACTGATTTTAATACTCACTCCGGGCAAGAAGACGGAATGACAAGGAGGACCGATGGTTAAGAACGTGCGGACAAAGATGAAAACCCATAAGGGCATAGCCAAGCGCTATAAAGTGACCGGCAGCGGCAAGAAGGTCCTTGCGATGAGCTGTGGAAAGGGCCACCTGATGTCGTCCAAGAACGGCAAGAGGGTTCGTCAGCTCCGTAAGAGGCGCGTTCTCGACGGTCAGACCATCGTCGGGCGCAAAGTTCTGAAGATGCTCGCTTAGTGACTCTCTGCCGAGCAAGCTGCCAACTCAAGTAAGACTGAAAGGACCAGAAAATGGTTAGGACAAGCCATCCAGTAGCTACACGCCGCCGCAAAAAAAGACTCTTCAAAATGGCCGAAGGCAACATAGGCGGAAGGCGCAGGCTATATCGTACCGTCAAGGAAACCGTTCGCCGCGCGCTCAGGTATGCCTATCGTGACCGCCGCGACCGCAAGGGACTCTTCCGCAGATTGTGGATTACCCGTCTTGGCGCTGCCGTGATGCCGTTCGGAATCACTTACTCCCGGTTCATTGACGGTCTGACTAAGGCCAAGTACCCGGTGAACCGCAAGGCTCTATCGGAACTCGCCATTCAAGACCCCGAGGCATTCGCCAATATCGTGGCGATCGCCCGTAACGCAGCCGGAGTCTGATGGATCCACTTGCCGAGGCTCGCCGTCTTCTTGACGATGCGGGTGCCGAGTTGCAGGCGGCTCCGGATGCCGCCGCGCTCGAAACCTGGAGGGTGAAATACCTTTCCAGGGCAGGGCTCGTATCGACTGCAATGGACCGCATCAAGACCCTTCCCGCAGAGTTTAAGCGCGACTACGGCCGCGTGATGAACGAAGGGAAGAAGTCGCTTGAGGCGGTCTTCGAAACCCGCAAGGCTTCAATCGGTACTCCCGTCTTTGTTGGCGAAACGTTCGATCCAACCCTCCCCGGCACGCCCGTTCGCATTGGCCACAAGCATCCCATCACTATCGTGATGGAAGAACTTGTCGGCATCTTCGGCAGGATGGGCTTTGGCCTCGTGGAAACTCGCGAAATCGAGACGGAGTTCCACAACTTCGAAGCGCTCAACATCCGCACGGACCAT